>Ga0137374_10003290_pt1 | contig 19102 bp, 17 predicted proteins | sample SagtaG_20_FD_104811 | JGI IMG/M metagenome (GOLD analysis project Ga0137374, IMG submission 104811) | Vadose zone soil microbial communities from Sagehorn Ranch, Mendocino, California, USA - Sage1_R_100_16 metaG | ecosystem: Environmental > Terrestrial > Soil > Vadose zone | place: USA...
AGCTTTCGCAGCTGCTCGGCGTCGGGACCCTTGCCGTCCTTGCCGGGCACCTCCAGGATCGCCGGGAGTCCCTGGAGCCGCGGGTGCGAGAGGAAGACGCCGAGCTTCTCGCCCAGCAGCCCGTCGCCGATGTTGTCGTGCCGATCGCGGTTCGAGCCGAGCGGCGCCTTCGAGTCGTTCACGTGCAGGCACCGGAGCCGGTCGAGCCCGATCCGGTCGTCCAGCTCGTCGATCAGCCGGTCCAGCTCGGCACGGTCGGTGACGTCGTAGCCCGAGACGAACAGATGGCACGAGTCAACGCACACGCCCAGGCGCGGATGCCCCTCGAGCGCCTCGTAGAGCGCCGCCAGCTCGTCCAGCGACCGCCCGATCGTGCCGCCGGCTCCGGCGGAGTTCTCCATGCAGAGCCAGGTCGGCTCCGAGCAGCGCTCGAGCGCCTGCGCCAGCGCCGGCACGACCCGATCGAGGCCCGCCTCGAAGCCGGCACCCTGATGTGAGCCGACGTGGAAGACGACGGCGTCTGCCTCGATCGCGCAGGCGACGTCGACGGTGTTCTTCAGCGCCTCGACCGATTTCTCGTAGAAGTCGTCCTTCGGGCTCGCGAGGTTGATCAGGTAGAGGGCGTGGCAGACGACGCCGTCGATCCCCGCCTCGGCGCGACGCTCCTTGAAGCGCTCGAAGTTGGCCGGGTCGTGGTTGGTCGGCCGCCAGGTGCGCGGGCTCTGCGTGAAGACCTGCACCGACTCGCCGCCCATCGCCTCGATCCGGTCGATCGCGGTGTGGATTCCCCCGGCGGAAGAGACGTGGGCGCCGAGCTGCACGGCTCTGACGCTAGCGCAGCCAGGCGGCGAGCCGGCCCGCCTCGTCCTCGAGCTCGCGGCGAGCCGTCCGTGGCAGCGGGGCGAAGGCGTTGATCACCACGCGGGCGCCCTCCGCCCGCCACGCTCCCGCGACGAAGCCGTCCGCGAGGAACGTCTGGTTGACGTCCCCGTTCAAGGCGATCACGGTCGTCCGATAGTCATCGGGGAGAACCCGGCTGCGGTCCTTGTGTGCGAGGAGGAGCTCTTCCCACCGCGGCAGCAGCCGTGGCGGGGCAGGGGCGTCTGCCGGAGCAAGGGGAGCGCGCGGCAGGTCGAGAAGCTCGCGCCCCGACTCGTCCCGAAATGTCCGCAGACGGAGCGACTCGAAGCCGGGCGCGAGGTCCCGAACCGGAACGCCGCTCCACTGCGAGACGTCCGCACGGGTCGCGGGCCCGAAAGCGGCCAGGTAGCGCCGGATGAGACGCGCAGAGCTTTCGAGCGGCGGCGGCAGCTCGTGCTCGGCCGGCCGCAGGACCGGCGAGCCGCGGAACGCCCAGAACGCCGCCTCGGGCGTTTGCTCGAGCCGCCCGAGGGCGACCACCCAGGAGTACGCGCGCAGCTCGTCCGGGTCGGTCGTTCGCGGGTCGTACCCCAACGCCCGCATCAGCTCGCTCCTCGTTCGGGGCCGCTCGTGCGTGAGGGCGACGGCTCGCTCGACCACCTCCGGCGCCGGCGGCGTGCGTCCGCGCACCCGCGCGATCGTCCGCGCCTCGCGGACGGCGGCGTCGAAGAACGGGTGATCCCGCGCCGAGACGAGGTGCATCGTCGCCCGCATCAGGAGCGCCTTCACGACCGCCCCGCGCACAAGCGCCCGCTCGAGCGAGGAGCGCTCGAAGCCCTCGAGCCGCGACCAGAGCGCGAGGTACGGCGACGGCTGCCACTGGGCCTGGAGCCCCGCGAGCCGCTCGACCGCGCGCGCGACAGGCAGCCGCTCCCGCCGAAGCAGCAGCTGCCGCAGCAGCGTCGTCCGGTTCAGCTCCCGGAGGGTGAGGACCCGCTCGGGCACGTCAGTACGCTACTGCCGTGGCCGTCCGCGTCGGCTTCGCACCCAGCCCGACCGGCTACCTGCACGTCGGCGGCGCCCGCACGGCGCTCTTCAACTGCCTCTTCGCCCGCCACCACCGCGGCGAGTTCCGCTTGAGGATCGAGAACACCGACACGAGCCGGGAGGTCGCCGAGGCGGTCGACCAGATCCAGGGCACCCTCTCCTGGCTCGGCCTCGACTGGGACGGCGAGGTCACCTTCCAGCTCGACCGGATGGAGGACGCGCAGGAGGTCGCGCGGAAGCTCGTCGACGAGGGCAAAGCCTACGAGGACGAGGGCGCGATCCGCTTTCGGATGCCCGACGAGGGCGCGACCTCCTGGGACGACGTCGTTCTCGGGCGGATCGCGTACCCGAACGAGAAGCTCGAGGACCTCGTGCTCGTGCGCTCCGACGGCCGCCCAACCTACAACTTCGTCTCCCCGCTCGAGGACGCCCTCGACGGGATCACGCACGTGATCCGTGGCCAGGACCACGTTTCCAACACGCCCAAGCAGCTGCAGATTCTCGAAGCGCTCGGCGCGGAGATCCCGGTCTACGCGCACGTGCCGCTCCTGAACGGGCCGGACGGGCGCAAGCTCTCCAAGCGGCACGGGGCGATCACCGTCGAGGACTTTCGCGCCCAGGGCTACCTCCCGGACACGCTAGTCAACTACCTTGCCCTGCTCGGCTGGAGCTACGACGACCGGACCGAGATCATGACCCGCGAGGAGCTGATCGAGCGCTTCACGCTCGACCGGGTCGGCAAGAGCGCGGCCACCTTCGACTACGAGAAGCTCGAATGGATGAACGGCGTCTACCTGCGTGCGCTGCCCCCGGAGGAGTACGCAGAGACGCTGCTGGGCTACCTGCGCGAGCAGGGCTACGAGTGGGACGAGGAGCTCGTGCGCCGGGCGGCGCCGCTCGTGCAGGAGAAGATCGCCACGCTCGGCGAGTTCCCGGCCTTCGCCGGCTTCCTCTTCGTGCGCGTCGAGCCCGATCCGGACCTGCTCGGAGACGGCGCGGTGCTACCCGCCGCCGCCCAGGCGCTCGCGGGGGTCGAGCCGTTCGAGGCGGACAGGATCGAGCGGGCCTTACGGGAGCTCGCGGAGCGACTCGGCCTCAAGCCCCGCGAGGCGTTTCAGCCCATCCGCTTGGCGCTCACCGGCTCGTCGGTGTCTCCCGGCCTGTTCGAGAGCCTGGAGCTGCTGGGCAAGGAGGAGTCGCTCGCCCGCATCGGCGGCAGCGGCCGGGGCGGAGCGAGCGGGTCGAGCGCGCGCTGAAACTCCAGCCAGGCACGCCGGCGGAAGTGCGCGGTCGGGCGCGGAAGAGCGTCAACGTCGCTTATCACTTCTGAGCCATAAACGAAATCGGCGTCGAAGGGGATACGGCGCTAGACTCGCCGCTCCGCATGGGGGAAGACGCCCAGGTGCCGAGCGTGCTGGTCGTCGACGACGACGCGTCGCTTCGGCTTCTTTGCCGCGTCAATCTCGAGCTGGACGGCTACCGGGTGCTCGAGGCCCGCGAGGTGGCCGAGGCCGAGGAAATACTGCGCTCCGAATCGGTCGATCTCGTGCTCCTCGACGTCCACGTCGGGCCCGAGAGCGGGATCGAGCTGATGCGCTCCGTGCGGGAGCAAGGCGGCGCGCCGCCGATCGTCCTGGTTACCGGCAGCGCTCGCCTCGACGCGGACACCCAGGCCGAGGCGGACGGCATCGTCGCCAAGCCGTTCCGGCTCGAGGAGCTGCTCGGCGTCGTCCACCGGCTCGTGAGCCGGTAGATTCCAGCCCCCGTGAGCGTCGCCGCCGTCCTTCGCCCGGCCGACTACGAGTCGCGCCTTCAGCGCTACCTCTTCGAGCGATCCGAGGAGGCCCGCGCCGTGCGTGTGGGCGAGAAGGAAGTCTCGGAGCGCGCTGCGATCGTCGCCCGCTACGGGGATCTCTTCACCCGTGACCAGCTGGAGGCCCTGCGCGGGGCGGAGGAGCAAGCGCCGGCCGGAGAAGAGCGGGAACGGCTGTACCGGCTGCGCAAGACCTGCGAAGGAGGCCTGATCGCAGCCGAGCTCGCCGAGCGAGAGGACGCGCTCGAGAACGCGATCCTGGCGGCGAGGCTCGAGTTCGAGGGCGACGAGCTTCCGCTCCGGACGGCTCAGGCGAAGCTGGCCGTCCTGCCGTCGTATGCCGACCGGGACGAGCTTGGCCGGCTGGCGTCGGATCTCTCGGCGACCTTCAACGATGAGCGGCTCGAGGTCCTGCGCGCAGGCGAGGAGCTCGAGGCGGAGGTCAGCGGGATCGAGGACCCGATCGAGCGGATCGAGGAAGAGAAAGCGATCTCGCTCCAGGAGCTGGAGCGGGCACTCGCGGAGACGAGCGTCGCCGCCGAGACGGTGTACACGCGCCTCCGGGAGTCGTGGTTCGAGCGCCTGCTCGGGCCGGAGCGCGAGCACGTGCCCTCCTCGTCCCACCTCCCGTACCTGCGGCGTCTCTCGCCGCTCGAGAGCATCTACACCAAGGAGCGGTCGGTCCCGATCTGCATGGACACGCTCGCGGGGCTGGGGTTCGACCTCGAGTCGGAGCCGAACATCAAGCTCGACCTCGACGACCGGCCGCAGAAGTCGCCGCGAGCCTGCGTGATCCCGTCCGACCCGCCGCAGATCGTCCACCTGATCACCCGCGCGCAGGGCGGGCTCCACGACTACCAGGCCTTCCTGCACGAGGCCGGGCATGCGCTCCACTATGCGGGCGTCGATCCGCGGCTGCCGTACACGTTCCGGAACATCTCGCGTGACCACGCGCTGACCGAGATCTACTCGTACATCGTCGAGGCGATCTCGCGCCAGCCGGGCTGGCACGCGCGCTACTTCGACCTCTCGGAGGAGCAGGCCGCGGAGAACGCCGAGGCGACGGTGTTCATGGAGGCGCTGCTCTTCCGGCGCTACGTGGCGAAGCTCCAGTTCGAGCTCGATTTCTGGAGCCGCTTCGCGTTGAATGGCGGCACCGGCGAGGGGTACGCGGAGCGGCTGACGGTGGCGACGGGGATGCGCTACCGCGCGGACGGCTTCCTGGCGGACATGGACGCCGGCTTCTACTCGGCCGACTATCTGCGCGCGTGGATCCGGGCCGCGCAGCTGCGGGCGTACCTGGAGCGCGAGGTCGGCGAGCAGTGGTGGGCGAGCGAGAAGACGGGCAAGCGCCTGCGAGCGCTCTTCACCGAGGGCACGCGCCCGTCGAGCGAGGAGATCGCCGCGCGGATCGGCTTCGAGCCGCTGGACACGCGCCCGCTACTCGTCGAGCTAGGCGCGTAGTCCGCACCGCTGGAGCCGCCGAAGCGCGACACCCAGCCCCGGATCGAAAGAAGGGGCGCTGTGGATTCGAACCTTCCGGACGATGATCACTGTAGCATGATTCGTGCTACGCTCTCAGGGTGCCTCGTTCGCTCCACGTTCGCCTCGACGACGCTTCCGCAGCGGCGCTCGAGATCGTCCGCGGCGAGGGTTTGACCGACTCAGAAGCGGTGCGAACCGCACTACGGGAGGCGGCCGCCCGCCGGCGAGTCCGCTCGGCGATTCGCGACGAGGTGCGCCGGCTCGCGGCTGACGAAGGCGATCGGGAGGAAATGCGCGTCATTCGGGAGCAGCTGACGGAGCTCGCTCCGCCCCTCTCCGGCTGAGATGGTCCGCGGTGAGGTCTTCCGCCTGCCGGCGCCTCGCGGTGGGCGCGGGCACGAGCAGCGCGGGGCTCGCTATGCCGTCATCGTCCAGGCCGACGAGTTCGTCGACCTCAGCACCGTTCTGGTTGCACCCACTTCGACCAGCGCCCGGGCGGCGAGCTTCCGCCCGACCATCGCTCTCGAACGAGAGGAGACGCGCGTCCTCGTCGAGCAGACGACGGTCGTCGATCCTCAGCGCCTCGGCCTCTCCGCCGGCCGCCTGGAGGCACGCGAGCTTCGTTCCGTCGACGAGGCTCTCATGCTCGTCCTCGGTCTCTGAAGCCACAAGACCGACGTCGGCGATTTCGAGATCGTCCCGGAGTCGATGATCACTCCGAAGAGAACGCTGTCGCTGAAAGCCAGCCATCCACCTGGAAGAAAAAGCAAAGCTCACCGCTGGGGAGCGTGCCGAGAACTCGAGTGAGCGCTCTCCGCAGGCGCCAGCCATTCGGCGGCCGGACCGTGGTTCCTGGATGTGCACCGGCCCTCCTGCCTCGTCCCACGCCCCGCCGGCAGACGGAGCTCCCACTCCGGCTCGATGCCAGCGCCGAAGCCGACCCGCGCTGACCCGTGCACGATCAGCGGTTTTCGCTCGACTGATTCAACCGGTGCTCCGAGGTCTGCACGCGACGCGCATCACCGGCACGTCTGTCACAAATGACCCGCTGGACCAGGCCAAATCGGCTTGACTTCATGACGTAGGGATTCCCAGACCCCTACGACGGCCGGGGGCTGGGAGGCCTTGCGCGACCGGCAAAGCTGGCATCGGGTCTATCTGGAGGACGACCCCTACGAGCAAGCGCCGAAAATCGTGAGCGAGTTTCAGCTGGCTCGTGATCCACCTTCACGGCGGGCGCCGGCCCGCCTGGTCCACCGAGTGGCTTGAGTACCACGGCTACACACGCGACGATCTTAACGAGCTCGACTGGCGCCAACAGAGGCGTCGTGTAGGAGTCCGCTAGGGGGCCTAAACGCCTTCAGGGCTTCGGTCTAGAGCCGATCCTCGAGCCATTCGCTCATCAGCCCGGTCTTCCGTTATGGGTCCGACGTCAGGGTTCAAAATCTGCCCACTCGTCCTGGTAGGCCGCCAGCAAGGCGTCCGTATCCACGTCCTCCATCTGCCATGAACGGGCGATGCCGGCTGCTAGGAGCTCGTCCAAGCCGTTGAGCCTCAGCCCGCAAGCTCGGCAACCGAGACGACTCGGGAAGAAGTTGACAGTTGGGTGGGCGCCCACGATGTGGGGCTCGCCGAAATCATCGCGGTCAAAGTCAGCGTCCCAGTCGACGTCGTATGTACCGGAGACAAATGGCCCCCCTGAGGCTCTCCGTGGTGCAATCGCCGTTGCGCCGAGTGACAACAGAAAACGCCGCTTTTGCGGCGCTTTCTGCTAGAGGCGCATACGGGATTCGAACCCGTGCCGCCGCCGTGAGAGGGCGGTGTCCTAGGCCACTAGACGAATGCGCCGCGCGGAGGCTTAGTGTAGCGGCGAGCGGGAACGATTCGCCCGTGTTCGGACGATGGCGCAGGCGCGGCGAGAAGCACCGCGCGAACAAACAGCAGGGCGACCCGCGCGCGCTCGACCGCGAGGGGGATCCGCGCGGGGGCGTCCAGAGCGACGAGTACCGGCACGCCGACCCGCGGGAGCTCGTCGAGGAGGACGGCGTCGTGATGAGCGGCCCCGGCGGCGCGCCGCAGGAAGACGAGTCGGTCGAAGAGCGCCGCGCCCGCGGATAAACCCAGCGCGCGGACTATCCTGGTGCCGGTGAAGCCGCTCCTGCTCGCAGCGACCCTCGCGCTGGCGGCGCTCGTCGCGAGCTCGTGCGGCGGCGGGGGCGGCGAGAAGCCGCTTTCGAAGTCGGACTACGAGGCGCAGATCGGAGCCATCCTGCGCCCCCTCCAGGAGAGGACGCTGCGGGGGGTCCTCACGGCCAGTCCCGCCAGCCCCGGCGAAGCGGTCCGGCGCCTCAAGACGGCGGAGACGACGCTGCACGACGATGCGGAGAAGCTCGCGGAGATGAAGCCGCCGGCCGACGCCGCGGGCCCGACCGCTCAGATCGCCGACGGCATCGAGCAGGTGGCGGACCAGGTCACCGCCGCTCGGAAGGAGGCGGAACACGGAAACTTCGCCAGGCTCGAGCAGTTGAAGGCACAGATCGGGGCCGATCCAGCGGTCGCGAGGGTGCGCGATGCGATCGTCCGGCTCGTGAACCTCGACTACGACGTCGCCGGAAGCGGACCGTGAAAATGCCCGGTGTGCAGGGGCTTTAAGGACTGCGGGGCTAGGATTCGAACCTAGACTACCCGGTCCAGAGCCGGGCGTCCTACCGTTAGACGACCCCGCAACGAGCCGTTTCGGCCCGGGGATTGTAGCGAGCGGCTTCTTGCGGTAGACGGCCGCCCCGGCAAGCCGGCACGGCCTCTGGTCGGCGTCGCGAGCGACCGCCTCAGCCCGCGGCGACGCTGAAGGTGGACGAGGGAGTCCGGTGCAGCCGCAGGCCCGGATCCTGGAGCTTCAGCCCATGCCGGAGCGGCTTCCAGCTGCCGTCCCGGTGTTGGAGCTGGACTCCCTGGAAGCGATACGCGTAGCGGTTGCACTGCGTCCCGCCCCCGTCCCAGCTCTCGGTCGTCGCGATCGGCGCCCACGCCCGGTGGCTCTTCGGCAGGTAGAACGGCCCGGCGATCCCCTCGTCGCTGACGACGGCCCACGTGTCCCGGGCGAAGGGCAGCTCGAGCACGGCCACGCGCACGCGCTCGCCGGGTCCGATCCCCGAGGCGAGCTCTGTGTACCGCGGCTTCTGCCCGGGCTGAGCGAGCTCGTAGTAGAGGTGGCCCTCGGCGGAGCCCGGGAAGGAAGCGAGCCCGACCTGGAGCCACTCGTCCGTGCCCTTCGGCCCGAGGCGCTCGCCGCCGACGCCGACCCAGGCGGCGACGTGCCCTGTCGCGACGCTCGGCTCGCGCAGCATGCTCAGCGTCGCGGCTACCCCGGAGGCCCTCCTCGGTGCGTAGAGCCCCGCGTACGAGTAGCCGCGCGTGCAGGCGAGGGCGGCCGGAGCGGAGAGCGCGAAGGCGAGGGCGACGGCCAGCGTGGTGCGGACGCGGGGCATCGCTTCCACGATCGGGGCTGCGGCTCGCGGCTCCGATCCCTCGTCTCAGGGAATTGACGCTTCTGTTACGAAGTTGCGCGGAACGCTCCGACTCAGGCGACCTCGGCGGCCCAGTCGCCGTAGAGCGAGGTGTAGCGCCCGCGGCGACGCAGGAGCTCGTCGTGCGTCCCCTGCTCGACCAAGCGGCCGTGCTCGAGGACGACGATCAGGTCGGCGTCGCGGATCGTGGAGAGCCGGTGGGCGATCACGAACGCGGTCCGGCCCGCGAGCAAGGTTCGCAGCGCCTGCTCGATCTTGCGCTCGGTGCCGATGTCCACCGAGGAGGTCGGCTCGTCGAGGATCAGGATGCGCGGATCGGCAAGCAGCGCGCGGGCGAGCGCGACGAGCTGGCGCTGGCCGAGGGAGAGACGTGAGCCGCGCTCTTGGAGATCGGTCTCGTATCCGTCCTCGAGGCGCAAGACGAAGTCGTGCGCGCCGACGGCGCCGCCAGCCGCGACAACGTCCTCCGGGCTCGCATCGGGCCGGCCGAAGGCGATGTTCTCGCGCACGGTCCCGGCGAAGAGGAACCCCTCCTGCGGAACGATCCCGAGCTGGCGGCGGAGCGACTCCTGGGTTACCCCGCGGAGGTCGTGGCCATCGATCGTGATGCGGCCCTCGCGCGGATCGTAGAAACGGGCGAGCAGCTTGGCGATCGTCGACTTGCCGGCCCCGGTGTGGCCGACCAGAGCGACCGTCGTCCCGGCCGGGACGTCGAGGTCGAGCCCGTGCAGCACCTCGGGTCCGGTCCCGTAGCCGAAGCGGACGTCCTCGAAGCTGACGTCGCCGTCGATCTGCGGCAGCTCGTAGGCGTCGCGCCGGTCGCGGATCTCCGGTTCCTCGTCGAGGACGTCCATGATCTTGTCCAGTGCCGCAGTCGCGGAGAGGAACGTGTTGTAGAGCTGCGAGAGCTGTTGCACCGGGTCGAAGAAGTTCGAGAGGTAGCCGACGAAGGCGAAGAGGGTGCCCGCCGTCATCGAGCGGTCGAAGACGAGGTAGCCGCCGTAGCCGAGGACGACCGCGGTCGCGATCGCGGAGAGAAAGTCGACGAAGGGGAAGTAGAGGCCGTTGAGGACGACCGTGCGCTGGTTCGCGTCGCGGTAGCGCTCGCTCACCTGGCGGAAATTGCGCTCGGCGGCGGGCTCGCGGGTGAATGCCTGCACGATCCGCATGCCCGCGATGTCCTCGGCGAGCGTTGCGGTGACGAGGCCGAGGCGCTCGCGCACCTCGCGGTAGGCGCGGGCGGAGTACTTCCGAAAGAAGACGGTGCCGATCGTCATCGCGGGCATCACGGCGAGCGTCGCGAGCGCGAGCCGCCAGTCGAGGAAGAAGAGGATGATCGCGGAGCCCAGAAGTGTGAGCGTGTTCTGCACGAGGCTCGTGACGCCGTCGGTGACGAGCTGGTCGAGCGCTTCGACGTCGTTGGTGAGGCGGCTGATGATCACGCCGGCGCGGTTGCGCTCGAAGAAGCCGAGCGAGAGGCGCTGGAGGTGACGGAAGAGCAGGTTGCGCAGGTCGGCGAGGATCCGCTCGCCCGTCCAGCCGGTGAAATACGTCTGGGCGGAGGACGCGAGAATCGTGGCGAACCCGGCGACGACGAACAGCGCGACGATCCACCAGAGCTGGGCAAGGTCGCCGTGGAGGATGCCGTGGTCGATCGCGAGCTTCGAGAGGTAGGGCGGAGCGAGGCTCGCGGCGGTCGCGGCGAGCAGCGACAGGATCGCCAGGGTCGTGCGCGCCTTGTAGGGCGCGGCCAGCCGTGCGAGCGCGGAGACACGGCGGGCGGTGGCACGCCAGGACCAGTCGTCCACCTTCGCGCCGCGGTCGCGCATCAGGTGGCCGCCGGGCTGCCAGACCCTCACCGGCGCCCTCGTTCATGTTCACGCGCGGGAACAGTGGGAGACCCCACCTCCCCGACCCACGGCGCGAGCCTATCGCCCAAGATCGCACGCGTGTGTGACGCGGGTGTGACGAAAGCGTGGCTTCGAGCGCGGCGGCTCGCGCGCTCCGCCAAGGCGGCCGCTCGACCGCTCACGCCGTTGCCTCCACGCGCTCCGCGAACTCGCGCTCGAGCAGCCCGTGCTCGTAGATCTCGCCGTAGACCGCGCTCGTCGCCAGCAGCTGCTCGTGCGTCCCGCGCGCGGCGATCGTGCCGCCGTCGAGGACGACGATCTCGTCCGCCAGCGAGATCGTCGAGAGCCTGTGGGCGATGATCATCGTCGTCCGGCCTCGCATCGCCTCGCGCAGGCCTAGCTTGATCCGCGCCTCCGTCGTCGCGTCCACCGAGGCCGTCGCGTCGTCGAAGATCAGCACGCGCGGGTCGACCACGAGCGCGCGGGCGATCGCGATCCGCTGCCGTTGACCGCCCGAGAGCGTGATCCCGCGCTCGCCGATCACCGTGTCGTACCCCTCCGGCAGCTCGGAGATGAACTCGTGGGCCTGCGCCAGGCGCGCCGTGTGCTCGATCTGCTCGGCCGTCGCGTCGGGCCGGCCGAAGCCGATGTTGTCGCGCACGGGGGCAGAGAAGAGGAACGGATCCTGCGTGACGATCCCGATCGCGCTGCGCAGGGAACGAACCTGCACGTCGCGCACGTCGACGCCGTCGAGCTCGACCGAGCCGCCAGTGACGTCGTAGAAGCGCGGCACCAGCGAGGCGAGGGTCGTCTTGCCTGCGCCGGTGTGGCCGATCACGGCGACCGTCGTCCCGGGCTCGAGCTCGAGGTCGATCCCGTCCAGCACCGGCCGCCCCGGCGCGTACTCGAAGCGAACGCCGCGGTAGGCGATCCGCCCCGGCCCCGGGGGCAGCTCGATCGCGTCCGGACGGTCGGCCACCTCTTCGCGCTCGTCGATGATCTCGAAGATCCGCTCGCCCGACGCCGTCGCCCGCTGCGCCTGGCCGATCCACATCCCGAGCATCCGCAGTGGCATCACGAGCATCAGGACGAGAACGTTGAAGAAGATGAAGTCGCCCAGGGGGAGTGTGCCGTGGGCGACCATCCGGCCGCCGACGAGCAGTACGGTTCCCTGCGCCAGCAGCGGCAGGAACGAGAGCAGCGGCACGTAGAGCGCACGCTGGCGGTTCGCCGCGACGCTCTGCCTGAAGACGGCCTCGGAGCGCTCCTCGAACTTCCGCAGCTCCGCGCGCTCCTGCGCGAACGACTTGACGACGTGGACCCCGACGATGTTCTCCTCGGCGACGGTCGCCACGTCCGCCAGCTTCTGCTGCACGTCGCGAAGCAGCGGGTGCGAGACGTGCGAGTACCGGTACGCGAGCCCGACCAGCAAGGGCGCGATCCAGAGGCTGACGAGCGCGAGCTGCCAGTTGACGGCGAACATCACGATCGCCGCGCCGATCAGCGTGATCACGTTCTGGAAGAAGAAGACGAGCCCGTAGCCGAGGAAGAAGCGCACGGTCTGGAGGTCGACCGTTGCTCGGGACATCAGCTGCCCAGTCTGGTGGCGGTCGTAAAAGCCGAACGAGAGCCGAAGGAGGTGCGCGTAGAGCGCGCTGCGCATGTCCAGCTCAACCCCGAGTGCCTGCTTGCCCGCGATCAGACGGCGCCCCATCATTGCGAGCGCGCGGGCGAGGCCGACGAGCACGACGGCGACGACGATCAGGTCGAGCGCGGCCCGGTCGTGCCCGTGAACTGCCTTCGCAACTGCCGTCCCGGTCAGGAACGCGGTTGCGAACTGGCCCGCCTGCGACAGTACCGCCAGCAGCACGGAGATCCGGAGCGTCCACTTGTAGGGACGCAGGAACCCGAGCAGGCGAACGAATGTGCGTCTATAGGGAGGCCGCTCCGCCACCCTCGAAATCTAGCGACCGAGCCCCCTTGCCGGCGCGCGGCGCGCCTAGCTCCGCCGCGCGATCACGGCCATTCGGAGTCGTCGAGCGTCAGCGCTTCGCCGGTGCGGCCGAGACCGTGAACCTTGCCGAATCCCTGCCTCGAGCAGCCACTCGCGGAGCTCCGTGAACGCGAGCGTTCGGATCGAGAACTCGAGCCGGCGAGCCAGGGCCATCTCGAGGAAGCCTCGCTCCGGTCGAGGCCCGTGACGCGGCAGCCGCGGCCAGCAAGCCGGTTGGAGAGGCGGCCATGGCCGCAGGGAGCGTCGAGCACGTCGGAGCCGGGGCCGAGCTCGCCGAGGCGCCAAATCAGCTCGGCTTCCTCGTCGCTTCGTTCAGGGGTGAGGAGCTGTTCGTAGAAGTAGAGGTAGTCGTCGTCGAAGAGCGCATCGGGATCCAGGCTCATCCCGCGATCCTCGCAAGCTCCTCGCGGATCAGCCTCGCCGCTTCGGTCACCCGCTCCCGGTTGGCCGGGTCGTTCAGCCAGCCGCTCGCGCCGGAGGGGTGTGGGAGGGGGATCGCCGTCGCCCCGTCGTGCTCGAAGCGGCGGCCGACGCACTCGCTCACGCTCCTGAGGCCGAGCAGGCGGCGTGCTGCCAGGCCGCCGACCGGCACGATCAGGCCCGGTCGAAGCAGCCGCAGCTCCCAGTCGCGCCAGAAGGAGCAGAGCTCCTGCTCGCGCGGCGTGGGCGTGCGGTCGCCCCGGCCGCTCGGCGCCTTGCCGGGATAGCAGCGCGTCACCGAGGCGCAGTAGAAGGCGGCGTAGAACTCCTCCTCGTCGAGCTCGAGCCAGCGGCGGAGGGTACGGCCCGCGCGGCCGCGCCAGGGGCGCCGTTCCTTGCCTTCGACGGCACCAGGCGACTGCCCGAGCATGTAGGCCCGCTGCCCCTGGTAGCCCTGCACGACCGGCAGCGACTCGAGCGGGTAGCCGGCCTCGGCGCAGGCGCGGCAGACGCGGTTGTCACGCTGGAGCGAGGCGATCGAACGGTAGCTCGAGCGGCGGCGGGTCAAGCCTGGACGGCGGCGAACCAGCGCCCTGCGAAGACGATCCGGCCTCCGCCGAGCTCGTCCATGAGCTGCTCCGGCTCGAAGTAGCGCTTGTAGACGCGCCATCGCGAGCCGTCCTTCAGCAGGCGCTCCTGCCATTCCTCGCGCTCGACGCCCTCGTGCCAGGCGGAATCGAGAACGACCAGCTCCTTCCCGACGCGACGGGCTTCGGCGACGAAGCGTTCACGCTCACGGCCGTCGAGGTGACCGTAGAAGTGGCCGGTGAAGGCGCGCCCGAACGACTCGTCCGGGAACGGAAGGTCGAGTGCATCGCCGAGCACGTAGTCGTCGGCCGCGACTCGTTCGCGAGCGACCTCGATCATGCTCGCGCTCTGGTCGAGGGCCACGACCTCGCCCGGTAGGTGGCGCGTGAAGAACCCGCTGCCACAGGCGACGTCCAGCGTCCGCGCCGGGGGCAAGGCCCCGAGCGCCCCCTGCAACGCCTCGAGCTCCTCGTGCCAGCCGGGGCGGTGCCGGTCGGCGTAGAGGCCGACGCCGTGGAGCCAGTCGTCGTACTCGGGCGCGCGCCGATCGTAGTAAGCCTTCACCGCTCCTAGACTACGCGCGTGACCCGGCCGCTCGAGTCGGTCCCGAACTTCTCCGAGGGGCGCGACGGGGCGACGATCGACGCGCTCGCCGTGGCGCTCGGCGGCCGCGCTCGGCTGCTGGACGTTCACGCCGACGAGGATCACAACCGGTCCGTCTTCACGCTGGTCGGCTCGGAGGCGGAGTTGGCGGAGTCGCTTCTGACCGGGATCGCCTGCGCTCGCGAGCGGATCGATCTTCGTCGGCATGAGGGAGCGCACCCGCGGATCGGGTCGGCGGACGTGGTGCCGATCGTTCCGCTGATTGCCGAGGACATGGGCCGATCCTGCGCGGCGGCGCGGGCGCTTGCCGAGCGGATCGGAAGCGAGCTCCGGCTGCCCGTCTTCCTCTACGGCGAGCTGGCGCCGGGACGCGGGCCGGCGTTCTTCCGCCGCGGGGGCCCGAAGGAGCTTCGGCGGCGGATCGACGCGGGCGAGCTCGAGCCCGACTTCGGGCCGCGTCGCCTGGACGAGCGGGCAGGGGCCGTACTGGTCGGCGCGCGGCGGCCGCTGATCGCGTTCAACGTCAACCTCCGCGGCTCGCTCGAGGCGGCCCGCGGGATCGCCGAGACCGTGCGGGAGCGCGGCGGCGGCTTTCCGGGTGTGCGAGCCCTTGGACTGGAGTTGCCTCGAGCGGGGCTCGTCCAGGTCAGCATGAACGTCGAGGACTACGAGGCCGCTGCGCTGCACGAGATCGTCGAGCACGTCGAGTCGGAGGCGGCGGTGCGGGGCGCGGAGGTCGTCGGTTCCGAGCTGGTCGGGCTGATGCCTGCGGGAGCCGCGGTCGCGGCCGCCGGCTCGCTGCTCCGGATCGAGGGCTTCGATTCCTCACGAGTGCTCGAGCTCCGGCTCCTCGACGAGTAGCCGCCGAGCGTCCGGCTCGCCACCGGCGCCTGCTCGTCATGGTGCCTCGTAGGACGACCGATCTCGGCTTGCACCGTTCCCACTTCCGGCACGGTTCCGTCACCCACACGCGCGCTTTTCCTCGATACGCTCGCCGCGGGGAGGAGGCTGGGCGAACCGAACTACGGGACCCTGCGTCCCTCGGAGGGTCGAGCGACGCGGGATACACTCGCGGCGGTGATCGAGAGCAAGGCTCTCACCGGCGACGATCTCGTCATCGCCGACGTCTGGGCGGTCGCCGTCCAGCGCGCGCCCGTCGCGCTGGCCGACTCGGCGCGGGAACGGATGCGGGCAGCGCGGGAGATCGTCGAGCGCGCGGCGCACGGCACAAAGGAGCACACGTACGGCGTCAACACGGGCTTCGGACGTTTCGTCTCGCGCTCGATCCCCGAAGAGCTGGCCGAGGAGCTTCAACTGCGCCTGCTGCGCAGTCACGCCTGCGGGGTCGGCGAGCCCTACCAGGACGAGATCGTCCGCGCCGCGATGTTGCTGCGCGCAAACGCCCTCGCGAAAGGCTTCTCGGGAGCCCGCGTGGCCACGGTCGAGCTCCTCGTGGAGTGCCTGAACCGGGACCTCCTCCCCTACGTGCCGAGCAGGGGCTCGGTGGGCGCAAGCGGCGATCTCGCCCCGCTCGCGCACCTTGCCCTGCCGCTGACCGGCGAGGGCGAAGCGTGGGTCGAGGGCAAGCGGATGCCGGGCGCTGAGGCGCTCGCGGCGGTCGGGCTCGAGCCGGTGCGGCTTCAGGCGAAGGAGGGCCTGTCCCTCGTCAACGGGACGCAGTTCATGACGGCGTTCGGCGCGCTCGGGCTGGTCCGCGCGGAACGACTGGCGAAGACCGCCGACCTCGCGTGCGCGCAGTCCCTGGAAGCGCTTCAGGGCTCACGGACGAGCTTCCTGCCGCAGGTTCACGCGGCCCGCCCCCTGCGCGGCCAGGTCGATTCCGCCGCCAACGTGCTCCAGCTGCTCGAGGACTCGGCGATCAACGAGGCTCATCGCTGGTGCGACAAGGTGCAGGATGCATATTCGCTGCGTTGTGCGCCGCAGGTTCACGGGGCCGGCCGCGACTTGCTCGACTACGCGACCTACACCATCGCGACCGAGCTGAACTCGGCGACGGACAACCCGCTGGTGCTCGTGGAGGACGACCTGCTCGTCTCGAACGGAAACTTCCACGGGCAGCCGCTGGCCTTCGCGCTCGACGCGCTCGCGATGGCGGTGGCGGAGCTCGCCGACATCGCCGAGCGGCGCGTCGAGCGGCTGGTCAACCCGAGCCTCTCCGGCGGTCTGCCCGCCTTCCTCACGGGCAACGGGGGCCTCAACTCCGGCTTCATGATTCCCCAGTACGTGGCCGCCTCGCTCGTGAGCGAGAACAAGGTTCTCTCGCACCCGGCCGGAGTCGACTCGATCCCGACGAGCGCTGGCCAGGAGGATCACGTCTCGATGGGGAATACGTCTGGCCTGAAGGCCTGGCAGGTGCTCGCGAACGCCGAGCGAGTGCTCGCGATCGAGCTGCTCGCGGGGGCGCAGGGAGTCGAGTTCCTCGCGCCTCTCCAGCCGGGCGCGGGCGTCCGGGCGACTCGGGAGTTCGTGCGATCGCTGTCTCCCCGACTTCGTGACGACCGTCCGCTCTCCGGCGACATCGAAGCGGTCGCGGCCGCGATTCGCGACGGCTCGCTCGTCGAATCGGTCGAGGCCGAGATCGGCGAATTGCGATGACGAGCGAGAACGGTCCGATGCCCTCGAAGCGGCGTTCTCGGCGGCCCTACCGCGACAGCGCGATCGTGTACGGCGTGCTCGCGGCGCTCGTCATCCTGACCGCGATCCTGACCGGTGGGCGGGTGGCGTGGGCGATCGTTCTCGGAGCTGCCGCCTTCGTCCTTGCGACGGGCTGGACGTGGTGGCACCTGCGCCAGCAAGCCCAGCGGCGCCGATGAGCACCACCCGCGCGCTCGACGCGGCCGTCGAGGCGTTGTGTGGCGATCTCTCGTCGATCCGCGCGCCGCGCGGATCCGAGCTCAACGCCCGCTCCTGGTCGACCGAAGCGCCGCTGCGAATGCTCCTCAACAACCTCGACCCGGAGGTCGCGGAGCGCCCGGAAGAGCTCGTCGTCTACGGCGGCTCCGGAAAGGCGGCCCGCAACGCCGAGGCGCTGCGGGCACTCGTGCGGTCGCTGCTGACGCTCGGCGAGGACGAGACGCTCCTGGTGCAGAGCGGCAAGCCTGTCGGCGTCTTCCGGACGCATGCAGGCGCTCCACGCGTCCTGATCGCGAACTCGCTGCTCGTTCCGCGCTGGGCGACCTGGGACGAGTTCCGGCGGCTGGAGGCGCTCGGGCTGACGATGTTCGGCCAGATGACCGCCGGCAGCTGGATCTACATCGGCACGCAGGGAATCCTCCAGGGCACCTACCAGACGTTCGCGTCCGCGGGGCAGAAGCATTTTGGCTCGCCCGACCTGGCCGGCCGCACGATTCTCACGGCCGGACTCGGGGGTATGGGCGGAGCTCAGCCGCTGGCCGCGGTCCTGGCCGGGGCGGCAATCCTCTGCGTCGAGGTCGATCCTGCGCGGATCCGCCGGCGACTCGAGACTCGCTACCTCGACGAGGCTGCCGAGTCGCTCGACGACGCGCTCGATCGCATTCGAGCAGCCGCCCGCGAACGCCGTGCGCTCTCGGTCGGCCTGCTCGGCAACGCCGCCGAAGTCGTCCCGGAGCTCGCCGGCCGCGGGGAGTCGTTCGATCTGGTCACCGACCAGACGGCTGCTCACGATCCTCTCAGCGGGTACGTGCCGGCCGGCCTGGACGTGGAAGCCGCCGCCGCCCTGCGCCGCTCGGATCCCGGCGAGTACCTCAGGCGAGCCCGCGAGTCGATCGCGCGCCACTGCGAGGGCCTGCTCGAGTACGTCCGAGCCGGAAGCTATGTTTTCGATTATGGCAACAACCTGAGAGGTGAGGCCAAAGAGGCAGGAGTCGAGGAAGCGTTCACATATCCGGGCTTTGTCCCGGCCTATATCCGGCCGCTGTTCTGTCGCGGCATCGGGCCGTTCCGATGGGCTGCGCTCTCCGGTGATCCGGGCGACATCGTCGCCATCGACCGGAGCCTTCTCGAGCTCTTCCCGGACGACCCGGCGCTGACGCGCTGGCTGACGGTCGCTCCACAGCGGATCGCGTTTCAGGGGCTGCCGGCGCGCATCTGCTGGCTCGGCTACGGCGCTCGTGCTCGCGCGGGGCTAGCGATCAACGAGCTCGTCCGAAGCGGGAACGTCCGTGCACCCGTGGTGATCGGGCGGGATCACCTGGACTCCGGCTCGGTCGCCTCGCCTTACCGGGAGACCGAGTCGATGCGCGACGGCTCGGATGCGATCGCGGACTGGCCGATCCTGAACGCGCTCTGCAACGTGGCCGCGGGCGCGACGTGGGTGAGCGTCCATCACGGCGGCGGCGTCGGGATCGGCAACTCGATCCACGCGGGCATGGTCGTCGTCGCCGACGGCACCGACGAGATGGCGGAGCGGCTCGAGCGGGTGCTGACGAGCGACCCCGGACTGGGCGTCCTGCGGCACGCGGACGCCGGGTACCCGGAGGCGCTCGAGACGGCCGAGCGGCATGGTCTCGAGTCGCCGGTGCCCACGCGCGGCGACGCGTGACCAACGACACGGGCGCGGAGACCGGCCCGGCTCGTCTGCTCATCCGCGACCTGACGCAGCTCGTCACCCCCGCAGGGCGGCACGCGCCCATGCGCGGGGATGCCCTCGGGCAGGTCGACGTGGTCGAGGATGCCTTCCTTCTCTGCGAGCAGGGTCGGATTGGGGCGACGGGTCGCATGCGCGAGCTCCCGCCTCTGGACGGCGACGTCGAGGAGCTCGACGGACACCGCCTGTGCGCGATTCCGGGCCTCGTCGACTGCCACACGCACGCGTGCTTCGCCGGGGACCGGGTCGAGGAGTTCGCGTTGCGTGCGGCCGGCGCGACCTACGAAGAGCTCCATGCCGCGGGCG
>Ga0137374_10003294_pt1 | contig 19090 bp, 18 predicted proteins | sample SagtaG_20_FD_104811 | JGI IMG/M metagenome (GOLD analysis project Ga0137374, IMG submission 104811) | Vadose zone soil microbial communities from Sagehorn Ranch, Mendocino, California, USA - Sage1_R_100_16 metaG | ecosystem: Environmental > Terrestrial > Soil > Vadose zone | place: USA...
CACTTGAGGCTTCACATGACCAGACTCGCTCTTGCGCTGATCGCAATTCTGGTGTTGGCGCTGAGCGCCGGGCTTACGCATACGCAGCTACCGCCGCCAAGTTCGCCGGCCGCAAGCTCGGTGCAGGCGCTTGAGCCGCACCAGGTATTCTCGGCCGAATTCGACTTTGCCCCGACGGGCCAGTTGCGCCGAACGCTGGCGCTCCACACGGGCGAAGATGCGCCCGAGCCAGCCTTGATTGCTTATCTTGTGCTGGTGCTGATCGGTAGTGTGGTCGCAATCGGCATCGTGCGCCACAGCGAGCGGGGCCGAGGTTAGTCTCTGCGGAAGGCCGTCGCCAGAGCAATCAGCTCGCGCGCGTCGGCGTTTACAAGCGCCGGGTGCAGTTCGGCTTGCTGTAAGATCTGCACGATCTGCTCGTCCGAAAACTGGCTGGCCTTCATGGTGGTCCTCCTTCTAGGAGGACTCTAACACATCAGCTGGACCAGTTTTTGGGGTCAGGACACGGTTTTATGTGAGGTTGCCTCCAGGCTAAACCTCATAGTAGCCAATTCTGCCACGTTGTTAGCCAGCGCGATTCTATATCTTTACCATCCATTTTTGCCATAAGCTTTCCAGCTTCTTCGAAAGATAGATGATTACCGAGAACAGGCGCGTAGTAGTTCTTTCCAGAATAATCTAAGATTGTCTCATTTGAAACCATATTCTCTATGATCTCAGGAAAAAACAAGCTTGTATGCCTTCCTCCATCTAATATGGTTATTTCAGAACCTATTGAACGAAAAGCTACGCCATGCATTCCGATAAATTTCATTGTATCCGCTGCACAGAACAGAGCACTGCCACCAAAAGGCATAAATAAATGTTTATGCCTGCCACCAACAATGACACCTTCATGGATGATAGTACTTGGATCTTTGATGATAGTATCCACAATAACCGACCTTTGTATATCGGCATCCTCTGGTATACTACTTCGAATTATGATATTGCCTTTTTGATCTCGAACGTTAGCTATCCCAAAAAGCTCTCTTGATACTCGACCTTCTACGAAGTCAGTTGTTAGTAGATCGAGGCTTTTACGAAGCGAAAGGTGCAACCCATAATCAGTCCATAGAATATCACCGAAATCCAGCACTCTCACAGTAAAAGAACGCCCTGTTTTAGCTTCAAGCGCCGCACGTACCTTGCTTATCTTTATGTAGAAATCAGGATATCTTGCTTCTAGATCCCTAATTCCAGTTTTGCCACAACGATCCTCGTAGGAAAGCTCTGCTTCCCATTCAGATTTGTCTCGGCAGAACAGCGCAATCCATACATATGGATCCCAGTCCACCCACTTGCGAGGATCAGCGACATCATCTTGTAGAACATGTGCAGCGATCTCTAAGAAATCATAACTCAGAGCCAAACTGCCGAGATTCACTCCAAAATCGTAACTTCCCTCGCCAAGTTCGGATATTCTTTGCTTTAATGAATTGATATCTTGTCTTGAATATTGGAAACGCATTAGTCCAGTTCTTGTATCAGTTAACACCCAATCCTTCTCGCGCGCCAAGTCTGGTGTAACGTCTGTTTTGAATACAGAACGGATTGCATCCACACCGAAATATTCATTCTTCTTCGCATTCCACTTCAAACCGGGAATGATAGCCTCATCTCCCCATTTTACGACGTACCCTTGAAAACCACTTTGTTCCAAGTGGTTTGTCAAGATATTGTTGTATAGATTCGATAAATCAGCCATACGAAGATAAGTTTTGGAATACGCCCCCCACATAGGAGTGGGGAAAGCAGGTTTTCTATTGCCAAGAGCTTGGGTGAAAGGGCTTAATCGCTTCCCTTCACCAAACACCATGCTCATTAGAGAGATAGAAGGGAAATTTCCACCATCTTTCAAGATAGCTTGCTTTGTAAGATTCCATGCATTGATCGTTCCTAAGAAGTTACCTTTCCGCGTGATCTCAGATATAGAGATAGTCGACGTCGTTCCATCTCTTCTAAATACATCACGCGATGTTTTGTTAAAATGCTCTTGCCAGTACATTCTGTCTGTCTCGGTCCCAGAAACAACTGTAACAAGATCAAGCCCATTATTCTGCTGGACAATCCTCAATGAGGAAAATATGTTCTCATTCCACATATTAGTCATAAGTTGCGCTATCCTTCTATACTACACAGAGGTTATTCTCATAAATGGGCACTGAAGAGCTCGGAACACAAGCCAATGCCGGCCACATTGCTCGCGTGGTATTCTGAAATCTGACATGGACCTTCGCTCCTCTTGTAAATTAGGCGGGTGCTAAATCGACGATACACTTGTGAAGAACTGTACCCTCTATACTACAACTCTGAACGAGGATTATGCCAGTTTCCATGATTATTTTGCCTCTGCCTAAAATGTGGCCAGCGCTCCGACAAACTTATCACATTTAGGCCGAGAGCCTTGTATGTTTCAAGAACGGAGCCCTATCGAGTATATCAGATCTAAAATTACTCGGCAATGAATAAAGGTTTTCAACATTGTAATGTTGGAGCGACTCCGGAAGGCGACCTCATGCGGAGTCATGCGGCCGGGCGTCAACGCAATGAGCGCATCAATGAGCACCACGGTCACGGCGGCAGAAGTGCCAGTTGATGCGCCGGCGGGAACCTGCGCGTGGATCGTTATTTCAAGCGCATACTCTTCCGGCGGCATAACCTCGTCGACCGCCGCTTCCAAGAGCGGGTGGCGCTCGTAACCAGAATTCCCAGGCTCGATGGCGAATCGCTCGCCATAGTTTTCCGCAAGGTGGAGCAGCTTCTACTTGCGCTTCGAGCGGCTTTGGCGGCGTTTTGCGGGCGCCGCATCCGGCGATTCTGGTGTGGCCGGTTGCGCACGCCGCGAGCTGCGCGGCTTCTTTTGCGGCGCCGGCATGCCATTGGACTCGCTGGCCTTATGGCCACCGCTAGGTGGTGCTGCTGGGGCGCCATCTTCGCCAATCGCTACTTCGGCCGGCGCGCTCGCCTCGGCCGGAGTGGTAACGTCGCTGGCTTGCTGTGGCGCTGTATTCTCGGCCGGCCGATCGGGCGGTGCTTCCACGGCCGGTTCGCTGCTGGTCTGATCATCGGCCGCAGGCGCTGGTACATCGGCCGGCGGCGCAAGATTGGCTGGCGCCTGCTCGGCGCTTGCCGCCGGATCGACCGGATCGAGCTCAGCCGAGGCCATGACTTCTTCAAATGTATCTTGATCGCTTAGATGACCGTTTACCGCAGCTTCGGCATCCGCCGTCGGCAGATGCTCGGGCGGCTGCTCTGATGGCTCGGACGGCTCCGCGGCATGTGTGGCCTGGGGCTCGGCCTTCACCGCCACGGCCCAATCGATCACAAGCTCCACATGGCCGCACGATGCGCAAGCCCACATGCGCGGCGCGAGCACCTGGTCGGGCACGCCTTCGCCTTCGTCGGTCGGCAGCATGCCCAGCTGGTGCTGCAATTTGCCGGGGCTCATCTCAGCGTCGCAACGCAGGCAGATACGCGGCCCGCCGGGGGATGGCGGCGCGCGCCGCCCGATCGCCGCGTCGGACAGCTGAGCGGCGGCCAGATCGAACGCCTCATCCATCGGCAGCGGCCGCGGGGTCGGCATCGCGACGATTCGATCGGCGGCGCGCTTATAGACATTCAGTGTCTCACGGGCGGCGCGCAGCCACGAGAATCGCTGCGCCCGCGCCCGGCCTACGCGACCGAGCTCGGCACGGCGCTCCCGATCATCCCAGAGCGCCTCAATCTCGTCGGCCCACGCCTGGGCGTCGAGCGGTGGCACATAGATCGCCGCATCGCCGCCGATCTCGGGCAGACTGGATGTCGCGGCCGCCAGGCAGGCCGCGCCACATGCCATCGCCTCAAGCAGCGGCAGTCCGAAGCCCTCGTACAGCGAGGGATTGATATACATACGGCAGGCATTATAGAGCCAGCGCAGATCATACTGCCCAACCCCGCCGGCAAACAGCACATGCTCGCCCAGCTTGAGGTCGCGCACGGCGCTGAAGATCACTTCATCGCGCCAGCCGTGCCGCCCAACTACCACCAGGCGATAGCCTGCCTCCGGCTTGCGGTCGAGACAGATTCGCAGCGCCTGCAGCAGCGTCGGCAGGTTCTTGCGCGGCTCGAGCGTGCTAACGAATAGCATAAACGTATCGGCCTCGACCGGCGTGCCGTTCAGCACCCGCGCCTCGCCCACACGCAGATCGAGCTGCGTATACAGCGGCGCGGCCGCCTCGTAGATCACGTCGATCTGCTCGATCGGAATATCGAGAAACTGCGCAATGTCCTGGCGCGTCGCCTCGGACACGGCAATGATTGCGTCGGCACGCTGGGCATTCGTTTTGACCTGACCATAAAAAGCGCTCGCCGCTTCGTCTAAGATCTCGGGGTAGTGCATAAATGCCAGATCGTGGATCGTCACAACCGCGGGGCAAGGGCGATGCACCGGCGCGATAAAATCGGGGCAGTGCAGCACGCTCGGGCGCGCCAGTAGCACCTCCAATGGCAGCGTCCATTGCTCGAAGCGATGGTGCGGCGGCGTCAGCGCCGTGCGCCGAATAACATTCGGCGCGATCGCCAACGGCCGTAGCTGATCGCGGTGCTGCAGGGAGACGAACTCATCATCTTGCGACACCTCGGCCAGCGCAGCTAAGAGCTGCCGAGTATATTGTGATATTCCGCCCTGCCGATAGGCATTTAGGCGGGCATCGATCGCGATACGCATGGCGTCCTAGATAGACTAACCCACGGCGGCAACCTTGGTACTATCCGCCAGAAGTCGAAGTTCCTTGAGTTCCCACGTTTCCCCGATTCTTCGATTGGAACGAGCGGAACTTGGAACGCGTTTACAATTGCTTGTCTTCTCTATACAACCATCAGGTCATGCGTAAATCGCCGCACAACACTGCAACCTCAGGCGTAACGACATGCCACTCGTGGGGCAGCGAATTACTACTGATATGAACGACATCTGATCCGTTGTTATCGTACCATAGAACCATGATTTAGCACTTGATCATTCCAGGTTTCGCCAGCATCAAACTACTGAAGGTCGTAATCTTCTTCGGCAATCTCGATTACTTGGCCATCATACGCCAGGCGGATCTGCTCCGGCAAGGTCGCGTTGACCGCGCCGTGGTCGAGATCATGGGTCATATGCACAAGCAGCGCGCGCCGCGGCTGCAATTTTCTTATCAACGCGCACGCCTCGTCGACTGTAAAATGGGTTGGATGGGCCATCAAGCGCAACGCGTTCAACACTAAGACATCGAGCCCGCGTAATAGTTCGAGCGACTCGGCAGGAATGAAACTGGCGTCGGTCACATAGCCCAGCCGGCCGATCCGAAAACCGGTAATCGTCCAGGTGCCATGCTGAACATCAAACGGCGTCGCCTGGATACTATTAATGCGGAACGGCGATTGGTTTTGGATCTCAATCAGATCGAGCGCCGGCCGGGTCGAGCCTTCAGATCCATTCACAAATGCATAGTTGAAACGCTCGCGGATCATCCCCAGCGTCATGGGTGAGCCATACAACGGAATCGCCGATCGTTGGGCGAAATTTAAGGGTCGCAGGTCATCCAGCCCCGCAATGTGATCGGCATGCGCATGGGTCAGCAACACGGCGTCGACCCGCTTCAGCCCAACCGCTAGCGCCTGCTGGCGCAGATCGGGGCCAGCATCAAAGAGCAGGTTCATCCCGGCGACTTCCAGCAGCGCCGAGGTCCGCAAGCGCTTGTTGTGCGGGTCGGGCGACCGGCAGACCATGCACTGACAGCCAATCACCGGAACGCCCATTGATGTGCCGGTTCCAAGAAACGTCAACCGCATTGTCTCATCGCGATCATAGCTGCTCGCCCCTGGCGCTCAGCCGGCTGAAACGAACCCGGCCTGGCGCGCCAGCGCCCGCTTTCAGCCGCCGTACGCCGGCACGTACACATCTCTGAGATCGGTATGCCGTTCTACCGATTGGCATTATAGCACAGCGGGGTCGATCGCGCGGTTCGGTTTGCAGGCCCCAATCAGCTATGCTATAATCGCACGTCGAAGTGAATAGCATGCTCATCATGAGGGGCGGAGGGACTGGCCCGACGAAGCCCGGCAACCCCCGACGCGATTGTAGATTGAGCCGATCTTCTAATCTAAAATCTGCAATCTGAAATTTGCAATTCGGAAGGGTGCCAATTCCTGCAGGTGCTGCCAATTGAGGCAGATCTGAGAGATGAGAGGTAACAGTGGGGGCCTCTCGCGGTGCGGGCGGCTTTTTTTATGAGTACAGCCGATACATTACAGCACATTTACTGGGATGACGACGCGTTGTGCCTGCTCGATCAGCGGCTGCTGCCAGCGCAAACAGTCTTCATCCGCTGCGCTACGGCCGAGGATGTTGCCCAAGCGATCCGCACGATGGTGGTGCGCGGCGCGCCGGCAATCGGCTGCAGCGCGGCCTATGGCATGGCGTTAGTCGCTCAGCGCGGCGATGCGACCACCAGCGCCGCGCTGATCGAACAGCTCGCCGCCGCAAAGAGGCTGCTGGATGACAGCCGGCCGACGGCGGTCAATCTGGCCTGGGCCACCAGCCGGATGCTCGAAACCGCTCGCGCGCACGCCGCCGAGGATCTGGCGGCCTTGCGGCGCATCCTGCTCGAGGAGGCCCACGCGATCTTGGCTGAGGATCTGGCGATGTGCCACGCAATTGGCCGCCACGGCGAGGCGCTGATCCCTATGCGCGGCCACGTGCTGACCCATTGCAACGCTGGCGGCCTGGCGACCGCCGGGCTCGGCACCGCGCTCGCGCCTATCCGCATCGCCCACGATCACGGGCGCGCGATCCATGTGTTCGTCGACGAAACCCGGCCATTTTTACAGGGCGCCCGGCTGACAGCCTGGGAACTGCAGCGCGCCGGCGTGCCGCTGACGCTGATCACCGACAATATGGCCGGCTACTTCATGCGGCGCGGCGAGGTCGACTGCGTGATCGTCGGCGCCGATCGGGTGGTCGCCAATGGCGACATCGCCAATAAGATCGGCACCTATAGCCTGGCGGTGCTGGCGCAGGCCCATCATATCCCTTTCTACGTCGCCGCACCCTCATCGACGATCGATCTTACGCTGCCGAATGGCGATGCGATACCAATCGAGCAGCGCGACTCGAATGAGGTGATCATGATTGGCGGGCAGCACATTGCCCCCAGTGGCGTTAGCGCTGCTCATCCGGCCTTCGACATGACACCGCACGAACTGATCACCGCGATCATCACCGAGCGCGGCGTCGTTTATCCCCCTTATGGGGACAACCTGAGAAAGATATTGGAATTGTAAATTGCAAATTGTAAATTTCTTATGAGCATACCAATCCGCAATTTGCAATTTACAATTTACAATCACGTATATGTCGTTGCCATTCGCACCAGCATGCCTTCCATTACTGCTCGGCGGTTTGCCTCATCGCAACGCGGCACAGGCGCTAGAGATATCGCGGCGCTATGCCGGCCAGCTCCTCGCGTGGCCGCAGCTGCCACAGCGGAGCTTTCGCGAGCAGAGCTTTGTGCAAAGCGCGATCGGCTTTCCAGGGCTGGTGATCGATGCGACACACTCGCGCGTCTATGTCGATCGCGGGCGCGCCGAGCGCGAGATGGATCGGCTCGCGCTGGCGTATCTGCAAGACCGTAGCACCTACGCCGCGCTGGCATCCGACGACGCACCGGGCCTCGACGAGCTGATGCGCCAGCGCGATAGCATGCGCGGCGTATTGGCGTTGAAGGGCCAGCTCCTCGGGCCGATCAGCCTGGCGGCACAGCTGACCGACGAACACGACCAGCCGCTGATCTATGACGATATGCTGTTCGATGCGCTGGTTCAGCATTTGCGGCTGCGCGCTGAGTGGCAAGAAACACAATTACTCGAGCTGAGCGACTCGACGATTATCTGCATCGACGAACCTTTCTTAGACACGGTTGGGCTGCCGTTCGTCCCGCTCGACTGGGACCGGGCGCGCGAGCAGATCAACCAGACGCTGGAAGGCGTGCGCGGCTACAAAGGCGTATTCGCCGGCGGCGCGGTCAACTGGACTCAGGTGCTCCAGACATCGGTCGATCTCGTGATCGCAGATATCTACAACCACAGTGCGGCGCTGGTCGCCGCCGCGCCGGCGTTGACGACCTTTCTGGAGCATGAGGGGATCGTTGGACTCAGCATCATGCCAGTCGATGAAGATCTGCTGGATGGGCTCAGCGCCGATGATCTGGCTGGGATGATTGCCAGCTTTGCGGAACAGCTCGAGCCGGCCGGTATCGCGCCGGATCGGCTGCTACGCCAGGCAGTCATCTCGACAACCAATACGCTAAGTCGCCTCTCGCTTGCGGCCGCCGAGCGCACACTTCAGCTGCTGGCCGAGGTATCGAAGCTGCTACGCGAGCAATATGCATTGGTATGAGATTGTAAATTGTAAATTGCATATTGAATATTGTAAGTTCAGTGATCTATCTACAGACTACACTTAATCGAGAACATCTCACAATTTACAATTTACAATTTGCAATCTAAGGAGTATCACGTGCGTATCGTCGTCACCGGCTCACTCGCCTACGACTACATCATGAACTTTCCCGGCTACTTCAAAGATCATATTCTGCCGGATAAAGTGCATATGCTCACCGTGAGCTTCCTGGTGGACTCTATGCGCCGGATGCGCGGTGGTGTCGCAGGCAATATCGCCTACACACTGGCGCTATTGGGCGAGCGGCCGCTCGTAGTTGCGACCGCCGGGCAGGACTTCGGCGAGTACCGCGCCTGGATGGAGCAGCAGGGCATCGACCCTTCGGGCATTAAGCTGATCGACGACGAATTCACCGCATCGTGCTTTATCAATACCGACCGATCGAATAATCAGATCGTGGCCTTCTACACTGGCGCCATGGCCCGATCGCGCGAGCTCTCGCTGCTCGGCCTGGGTCTAGGTGCGCATGATCTTGTGGTCATCTCGCCGACCGACCCGGACGCGATGGCGCGCTACGCCGACGAGTGCCGGAGCCACGGCATTCCATTCTTGTTCGACCCTGGCAAACAAACACCACGGCTCGACAGCGAGCAGATTCTGGCTGGGCTGACTGGCGCAAGTGTGCTGGTCGGCAACGACTACGAGTTCGCAATGATGGCCCAGAAGACCGGCAAAAGCGAGGCCGAGTTGCTTGCCACCACTCCACTGACCGTGACGACGCGCGGCGAGCAGGGCTCGACGATCTACGATAACGTCAAGGGCCAGCAACTGCAGATCCCGGTTGCGCCGATCAGCGCAGTGGTCGATCCGACCGGTGCGGGCGATGCATACTTGGGCGGGTTGGTATTCGGCCTGGCGCGTGGACTGCCGCTCGACGTTACCGGGCGGGTCGCTGCGCTGTCTGCATCCTATGCGATCGAGCAGCGCGGCAGCCAGGAGCACACCTACACGCCAGCTGAGTTCGCCGAGCGCTACGCAAGCGCCTTCAGGCCAAGCGCAGAGATCGAGGCGCTGATCGAGGGCGTAACAAGATGACAGATGACGCCCAGAGGACACTCGGTGACGCGGTGATCGCAGATGCATTGTCATCTTGTCATTTTGTCATCTTGTCAGTGGAGGTTAATCGATGAATGAACGCGTCTGTTCTGCCTGCGGCGGCGCCGTCAAGAAAGTCGTGCTGATCGAGGATCACGGCCCAACCGGCGGCGAACAGCCCGCGGCGATTGCGCCCGGCCAGGCCCACCGTTCGCTTGATGTCGTCTACAATGAGCACTACCCAACCGACGCGACCGCCTGCACGGTATGCGGGCATATCGACCTGTGGGTTGACCCGGAGTGGGTCGACAGCCTCAAGTAAGAAGACAGAATTCAGGAGTCAGAATCATCGCTGGGATATCGACGAATACAGCATAATCGATGCTTATTCTGCATTCTAACTCCTGACCCCTATCAATAGCACAACAGCAAAGGAGAATGAGCAATCAATGGCTAACAACTACGACATCAAAGACATCAACTTGGCCGAGCAGGGCCGCAAGCGAATCGACTGGGCCGAGAAAGAGATGCCGGTGCTGCGACTGCTACGCGAACGCTTCGCACAAGAGCGCCCACTCTCCGGTCTGCGACTCTCTGCCTGTCTGCATGTGACCGCCGAGACCGCCAACCTGGCCCGCACGCTCGCCGCTGGCGGCGCCGATGTAGTGCTGTGCGCCTCGAACCCGCTCTCGACCCAGGACGACGTGGCCGCCGCGTTAGTGGCCTACGAAGAGATCCCAGTGTACGCGATCAAGGGCGAGGACAACCAGACCTACTACTCGCACTTGGGAGCGGCGCTCGACCACAACCCACACATCACGATGGACGACGGCGCCGACCTGGTATCGGCCATCCTGAAGCAGCGCCCCGAGCTGCTCGCGACGCTGATCGGCTCGACTGAGGAAACTACCACCGGCGTCATCCGCCTGAAAGCAATGGCAAATGATGGCGTATTGAAGTTCCCGGTGATCGCCGTGAACGACAGCGACACCAAGCATATGTTCGATAACCGCTACGGCACCGGCCAGAGCACGATCGACGGCATCATCCGCGCGACGAATGTGCTGTTGGCCGGCAAAACCTTCGTAGTCGGCGGCTACGGCTGGTGCTCGCGCGGCATCGCCGACCGGGCGCACGGCCTGGGCGCAAATGTGATCGTCACCGAGATCGACCCGATCAAGGCGCTGGAGGCCGCGATGGATGGCTTCCGCGTGATGCCCATGGTCGATGCCGCGCCGCTGGCCGATTTCATCTGCACCGCCACCGGCGACATCAATGTGCTGGACGGCCCTCACTTTGAGGTGATGAAGGACGGCGCGATTGTGGCGAACAGCGGCCACTTCAATGTCGAGATCAATATCCCGGCGCTTGAAAAGCTCGCGGCCGAGAAGCGCCAACCACGCCCGTTTGTCGAACAGTACCTGCTCAAAGATGGGCGGGTGATCAATCTGCTCGGTGAGGGCCGCCTGATCAACCTGGCCAGCGCAGAAGGCCATCCAAGCGCGGTGATGGATATGTCGTTCGCTAACCAGGCGCTGGCCTCCGAGTTCTTGCAGAAGAATAAGGGCAAGCTCGCCAACGGTGTGCATGCGCTGCCGAAAGAGGTCGATCGCGAGATTGCCTCGCTCAAGCTTGCAGCCATGGGCATCCGCATCGACACGCTGACACCGGAGCAGGATAAGTACTTGAACTCATGGGAAGAAGGCACGTAGGAATTGTAAATTGTACATTGTAAATTGTTGATTGGCCTTTGTTCAATGTACAATGTACAATTTGCAATCCGAGGGGGAGCACACGATGGCGGTCTACGACCCGAACCAGCAGCCGACCTGGAATCCGCCGGTGGATCTGCCGAGCCCTACATCAACGCCAGGCGAGACACAGCCAACTACCGCTGGCGATCGCTGGGCAATCGCCGCGCTCGCTATCGCCGCAACGACGCTGATCAGCTGCATTCCGCTTGTCAACTGTCTCGCACCGTTGGTGCCGCTTGTCGTAGGCATTATCACGCTGACCAAAGCGAGAACTGCCATCGACCCAAGTAAAGCGCGCCTGTATGGCTGGCTCGCTACCGGGCTCGGCATCCTGATTCTGCTCGCGGTGATCGGGCTGATCGCGCTCTACGGCACGATCTTCGCCACGCTGATGAACGATCCGCGCTTTCGGAATCAGCTACGCTAAGCAATTGCAGATTGTTCCTAGCTCGTTCGGAAGCACCAATATGTCAACACCTTTTCGGATGTTCTTCATTTTTTCGCTCTACGAGCGAAAAAATGAAGAACATACATAAAGATAAAGTACCGCGGTTCCGGTTCCTGAGCTTGTCGAAGGGGAGCTTGCCGAAGCCACGCCCTGAGTGTGTCGAAGCGGGCTGCCGAAGGCTATCATGGCCACTACGTAAGTCGAAATGCAACATAGATAAGGGCGGTATACGAACCGCCCCAACCAAAACCAGGAGTTTCCCGAATGCCAACCTCATTTATGCAATCGCCACAGCTTTTCTTCACCTCGGAATCGGTGACGGAAGGGCACCCCGATAAGCTGTGCGATCAGGTTTCGGATGCGATTCTAGACGCGTTTCTGGCGCAAGATCCGCGCTCGCGCGTAGCATGCGAGACCGGCTCGACCACCGGGCTGGTGGTGGTGATGGGCGAAGTCACCACCGAAGCCTATGTCGAGATTCAGGAAATTGTACGCAAGACCATCCGCGAGATCGGCTACACTGGCATCGGCAGCGGCTTCGACGCCGACACCTGCGGTGTGATTGTCGCGCTGCATGGCCAATCGCCCGATATCGCGATGGGCGTAGACCGGGCGCTCGAAGCCAAGAGCGGCGAAATGACCGAGGCCGAGATCGAGGCGATCGGCGCTGGCGACCAGGGCATGATGTTCGGCTTCGCCTGCAACGAGACGCCCGAGCTGATGCCTTTGACAATTAACCTGGCGCATAGACTCACCCGCGAGCTGGCGGTGGCGCGCAAGACCGGCGCCATCGCTTACCTCGGGCCAGACGGCAAGAGCCAGGTGACGGTCGAATACGCCCACGGCCAGCCAGTACGCGTCGATACACTGCTGATCAGCACGCAGCACGCCGCCGACATCAGCCAAGAGCAGATCCGTGAGGATATCATCGAAGACATCTTTCACAAGGTCGTGCCGGCTGAGCTGATCGACTCGAAGACCAAGTACTTCGTGAACCCGACCGGCCGCTTCGTCACTGGCGGGCCACACGGCGACGCGGGCCTGACCGGCCGCAAGATCATCGTCGACACGTATGGCGGCGTCGCGCGCCATGGCGGCGGCGCGTTCTCGGGCAAGGATCCAACGAAGGTCGACCGCAGCGCGGCCTATGCCGCGCGCTGGGTGGCCAAGAACGTCGTGGCCGCCGGCCTGGCCGACCGCTTCGAGCTGCAGCTGGCCTATGCGATCGGCGTGGCCCGCCCGCTCTCTGTCAGCTGCGAGAGCTTCGGCACCAACAAGGTCGCCGAGGAAATGATCATCAAGCTGGTGAACGAACACTTCGACCTGCGGCCCGGCGCGATCATCCGCGACCTGGGTCTGCGTCGGCCGATCTACCGCCAGACTGCTGCCTACGGCCACTTTGGCCGCACCGACGTCGAGCTGCCGTGGGAGCGCACCGACCGCGCCGATGCGCTGCGCCGGGCGGCGGGGCTGTAGTGTAGTAGAGGGGATTGGCAGGTATTCAAGTATCTTAAGCCCATAGTGCATAGTGCGTAGTGCGTAACAGGTGTGATGCACTGCGTACTACGTACAAATGAATAATTTATGCTCGTTGAGGAGCGTTGCAGCGGCTCACAACGGGCATAAAAGGTTGTTCCTGCGATGCACGAACCGACCGATGCTCGCCAATATCAGTACCGTCGCCGCTATCTGGCGCCGTTTATTGGCGTAAGCGTGGTGTTGGTTCTGCTGCTTGCGGCCTGTCCGTTGAGCGTCGTCGCCGTTCAGCAACGTGTGATCTCGCCGCCGGCCTTCGCGTTCAATGTGGGCGAAGTGGAATTCGCCGCGCCCTGCCCGACGCGTAGATTTATCTGCCCTCCGCCCCTGCCGTGGTACGCGATCTGGCGCGGCGACCCAGAACCCGATGGTTCAATGACATATCGCCAGATCTTCTTTATCTACCTCAGGCCAAACAGGCGCCGCTAACACGTAGATGAGCCACAGAGGTCACCGAGATCACAGAGGATAGAGGATAGAGAGTATTATCTTGCAACAGCCGCTATCTTCAGATTCTCTATCCTCTATCGTTCTGCCCGTCGCTATGGCTCACGCACCTATTTCGCGCGCCGGCGAATCACTGTCTACCGTACCACGGAGGCCATGCAAAAACTGCACCAGCAATGACTCAAAATGTTCGAGTTCATAGTCGCTGAAGCCCGAGAGAATATGCTCCATATCGCCGCGCCGCGCAGCTAACACTTCTTCGACGCGCGCCCGCCCTTCGGATGTCAGCGTCACCTCGATCACGCGCCGATCCCCAGCGCTCCGCACCCGCTCGACCAAGCCATCGTCGATCAATCGATCAACAATGCCGGTCAGCGTCCCACCCGATTGCTGCGTAACATCGGCGAGCCTACCCATGCGGCACGATCCGCTATCGTGGATCGCGAGCAGTGTCATCATCTGCGGCATCGTCAACCCGATCTCCGGGCGAGTTAATGTCTGAATCGCATGCTTCTGCCCATGCCACGTTAGCTCACGAAAGATGCGATCGATCTTGTCGACACGCGCGATCTGCGCCGCTCGTTCAGACATGGGAGCCTCCACATATTGAAATGAATAGTTTCTGTGTCTACATATCCTAGCGCAGAAATAGTGCGATGTCAATGTATTGTGATACTTTCCCTCCGCTTCGGCGGTTTATTACTCCGTCAGGACTCAGCCAGTAGACCTGACTATTGAACCACCACGGATTAAAAACCTTCGCTACGAAGAAAAAAAACCGTGTTTTGCCAGTGACTATGAAAATCTCGCCGTAAGGAATTGGCCGCAGACTTGACGGCCAACTGAGTGCTGTAAATATTTACGCACCGTAGCACTATCAGAAATGCTGGTGTTGACATGTATGCTAAAATACGCGCAAGCGCTACCCGAAGGTGTCAGGAGAAGTGACCCACGGTTGCGAAGGCACGTTCAATGATCCGAGGTTCAACACTATGGATTGCTCTGCGGCCCGTCACCTCTTCGATCAAGGCGTAACGCCCGGCTCTACCGCTCCCACGCGCGCTGCGTTGGGATTCCATCTCGCCGGCTGCGCAAAATGCCGGGCTTACCGGGCGACGATGGAACAAAATCTGCTCGCAGAGCTGCTGTTCCAAGCCGATCGCCCTGTGCCTACGCCGGCGCAGCCAAAATTTACGCCGCCGCCAATCGCGCCAGCGCCACCAGATCGCTCACGTCGACATTGGCGCGCCCTGCTTGGGCAAACGCTCTGGTATGCAGGTGTTGGCGCGCTGGCGCTGATTGTGTTACTGACGGTCGGCACGGTTGGTTGGATCGGTCTCGCGAGCTTTGGCATCCACCGTAACGTTCAAGCGATGATCATACCAACCGAAGCGGCGACCGCCATACCATCCCGCCCGCCGACCGAGGCGCCCACGCCATCGCCGGCGCCCAGCCCGCTGCCACGTACAACGCCAACGCTGCTGCGGCCCAGCGCGACACCGCTGCCCACCGCGCCGCCGCCAACCGCCACGCCTAGCGCGCCGGCTGCCGGCGCGCCGGTGACAGTGCTGCTGCTCGGTAGCGATCAGCGGCCCGGCGAAACCGACCCAGCGCGCACCGACGCGATCATGGTTGCGCGGATCGACCCAGAAACACACCGGATCGCGCTGCTCTCGCTGCCGCGCGACCTGTGGGTCACCATTCCAGGCTATGGGCAAGCGCGGATCAACGCCGCGCACGTCTGGGGGATTATCTACAATGATCCTGAAGGCGGAATGGGATTGGCGCGCAAGACCGTCAGCAATCTACTCGGCATACCGATCGACTATGTCGTGTATATCGATTTTCAGGGCTTTATCGGCGCAATCGACTCGCTTGGCGGTGTGACGGTCGATGTGGAAAAAGAGCTCTACGACGAGCAGTTCCCGACCATGGACTACGGCTACACGGTGGCTCACTTTCTTCCGGGCGCGCAAGAAATGGACGGCGCAACTGCGTTGATGTACAGCCGCATCCGCCACCCCGATAGCGACTTCGCGCGCATGCGCCGCCAACAGGCGGTGCTGGCGGGCGTGCTGACGACGCTGCGCCAGCAAAATATGCTGCAGGAACTCGCGAGTCTCGAGCATCTCACCGCCGCGCTGCGCGGCTATGTCAAGACCGACATGCCCGAAGAACGCATCATCGGCCTGGCCTGGGCGTTACGCGCTTTTGCTCCTGAGCAGATCGAGCATTATCTACTGAGCGCAGATCTGATTACGTTCGGCGTTGGCGACGACCGCTATGCGGAAGTAGCCGATCCTGGCGCGCTGGAAACCCTGGTACATAAGCTACTCGGTCAATAACTTTTTTTCAATTATTTACGATAGTTCATCAAAATGGTGTCGATTTTGTAAACAAAATCGGCGCCATTTTCGCATCTACTACTTACATCAATTGCCGAGTTTTCCGCTTTGGTAAGGGATAACACTTAGGGTATTGACAATTAGTGAAAAATACATTAGGATTACTCACATAGCCGCGAACTGTCGGCGAAATCACTGCAGTATGGCAGTCGGTTTCGCAGGCGGGCCGGGGCAAGTGCCAAATGCAGCGCCGGGGCTCTGGCGATGCTACAGATGACAACCGCGATATTAAACAAACTGTCATCTAGGCGGCCGTTTGGAGATTTGGTATCCGTCGGGGATCATGATGCGGGAATCATAACTTTGTTGCATTCTAATGCCTAATCGTCACAGTTACAATGACTGGTTAATGATATTTTACTGATGACTTGCAAATTTCATTGAGGTATGATAAACTCCCGCGCAATCTCAATTGGTCGGCTTTCAGTAGCACGTCAGCACATCGTGTTTGTGCTCTCACACAAACGGGCGTTTGTTGCCAAGTTGCACCGAAGGTCAGAGAGTGAGGAGTAGCTCCATGATCGAGCATAGTCGACTGCCCCTTTCGTCCCCCGAGTCAGGAGATCTGAACCGGTTACGGCAGCGTGCTGATCGCCAGCGTCAACGTCATCAACAACAAGCACGTTCGCTCTCAGTTCAACGCCAGCAGTTACGAAACACGTTCGGCTCCCCGGTTCGCTCCATCACAAGGCTCCCCGCTCGTTTTCTCCTCCACACGATTGTTGCGCTGGTTTTGCCGATCGCTGTACTGTTGAGCCAGCTCCAAACCACGGCATCGCTGCCGGCTGGCCAGCTGGCTGCGCCGAGCAGCAACAGCGATATCGTGGCACCAATCGCGCCGGTGAGTCTCGACATGCCGGATGCGGAGGGCGACGCGCCATTGGACGACAACGGCGATATTCCTGTGCCGCTGTCGTTGGTCTCGCGCACCGAGGCGCTTGCGCCGGTCGTCGTCGATGCGACAATCGCGGGCGAGCGGATCAACCTGCGCAACGGCCCCGGCACCGAGTACGATGCGGTTGCCCGCATTTCAGCCGATACGCCAGTTCAAGTGATTGGCCGCTATCAGGATGGCAACTGGTACCAGATCCGCGAGCGCCCCGGCAAGCCAATCTACTGGGTCTCGGGCGAGCTTCTGAATCTGCCCGAAGGCGCCGCCAACACGCTGTTCGAGGTGGCGCCCGATCAAGTCCTGCCGCCGCCGCCGCCGAAGATCGCGGCCGTGAACGAGACTGGCCTGCAGCTGCGCGATGGCCCAGGCACGAACTATGTTGCGATCGATAAACTCCAGTCCGGCGCACAACTCGAGCTGCTCGAGCGCTACCAGGATTGGTTCCATGTCGGCATCCCCGGCGGAACCGATGGCTGGGTCAAAGGCGAATTTCTCACAGCCGCGCCCGGAATCATCGACCGGTTGCTGGCCGCCGAGAGCGTGCCCGACCCGAACCCGGCGCTGATCGGCCTGATCGCCGAAAACGCCGTTAATCTGCGCAAAGGCCCCGACTCGAAATATGTCAAGATCGGCGGCGTTAATGCCGGGCTACAAGTCGACCTGATCGGCAAGTACAAAGACTGGTTCCAAATCAAGCTTTCCGACGGCACCAAGGCCTGGATCTTCAGCGACTTCCTGAACGCCACTGAGCGTGTCACTCGCCGCCTGCCGCTGACGAAAGACTTCCCAGCATTGCCGGTGTCCGTGCGCACACCCCGATTGAGCACAGGTGGCGGCGCCGGCCGAGTCGATCTATCGAGCATCGCCGCCAGTGGTGATGTCGCCAGCTATGCCGTCCAATTCACCGGCTCGCGCTATGTGTATGGCGGCACCACCCCGCGCGGCTTCGACTGCAGTGGTTTGACCAGCTATGTCTACGGCAAATTCGGCGTGAGCCTGCCGCACAGCGCGGCTGCGCAGTATAGCACCACCTACGGCGCGGCGATCAGCTCGATGGATAATCTGAAGGCTGGCGATCTGGTGTTTTTCGCCCGCACCGCCGGCCATCGCGGCATCAGCCACGTCGCGCTGTATATTGGCGGCGGGCGGGTTGTGCACGCAATGACGGCGCGTTATGGCGTGCAGATCTCCAATATCAACGATAGCTACTGGGTGAAGCATTATGTCGGCGCCATTCGCCCAAGCCGCTAGCATGATTGCAAATTGCAGATTGTAGATTGCCGCTAGCGCATAGTGAAGCCAGCGCAAACACAATCGCAAGGGCCGACGGACAGATGTCTGTCGGCCCTTTGCTCTGCCAGGCTGCGCAAACGAACGTTTGCATCCGAACAGGTGCTATAATCAGGCGCCTACGCCAACCAACGATATCTATAGAAGGAACATCTAGTTATGAGAGGATTGGTTCTTAGCGGTGGCAAAGGTACGCGCCTGCGCCCAATAACATACACCAGTGCGAAACAGCTGGTGCCAGTAGCCAATAAGCCGGTGCTTTTTCGGGTGATCGAGGCGATCCGCGACGCCGGCATCGACGAGATCGGCATCGTGATCGGCGATACCGGCCCCGAGGTGCGCGCCGCCGTCGGCGACGGCAAACGCTGGGGCGTGCGCATCGAATACATTCCCCAGGATGCGCCGCTCGGACTCGCACACGCGGTCAAGATCTCGCGCGAGTTCATTGGCGACGATCGATTCGTGATGTTCCTGGGCGACAACTGCATCCAGGGTGGCATCTCAACGCTGATCGAGCAGTTCGGCCACAGCAGCTACAATGCCCAGATTGTGCTCACCCGCGTCGCAAACCCGCAGCAGTACGGCGTGGCCGAGCTCGATGAACATGGGCGGATCATTCGGCTCACCGAGAAACCGCGCGAGCCACGCTCGGACCTGGCGCTGGTCGGGATCTATATGTTCGACCCAAGCATCTGGCAGGCGGTTGAGGCGATCAAGCCATCATGGCGCGGCGAGCTGGAGATTACCGATGCGATCCAGTGG
>Ga0137374_10003299_pt1 | contig 19075 bp, 10 predicted proteins | sample SagtaG_20_FD_104811 | JGI IMG/M metagenome (GOLD analysis project Ga0137374, IMG submission 104811) | Vadose zone soil microbial communities from Sagehorn Ranch, Mendocino, California, USA - Sage1_R_100_16 metaG | ecosystem: Environmental > Terrestrial > Soil > Vadose zone | place: USA...
GGAGGACTCATGCGTGGCGCTCGGATTTCGGGATTATTGGTATACGCAATGCTCGCGGCGGGGATCGTCGCCGTTGCGCCGGCCTGGGCGGGGCCCGCGTCGGCGTTGACCGGGTTGACCGGGCCCGCGTCGACGTGGGCAGGTCCAGCGCTGGCCCCGTCGGCCACGGCCGCATCGGCGGTACGCGTGGCCGCTCCGCCCGCGTTGCCCGCACCTGTGCCGTGCAATACCTCCGCGGGTTCGTGCTGGGATCCACCCCTCGTCTCGCGGTGGCAATACCAGCTGCAGGGCTCGATCAACTCATCCGGGCAATGTATCTATCCGTCAACCGGGTTCATCAACACCAACATCACAGGAACGTCATTCGCGACCGGGCAGCTCGTGGCGCCTTCGGTGTTCGACATTGACATCTATCAGGACGGCAAGTGCTACACGCCGAACAACTACGCCGTCCTGAACACAGCAGCGGTCAATGCACTGCACGGGCTGGGCGACAGAGTTATCGGTTATCTCGACGCGGGGACCGCTGAGACGTGGCGCCCTGACTACCCCCAATATCAGAGTTTCAATACAAGCTGCGGCGGATGCCTGTTCGGCAAGCCCGTCAGTGGATTCAGGGACGAGTTCTGGCTGAACATAAATACGGACGTCTCAGGAACGAACCCGAACACCGGCCAGACGCAGACGGCGCAACAGTTCATTCTCGACGAGCTATCCGCGCGGCTGGACAAGGCCAGGTCCGCGGGGGTTGATGCGATCGAGTTTGACAATGTCGACGGATACCAGAACAAGACCGGCCTGACCATCACCGCCGCCACCCAGGAACAGTTTGACTCCGCGATCGCTAACCTCGCTCACGGCAAGGGCTTCACGGTCGGGCTCAAAAACGATCTCGGGCAGGCCAACGACCTCCAGCCGTATTTCGACTTCGCTGTCAACGAGCAGTGCTGGCAGTACCGGGAATGCAACTACCCGCCACCAGGGCTGCAGGCATGGCCCACCACCATCGGCAAGGCGGTCTTCAACGTCGAATACAAGCTGGCGACCTCGAAGTTCTGCCCGCAGGCGGACTCATCGAGCTACAACTTCAACTCGATACTCAAGGACGCCAACCTCTACGACGTGCCCTACACGCCGTGCCGCTGAACGCATCGGGCGGCATCGTTGCGGTCCGTGCCTCGGCACGGACCGCAACGAGCCGCCCGGCTCAGTGAGAACGTCCGGTCCTGCGCTGTTATGGCGGACCCCGTTGGGCGGATAAACTGCCAGATTCTGGTGCCCGCTATCCGCTCCATGGGAGGTCACGCATGGCTGCCGAACAGATTCCCGGCATCAACCCCGACATGGCGCCGACCGGCACCGGCTGCGTGGAATGCCTCGCAGGCGATGGGCCCGGCTGGTGGTTTCACCTGCGCCGCTGCACCGAGTGTGGGCAGATCGGGTGCTGCGACTCCTCACCGTCCACGCACGCCAGCCGACACGCGGCGGCGGCCGGGCATCCCTTCCTCGCCAGTTTCGAACCGGGCGAGGACTGGCTCTGGAATGCGGAAACCCAGCAGTACTACGAGGGTCCCGCGCTTGCCCCGCCTACCAGCCACCCCGCCGACCAGCCTGTCCCCGGCCCCGATGGAAAGGTTCCGGCCGACTGGCAGAACCATCTGCGCTGACATTGGGGTTGACGGTGTGAGCCGCGGTCAAGGCCGCCGCGGTCAGGTCGTAACGAAACGTTGCCACGATGCCGAGCGCGATGAAGGCGGCCGCGATCAGCGGCCCGCCCCACTGCACCATCTCAAGCGCGCTGTGCGGCTGGACAACTGGATGCGCCAGGTCGGACGAGACGAATCCTGCCACCGCGAGGATGGCGGCGAGCACGAACGCGCCGAGCGCGAAGACCACGGTCTCTGCTGCGGTCCAGATACCGGTAAACACCCCGGCCCGGCGCGTGCCTGAGACCAGCGCGTCGGCGACGATCGTGTCGGCCAGCATTGAATACTGAAGCAGCTGGAGCCCGGCGTAGCCGATGCCGATGACAAGGACACAGGCATACGCGTACACCGAACCAAGCGCCGGGGTGGCCACGAGCCCGGCGCAACCCGAAAGGAACAGCAGCGATGCGGCAACCATCGCGCCGCGTTTCTCCATCCGGCGCGAAACCCTTATCCACAGCGGCATGGTGAGCAGGATCGGCCCAACCAGACAGATGAACAAGGGAGTCACCGCGCCCGGGTCGCCAAGTGTGTAGGTGGCGAAATACGGCGCGCCCGCCAGCATCAGGCCAGCCGCCAGCATCTGCGCACAGCTGAAGGCAAGCAGCCAGCCGAATGTCGCGTTCGAGCGGATCACGGCGAGCTGCGCCCGCAGCGACGGCTCCGCCCGGTTGCGTGCGGCCGTGGGCGCTCGCGCGGTTCCGGTGAAGGTCGCGAACATCGCCAGCCCCAGAACAGCGGCCATGGCCAGCCCCATCACCCGGTAACCGGCCACGCCGCCGACACCGTCGGCGATCGCAGGCGCGACCGCGCCGGAGACCAGGATCGCCACCCCAAGGAAGATCATCCGCCAGGTCAGCAGTGTGGACTGCTCATGGTAATCGGTGGTCATTTCCGCTGGCATCGCCTTATACGGGACCTCAAAGAGCGCGAATGCCGTCGAGGCGAGCAAGAACGCCGCGCCGACAAAAAGTCCTGCCACGGCGCCGGTCAGTGGCGGGCCCGAGAATGTGAGCGAAAAACACAGTGGCAATGTCAGCGCGCCGGCCAGCAGCCATGGCCTGCGCGGTCCGTGTCGTGAGCGGGTGCCGTCGGACAATCTGCCCACGACAGGGTTGATGATCAGGTCCCAGGCCTTGGGCAAGAACACGGCAGGCCCGGCGATAACGGGGCGGACGCCGAGAACGTTCGTCAGGTAATAAAGGAGCAGCAGGCCAGGCACGGTCCCGAAGGTGCCGGTGCAAAACGAACCCAACCCGTAGCCAATCCTGACCGGCCTCGATACCCGGGTCGCAGCCATGCCTTATTAGACCGCAAAGGCGCGCCGTGCAGATAGCCCTATCATGCCAGGCCGCCGGTGAACCTCGACAATCCTTGACCCAATAGCCGCGATTTGCCAGCCTGGGAGTTCGCGCGCCCGTCGCGAGGCGCATCGGGCGCACCCGGGAGGAAACATGAGGAGATCGCGCACCGTCATCGCAACTCTCTCTGCCGCAGGGCTGGTAACCGCCTTGGGTGTGATATCAGCGCCAGCGGCGGGGGCCAACGCCCGCGAGCAACAGCCAGCGTTATCGGTCGTCGCCGACCACCTCAACAATCCGCGCGGGCTTTCGCCCGCACCTGGCGGCGGGCTCTACCTCGCCGAAGCCGGCGCCGGCGGCGATGTCTGCGTCGATGGAGGTGTGACGTGCATCGGGCTGACCGGCTCGCTTGACCTGGTGCGCACCAGCGGCGTGCAGCGCGTCGTTAGCGGCCTGTTCTCAGTCTCCGGGCCGGGCGGCATCGCGGCCGGGGGCCCGTCGGCGGTGTGGGGCGGCCCGGACGGCACGTTCTACGGCCTGTTCGCGGAGAGCTCGCATGCGGTATCCCCGGAGGGTACGGTCCCGGCGAATCTGCGCGACGCGGCGCTGGCACAGCTTGGCCACCTCGTCCTGGTGAAGCCCGCCGGCTCGATGAAGGACATCTCCGACGTCGGCGACCAGGATTGGACGTGGACCTCGACCCGGATCGACCTCGCCAACGATTTCCCCGACGCCAACCCCAACGCCGTTCTCTACTCGCTCGGGGTCCGCTACGTCATTGACGCGGCCGCCAACACCCTCGTCGAGGTGCAGCGCGGCGGCGCGGTGAAGGTCCTCGCGTTCTTCGGCGTTCCGGCGGGCTCCCAGAGCGACTCGGTGCCAACGTGCGTAGCGCGCGGCCCAGACGGCGCGTTGTACGTTGCGGAGCTGCTCGGCGGCCTCTACTCCCCCGGTGGCGCGCGGGTCTGGCGGGTCGTACCCGGGCAGGCGCCGCAGGTCTGGGCGACCGGCCTGACGACCGTGCAGGGCTGCGGCTTCGGCCAGGACGGCGCATTCTACGCGACCGAATTCCAGGTCGGCGGGCTGAACCTCGGCCCGACCGCCAACCCCGCCGGTGACGTCGTCCGTATCGACCGGCAGGGCCACCGCACCCACCTCGGCGTCGGCGAGCTGTTCTTCCCGTCCGGCTTCGCCGCCGGATCCGACGGCGCGATCTACGTCTCCAACTGCAGCATCGCTCCGGCGACAGGCATGGGCCCGCTGCTGTGCCCGACCGGTGGCCAGGTGGTCCGCATCGGGTGACGGCCCTCACGGCCCTGCTGTGCCACGCCCGCGCAGCCGTTCGGGATAATTATCCTTACGGCTGCGCTGGCGTGACACCGCGACGAGTGGCGGGGGGGAACAGCACGGACAGAGACGACGCCGCACCGTCCAGGAGCGAAACCGAGCCGGACGCCCGGTTCACCTTCGCCAACGAGCGCACCTTTCTGGCCTGGAGTCGCACCGCGCTGGCTCTCGTCGTTGCCGGGCTCGCCGTCGCCCAGCTGCTGCCGCCGTTCCCGGGCGTCCCGTGGGGCCGCCGCGCGCTCGGCGTGCCGCTTATCGTCCTCGGCGCCCTCCTGTCGGTGGTCGGTTACGTCGAGTGGGGGCGGAACCAGCGGGCGCTGCACCGCGGGCAGCCGCTCCCCCACTCGCGCCTACCGGGCCTCCTCGCAGTCTCGATCACCGTGATCGCGGCCGTCGCGGCCGTCGTGGTCCTGCTGTCGGCCGTGCTGCGATGACCTTGCCCGAGGATCCCGCCGAGGAGATGTACGACCTGGATCCCGGGCTCGCGCGGCAGAGAACCGAGCTGGCCTGGACCAGGACCGCACTCGCGTTCGGGGCCCTGGGTGCCGCGGTGGTCGAGGCTTCTCCCGCGGTAGGCGCCCCCGTATTGGCCATGAGCGTGCTGGTCTGGGGACTCGGCCGCCTGCCACCCCGTTTCGAGCGAGGACAGCGTGATCGTCGCCGCCCGCTTCTCCTGATCACTGTCGCCGTGATCTTGGTGTCGGTCGCCGCCCTCGCGGTGGCCATGCTGAGCGGCGGCAGCCCGATCACGCCTGCGCCGCGGCATGCGGGAGAATCCGGGCATGACGGAATCCCGGTCGCCGGTCTCGCTGTTCTCGGGGACCACCGCGTGGGCGAGGTCGCTCGAGACGCCGCTCCGGCAGTTCTTGCGCACCGAGACCGGCAGCGCCGCGGTCCTGCTTTTCGCGACGGTCGCCGCGCTCGTCTGGGTGAACATCGACTCGTCGTCGTATCAGACCGTGTGGGCGACCCGGCTGTCGGTCAGCGTCGGGGGCTCCAGCGTTTCGCAGGACCTGCACGACTGGGTGAACTCCGGGCTGATGACGTTGTTCTTCTTCGTGGTCGGGCTGGAAGCGCGCCGTGAGTTCGACATGGGTGAGCTGCGCCAGCGAAGTCGGATCACGCTCCCGCTGGTCGCCGGGGTCGGCGGGATGGCCGTGCCGATCGCGATCTACCTTGGCCTTAACGCCGGCCAGCCGTCCGCGCAGGGATGGGGGACGGCCATGTGCACGGACACGGCGTTCGCCCTCGGTGCGCTGGCGCTGGTCGGGAGGCGCCTCCCTAACCGGGTGCGCACCTACCTGCTCACCTTCTCTGTAGTGGACGATCTTGCTGGGATCGCTGTCATCGCCTTCGCCTACAGCGGCCGCATCCGGCTCGGGGCCCTGGTCGCCGGCGTGGCCATCTTCGGCGTAATTCTGCTGGTCAGGACCCGCGGCGTGCGTCATGGCGGGCTGTATCTCATGCTCGGGCTGGCGTCGTGGGTCGCGTTCTTCAAGTCCGGCGTCGACCCGGTCGTGGTCGGCCTGGTACTCGGCCTGCTCGCCTACGCCTACCCGGCCGCGCGCAGCGACCTCGAACAGGCGACTGACACGTTCCGGCTGTTCCGCGAGCAGCCGACGGCGGAGCTCGCCCAGTCGGCACGGGTGGGTGTCTGGGCCGCGATCTCGCCGAACGAGCGGCTGCAGCAGCTTTACCATCCATGGACCAGCTATGTCATCGTGCCGTTGTTCGCCCTCGCCAATGCGGGCATCGTGATCAGCGGGGGCTTCCTCGCCCGCGCGTACACCTCGCCGATCACGCTCGGGATCCTGGTTGGCTATCTGGTGGGAAAACCGGCCGGGACAGTAGGTTCCGCGTGGCTCGTGACCAGGGTCAGCGGCCGGCGGGTGGTCCCGCCGGTCGGCTGGGCCGCGGTCGCCGGTGTCGGCGCGATCGCGGGGATCGGGTTCACCGTCTCGCTATTGATCGCGTCACTGGGTTTCCACGGCGACCAGCTCAAGGAGGCGAAGCTCGGCGTCTTGTCGGCCGCCCTGTGCGCGTCGGCGATCACCTGGAGCGTCTTCCGGATAACCGCGCTGCTCCCCAAGCGGCTGAGGATCCGCGCGCTGCTCGGGACATCCGAGGTAATCATCGATCTTGCCGTACCCGTCGACCCGGCCCGCGACCACCTGCGCGGACCCGAGAAAGCGCCGGTCACCGTCGTTGAGTACGGCGATTTCGAGTGCCCCTACTGCGGCCAGGCGGAACCTGTCGTGCGCGAACTGCTCGCCGACTTCGGCGACCTGCGCTACGCATGGCGGCATCTCCCGCTCAACGACGTCCACCCGCACGCCCAGCTCGCCGCGGAGGGAGCCGAGGCGGCGGCCGTGCAGGGCGCGTTCTGGGAAATGCATGACCTGCTCTTTCAGCACCAAGACACGCTGACAGGCAAGGACCTGATCCGTTACGCGACTGAGCTTGGTCTCAACACCGACCGGTTCATAAGGGACCTGCGCGAGCACACCGGTGCGGCCAGGGTCGCGGCGGACGTGGATTCCGCCGATCGCAGCAACGTGTCCGGCACGCCGACGTTCTTCATCAACGGCAAGCGCCACCATGGCGCTTATGACATCGCCACGCTATCGGCGGCGGTCAAGGCCGCACGGGCGCGCGCCTCGATCAAAACCTGAGCGTTCCATGATCGCGACAACCATGATCCGCCAGCGCGGAGAGTTTTCAGCACGATCTGCTGAATAATCTCCGATACAGAGGATCAAGGCGGGCGGGTGGCGACCGCGAGTGATCACAGCCCGGCCGTCGTGCCGGGCGGCCTCGGCTCACCCGCCACAGCGCCAGTCCTAGGTCGCAACAACCTCGGCTGTTTCGATCACGATCTCGGAGGTGAGTGTACGGTGCACGGGGCACCGGTCGGCGATGCGCATCAGGTCCGCTCGCTGCTCCGGCGTGAGGTCGCCCGCCAGCGCGATCTCACGGGTGATGTGGTCGAGAAAGCCGACGGAGGTCTCGCAGTTGGCGCAGTCCTCGGCGTGGATACGGTCATGCGACAGCGTGACGGTGGCCCCGGTGAGCGGGTACCCGCGCCGCCGGGCGTATATCCGCACGGTCATGACGGTACAGCTGCCCAGGGATGCGAGCAGCAGATCGTATGGCGTGATCCCGGTGTCGGCACCGCCGAGGTCGACTGGCTCATCCGCGGCGAGCCTGTGGCGTCCTGCGGTCACCGTCGTGGTGAAGACATTCCCGCTCAGGCCATGAACTGTGACGGTCATGTGCCTAGTCTTCCCCGCGTCCCCGCGGCGTGCGGCACACCGCCGCGAACCCACCGCCCCGCGAGCCCCACCGCCCCGCGCGCCGCCGCGAACCCACCGCCCCGCGAGCCCCACCGCCCCGCGCGCCGCCGCGAACCCAACGGTGCCGCGAACCCCGCCGCCCCGCGAACCCCACGTGCCGGGCACCCGCCGACGCCGGGCACACCGGCGCGGCGTGCTTACTGTGTTGAACATGGACCGGGTTGGCTACGTCATCCTCTACGTCAGCGATCTCGCGACCTCAATCGCCTTCTATCGCGACGTCATGGGGTTGCCGTTCAAATTCGAGGATGCGGGATACGCGGAGTTCGCGACCGAGGGCACACGTTTCGCCCTCTACGAGCGGCGGCGCGCGGAGTGGCTGACGGCTGGCCCTGTCGCGCCGGGGCCGGCGGCCGAGGTCGTGTTTACCGTCGATGACGTGGACAGCCACGCGGAGCGAATCGCGGCCCTGGGCACGACCGTCCTCAGCGGGCCCGCCGACCGGCCGTGGGGTCACCGGACCGTGCATGTCGCCGATCCCGATGGTTTCGTCGTGGAACTGGCGCAGGACATTCCGCGCCGCCGTGGCCGCCGCCGTGGCCGCGGCGGCGGCCGCGGCAGCCGGGTCGGCCACCGCGGTCCCGGCACCGCGGGAGCGAAACCCAGCACCACGGCTGCACCCGGTGAGCCGGTCTCGCAAACCGGCAGAAAGCCTCAACAGGCTAGAAACAGAAGAAGATAGCCCAAAAGGCGTATCTTCCGACCGCGCTCCGGCTCTGATCATGCGACACGTTCTGCGGCCGAACGGCCGCTGTCGACAGATCAGGGGGATCGACATGACAGACGTCACCGAGATGACCGAGGCTCAAGCAGCCACCAAACCGACGCCGCCCGAGGTGGCCGAGGCGCACGCCGAGAAGTGGGCGAACGACTATCTCGCCAGGCTGGCCGAGCGGACGCAGAGCCGCCTGATGCTGCTGGCAAACGGCTCGCACGGCTCGCCGGGCGCCCCGAGTGCGCCAAACGGAGCGAGCGCCACGAAGGCACCCACCGCCGCCAAGCCTGCGATGGGCGAACCCACGGTCGGCCCGTACGTCGCCTTCGACGTTGCCGCGACGTCGCCCATCCAGTTCACCGGCCTGCCACCGTACCAGCCGAGCAAGATCATCGCCGCTGGTGAGCAGGCGTTCATCGTCGCGTACATGTTCGTCAACCCCGTAGCCGACGTCCAGCACGGCTTCGCGGTCCCGCCGACCGTTCAGCTAGGCGGGCGGCGGTGGCGGCTCACGCTCGATCAGATCAACCTTAAGACCGGGCAAATCCTGGCGCCGCAGGTCCGCACCGGGATCTTCGGAAGTCCGGCTCCGTCGCTGACCGTACAGGTCTTCAGCCTCGCCACGCCGAACCCGGGACCAGATCCCGCGCTGATCGAGGCCAACATCACGCTCGACATCGTGGATCCAGCCCAGCCGTACGCCGCCTTCGTGACGAGCTTCTTCGACGTGGACGACGACCCCGGCTTCCTGTTCGTCCCGCCTGCCCCGGCGGGATGGCGGCACGAACTGCCCAACCGCTACCTCGTCTACAGCGCGTAGCCGCAGACACCTCGCGGCGGCGTGACACGCCCGCGGCAGCCGTTCAGAACAATTATCCCGAACGGCTGCCGCAAGCTGACGCGCCGAACCCGCGGCGCCTACCCCCACAGCGAGTCCAGCGCCGTGTCTACCTGTGACGCAAGCGCGGCGACGCGCGGGATCACGGGCCGAACCGGTCCCGCGTCCACCTCAAGCCTCGATTTGCTCAACAATCGATCGAGCCGCTGGCGACGCCGTCGTCCGGTCTCCGCGGCTGGCCGTGGTCCGCTGGTCAACTGCGCGGATGCGTGTGGCTGGTCCAGGCCTGGCCATCCCACCAGCGCAGTCGCGAGTCATCCTGAGGATCGGCGTACCAGTTCGCCGCCGGCGGGCTCGCCCTGGCCGGAGGTGGCGTGGGAGCCGATCCGCCCGCTGGCGCGGAGCCGGACGAGCTCGGGTACCCGACACCTTGCGGCCGAGCGGGACCGGAATCTGACGAGCCCGCGTACCCCGGCGAGCCCATATCCCCTGGCCAGCCCGCATACCCTGGCGAGCCCATATCCCCTGGCCAGCCCGCGTACCCTGGCGAGCCCGCATAACCCGGCGAGCCCGCATAACCGGCGCCCTCCGGCTGCGCGGCACCGGCCGCCGACGCCCACTGGTAGGCGGCGGCACCCGGTTGCTGGCCTTCGGCGCGGCGCAGGCGCATCACATCGATGAGGCCCCGGACCATTGCGACCAGGCCCACGACCATCGGCCCGTAGCTGATGAGGTACCTGCCACCGCTGGAAGCCGCGGCGTAGGTTGCGACGGTAATCACCAGGCCGACGGCGAAAAAAGCAAGCCCATAGAAAAAGAGCGGCCAGCCCCGGCGGCCACCCCCACCCCACCACGAACGTCTTCTTCTCGGCCGCGGGCTGTTCGTCATGGAGCACGATTCTGGCGGAAGCACGCAAGGCGGGCAAGCGGTTCGCCCGAATCCGCCGAAATGGATGAGACATCAAACATTTGATCCATCCGGCCCCCCTCAAGTTGATCGAGTTGCTCGCCGAATATGACGAGCGCGACGGGATCGCGCTCCTCCAGCCCATCGCGATGCTCGTCTGACTCGACCAACTGGCGATATCCCCATCTAGCCCGGAACCCTCGTTCGTATGCCGTGGTTCCTCGTCCGTAAGCACCGGCCGAGGCGACCGTGCCGGCCTGCGTCACTAGGCCTCCCGGTAGCGATGGGCCATTTCGGAGATCCGCCTGCTGCCCTTCGACTGCCTCTGCCCAACTGGAGTGTCACCCGCTTCATCCGCCGGAGACAGGCACGTCAAGCTGGACGACTCGCCGCGCCAAGTCGAGGTGAGCTCGGCCAGTCGCACCCCTTTGTACCTGGCCTTGGCCGTCCGTCAGACGGACGTAGAAAGCATCGATCTCATCATCATAAGACCATCGGATTTTGCTCCCAGCCGGCGAGCCCTCAATTGTGCCGCCGGACAATTGGCGACGCAAGTCGAGGATCTCGACACCGACGACGTCACCGAAGTCAGTGAGATCCACGACACAGTCGACGTCAATTGCGCGGACCCCTTCGGGCTCGGCAAATCTTATCGATAGGACACCGGCGTGAGTAGATGTAAATGGAACAAATTCGCTCATGGCGCGCCTCTATGGGCACTCATGATCTTGCCGGTAGTCTTACTCACGACAACGGTCACGTCATTCCCCTGGTCGTAGTATACAGTTCGATCAGGGAGATCCTTAGCGACTGCGCCATGGTCGATTGTCTCATCCACCACGCTTCCGGGGATATTGCGAACGGGACCCGTGTCGTTGAGATAGTGAGCACTGTAGGGTCGGCCTTCGGGCGTCGCCGCAATTTCGTCCTGCCCGGCCGCAGCGGCGATGCGGTCGCCCACTTGGGTTGCGGCCTTGCGGGCTTCGTTCCGGGCGGCGGCCGCGGCGGCGTCACGGGCGGCGGCGCGGGCGGCGGCCGCGGCGGCTTCGCGGAGGACGGCTTGGGCTATGTCGCGGGCGATGGAGATCAGGCCGCCAAAGACGGGAAGGGCGGGCAGGATCCACCTGCCGATGAACTCCCCGGCGTGGTAACCCCGGCTGTTCGGGTCGCCGCCGAGCGGGACGTGGACCTGGGTCTTCTGCTCGACCTGGGCCGGGATGTCGTGCTGGCGGCCTTCAAGCAGCCTTCGGCTCCGGTCGGCCCGCCAAGCGACGGGCACGCCATACCCGCGCCGCCGAGCAAGGTATCGGAGACGAGGTTACGGGCCGGTTCGAGGAAGTCGTTGACGGTGACGTCGACCGCGCCGTTGACCACGTTGCAGGTGCTTTGCAGCCAGCTCCAGCAGTGCCCGTCCAGTTCGATATTGCTGATCGGGTTGCCGCCGCCGAAGGTGTACCGGCCGCCGGTGAACGGGTTGGTGTCCAGCCTCATATCGTCCAGCGCGCCGTTGTACATGTCGCGGGACAGGAACTGGTTCAGGCCGGGGCTGTAGCTCCGGAATCCCATGTCGTAGCCGCCGGGCCCATCGAAACGGTCGGCGTTGAACCGGTAAGCGTTGTAGGGGGACCCGGCGGGCTGCGCACCGGGTTTGTCCGCGCCGGTGAACTGGCCGCTGTCGTCCTGGCCGTAGGCGGTGTACCCGTAGGTGGACTTGGTGCCACCATTTTGGCCAGTGACGGCTTCGACGTCGGCGTGGTCGTTGTAGCTGTAGTAGCCGTTGGCGGTGGTGCCGTCGCTGTTGTGGGTCGTCTGCGACAGCCTCGTGTCGTCGGGGGTCAAGGTGTAAGACTTGGTGACGCTCCCGCCGGAGGCTTCGGTAATCAGGTCGCGGGACAGGCCGAGGTAGGCGTAGCTGGTGGTTTTCGCCGAGCCGGTGCCCGCGTTGGTGGTCTGCGACGTGGTGCGGTCCAGCGGGTCGTAGCTGTAGTTGGTCGCCGCAAAGGTGCCGCCGGAGTACTGGCGCACCGATGTGATCTTGTCGAATCCGTCGTAGCTGTATGCGGAACTGATGCTGCCTGCGGTGGTGACCGTGTCCAGCCGCCCGAACGGGTCGTAGTTGTAGCTCGAGGTGACGCCCGCGGTGACGGCGGTCAGCAGCCGGTTCCGGTCATAGTTGAAGCTGGTGGGCACCCCGCCCACGGTCTGGGCGGTGACGTTGTCGTTGGCGTCGTGGGTGTAGGACTCGGTGGTGGTGCCGTCCGTGGTGACGTGGGTGATGCGGTCCCTCGGGTCGTAGGAGTAGCCAAGGGTGTGGGTCAGGTACGCCGCGTTGTTGTCGGCGTTCATGAGTTTCTCGACGTCTTGGGTTTTGTCGCTATCGGGGTCGTAGGTGTAGGTGTGCTCAGCCACCGTGGCGCCGTCCGGCTTTGCCTCGATCTGGTGCTTCGCCAGCCCGTCGGCGAAGTAGGTGTCATCGACGGTGTTGCCGTTGCCCTTCACCTCATGGCCCACCTGCGCGGTAGGGGTGTAAGTGAAGGTCGTCACCTGCGGCGCCGGGTCCGACGCTGACCCCTTGTCGGTCTCGGTCGCCAGCAGATCCCGGACGTCATACCCGTAGGTGGAGCTGGCGGTGTCGTGGCCGCGGGAGGCCAAGTTCCCCACCGCGTCATACCCGAACGTGGTGGTGTGCTGCGTGACCCCGGCCGCCTGCTCCAGCACCTTGGTCACCTGGTTGATCCCGTCATAGCTGACCGTGTAGGCATCGGTGGCGGTGGCGGGGCTGGTGTCGCTGATCCCGGTCAGGTTGCCGTTCGGGTCGTAGGAGTAGCCGAAGTTGTGGTGGGCGGTGTTGGTGTCGGCGGAGGCGTCCCGCACCACTTTCACCGCGTCCGCCACCACCGTGCCGCCGCTGTTTTGGGACAGGGTGACCTTCTGCCCGGTGCCGTTTTGGGTGAACGCCCATTTGCCGAGCGAGACCCAAGTGCCCGTGTTGGTGGTCTGGTTCACCGCTACCGTCGCCGATCCGGCGCCGCTGTAGTTCACCTTGAACGACGCGTTCGTGGCCGCGCCCGAGACGGACGGGTACTTCACGTAGACGGTGTAGTTACCGTCCTGGGGGATGTTCAGGTTCCAGGTGAACGCGTCGGTGCCGGACCCGGCCGCGTGCGTCTGGTAGTTGTACCCCTGGTACCCGGACCCGCTGGTGGCGGTGGCCCACGTGCCGGTGGCGGAGGTGTTGTTGAAGTCGGAGTTATCGACCAGCTCGACCGCGAGCCCGGTGGGCACCCCGTCGTCGGTACGGGAGGCGAGCTTTCCGTCCGGGTAATAGCTCCACGTCATGGACCGTGACGATGACCCGCCCGCTGAGGTGACTGTGCGTGACCTCTGTTCGCCCAGGTCGTTGTAGTCGTAGCTGGTCGCGATGCTCCACGGGTCGGTCGACGACTTGGTCCAGCCGTTGTCGAAATAACCGTAGGTGGTGATGTTGCGGACGCTCTGCCCGGCCGACGGCGGAGCCAACGTCTGCGACAGCCGCCCGGCCGTGTCGTAGCTGTAATCCGTCTCGGCCGCGGTGTTGTAGGTGGGGTCGTTCGGGTCGTAGGCGGACAGCTGCGCCTTCACTCGGTTGTCCGCGTCGTACTGCGTCACATGAGTGAAGGCGCAGTTCTGGGTGCACGCGGTCGTGACCCCGGCGGCGACCCCGCGCGGGGTGACCACCTTGGTGCGGTTGCCCACCTGGTCGTAGCCGTACTGGGTGGTGTTGTAACTGGTGGTTCCGCCCGAGGTGTCATGCGGCACCATCACCTGGACTACATCGCTGCGCGGATCCAGTGTGTAGTTGGTGGTGTTGTTGTTCTGATCCGTGGTGGACGTGACTAGCCCATCGAGGTCATAGCCCTTGCTGGTGGTGAAGTTCGCCGGGTCGGTGGTCACCGTCGGCCGGTGATCCAGGTCGTAGGCGTACTTGGTGAGGTGGTTCAGGGGATCGGTGACGGTGGTTCGGTTGCCGACGTCGTCGAACCCGTAGCCGGTGGTGTTGTTCGCGGCATCGGTCTGCGAGGTGAGCTCGTTGATCGCGTCGTACCCGTAGGTCGTCGTGTAGCTGAACGGCGGAGACGGCTGATTGCCGTCCGGCTCCGTTGTGGAGGTCAGGTTCCCCACCGGGTCATAGGCGTAGGTGGTTTCCCGCTGCGGCGCGCTCGTGGAGTCGGGTGGGGCGAACAGCGCGATGTTGTCGTCGTTGTTGTCGTAGGTGTAGGTGGTGACGGCCCCGTTGGGCGCGGTGGCCTGTGTGACGTTGTCGTTGCCGTCGTACACGGGCGCCGGGGTGGTGATGTTCACGTTGTTCGCCTGGTCCTTGGGCGCGACGTGCTGCCCGGGCCGGCCGAACACGTCGTAGGCCTGGGTGGTCACATGGGTCAGCGGGTCGGTGACCGAGGTGACGTTGCCCCGCACGTCGTAGGCGAACTTGGTGTCGTGTTGCAGCGCGTCGGTGATGGTCTGCGGGTAGCCGTTCGGGTCGTAGCTGGAGTATTTGGTGGTGTTGCCGTCGGCGTCCTTGGCCGTGGCCAGCCGCCAGGCGGTGTCGTAGGTGTAGCTGGTGGTGTAGTCGCCGGCGGTGGAGGTCGCGTTGCCGTCCGGGTCGGTCACCGAGGTGAGGTTGCCGTTGGCGTCGTAGCTGAAGGTCCACAGCCGCTGCTGCGGGGTGAGCTTCGAAATCAGGTCCGCGATATGCCCCGACAGGCCGCTCTGGTAGGTGTAGACGGTGGCGACGGTGCCGTTCTTGTTCGCCAGCGCGTCCTTCTGCGTTAATGGGTAACCGGTGTTCGGGTCGAAGGTCCAGGTCGACACCGCGCCGTTGTCCTCGGTCAGCTGGCTGACGTTGTTGTCGCCGTCCCAGGCCAGCTTGGTCACCTGGCTCTTGGCGTTGGTCACCTGGACCGGCCGGCCGGTCGCGTCCATCAAGAACGTGGAGGCGTGGCTGTTCTGGTCGGTGACCACGGTCTGGATCTGCCCCCCACCGGGCTGGGTGTAGGCGAAGCCGGTGGTGCCGCCGCGCCGGTCGGTGATGGTCTGCAGGCTCCACTTGAACTTCGGGTCCACCGGCGCGGTGTAGTACGAAAGCCCGGTCGCGTGCCCGCGCGGGTCGGTGACCGACACCAGCTTGACGTTCTTGTTGCCCTGGGTCATGTCGTAACCGAACTTGAACGTCTTCACCGTGGCGCCGGACCCGTCGGTCAGCTGCGCCATCAGCCCCTGCACCGTGTACAGGAACGTGAGCGCCCGGCCGGAGATGTCGGTGACCGATTTGACCTGGTCGATGATCTGCGGATCGGTCAGGTTCGTCCCGGCCGCCACGTTGCCGTTGGCGTCGATGTAGGAGTAGCTGTCACCCTTCGCGTAATAGCTCAGGGTCAGCGTCTGCCGGCCGGCCGGGTCAGTGATGTAGGACAGGAACTTCACCGGCTTGTTGTTCGAGTTGCGCTGCGAATAGGTGAAGTCGGCCTCGTTGCCGTTGCGGTCCACGACCGCCGACTGGTAACCCTGGCAGTCGAAGAAGAACTGGGTCCGGTCCGGCCGCGTCAACAGCCACGCCCGCGCGTTCTGGGTCTTTCCTGACGGGTCACACGACCCCACCTGCTGCAGGAAATAATGCACCCCCGGCGGGGACAGCCACTGCCCGGTGGAGGAGTTGTAGGTGAACAGGTGCCCGGTGCCGTCCCCATCGGTGAGGGTCACTGTGGTGGGGTTCGGGTTGGGGTGGAAGTCCAATGGGGTGCCCAGCCTCATCAGCGTGGAGGCCTGCAGCGACCAGCCGAACCCCATCGCCGAATCCGAGGTGTCCATCGAGTTGTAGGCCAGCCGCACAAACGTCGCGAACCCCCGCGACGGGTTGGAGAACGCGTTGTACGACCACACCGTGTTACCCGCGTCGGCGTTGTTCAACAGCGCCGACCCGGCGCCGGTGTCCACCCCGGTGTACTGGTAGAACTTCTCCAAACCCAACAGGTTCGAGGTGGGCTGGGTCACCGAGGCGCCCTGCGGCAGCGCCGGAACATTGTTGTTACCCGACGCCAGCGGTTCGTCCACCTTGGCGAGCCCGGCCGCGCCGCTGGTCCGGGCGCCGAGCCGGGTGGCGCCGACGGCCATGGTGGCGCTGGCGCTGCCGATGACCCCGGCGGACAGCCAGGTGGTTGTGGTTTTGTTGTACAGGTCCCAGGCCAGGGTGTAGCCAGTGCGGGTGGAGCCGCTGCCGGTGGTGTCCGGGGTCTTCAGGGCAGCGTTGATGGTGGTGACCGCGCCGGGCGCCATCGCGGCCGGCAGCGCGGTCTGCGCCTGGTTGGCCGCGTTGGAGACCTCGGTGCCGTCGGGCAGCAGCCAGTGATAGGACAGCACCCAATCCGCCGCGGACCACGTGGACGCGGTGGTGTTGGTCAGCGTGACCGGCACGGTGAAAGTGGACGACGCGGTCAGCGGGTCCGGCAGGGCCGGCACGTAGTAGGTGTTTTGCGGGGTGGGATCGTAGTAGGCGACCACCAGCTCCGGTCGCAGCGCCGGTTCGGCCGCGCTGCTGTTGAGGAACAGCTCACGCTCCTGCGCGCCGCTGGTGGTCTCGTTGGACGCCCTCAGCAGCAGGCCATGCTCGGAAGTGGGGGTGGTGATCCAGCCCTGCACGACCGATTTGACCGGCCATTCCTGCCGGTTCGGGTCGTTGGTCAGCCCGGTCACCGTCCCGGACACCGTCGATGAGTACGCCCCGCCCGCGGTGGTCCATACCGTCCCGGACGACGCGTTGTTCCAGGTCGCGGTGGCCGGGTCGAAGCTCTGGGTCAGCGCGTGCGCCTCATAGGTGGCCGACCCTCCGCCGGTGTTGTCGTTGTACCAGCCCCACAGCTTCAGCTCGGCGTCGGTGACCGTCGCCGTCGAAGGGATCCCCGCCGAGGCCATCGACGGGTAGTTCACCACCGTCCGCATGACGCCGTAGGTGGAGGAGTTGTTACCGGCGCCGAGCCACGGCTGCCCGGCCAGCTGCCGCTCGTTGGTGGTGGGCTGCGCCTTCGCGAGCGTGGTGCTCCCGGATGCGTTGATGATCTTCAGGGTGTAGCCGGCCTTGGGCAGCCGGACCAGCCGGACCGGGCCCGCGATGACCTGCCCGTCCTGGGTCTTGACCGCCACCTCGTAGTAGAAGGCGTTGCCGTACGGGTCCGGCGAATCCGCGGGGGTGGGGACGTTGGTGGTGTCGGTGAAGCTCGTCGTCCCCGCCGCCAGCGGCGCCACCAGCGTCGACGCCGTCGGCGTGAACGCCTGGTACACGCTGCGGTGCACCTGATACTCGGCAAGGTCGTCGCCCGGGTTGGTGCCCGGCGTCGGGTCGGTATACGGGGTCCAGGACAGGTCCGCGCCGGTCGCGTGGATCGTGGTGATCTGGTTCAGGGTGACACTCGGCCGACCGTAGTTCACCACCAGCTGCGGATAGGTCGCCACCTCCCCCTGGTAGGCGTACCGGGACGCCTCATACCGCGGCCCGCCCTGGTTCAGCGTCGACTCGCTCGACGACCGCACCACGAACCCGTAGTTGGCGGTGCCGTTCAGCCACGACTGCACGATGTTGCGGACCGGGAAACTGTGCCACACGTTGCCATGCGACCCGTCGGCCGTCGCCTCGCCCCACAGCCGCCACCGCGCCGCGTCCGCCTCCACCCGCGTCGACGCGGTCGCCGGCCCGTCGCCGAGCACCATCTTGCCGGCCGTGCCGGCCACAAACGGATGCTGGCCGAGCAACGTCCACACCCCGCCGGTGCCGGACTGCTGGTTGACCGTATACGCCTTGGACCCGCCGTTGTAGGTGACGGTGAGCGGGGCGTTGGTGGCCGCGTTCGACGCGGCGACGTAGTGGTCGGACACGTTGTAGTTGCCGGGCTCGGTCAGCCGCGGCACCCAGGTGAACTTGTCCCCCGTCACCGTGTCCTGGTTGTAGCGGTACGCGCCATTGGTCGCCGCCGAGTTCGACACGGACGGCCACGACCCGCTCGCGGTCGCGTGCGCGGTGTCGGAGTCGTCCACGATGACCTCGTTCAGCCCTTCGGTGCCCACGTTGCCGCTCGCGTTTGACCACGTCGCGGTGGACGCGTCCCACGCCGCAGTGGCCTGATCCGCCTGGATCGTCTGGCTCGAGCCCGCGCCGAAGTACTGGTCCGCATAAAGGCGCACATCCGCCGAGTCGATCTGCGTCCCGGCCGGGACCGCGGTCAGCGGGAACTTCAGCAGCGACCGCACCGCCCCGCCGCTGGTGGTGCCGACCGACAGCCGGTAACTGGTATTGAAGTTCGTGGACGGTGCGTCGGCTTCGATCATCACGTTCTGCGCCGTGGTCGGGGTCGGCGCGATCGAGATCGTCGGGTCGATCACCACCGGGAACTTCCGCGCGGCCTGATGCAGCCACCCCGCGTCCGGGGTCACCGTCATGTGCAGCACGTGCGCCGCGGCGTCCCAGCGCACCGCTTGGGCGACCTTCGGGCTCCACCCGGTGCCATACGGCGACGACCCGTCCCTGCGGGAGTCGGTCATCACCGGTTTCGGCAGCACCAGCACCGGCGGGCCGCCCACCCCGTCACGGGAGAACACGATCTGCCCGTCGCCCCGCTGCCACGGCTCCAGCCCCCCACCGACGTTGATCGAATACGACAACGACGGCGCCGCCGAGGCCGAGGCCAGCGTGATGTTTTCCTTCAGCGCGTCCTGGGTCACCTGATACGAAAGGTCAGCACCGGGTGCCACCCCCGCGTACGTGACGGTGTTCCCCGCGACCGTGGGCCGCCCCGCGCGGGCACCGTCCAAGCCCACTGAAAGCCAGCCACCACCCGGCGCGTCCAGCCGCATCAGCCGCGCCGGGGTGGTGCCGAAGAAA
>Ga0137374_10003304_pt1 | contig 19066 bp, 17 predicted proteins | sample SagtaG_20_FD_104811 | JGI IMG/M metagenome (GOLD analysis project Ga0137374, IMG submission 104811) | Vadose zone soil microbial communities from Sagehorn Ranch, Mendocino, California, USA - Sage1_R_100_16 metaG | ecosystem: Environmental > Terrestrial > Soil > Vadose zone | place: USA...
CGCTTCTCCATGTAGTGCTTCAGCATTTCTTCACCTCCTCCCTGCTTGCGCACTGCCATTCGCGTCTGTCATCGGCACGACCGGCTCGCCCTTTACCCCCGTGACCGGGGGATTTCCAGGTCAGACTTCCGGCCTATTCGAGCTCCGATCCGGCAAAACGGGGTCAACCAGTCAACGCGAGGGCGGGCAGCGAGACGGCCAGGGAGCGGTCCCGAGCCTCGCCCGCCGATGTGCTACTATGTGACACATGGAGAAGGTAGGCGTGCGTGAGTTGCGCCAGCAGGCGAGCTCCATCCTCCGCCGCGTGGCGGCCGGAGAGAGCTTCCAGGTCACCGACCGAGGCCGTCCGGTGGCTGTGCTCGTAAAGGCGATCGCGCCCGGCCTTACCCGGCTGGAGGAGGAGGGGATGCTCCGTCGCGCAGAGGGAGACCTCTTGGACGTCGATCCGCTGCCGCTTCCGCCGGGATCCCGTCCTCCCTCGGAACTGGTCTCCGAAGGGCGCGGCGAGTGAACGCCATCTATCTGGACAGCTCGGCCTTCGTCAAAGCCGTGCTCGACGAGCCCGAGTCGGCGGCCCTGCGCGACTTCCTGGCCCGCCCTCCCCAGCGCCGCCTTTCGTCGGCCCTGCTCCGGGCCGAAGCGCTTCGCGCCGTGCGCCATCTCGGTCCCGACGCTCTGAGCCGAATACGCTCGGGGCTGCGCCGGGTGGACCTGGTCGCCGTCAACGACGGGATCCTCGACGCGGCAGGCATCCTCGCGCCTCGGATCCTTCGAACGCTCGACGCGATCCATCTGGCGACCGCGCTGGCCGTCGGCGACGATCTTGCCTCCGTCATCACCTACGACCATCGAATGGCCGAGGGCGCGAGGCTCCTCGGACTGCCGACCGCGTCGCCCGCCTGAGCCCGGCCGGGCGTCCCCGTTCGCACCATTCGCTGCGACCCCCTCTGAGTTCTGGGCGCAGCCGCGCCTCCCACAGCTTCGCAGCGGGCACTCCTCCATCACGCCCGGCCCATGGCGGCATGGCGGGGAAGGCGAAGGCGGCCCCCGGGGCGGGGGGCCGCCTCGTTCGGCCATGTGCGCTACTTGATCAGGTTGATCACGTTGAACATCGGCAGGTACAGGGCGATGACGGCCAGACCAACCGCGCCGCCGATGACCGCGATCATGAGGGGCTCGATGAGGGACGTCAGCGCGTCCACCGTCGCGGCAACCTCGGTGTCGTAGAAGTGGGCCACCTTCTCCAGCATGGAGTCGACGGCGCCGGTCTCCTCGCCCACCGCCAGCATCTGCACCACCATCGGCGGGAACACGGCGTGCTTGCCGAGTGGCCCCGCGATGCTCTCCCCTTCCTTCACGCTGCCCTGGATGTCGGCCACCGCCTTGCTGAGGACGGCGTTGTTGACCGTCTCGGTGACGATGTCCAGGGACTGGAGGATGGGCACGCCCGAGCGAAGCAGGATGGAGAGCGTGCCCGAGAACCGGGAAAGCGCGCTCTTGTGGAACAGGGGCCCGAACACGGGCACTCGCAGCTTCAGCGCGTCGAACTGGGCCCGGCCCTGCGGGGTCTTCTTGTACCGGCGGAGCGCGATCACGACCCCGGTGATCACCAGGGCCCACAGGTACCAGAACTGTCGAAAGGCGTTGGACACGGCGAGCAGTATCCGGGTGGGAAGCGGCAGGTTCCCCCCCAGCGTGGCGTAGATGCCCTTGAACTGCGGGACGATGAACAGGAGCATCGCCATCATGATCAGGGTCACCATGCACAGCACCACGATCGGGTACGTCATGGCCGACTTGATGCGCTGGCGGAGCTCGACCTCCCGTTCCATGTTGTCGGCCAGCCTCAGCAGCACGGAGTCCAGCACGCCGCCCGTCTCACCGGCCCGAATCATGGCCGAATAGAGGTCGTTGAACGCCTTGGGATGTTTGGCCATGGCCCCCGAGAGGGACGAGCCGCGCTCGACGTCCATCCGTACGTCGGTGATGACCTTGGCCAGGTTCTTGCTCTCGGTCTGCTCGGACAGGATGGCGAGGGCCCGCAGGATCGGGAGGCCGGAGTTCACCATCGTGGCGAACTGCCGTGAGAACACCGCCAGCTCCTTGGGCTTGACGTGGCCCGGCCGCAGCTGGATCTCGAGGTTCAGCCCGGCCTTCTTCTCGGCCACCTGGATGGGCACGTAGCCCATCTCCTTCAGCTTGGCCATCACCACCTGCTGGTTGTCGCCCGTGAGCGAGCCCGAGACCAGCTTGCCTTGCCGGTCCCGGACCCGGTACGTGTAGGTGCTAGCCACGGCTCCCTCCCATGGATCCGCTCATCACGTATCCAGCCGTCGCCGCGGTCGGCCCCGCGGACGGCCCGAGGAGCCGGTTGAGCTCCTCCGGGTCGTGGCAGCGCTCCATCGCCAGCTCCTGGGTGATCTGCCCGGACCGCACCAGCTCCGCCAGCGAGGCGTCCATCGTGCGCATCCCGAACCGCCCGCCGGCCTGCATCACCGAGTAGATCTGATGGACCTTCGCCTCCCGAATCAGGTTCCGCACGGCCGGAGTGGCGATGAGGACCTCGCACGCCGCGACCCGGCCCTTGCCGTCCGGAGTCTGGAGGAGCTGCTGCGTGACGACGGCCTGGAGCGAGGTGGACAGCTGGACCCGGACCTGCTGCTGCTGGTGGGGCGGGAACACGTCGATGACGCGGTCGATGGTCTGGGGAGCGTCCTGCGTGTGCAGCGTCGCGAACACGAGGTGTCCGGTCTCCGCGGCGGTGATGGCCGTCTGGATCGTCTCGAGGTCCCGCATCTCTCCGACCAGGATCACGTCGGGGTCCTGCCGGAGGACGTGCTTCAAGGCGTTGGCGAACCCGTGCGTGTCCGAGCCCACCTCTCGCTGGTTGACCATGGAGTTCTTGTGCTTGTGCAGGAACTCGATGGGATCCTCCACCGTCATGATGTGGGCCTTGCGCTCGTTGTTCACGATGTCGACGAGCGCCGCCAGCGTCGTGGACTTGCCGGACCCGGTGGGGCCGGTCACCAGCACGAACCCTCGGGGGAACCGGGCCATCTCGGAGACCACCGGGGGGAGCGCCAGCTCCTCGATGGTCTTGATCTGGAACGGGATCAGCCGGAAGGCGGCCCCGATGGAATCCCGCTGGAAGTAAACGTTGACGCGGAACCGGGCCTTCGCCGGAAGCGCGAAGGAGGTGTCGAGCTCGAGGTCCTGCTCCAGACGCTCCCGCTTCCGCTGCGGGAGGATCGCGTAGATCATGGCCTGGAGCCCGCGCGGGGTGAGCACGGGGTAGTCCGTCAGGGCGACCAGGTCGCCGTGGAGCCGGATCACCGGGGGCGATCCCGCCGTGAGGTGCAGGTCCGACGCCTCGCGCTCCAGGACGATCTCGAGGAGCTCAGGGACGGGGACCTCCTGCTCCGGTTCCTCTTTCGGGACGACGCTCGATTGCTCCATCACGATCACACCACCACCCTCAGGACTTCGTCGACGGCCGTCTTGCCGGCCCGTACCTTCATCAGTCCGTCCCGCCGAAGCGGGACCATTCCCTGCTCCAGTGCGACCTGGCGGATCTGGTCCGAGGACGCCCGTTCCACCGCCAATCGCTCGATCTCCTCGGTCACGGGCATGACCTCGTACAGGCCCATCCGGCCCAGGTAGCCGGTCTGCGAGCAGCTCGTGCAGCCGACCCGCCGGTACAGGACGGGGATGTCCTGCCATTCGTGTTGCGGAAACCCCGCCTCCGCCAGCTCCGCCTCGTTGGGCGTGTAGGGCTCCTTGCATCGCTCGCACAGCTTCCTGGCCAGCCGCTGCGCGACCACGCAGTCGAGCGCCGAGGCCACCAGATAGGGCTCGACCCCGATCTCGTTCAGCCGTGTCAGCGCGGACGGGGCGTCGTTCGTGTGGAGCGTGGACAGCACCAGGTGGCCCGTGAGGGCGGATTCCACCGCGATCAGCGCGGTCTCCCGGTCCCGGATCTCGCCGACCAGGATGACGTCCGGGTCGGACCGCAGGATGGAGCGCAGGGCGCCGGCGAAGGTCAGCCCGGCCTTGTTGTTGACCTGGATCTGGTTGACGCCGGGGAGCCGGTACTCGACCGGGTCCTCGACGGTGATGATGTTGCGGGCCTCGTCGTTGATCAGGTTCAGCGTGGCGTACAGCGTCGTGGACTTCCCCGAACCGGTCGGCCCCGTCACCAGGATCGCGCCGTACGGCTTCCGGAACGAGGCCTCGAACCGCTTGAACGGGTCGTCCAGGAACCCCAGCTGGTCCAGGCGGCGCAGGACCGATGCCTTGTTCAGGATCCGGATGACCACCTTCTCCCCGAACACCGTCGGCAGCGTGGCGACCCGCAGGTCCACGGTGGCCTGGCCCATCCGGAGCGAGACCCGGCCGTCCTGGGGAACGCGCTTCTCCGCGATGTTCATGTCGGCCATGACCTTGAGCCGGCTGATGAGGCCGCCCTGGATGTTCTTCGGGGAGTGCATGACCTCGTGGAGCACGCCGTCCACCCGGAACCGGACGCGGACGTCGCGCTCGGTCGGCTCGATGTGCACGTCGGAGGCCCGCTCCCCGACCGCCCGGGTGAGGAGCATGTGGACGAGCTTGACGATCGGCGCGTCCTCGACCGCCGTCGCGGGCAGGTCGAGATCGACGGCCTCGTCCGATCGGTCGGACGCTTCCTGGGCCAGTTGCTCGACGGCGCCCTCCATGTTGCTGTACTTCTGGATGGCGGCATTGACGTCGGCGGCCGTGGCCACCACCGGCTCCACGTCTCGGCCCGTGATGGTGCGGATGTCGTCGAGCGCGTAGACGTTCGCGGGGTCGGACATGGCCACCAGGAGCCGGCCGTCGCGCTCCCCGATGGGCAGGGCCCGGTAGCGCTTGGCCACCGGCTCGGGGATGAGCACCGTCGCGGACGGGTCGATCGGGTACTCGGACAGGTCGACGAAGTCCAGCCCGATCTGGTGGGCCAGGGCCCGCACCAGGTCGTTCTCCTTGATCAGGCGGAGGTCGATGAGGATCCGGCCGAGCGACTTGGGCACGCGTTGCTGCTCTGCGAGCGCGGCCTCCAACTGGTCGTTCGTGATCAGGCCCTGCTCGATCAGGATCTGGCCGAGCTGTTTGGTTTTCTTCCTCACGTCCGGTCCCTCTGCTCACCCGGTCGCGTTCGGGTGTGCCTGTCCCGAGGTCGCTGGCTACGCTCCATCTTCGACACCGAACGGCCCGTCCTGAAGGAGCTGTGCGAACTCCCTGGCCAGGGCAACTCGATCGATGTCCTCGGGATTGGCGGACGACTGCGAGGGGTCGGAGGGCTCTTCCTCCTCGTCGGGAGGGATGGGGCCGAACGAGAGCTCTCGATCGGTGGAACCGGGTGGCGGAGGCGGGGGCGGACGGTCCCCGAAGACCGGCCCGGCCTCTGCGGACGGCTCTGCGGGGCCCGGGGCGAACCCGCCTTCCCGGGGCGGCGGCGGGATCGGTTCGACGGTGGAGGGGGCCGGTGACGGGGGCTCCTGCGCGGCCACCGGCTGGGCCACCCGTTCGGCGGGCCGGATGCTGCCGAAGTGCTCGCGGTTCAGGTCCACGGTCTCGGGGGTCCGGACCGCGGCCCGCTGGTCCCGGGAGTCCTCGGCCGCCAGAAGGGCCTGTTCCAAGTAGTCCAGGAGGATGCCCGCCCGCGTCCCGGACTCGCCGACCGCGAACGCAGCGTAGGCACCCCGGCGAACGTACGCCCACAGCTCGCCGGAGAACTCCACGAACCCCCGCTCGGGGTCGCCCACGGAGGCGAAGCGGAGCCACGCGGGGGTGACGTCGCGCTCACCGCCCGGGGGGAAGGCGCCCATCACGAGCCCGTCCCTGGACAGGATCACGCAGCCAACCACCTCTGCTCGCGCCGCGACGCGCGAAGCCAGCGCGGTGAAGTCGATGTCCATGGAGGTCTGCCTGAAGCATCGGCACGGGGTGCGGAGGCACTTGAGAACGAAGCGTGCTGGAGCGGCGCCCTCCGAGAGTTCACTGGTGTGGCGGGCCATCCTCCTCGGTCGCGCGCACGGCCAGGGCCGCCAGGGCCGCGGCGGACATCGCCGGAAGCGGCGCCGCCTGGCCCGTCCACAGCTCGAACGACAGGGCGGCCTGATGGACCAGCAGGCCGAGCCCCGTGAACGCGGCCGCCCCGGCCTCCCGGGCCACGGCGACGAGGGGCGTGACCATGGGCCGATACCACAGGTCGACGACCAGCTGGCCCGAATGGATCTCGGGGACGGGCAGCTGTCTCGGATCCGTCACCGGCGTCGCGTTCACCACCACGTCGGCCGAGACGGAGGCGGCGTCGCTCCACGAAATCGCCACAGCGCGCACGGGGATGCCTTCCAGTGTGCGGAGAGCCGCGGCCGCGCGACCGGCGTCCCGAGCCGCCACCGTCACCGACGAGGCCCCGCCCCTGGCCAGCGACAGGGCGCAGGCGCGGGCGGCGCCGCCGGCGCCCAGGATGAGGGCGGTCCGCCCGGCGGGATCGAAGCCGGCGTCCTCCTCCAGGAACCGTGTGAACCCCGGCGCGTCCGTGTTGTGGCCTGCCAGGCCGCCGACTCCAACGACGATCGTGTTCACCGCCCGAAGGCGCGCGGCATCCTCGGTGACCTCGTCCATCAGCCGGACCACGCCCTCCTTGTGCGGCATGGTCACGTTCGCGCCGGCGAAGTGCGGGGTCGCTCGGAGTTCCCTGATCGCCCGGCGGAGCTTCCCGGGCGGCACCGGGAGCGTCAGGTACGTCCAGTCCAGCCCCAGGGCCCCGAAGGCCGCGTTGTGGATGGCCGGCGACAGGCTCTCGTCCACCGGCCACCCGATGATCCCTGTGAGGCGAGTGCGTCCCGCGAGGTGCTCGATGCGGAGGACGCGGCGGGAGAGCCGCCGGCTGCGACCCGGCCCCGCGCCTACCCGAGGCACTCGTTCTTGTTGTTGAGGAAGTCGTCGTACGAGACCGAGAAGCGGTGCTTTCCCGGCCCGTCCTTGGGGCACAGCACGTAGTACAGGTACGCCACGTGAGCGGGTTGCAGGGCCGCCTCGATGGACTCGAGCCGGGGGCTGGCGATCGGGGTCGGCGGGAGCCCGGTGTGCAGGCGGGTGTTGTAGGGGCTGTCGATGGCCAGGTCCGACTCGGTGAGGCCGTTCGACGGATCGGGGTCCACGTACTGGAGCGTGGCGTCGATGGCGAGCTCCATGTTGTCCTTCAGGCGGTTGTAGATGACCGCGGCGATGAGCGGCCGCTCCTTGTCCAGCTTCGCCTCCCGTTCGATCATCGAGGCGATCGTCACCACGTCGTAAGGCGAGACGCCGAGCTTCTTCGCGTCTCCCCACGGCAGCCCGTCGACCTCCTTCTGGAACTGGTCCAGGAGCACCTGGATGATGCTCGCGGCAGAGGCCGTCTTCTTGACCACCTGGTAGGTCTCGGGGAACAGGAACCCTTCCACCGTCTTCTTCCCCTGGGGCAGGTACGGCGGGAGCGCGTAGGACCCGCTGGTGGCCTCCTTCAGGAACTCCTTCGCCGGGATGCCGAACAGCGCGTGCACGCGGGCGGCGATCTCGGCCAGGCGCCATCCCTCGGGGATGGTGAGGCGGACGGTCACCGCCTTGTGCGGGGGCGTGGTCAGCACCGTGACGGCGTCATCCAGCGTCATGTTCGTGGTCAGTGAGAAGGTGCCCGCCCGGAAGTCGGTCGGGAACCCGTCCCGGCGAAGGATGAACTTGGCGACCAGGTCGCAGCGGATCACGCCCTTGTCGTGGAGCATGGAGACGATCTCGCCGCCGCTCGTGCCCTCGGGGATGACGAAGGACACGGGGCGCTGGGGCCCGGAGGCGCCCTGGCACCACCGGTAGTAGTTGATCCCCGCGACGACCACGCCTCCCGCCAGCAGCGCCAGGATCAACAGGACGGCGATCCAGCGCTTGCGACCGCGGCGAGCGTGTCGGGCGCCGCGGCGACTCGGCTGCGGGGGGGCCTCGATCATCGGCGCGGGGGAGCATACCCGGTTCGGCTTGCTTCCCACGCTCGAATGACAGCCCCGTGGGGGGTCGTTGACAAGAAGCAACAGTTCGTTGGAGAATGTCAACAATGGCGCGGCGGAGGCACGCACGCGGTGAGATAGAGGCCGCCCTCCAATACGCCGCACCGGGAAGGCTGACCCATTCCGAACTACAACTTTGCGCTGATCATCGAGGGGGCCGACCTCCAGTCGGGTGAGGCGCAGGATGCGTTGTACGAGGCTGGCTGCGACGACGCGACGTTCGGTTTGGTCGATGGAGTGCAGTATGCCGAGTTCGATCGGGACGCCGGCTCGTACGGAATGGCACTCACCAGCGCCGTGGCCGATGTGAAGCGAGCGATCCCCAACGCTCGAGTCGTGCATGTCGAGCCCGATGAACTCGTGACCATGTCGGAGATCGCCGACAGGCTCGGCCGAAGCCGAGAGAGCATTCGCCTCCTGATCTCAGGCGGCCGAGGACCCGGGGACTTTCCCCCTGCGGTCTCCCATGTTCGAAGCCGCCCCCGCCTGTGGCGCTGGCCTGAAGTTCTGGGGTGGTTCGCCACTCGCTACGAAGACGAGCGCGGCCAGGTCCTCGTCCGGACCGGGGTGGACCCGCGTATCACCGCGATGGTGAACGGTTATCTCGCGTATCGACGGTACCTCGACAGCCTGCCTGAGGACGAACGGAAAAGGCTCGAAGAAGTCGCCGGTTGATGACCCCAGCTTGGAGACGGGTAGCCAGGGCACATACCGTGTTTGGGAGTATCGGGCTTCAGCCTCTCTTCAGATCGAGGTAGGACTGGAGGATCACGGTCGCGGCTTGGCGGTCCACTATCCGGCGACGGTCCCGGCCGCCGGCCCCGGCCGCGCGAAGAGCGCGTTCCGCCTCGACCGTGGACAGGCGCTCGTCGTGCAGCACGACGGGAACGTCCAGGAAGGACCGGAGGGCCCCGGCGAACTCCTCGGCGGACCGGGCCCGCGGGCCGGCGTGCCCCGACATCGACAGTGGGTGGCCCACCACCACCAGCGTGACGTCGTTGTCCCGGACCATCGCGGCGATGGCCTTGAGGTCCTGGGGCGCGCCGGTCCGGATGGTGCCCAGGGGCACGGCCATTCGCCGGCGGTCGTCGGAGATGGCCACGCCGATCCGGGCGTCCCCCAGGTCGAGGGCCAATATGCGACCGCGGGCTCGTTCCTCGTGGACTGGAGGCTCGGCCGTGCTCAGCCCCCGCGCAGCAGCTCTTCCAGCCGGACCCGAACCGTGGCCAGCGCCCGGTCCAGCGCCGCGGCGTCCTTCCCGCCCGCGAACGCCAGGATGGGCTTCCCACCCGCTCCCCCGCCGACCGCCCTGGCCGCCGGCTCGAGCAGCGCCGGCGCCGTCACCCCGCGCTGCACCAGCGCGGGCGTCGCGGCCGCGACCAGCAGGGCCCGGCCGCCGTCGGCGTTGCCCAGCACGGCGGCCCCCGGGCCGTCCCGTTCCAGGCGGGACCGGAGGGCCTGCGCCAGCTCGCGGAGTCCGTCCGCATCCTCGCCGGGGAGCGTCGCCACCACCAGCGACACGCCGTCGACCGGCATGGCCCGCGCCGCCAGGGTGTCCACCAGCGAGGCCCGGTCGCCCTTTCGGATCTTCCCCAGCTCGCTCTCCAGCTGCTTGATTCGCTCGATGGCCCGCCTGGCCCGCTCCGGCGCCTGCCCGGGGTCCCCCGCCCCCAGCGCGGCCGCCACCTCCTCGAGCAGGCGGTGCTCCGCGTTCACGTGGCGGAGCGCGTCCGGTCCCACCAGGGCCTCGATCCGTCGCATGCCCGAGCCGATGCTCCCCTCGCCCAGGACGCGAACGATCGCCACCTTCCCCGTGTGGGGGACGTGCGTGCCGCCGCACAGCTCGCGGGAGTAGTCGCCGATCTCCACCACCCGCACGATGTCGCCGTACTTCTCCCCGAACAGCCCGATGGCCCCCTGGCTCTTCGCGTAGTCCATGGTGGTCTCGTAGGCACGCACGGGATCGTCGTCGGCCAGACGGCGGTTGGCCACGTACTCGGCTTCCTCCAAGACGTCGCGGGGGAGGGCCTGGTGGTGGCTGAAGTCGAACCGCAGGCGCCCCGGCGCCACCAGCGACCCGGCCTGCCGGGCGTGCTCGCCCAGCAGGTTCCGCAGCGTCCAGTGCACGACGTGGGTGGCGGTGTGCGACCGGGCGGTCGCCTCCCGGGCGTCGGCGTCGACGCTGGCCTGGGCCCACTCGCCGCGGCGGACCTCGCCCGACTGGACCGTGCCGATGTGCACGATCGCCCCGGGGCCGGCCGGCTGGGTGTCGGTGACCCGGACCACGCCGCCGGTCGAGCGGATCACGCCGGTGTCGCCGACCTGGCCGCCGCCCTCCGGGTAGAACGGCGTCCGCTCCAGGAACACCCGCACGTCCTGCCCTTCCTCCGCGACCTCCAGCTCGGTGTCGCCGGGATCGAGGATGGCCAGGATCCGGGCCTCGTCCGCCAGGCGCTCGTAGCCCACGAACTCGGTCTCCGGCGCCACGAACGACCCCGTCCCCACGGCGACCTTCTTCGCCGCTTCCCGGGCCCGCCGGCGCTGCTCCTCCATGAGCTCCGCGAACCGCTCGGTGTCCACCTCGAGGCCCTGGTCGGCCGCCAGTTCCCTCGTCAGCTCCAGCGGGAACCCGTGGGTGTCGTGGAGGCGAAACGCCACGTCGCCCGGGAGGCGGCCCCCGGTCGCCCTGTCCACCTCCTGCTCGAACAGCACGAGGCCCTGGCGAAGGGTCGCCCGGAACCGGTCCTCCTCGGAGGCCATGACCTGCACCACGTAGTCCCGGTTCTCCACCAGCTCCGGGTAGGCCTCTCCGAAGCCCTCCACGGTGGCGCGCGCCAGCGTCTCCGTGACCATCCCGTCGATCCCGAGGCGCCGGGCGTGGCTGACCATGCGCCGGAGCATCCGCCGGAGCACGTAGCCCCGGCCCTCGTTGGACGGCAGCACGCCGTCCGCCACCAGGAACGCCGTCGCCCGGCCGTGCTCGGCCAGGATGCGCAGGCTCACGTCGGTCCGCTCGTCCTCGCCGTACTTCCGTCCGGCGAGCTCCTCGGCCATGGCGACGAGTGGCCACAGGAGGTCCGTCTCGAACGCGGTCGGGGTGTCCTGGAGGACGACCGCCACCCGCTCCAGCCCGCTTCCGGTGTCGATGTTCTTCTTCGGAAGCTCCCCCACGACCTCGCCCTGGTCGCTCACCTCGTTCTGCATGAACACCAGGTTCCAGATCTCGAGGTAGCGCTCCTCGTCGAACTCCGGACCCCCCTCGACGCCGTACTTCGGCCCGCGGTCGACGAAGATCTCCGAGTCGGGCCCGCCGGGCCCGGCCGCGTTCGTCCACCAGAAGTTGTCGTCGCGGCCGCGGCGGACGATCCGGTCCCGCGGGATGCCCACCTCGTCCGCCCAGATCTCGATGGCCTCGTCGTCCGTCTCGAACACCGACACCCACAGCCGGTCGGGATCGATGCCGTAGCGCTCGGTGACCAGCTCGTAGCCCCACGCGCACGCCTCGGACTTGAAGTAGTCCCCGAACGAGAAGTTCCCCATCATCTCGAAGAAGGTGAGGTGGCGGGCGTCCAGGCCCACCAGGTCGATGTCGGTGGTGCGGAAGGCCTTCTGCACGGTGACCACTCGAGGCGCGGGGGGCGGCGCGTGCCCCAGGAAATACGGGATGAACTGCACCATCCCCGCCGTGGTCAGCAGGAGGCTGGGGTCGGGCGAGATCAGCGAGGCCGAGGGCAGCAGCTTGTGCCCCCGTTCCTCGAAGAAGGACGTGAACGTCCTCCGGATCTCGCTCCCGCGCATGGCGGGTAGTGTAGCGGCGGCGCCCGGCCGCCCAGCCTCGTTCAGCCCGCCCGGCCGATCAGCGCGGGAACGGCGCGGACACGTCCGGGTCGATCCGCACCTGCTCCGACGGTCCCCCGTCCTCGAGGTGGGCGTCGACGTAGCCGGCGGGACGAGGCTCGCCGTGCGACGGTTCGTGGACGAGCCCGGCCTGCCCCGGGTCCGGCGCGGACTGCTCGACCTGCCCCGACATCACCAGGGACAGCATGTCCACGCCGAGCTCCTGCGGGTCCATGCTCCGCTCCACCGACCACCGGTAGCCGCCGCCCATGGCCTGCTCGGACAGGTCCACCTCCACCGGGTCGCACGGGGCGCCCGTCCGGTCGAGGACCAGGCGGACGACCGGTCGGGACAGCAGGCGGGCGTGGTTGCGCACGACCATGCCGACCTCTCCCGTCGACAGCAGGACCATCGAGCCGATCGGGAACAGCCCCAGCAGCCGGACGAACGACCGGACCACTACCGGGTCGAAGCCCTTCGCCGCGCCTGCCTGGAGGATGGACAGGGCCTGCCGCCGGTCCTCGGGCTTGCGGTAGGAGCGCTTGCTGGTCACGGCGTCGAAGCAGTCCGCCACCGCGACCATCCGCGCCCCCAGCGAGGGCCGGGTTCGGCCGGTCAGCGTCGGATACCCCGAGAGGTCGTACGCGGCGTGGTGCTCGAACACGATGGTCACCGCGGGGTTGAACATCTCCTTGCCCGTCAGCAGGAGCATCGCCGCCCCGTCCAGGGGGTGGCGCTGCACGATCCGCCACTGCTCCTCCGACAGGGCGCCGACGTGCTGGAGGATGTCCCGGGGAACCCGGACCTTGCCCACGTCGTGGAGCAGCGCCCCCAGCCCCAGCGTGGCCACCTGGTCCTGTCGCAGGCCGATGGCGTGCCCGAGCGCGAGCGACAGGATGCACACGTTCATCATGTGGTAGTAGGTGTACTCGTCGTACGACTTCACGGCGGTGACCAGCAGCGCGTGCGATGGGTCCCGGGCCACCTGGGTGGCCAGTCGTTCGATGACCCGCCGGGCGCCGGCCAGGTCCACGGCCTGCCCCGCCGCCACCCGCGCCGCCGTGTCCCGCAGCACCTCGAGGCCGATGGAGTAGCTTCGCAGCAGCTCTGACAGCTCCCGGGTGTCCTCCTCTACCTGGTCCAGCACCGGCCGGACGCGGTTCAGCGCGATGCCCGGGAGCTCCGGTTCGAACGGCCGCTCCCCCACCAGGATCCCGGCCAGCGCGTCGATGTCGAAGTCGACGGCGCCGGAGAGGAACTCGACGGCTTCCACGCCGGCGCGCTCGAACGACTCGATGAGCTTGCCGAGCGCGAGCGACTCCCGCGACAGCAAGGTCGGGCCGAGGTAGAAGCTGTGCCTCGTCACGAACAGCACCGGTGGCTCGCCCGCGCGCTGGAGCATCCCCCTGGCGTGCTCCGACATCGCGCGCACCGCGTCCGTCCGGTTCGGATGCCCGGGCGGGTACAGCCGGTACGTCTGGAGGGCCGCGGACATGGTCCGGAGCAGGCTTCGCATCTCCTCGAGCGCGGGGGCCGGTGGGGGCACGGTGGCGGGGGCGCTCACGCCGCGGCCCCCACGCCCCGGCGGAGCAGCGTCTTCGCGTGCTTGCGAAGCGCCCGGGGCAGCTTCGGGCGGTGCCGCGACCTGGCCAGCGATTCCAGGCTTCGGCGAGCATCGGCGCTCGGGTGGCGCGCCAGGTGATCGAGCGCGGCGCGCCGGATCGCCTGGTCGTGTCCCAGCCCGGCAATCTCCACGAGCGCGGTGACGGCGGCCGGGGTGACGAGCCCGCCCAGCGCGCCGACGGCGAGGACCCGGATCCCGTCATCGGGGTCGTCGGCCAGGTGCCGGAGTCGCTCCGCGCCCGCCGGGCCGGCCACCGCGATGAGCCCCCAGATGGATTCCTTGCGCACCGCCGGCTCCCGGTGGCGCGAGGCCTCCACGATGGCGGGAGCCGCTTCCGGCCCGCCCGCCCGGTTCAGGATGGCCACGGCGTCGCGGACCACCTCCCACCGCCGGTCCGACAGCCGCGCCGCCACGCGGGCGGTGTGGCCGCGGGCCAGCTCGGTGAGCAGGTTGACCAGGATGCCGCGAGCGCGCCCGTCCGCCTCGGCCGCCAGCACGTCGAGGAGGCCGTCCACCGCGGCGTCGCCGAGGGGGGCCAGCAGGGCCTGCACGGCGAGGTGGTTCCCGCCCTCCACGGCATGGCCCACCAGTTCTCGGAGCGTGGCCGGGTCCGGGATCTGACGGCGGTACACATCGAACAGCTGGGCCCGGTCCGGTCTGCCGGCCTGCGCCGAGGCGGCCCGCCCCCCGTCCGCCACGTCGATGAGCCGCATCAGGGTCCGCCCATCACCCCGTCGGAGGCACTCCCGGCTCGCTTCCACCCACCCCATGAGGAAGCGCTCCAGGCGCTCCATGTCCGGTTCCAGCCGCAGGTAGTCCCCGAGCGCGGCCGCGGCCTCCGCCTGGAGAGCGTCCTCCGTGTCGGGGAACTGCCGCCTGATCGCGGCGAGGTCGTCGTGCTCCCGGGCCGCGAGGCTCGTCCCCAGCAGGTCCGACACCGTCTCGAACATCAGCCGGTCGTCCTCGTCGGACTGGTCCCCCGCCACCGGCCGGCCATTGCCCACGGCGGCTTCCGTCAGGATGGTCCCGGCGTCCGTCCGCCCCGCCACCACGGCGGCCGTGAGGTCCACGATCTCCGCGGCCCGCACCCCCGCCTGCACGAGCTTCTGGGCCAGGTTCACCGGGTCCTTGCCGACCGCGGCCGACATGTCCACGAGGACCCGGGCCAGGTCGGCGTCGCTCATCGTGCCCACGTAGGCCTCGGCCAGCGGGTCCGCCCGGGCCCGGTCGATGAGCACGGCGTTCAGGATCTTCCGCTGGTCGTCCGGGAGCGAGGCCACCGTGTCCTGGAGCATCCGGTACAGGTCGACGTTCGCCGCCATCTCCGGCGGCAGCGACGCGACCACCGACTGGAACCTCGCGAAGAGCGACTCCGCCATCTCGGCCAGGGCCCGCCTGCCGTCCGTCGGGTCCTGGGACAGGCCGATGGAGTCCCGGACCCAATCCCAGCTCTCCAGATCCTGGAGGTTGGCAGATGGAACCGCCACGCCGTCCACCTCCCCGGCCTCCGGCTCCACCTCGAGCAGCGCCACGGCCGCGACGCCGGCCGCCCGCAGCACGGCGGCCACCCCGCCCATGGCGGCCAGCTCGTCGGGGCTCCTGACCAGGGCGTCGTACAGTGCGGCGAGATCCCGCGGATCGGGCACGGCCCGCACCCGGAGGCGCTCCGCGCGGCGCTCGTAGCACACCCTGGCCAGCCGGGCGATGGCCTCGTCCCGGTCGAGCGGCCCCTCCTCGATGTGGAAGCCCTCACCTCGGATCTCCGCGTCGATCGGCCCGAGCTCGAGCGCCCGGGCGGCGGCCATCGCGATGCGCTCGGTGGCGCCGACGAATGCCGGCTGGTCCAGCCGGCCCGGGAACAGCCGATAGGCGGACAGCCCGATGGAGAGCTGCCGCATCAGTACCCCGACTGCTCGTTGTCGTTCGCTCGGTTGTTCGGCCACGGTCGATCAGGCGGCCTCGGATGGCCGCCCCCGTGTGGGTATCGACCCGGAGCGACGGGAGGTTGAAAGCCGGCCGGCTACTCGAGCGAGGCCCGGATCTCCGCTTCCTTCTCGGCCATGCCGGCGCGGCCCTCCGACAGGGCCTGCCGGACCAGCTCGACGAAGTCCGAAACGGTCCGGCCGGCCTCGCGGGCCACGTTCGCCGGCGCCACGGCCTGGGTGGTGCGCCGCATCCACCGGGACACCAGCACGGCGGCGGTCGCGCCCGCGCCGAGGCCGAGCGCGGTCCAGAACAACCGCCTCATCTCCCGCTGTCCCTGTCGCCCCGGAAGCGCTTGACGGCCCGGGCCGCGCCCGCCGAGAACGCCACGACCTTGATGAGGGGGCTGGACACCGTCTGCTCGACGACCGACGTGATCCGCTCGGCCGACTTCGAGATCTTCCCGGCCGACTCCATGATCGTGTCGACGCGGTCGAGCTCCTTGTTCACGGAGACGACCGTCGTCCTGAACTCGCCGAGCAGGGGCACGGTCTCGTCGCGGATCCCGTCCACCAGGGTCTTCGTGCTCTCCAGCACACGAAACAGCGTGAGCAGCATGAGGGCGAGGAACAGCACCAGGACGCCCCAGAAGGCCGCCAGTATGATGAGCGCGACGTCTCCGCCGGTGAGCGCCAGGACCGTCACCCGTCTCCTCCCCGATCCGAACGAGCAGCGCGCATCATACCGTCCCCCCTCCGCCGGGCGAGCCAGCCCGGCACCCTCCGTGGGGCGGGGCTTGTCCCCGCCCGCACCGGCCAGGCCGGGCACGAGGCCCGGCCTACGGTTGGGGGCCTTCGCGCTCCTCACCTTCGCCGGAGGGCTCGTAGTAGCGGCGGCCCTCGAACCGGACCGGCCGGTACTCCTGCTCCACCCGATGTCCCGGGAAGTCGTGGGGGTACTTGTAGCCCTTCCCGTACCCGAGCTTGCGAAGCGAGGGGTGCCCCGGTTCCTTCAGGTGCAGCGGCACGGGGTCGGCCGAGCGCGCGTCCTCCGTGGCCCGTCCCAGGGCCTGGATCACGCTGTTCGACTTGGGGGCCCGGGCCAGATAGATGGCCGCCTCCGCCAGGTTCAGCCGGGCCTCCGGGAGCCCCACGTACTCCACCGCCTGCGCCGCCGCCACGGCCACCAGCAGCGCCCGGGGGTCCGCCATGCCGATGTCCTCCGAAGCGTGCACCACCATGCGCCGGGCGATGTAGCGGGGGTCCTCGCCCGCCTCGATCATCCGGGCCAGCCAGAACAGCGATGCGTCGGGATCCGAGCCCCGGATGCTCTTGATGAAGGCCGAGATGACGTCGTAGTGCGCGTCGCCCTGGCGGTCGTACACGATGGCCTTCTTCTGCACGGCGTCGGCGGCCACGTCGCGGGTCACCGTGTCCTCGCCGGCGGACCGGGCCGCGAGCACCGCCGCCTCCAGCCCGGTCAGCGCGATCCGGGCGTCCCCGCCCGCGATCTCCACCAGGTGGTCCAGGGCCTCCGGCTCCACGGCCACTCCGAGCTTCCCCAGGCCTCGATCCTCGTCCGCCAGCGCGCGCTCCAGCAGCGTCCGCACCTCGGCGTCCGAGAGCGGCTCCAGGCGCAGCAGCAACGTTCGGGACAGCAGCGGGGTGACGAGCGAGAAATACGGGTTCTCCGTGGTGGCCCCGATGAGCGTGATCGTCCCGTCCTCGACCGCCGGCAGCAGCACGTCCTGCTGCGACTTGCTCCACCGGTGCACCTCGTCCACGAACAGCACCGTCCGCACCATCCCGCCCTTGGCCCTCTCCATGACCTTCCGGGCGTCGGCCACTCCGGACGAAACGGCGGAGAGCTGCACGAGGTCGGAACCCACAGCCTCCGCCAGCAGGTACGCCAGCGTGGTCTTCCCGGTCCCCGCGGGTCCCCACAGGATCATCGACGGCAGGTGGCCGCCCTCGAGCAGCGCCGTCAGCGCCTTCCCCGGCCCGAACAGGTGCCGCTGCCCCACGAAGTCGTCGAACGTCCGCGGCCGCATCCGCGCGGCGAGGGGGACCTCAGCCATCTCAGTCCGGGAGCCTACCGTCCGGCGAGCCGCGGTAGGGTTCCAGCCATGCGATGGCTGGCCCTTCCCGCCGGGATCGTCGTCCTGGTGGGCACGTTCCTGGACGTGTTCCGGACCATGGTGATGCCCAGGGCCGTCCGGGGGCGGTACCGGCTGACGCGAGTCCTGTTCCTCGCGGTGTGGAGGCCGTGGCGCTTGCTCGCGCTCCGGGTGAAGACCCAGCAGGCCCGGGAGCGTGTCCTGGCGGGGGCGGCGCCCATGTCGCTGTTCGTCCTCCTGGCAGCGTGGGCGGCGCTGTCGACGGTGGGGTACGGCCTGGTCCTGTGGAGCCCCGCGTTCGTGCACGGCGTCCACGGCTCCGGCGACGGAAGCTTCACCACCGCCCTGTATTTCTCCGGGACGTCGCTGTTCACGATCGGATTCGGTGACGTGGTCGCCACCGGCCTCACCCGGGCCGTGGTGATCGTGGAGGGGGCCACCGGGCTGGGACTGGTGGCTGTCGTGATCGGCTACCTCCCGGTCCTGTACCAGGCCTTCAACCGCCGGGAGGTCGGGGTCCTGCTGCTCGACGCCCGCGCCGGGTCCCCGCCCTCGGGCCCCGAGCTCCTGCGACGGACCGGCGAGTCGGGCGGCTTCTCCCAGCTCCACGAGCTGTTCGCGTACTGGGAGCGGTGGGCGGCCGACATCCTGGAGACCCACCTGTCGTATCCCCTCCTGGTGTACTTCCGATCACCCCACGACAACACGTCCTGGATCACGTCGCTCGGCGCGGTGCTGGACGCCGCCACGCTGGTCCTGGCGGTCAAGGAGGCGGCGCCCCTCCACGAGGCCCAGATGTTCCACGCCACCGGCGTGCACGCCGTGGAGGACCTGTTCTTCTACTTCCGGCTCACCGAGCGCCAGCCGATCATCGAGCGAGACGAGTTCGACCAGGTCATGGAGGAGCTTGGAGCGGCCGGGTTCCACCTCCGTCCGGCCGACGAGGCGTGGGAACGGTTCCTGAAGTTCCGCGGGAAGTACGCCGGCAGGCTCGACGCGCTCGCCATCATGGTGGCCGCGCCGCCGGCTCAGTGGATCGGGGACCGGTCCACGCTGCCGCTCCAGCCCGACCTCCAGCGCCAACCCCGGCACTGATCGGCCGGGGGCAAGCCCCGGCCTCCGGGAGACTAGTCTGGGCAAGAATAGCGAAGCACGCTCCGGGCTGTTCATCGTGAACCGTAGGCTCACGCAGGTGGGTGCTCTCCCGGCGGATTCAGTGAACCCCGGAGGGCTCTACAACACCGCCGGAGCCGAGCTCCCGGATTCGAGGTGCTGGTTCGACGAATCCACAGCCCGAAGCGTGCTCCGCGTCAATCCTAGTACCGGCCGGCAGGTCGTTCAATCCGGCCGGCGCGTTTCTCGGGGCGGAGCGTGTCGCAGGCCGAGCTCGAGGAGCTGCACCTCCGGCACCGGGGCGGGCGCGCCCGTGAGCGGGTCCTGCCCCGACTGCGTCTTCGGAAAGGCGATGACCTCGCGGATGTTGTCCCGTCCCGCCAGCAGCGCGAC
>Ga0137374_10003307_pt1 | contig 19058 bp, 15 predicted proteins | sample SagtaG_20_FD_104811 | JGI IMG/M metagenome (GOLD analysis project Ga0137374, IMG submission 104811) | Vadose zone soil microbial communities from Sagehorn Ranch, Mendocino, California, USA - Sage1_R_100_16 metaG | ecosystem: Environmental > Terrestrial > Soil > Vadose zone | place: USA...
GATTCATCCGCTGAAACGGCCTTCGTCCCGGATTGGGATTGAGCGCTGCCGCGCGATCGAGCCGCGATTCGATTGACTCGGCCAGCGCTGCCAGCACCGCGGCTTCGGGACGACGAGCGCCCGGTGGAGGCATCATGCCGAGCCGAAGCTTCCGGATCATCTTCTCGGCGGTCGCCGCGTTGTCGACCACTTTGGATGCATCGAATGCGGCGAGCGAGAGTCCTCCGGCTTTGCCGCGATCGCTATGGCAGGCTGTGCAGTACTGCTTGACCACGCCCGTCTGTGATTCGGCCTCCGCGCCGGACTGCTCGGCCTCGGCGCGGCTGGCGGCGCGCCCTGCCACGCGTGCGGAGGGCGGGACCTCAGTCGCGCCTGTTGGATGCGACACGACCGGCTTCGGTGCGGGCGCGGCCGGTTTCGCTGCCGGCTTCGGCGCTGCAGGTGCGGGCTGCGGCGGCGCAATTCTAGGCGCTTGAGCAGCCAGCCCAAGCGTTAGAAGACAGGGTCCGACAAGACCGATAAAAAGCTGTTTCATTCTCTTCGAGTCGCTAAGTGCTGAACACGCGAACTACCAAAGTGCTGACCGCGCTGCACCTGGCACCTGGCACCTGGCACCTGGCACTTGGCACTTGGCACTTGGCACTTTAGCAGGACACACACTTATGGTTATTGACCGAGCCAAGCTTTTCGAGCAGCGCCAGTGCTTCAGGATAGGGCTGCGTGCGCTGCACCGGCCCGTTAGCCATATCCGCCGTGCTCTGACCTTCACGATTCATCGCTTTCGCATTGGCGCCCTTGGTGATGAGGTATTTGATCATCTCGACATCGCCACGTGCGGCGGCTTGATGCAACGCGGTATTGCCCTCGTGATCCGCGGCGTTGATGTCGACATGCAGATCCTCGACGAGGTACTTCACCGCGGCCATCATGCCGCCGGGAGCGAACCGATGCGAGTTGGCCGCAAATCCTTCACCGTAGCCGACGCCTGCCGCAGCCTGCAACGGCGTCACGCCGGGACCGCCAACGGGAATGGGCGGAAGGCCCGACTTGTCCTCAACCGTCTCGCGGCCGCCATCGCCGGTCCGAGGCCGCCCCGCGGGTTTCATCGTTGTGATGTTCGGATCGGCTCCGTACTGCACGAGCAGCTTCATCGCGTCGACGTCTGACGCGTATGCCGCGCGCCAGAAGGGCGTCGCGCCGATTTCGTCGACTCCCGAGAGGTCGAAATTGTAGCCGGAGTACCACACCTTTTTCTTGAGGCGCGCATTGGGATCGGCGCCTTTCTCGAGCAGCGCCTTCATCAGCTCGAGGTGCGTGAGCTTCTGCTGCTGGTACGCGCGCGGCTGCGGGTACAGCGCTTTGGGCGCCCACTCAACGTTGAGCGCCGCATAGAGCGGTGTGGCGCCGTTCTCACTGTTGATGTTTGGATCGGCACCATGTTCGAGCAGGTAGTTTGCGAGATCGAAATGACCGTTGATGATCGTGACGAGCAGCGGGCTTGTCTTGTCGCCCCCGCTCACTTGATTGACCGGAGCTCCTGCCTCCAGGAGCAACTGCACGGCTTCGAGATGGCCCTGTCGCGCCGCCATCAAGAGCGGCGTCATGCCGCCCTGATACGCAACGAGCTCATTGAAGCGGAACTGTCGATCGATGCCGGGTTTCCCCTGCTGGGCGCCAAAGAAGCCGCCGCCCTGGCCTTGACCGCCGCCTTGACGACCACCACCCTGGCCGCCCTGGCCCGCAGCGGCTTGCTGTCCGCCTGGTCCTGCTGGCGCGCCCGGACCACGTTGGCCACCACCCTGACCCGCGGCAGGGCCGCCCGGCTGACCCCCACCTTGCTGTTGCTGTTGCTGCTGCTGGCGGAACTCTTCTTCCGGCGACGTCATGGCGGAGAGATCGACGACCTTGGTATTCGCCTTGATGTCGGCGCCGCCTTTGATCAACGCCTTCATCGCGTCGGTACGGTTGTACGCCGCAGCAAACATCAACGGGGTCTGCTGCATGACCGACTCCTTCGCGTTCACGTCTGCCCCGTTTTCGACGAGCATCGTGACCGCGCGTGCGTTACCCGATGCGGCGGCAAGCATCAGCGCCGTCGTGCCCGTGGCCGTCGCGGCCTTGGGATCCGCACCTGCGGCAAGCAGCGTCGCAATGACGTCGGCGTGTCCCTCACGTGCGGCCAGGATCAATGGTGAGTAGCCGCCGAGACGCGTGGTCGCTTTGACGTTCGCGCCGGCGTACACGAGCATCTGCGCGAGCTCGGCATCGCCTTTGAGCGCCGCCCAGTGCAGTGCGGTCATACCGTCGCCCTGTGCCGCGTTGACATCACCACCGCTCTTGAGCAGCGCGCGAACCGCGTCTCTGTCGCCTTTCATGGCAGCGTCCGCCACGGACGCATCCATCGCCGCGTGCAGCACCGCCGAGAGGCAGAGCGCACCGGCGAGGCTGAGACAGAAGCCGCTGAACAACCGTTTCCGCAACATTCTCTACTCCTGATTCGCGGAACTAAAGTTCCGCGCTACATGCCGACACGAGTCGTACGTAGCGCGGACCTTCAGGTCCGCGAACGACTCGAAATCCGCTTACGCAACCGTCGTATCCGGCGCGCCGTTCAAATCCAACGCCGCCGTGCTATCGCCGAACGTCTTGAGATCGAGCCCGAGCGGCCCTTGCGCCAGCGCAAGGAACACGTTTGCCATGGGCGTGCCGTCCGGCGTCTTGATGTGGACTCCGCCCTTCAACTGACCACCGCCGTGCCCCGCAATGAAGAGCGGACAGCGCTTGTGATTGTGCACGTTCGAGTTGCCCATCGGCGACCCGTAGATGACGACGGTGTTCTCGAGCAGATTGCCCTCGCCATCCGGTGTGTCCTTCAGCTTTTTCAAGAAGTACGGCACCAGGCTGACGTGATACTCGTTGATCTTGGCAAACTGCGTCACGCGGTCTTCGCGGTCCCCGTGGTGCGACGCAGGATGGAACGGCAGGTTCACGCCGCTCTGCGGATAGACGCGGCTCGATCCATCGCGTCCCAGCTTGAACGAGAAGGCGCGTGTCGTGTCGGACTGGAATGCGAGCACCTGCAAGTCGAACATCAGCTTGACGTGCTCGCTGAACGAATCGGGCACGCCCATCGGCGCCTCGGGCATCTCGCGCGGCTCGCCGCTCGAGTTGTAGGCTTCGACTTTCTGGATGCGCCGCTCGATCTCGCGCACGTTCTCCAGGTAATCCGCCAGACGTGCGCGGTCGCCGGCGCCCAGCTCGCTCTTGAGACGCCCGACTTCGCCGGTGATCCAGTCGAGAATGCTGCGGTCGGCGCGCCGGATGGCGGCGCGTTCCTCGGGTGTCGCGCCCACGCCAAACAACTGATCGAACGCGGCGCGCGGATCGCGCACCATCGGCAGCGGCTTCGTCGGACTCGACCAGCTGATCGTGTCGGTATACACGCAGGAATAGCCGTAGGCGCAGCCGCCGGCCTGATCCACGTTCTCGATGCACAACTGCATCGACGGAATCGGCGTGTCCTGCCCGTACTTCTGCGCGAAGAACTGATCGATCGATGTGCCGGCGCGCACGTTCGATCCCTGGGTCTGAAAGGGATGCATCTGCGTGAGGAACACCGCGCTCGAGCGGAAGTGATCGGCGCCAATCTCCGGCAGCTCGAACGCTTCGGCGTTCTTCACATCGGTGTTGCTGACGATCGTGATGTCGTTCTTGAATGCCTCGAGCGACTTCAGGCTGGTGGGGGTCAAGTCGAAGCTGTGGCCCACTTGCGCCGGCGACCACATGTTCTTCTCGATGCCGATCTTGGTGCTGCCCGCGGCGCCGTGCACCATCTCGATCGCCGAAAAGCGAACCTTGCGCGCGGCAGCGGTCTTGGCGAACGCCGTTCCGGCCGGCACCATCGCTTCGAGCAGCGGGAGCGCCATCGTCACACCCATGCCGCGCAAAACCGTGCGGCGGGACACCTGCTTCTTGGTGATCATCATCTCTCTCCCCAACTAGCGGTCGTTGGTTGTTTCAGCTTTTTCGGCACGACTCATCTGGAATGCCGGACTCTTGGCCACACCCAGAATGAACGATGAAATGCGGCTGTCGTTTTTCGCCGCGTCGCGAATGATGGCGCGAATCGCGGGCATATCGTAGAACTCCACGCGGCGGCCGAGCGCATATGTCATCAGATTCTCGGTAAAACTCAGAAGCAGCAGATCCGAGTGCTTGAGCAACGCCTGCCGGAGTCCGACCGGGCCCTCCATCCGCGTGCCCTCGTACAGATCCCCGGTCGGATCAACGGGATTTCCATTGTCGCGTATCCGCCACTGGCCGGTCACGTCAAAGTTTTCAAGGGCAAGACCGAGCGGATCAATCACCCTGTGGCACGAATTACAGGCCGGATTCTTCCGGTGCTGCTCCATCCGCTCGCGAACCGTCAGGAGGCGGCCACCCTCGGTGGCGCTCGACTCCTCGAAGGCCGGCACGTTCGGCGGAGGCGGGGGCGGCGGCGACCCCAACAGCACTTCCATGATCCATTTCCCGCGAAGCACGGGCGAGGTGCGATCCGCAACCGACGTGAGCATCAGGATGCTGCCGTGTCCGAGAATCCCGCGGCGGTTCGGATCGGTCAACGGCACGCGCTGAAAGTCGCTGCCCGCGACGTTCGGAATCCGGTAGTGCTCGGCAAGCCGCTCGTTGACGAACGTAAAGTCCGCCGTCAGCAGCTCGGTAACCGGCCGATCTTCGTGGATGATGGCGTTGAACACCAGCTCCGTCTCACGCCGCATCGACTCCGCGAGGATCTGATCGTAGGCGGGAAACGCCAAGGCATCCGGCTTGATCTGGTCGATGTCCTGTAGCCGGAACCACTGAGACGCGAATCGCGTGGCGAGCGCTTCAGACCTCTTGTCCGCGAGCATGCGCCGCACCTGCTTCTCGAACACGACCGGATTCCCGAGCGTGCCGCGCGATGCCGTCGTGAGCAGTTCCTGGTCCGGAACGCTGGCCCAGAGGAAGTACGACAGCCGCGTCGCCAGATCGTAATCGGTGATGCGGTAGTTCTGCCCCGGCTTCGCGGTTCCCGGCGCCTGTTCGAGACGGAAGATGAACTGCGGACTGGCGAGAATGGCCTGCAGTGCCATCCGTACGCCCGCCTCGAAGTTGCCGCCCTCCTTGCGCCCCTGGTCGTAGAACTTCATCAGGCCGGCGATGTCTTCGGCGTCCGTGGGCCGCCGATAGGCCTGCGCCGCGAGACGCGAGACGATCTTCGTCGCGCATGGCGCCTCTTCGGCCGCCGAGAGCGGACGGCACGTGAAGATCCGTCGTCGACTCGGCGTATCCGAAACGCCTGTGACCTTCAGCGGGCCGGTGATCGCAAAATCGCGGACGTGCGGAAGCGTCGTCACACCGAAGGCGCTACCGATCTGACTGTCGGCGAGCGTGTACTCGATGGGGGCAATCAAATCATCAACCGGCGCATTGAAGCGTTCGATGAACGCCGCCGCCACTCTGTGCGGACCTGCGGGGACGAACATTGGCGGCGTCTTCAGATTCATCCCGTTCGGATCGGACTCCGACATGCGGGGATTGACGTCGAGAAGCGCCGCGCGCTCACCGTCGATTGAGAACTCGATCTGCTCGCCGCGGACGATGCTGCCGTACAACTGTCCGGTTGGAATCGAATGCAGCATCACGCGGAAGACGTACTCGCCGTCGGCCGGAAAGACGTGGTTGACCACGATTCCGCCGCGAGTGCCCATCGGCGCGCCGTCGATGTGGTGCAGCTGCGACATGGTGCGCGGCACCTTGTACGTGGCTTCGGCGGCGCCCGCCGTCCGATCGCCTACCGCAAGCGTGCTGATTCTTGCGGCCGCACGCAGATAGCCTTCGAGCAGCGTCGGCGAGAAAGCCTGCGAATCGGCGACGTTGTCGAACCCGTGGCTCACCGTGTCCGGCGGAAGAAACGTGGAGACGTCCAGGTCGATGTCCAGCAGATCGCGAACCGAGTGGGCATACTCGGCGCGGTTGAGACGCTGAAACGGCCGCCAGCCGGGATTTGGATTCAACGCTGCGGCGCGATCGATTCGGTTTTCGAGCGCGACCGCGAGATCGAGCAGCGCGTGACCTTCAGGTCGTTTCGCGCCGGCAGGCGGCATCATGCCCGCGCGCAGCTTGCGAATCATCTTTTCCGCCACCGCCGCGTTGTCCGCCGCAAGCGTCGCGTCGAAAGAGACCAGCGACAAACCGCCGGCCTTGCCGCGATCGCTGTGACAACCGGTGCAGTACTGCTTGACGAGCGCGGTTTGTGCGTCTGCGGTGATCGCATCGCTCACCGGCGCGGTCGATGCGTGCGACTTGACGAGAGGTGGCGCAGATCCTGAGCGTGTCGGGGGAGCCGGTGTTTGAGTCGTCGGTGGCGTGGGCGAGGCCTTGCCGCGCGGTGCCGGACTGCTCTGGGCCGCCAGATTCAGGCAGAGCGCTAACGTGCCCGCAACGACCAATAGCACTATCTTCATTACTCCCTTATTTTCAGCGATTTAGTCGCCCAGGTTGTCACATGTTGTCATAGAAGATAACGGCATTTGGCGGAGGGCGGGACTTTAGTCCCGCCTCGTTTTCGGCGACCCTGAAGGGTCGCCCTCCGCCTACCTGCTGAAAATGATCTGCTCGCGATGAAACAGAGCCGTGGTGAGGCGGACGAGCACGGCCGCGGCCGCCAGGGCGCCCGCGGCGGCGACGACGAAGCCAAGCACGCCAACCTGCCGTCCGCCGAGAACGGCGGCCAGAAGCACCTGTTGGCCGATCATGGGGATGGGATACATCCACGCTTGATCGCCCAACGGATAAAGGGTGCTCATCACCCCGGGAAGCATGGGTGCCATCATCAGGAATCCCATGTAGCTCTGCGCTTCCTTGAACGATCGGGCAAAGGTAGCCGCGTATGACTGCAAGCCCGTCGACAAGAAGCACATGGGAAGCCCGGCAGCCAGCAGTCCCGCCACCTCCGGCGCGCCGAGCCGAAACCTGATGCCGAGCTCCTGAAGCGGGATGAACTTGAGCATCGCTATCGATAACCCGGTCGTGAGCACAACGCTCAACACCGACGACACGCTCGCCGCCAGCCACTTGCCGAGGACAAAGACACTGCGCGGCGCCGGATTCACCAGAAGCGGCTCGAGCGAGCCGCGCTCGCGCTCGCCCGCCGTGGAGTCCATCGCGATCTGCATCCCGCCGGTGAATGCCGCGATCACGATGAAAAGCGGGATGAAGTTGAGGATTTGCGCGGCGCGCTGCTGCGCGCTCGACACCTCGACGTCTTCGAGCCGCAACGGAGAAGAGATGGACGGAGTAACGCCCCGCGCGACGAGCCGCATGCTGCCGATTTCCGCGCTGTAACGCTGAAGCAGATCGCGAACGCGTTTGACCTTGGGCCGCGACGCGCTGCGCGATCCATCGGAGACGATCTTGACCTCCGCGGGAGAGGCCGATCGAAACTTCTTCGCAAACTCCGGCGTGATCACCACGACGACGTCTTCGCCCTCGCGTACGGCCTTTTCGGGATCGGCTGGACCGGAGACGATTTTCACTCCCGCCTGTTGCCGCAACCAGTCGATCAACACCGGCGCGTGCTCCACTCCGAGAATCGGTATTTGCACGTCGTCCTGCCGCCGCTCGCGGTCGGCGATGCGGTTCAGCATGAATCCGAGCAGCGCGGGCGTAAAGATCGCGGTGAACATCAGCGTCATCAGCGCTCGTCGATCGCGTGACGCATCCCTCAGCTCTTTTCGCAGGACGACGTACATCTGCCTGAGCGAACGCCGCGAAAGGCCGCGTGTTCGGGAAGCGGGGCTCGCATCGGAAGCGGAAAGCGGGGTCATCTGACAGCCTCCTCGCGCGGCTCATCGCCTTCGAGACCGGACAGCGCGACGAATGCGTCCTCGAGATTTTCGCGTCCGGTCATCTGACGCAGCTCGTCGGGCGTGCCCATCGCCGCAACCGTACCCTTCGCGATCACGACAATCGTGTCGCAGAGCGCCGACACCTCCTGCATCACATGACTCGAAAACAACACACATCGACCCTCGTCGCGCAAGCGGCGAATTATCTCGCGAACCGCGCGCGTGCTCATCACGTCGAGCCCGTTGGTTGGCTCGTCGAGCAGGATATTGCCCGGGTTGTGGACGAGCGCTCTTGCAAGCGCGACTTTCGTGCGCTCACCGTGTGAGAAGCCGCGCGTGCGCCGATCGGCGATGCTGCCCATGTCGAGCGTGTCGATGAGCCACCGCGCCCGTTCGTCGAGGCGCGCGCCCGACAAGCCATGCAATTCGCCGTAGTAATCGATGTGCTCGCGTGCAGTAAGCCTCGGATACAATCCGGACACATCGGGCAGGACGCCAACGCGAGCCTGGACGCCTTGCGGATCGCCGGCGGCGTCGACATCGTCAACGAGAATGCGCCCCTCGTCTGGCTGCATGAGCGCGTAAATCATGCGAAGAGTTGTGGTTTTGCCGGCGCCATTCGGACCGAGGAGTCCGGTCACGCCGCCGTCGCGCGCAGTGAAGCTCACGCCGCCGACCGCCTTCACGACACCAAAGCGCTTGTGCAGGTTCTCGACGACGATCATGAAGTCGGCCCGGTCGTGCGCATCGGATCCGGACCGGTCGGCGTGAGAAAGAACGGAGGCCGCTTCAACATGCCGAGGCAGCTCGCGTCCAGACCTTCGGCCGAGCCACGATCGATGAAGTCTTTCAGCAGCCGGACGCCGCAGCCCGTGGTGATCACGCCATGTCCTGTGCCCGGCGCAATCAAGTGCTTCGAATTTGGAAGCGTCTTTGCCACGAGCGCTCCCCAATCGGGAGGCGTCACGGGATCGAGCTGCCCGGAAAGAATCAGCGTCGGCACAGACGATTTCACGGGTTCGTAATACCCGGCGGGCACGCTTCCTCGCGGCCAGAATTCGCAGGCTTTCAGGCGCGTTTCCATCAAGTGCCTGCCAAACAGCGTGCTGGATGACGCGCGCTCCAGGTCTTCGCGGCTGATGCGCGGCGCGTCCTCCGCGCAGATCACCGACAACTGCATGCCAACCGACATGTTGTCGCCCGCTCCGTCGTTGACGAATGCGAGCGCGATCATGCCTTGAAAATCGTTGCGTTCCGCGTGCTCGACGATGGCCGGAATGAGCGACGACGCAAGCGGCGAGTACAGCGCGCCGAACAGCGCACCCGCTACCAGTCGTGCGTCAATCGTCACATCGTCCGGCACACCCGTTCGCGGGTGAATCAGGCGCGTCTTGACCGGTTCCTTGTCGAGTCGGGCGAGCAGCATGCGAACGCGTTCCCTCAGATTTGGATACTGCGCGCTGCAAGCCTGATCCGTTCCGCAGTCGGTGAGCAACAGATCGAGCGCGCGCTGCGCGTCACGCGCGAAGAACAGCGGCAGCCGCATGTCTGGCGGCGCCACTCCGTCAATCACCATGGCGCGGACATGCGGCTCGTGCTGGCGCAGGTAAACCAGAGCGGCTCGCGTGCCGTACGATCCGCCATACAAATTGATCTTGTCGTAGCCGAGAAATGCACGGACGTCGTCGAGATCGTCCATCGCAATCGGTGTCGTGTAGAGCCGCGGGTCGGCATCGTAGCCTTGCAGGCATTGGCGCAGCCGATCGAGCCCGCTCAACTCGGGCTCGTTGACGTCTTTGAGCGAATCGCTTTCTGCCTTGCAATCGAGGGGGTGCGATTTTCCCGTGCCGCGCTGATCGACGAGCACGATGTCGCGGTCTGTCTCGATGCGGCGGAATACCTCGCGAATGTTGCGCGCGAGCTCGGCGGCGCCCTGACCCGGTCCGCCTGCGAGAAAAAAGAGTGGGTCGGGTTTCGAATCGCTGCTCAACGCCGGGAGCACGACGAGGCGCAAATCGATCTTCCGGCCCGCCGTGGCGTCACGATTCTCGAAGACAGGCAGCGAGCCGCAGTAGGCGTCTGTTGGACCATCGTCACCGGTGCAGGGATGGAGGCGGTCGATGGCGCTCGGTTGAGACGGTCTGCCGCACGCTATGAGACCGAGGAGCAGATAAGCAGCGAAGCTCGAGCGCAACACGCTGATATTAACAGGCTTCGAAGGCGGGAGACCCCGCGTACAGAATGTACGCGTGTCACCTCGCGACGATACCAACGCGCGCGTCGGCGCGCTCCTGAGAGACCTGGCCGCCGTTCAGACGTCGCCGCAGAGTCGATGGGGCTACAAACGTGCGGCGGCGGCGATTCTTTCGCTCGAAGAACCTCTCGAAAACCTTCTGCAGGCCGATGGCACGCTCCGGAAAATTCCGGGTATAGGGCCCGCGTCGTCGCGCGTCATTCTCGAGGTCCTGCAAACCGGCGCCTCGCCAACCGTCGAACGGGCTGTCGAACAAAGCAAGCGAGCGCCCGATGTCCAACGAAGCCGCGAGTTGCGTGCGCATTTTCTCAGCCGCGCCCAGGTGATGGCGGCACTTCGCAACCCGTCGCTCCGCGGCCCCCGGCTCGAGCATTACCTCGGCGATCTGCAGATGCATTCCGAATATAGCGACGGCGGCGATACGCTCGCCGCCATCATCGAAGGGTGCATCGACCGCGGCTACCGGTACTGCGCGGTCACGGATCACAGCTACGGCTTGCCAATCGCAGGCGGCGTGTCGATGGACAACCTCAAGCGGCAGCATCGCGAGATCGAGGCGCTCAATCGCCGCTACAAGGACCGTTTTCGGATGTTGAAAGGCATCGAAGCGAACATCCTTGCAGATGGCCGCGTCGACATGAAACAGAGCGAGCTCCGCACGCTGGAGATCGTCGTCGCATCGCCGCATTCGAAATTGAGAACCGCTGACGATCAGACGACGCGAATGGTGACGGCCATCGAGACGCGCGGCGTGCATATTCTCGGACATCCGCGCGGACGCATGTTCGGTTCGCGACCCGGTGTGACGGCTGACTGGGACCGCGTCTTCGCCGCCGCCGCGCAAACGGGAGTCGCCATCGAATTAGACGGCGACCCGGCGCGACAGGATATCGATTACGCACTTGCCCGTCGCGCGCTCCGCTCCGGGTGCGTGTTTGCCGTCGACAGCGACGCGCACGCGGTGAGTCAGCTGCGCTACACGGAAATCGCGCTCGCGCACGCGCGACTCGCGGGCATTCCTCGCTCCCGCATCATCAATTGCTGGCCGCTGGACGAATTGCTGGAGTGGACAGAGGGGGCATGGAAAAGATAAGCGAATCTGGCGATTTGGAGATTTGGAGAATTGGAGTCGACTTGGAGATTGCCAAATTTGGAGATTGCCAAATCTGGAGATCTCCAAGTCTAGAGATCTCCAAATCTGCTCCAAATCGTCGAATCTCCAAATCACCAAGTTCTCATTCGATTATTTGGACGTCGACTTCTTCCTCGGATCGTCGTTCGGATTCAGATACGTGATGTCGAACGGGCCGACGCCGTAGACATAGAAGATGGTTTCACCTTTGGCCATCGCGGAGTGATGCTCTTTCGCGGGCATCTTGGCAAAGCCGCCCGCGTTGATTGCATGCATGTTCGCCTGGTCCATCTTGTCTCCCATGCCGAGCAACAGCGTTCCCGACACAATCGCGAGATTCTCGTCGGTGGGATGCCAGTGTGGCGGCACTTTGTAGCCGTCCGGAATTTTCGCGACCATCGTAAAGTGACCACCAGCCTTCCCGGGATCGCCATCGAGCACGGCAGCCTGTCCACCGGGCGGCAGCGCTGGCGGACCGGGCCCCCACTTCCACTCGGACGAGTTCAGCATCACGTGCTGCGATGAGGCAGCAGCCTTCTTCGCCTGGCCAGGCGGGGTCTTCTTCGCTTCGGCCTGCGCGAACGCGGCGTGTCCCGCGACGGTCAAACCAGCCGCTAGTACAAAAGCGGCGCTCAGCTTCAACATCCTACGCATCGTGTACCTCCAGGGAGCAGAGACACTACGTTACTACGCGATGCACCAACTTTGATCGAGCACTCGGCCTTGGCACGTGGCACTCGGCACGTGGCACTCGGCACGTGGCACTTGGCAATCGGCACTTGGCCAAGCTCAGCTATCAGACGCGCTTGGCTTCGGTATCGGATTGGGATGCGGCGTCGGCGCCGGATTTGGCGTTGGCAGCGGAGTTGGATTTGGATTTGGCGTCGGATCGGTCGGCCCCGGGTCTGGATTCGTCGGGTCGGGCGAGGAGTTGGGAACCGGATTGTGCGACACGTAAATGCCCCCGGCGATGTGCTCCATCACATCTACATCATCGTCACCCGTCGGGTCGCGGTGCACATTACCCATATGAGTACGGGGTGCACGCCAGGTGCCACATTCACCTGCGCCGACGCAAAAACTGAAATTAATGCCGCCTCATCGGCGCCAAAGCGTGGCTCCATCGCGCCAGCTCGGCGAGCATCGTTTGAGCGGCTTTCTCATTCGCGGCGCTCGCCTTGAAGACGCCGGCTGCAACATCGATCGATTGGACGACAAACGGAAGCGTAACCGCCTCGACGATCGGCACCATCTTGAGCGTGGTGAGGATCTGCTTGGTCATCTCAACCGAGCGCGTCCCGCCCGAAATGCCGCCATAACTCACGAACGCCGCGGGCTTATAGTGCCATTCGACATACAAATGGTGCAGCGCGTTGACGAGCGCTGGCGGTGAACTGAAGTTGTACTCAGGAGTAACAATTACGAATGCGTCTAGTACAGCAACCGTCGCGCTCCACTGTTTCGTTTTCGGCTGCTGGTACTGCGCAAATCGCGGATGCTTGGGCTCCGAGAGGATGGGCAGATCGATAACTTTGAGGTCGACCACGCTGATATCGAATCCGCCCTGCTTGCGCGCAAATTCCACGAACCAGTTGGCCACCGGCAGACCCACGCGGCCTTCGCGAACACTCGCAATCACGACGCCGAGCTTGGGGAGATCGGGCATCCGTTTATTCTGCGCTGGAAAGGTCGCAGGGCCGAGGCGCTCTCAGCCTTAGGAGATGTCTAGTGGCGAGGACCTAGCGGCAGCCGACGCATCGACCCTCGCCGTCGAACGATCGCGTGACGTCGCTCAGCGGAATCACGACGTCTGTGAATCCTCTCACCAGACGGATAAAGCGATCCACGCGGGACCCTGCTACCTCGACGCCGCCGTTCGTCGCGGCTTCGTTCACGTGCGACGGCATGACGGTGACCGGCCGGATGTACTGCTGCATCGCAAACGCGGCCTCGGCCGGCGCCATGGTATTGACGTCGTTCATGTTGATGACGGCGAGCATCGGCCGATAGAGTCGCGCGATCATGTCCATCTCGTTCGTTACGCCGGTATCGCCGGTGAGGTATGCGCGCAGGCCATTCGAAAAACTGATGACGAAGCCGACCGGCGGGCCCGCTGAAGGGATCACACCGGGCGGCAGACCCGGCGAATCGATGTACTGCGCGGGGATGCCGTTCGTGTGAATCGCGGGCACGACGGCGATCCGAACCGAGCCTGCGCCGGCACGAGTCATCAGGCGCATGCTGCCGAAATTGAGCCCGGCCGCGCAGACCGATGGCGTCGGCACGATCGTCTCGTTCTCAGGTCCGCTCGTCGGACAGCCGGGCGTCGCCGCGCCTCGGACGTTCTGGATTCTGTTGCTGAGAAATGTAGTGGCGTCGGGACCGGCAATCACAACGGCGCGTTTGGGTGCGGCAATCGAGGCGAAGTTCGAGTTCTGACTGGCGCCGCTGTTGGCCGGGGCCGCACACGTGCCGCCGCCGCGCTGCGGTCGAACATCGCCAAGGTGATCGGTGTGGACGTGGGAAAGGAGCATGACGTGAACGTCGCCGAGCCGCGCGTCGTTTTCGTCGACCGTCCGCCCCGGGTCGTAAAGAATCCGAATGCCTGTGGGATCCTCGAACAGCATCGCGCGGTCGAACACGCACAGTTCGCCGGCATGGCTTCCGAGCGGCGTGACGCGCACCAGGCCGGTGCCCTGGCCGATGATCGGGCGTGGACTGAGCAGCGTGGTGAACGCGAGGGCAAGGCACCACGTGACAAGGCGTCTGGACATAGACCTCCTCCGTTTGCGGCGCAGCGGGCAGCTTAACCCGAGTGGGCGGCTTGGGCGGCGAGCAGCTTCACAACCCCCCGCGCTCGCCCTCAGCCGCGCGAGCCGGAACCAAAGCCGGCTCGCAACGGCAGAGCGTGTGAGGCAATCTCGCGGGAACGATTACCGTTGCTGCGGACGGGCCACGGCAACGGCGGGACAGGGGGCGTTCACGGACGTGACACAGGTATTGCGCTCGAAGGTCGTTTGTCCCGGAGGTGACAGGTTGAGAATGTCCACGGCTTGCGCAGTGGGCCGAGCGTTCGCGGTCTGGATGGCGGGGTTGCCGACAACGACGTTTTCTCTGATGCTGTTGTCGAGCGCGCCGGACTGGATGTAGATCCCGTTGGTGTTCCCCGCGACCGTGTTCTGCTCGATCTGGTTGCCGCTCGGCGTGCCGATCAGACCGATGCCGAAGTCGTCTGCAGGCTCTGAATAACCGTTTCCTATCGCCGCATTCAGCCGGACCCGGCTGTTATGGCCGATGACTCATATGCCTCCGCAAAGGAGACCGGCCGCGGCCGAGCCGTTGCGCGTGGCGAGATTCCCTTCCACGATGGTGCCGAACGACGTCCCGAGAATGCGAACGCCGGACATGCAGTTGGTGGAGAGGGTGAGACTCTCGACACGGGCATTGGTCGAGCCCGCCACCGTGATGCCGTCTCCTCGAAAGCGCTGCACGAGCCCTGGGCCCCTGATCACGACGCGCGACATGTTATTGGTCGTGATACCCGCCTCCCCATTGGCGTTCGTGCCACCGCATCCGATGGTGGCATCGGCCCGCCCGGTGATGCTGAAGCCATTGAGCCGCAGCTCGACGTCCGGTGCGGCGAACGAGAAGCATGCCGTGTTACTGGCCACGTCACACGTCACATCACCGATGAGATCTGTATCTTCGACAATCACGAACGTACGAGTGAGAGTACCGCTGACGAGGTCCGCAAATGCGGGAGACGCGAACCAGCCGACGGCAGTCACGGCCGCAACCATCACGCCTGCAACGTTCCTCATGTCACCTCCTGATGCGCCTGGAACATCAAGTCAATGCAGGTTACGGGACAGATAATCGCGCAAAAGCGCTCGTACGTTCAAGAGCGACGATTTCAGTCGTGACGGTCATACCGCATCTCAGTCGTGGGCGTGAATCCGAGCGCCTCGTACAAGGACTGGCCGTCGGGAGCGGCATGCAGCACCAGCCGGTCGACGTCGCTGCTACCGGCCCAGGCGATTACTTGCTGCATGAGCGCCCGTGCGAGACCCAGACGCCGAAACGCTCGCTCCGTGTACACGTTCAGCACGATGGCCTCACGACCATGTGCGACTTCCACAACATCGCTGGCGAGTTGGCGGGGAAACGGCAATACCCGCCGAATCTGCACGCCGGCGCCGGCGACAATTCGATCGCGATTCGCGGCGGTGGCGGCAAGCCAACCGACGTACTCGCCTTTGGGTACCGCATCTCGCAGGTAAACCGTGGTCCGTTTCGTCAGATCGTCAACGAGATCAGGTGTGAGCACACCCATATCGAGGAACATCGACGCGCGGTGGTGCGCCACGACGAAGACATCGTCCAACGTGACGGGACGGATGTGAAAACCGTCGACCACGACTTACGACGCGCCGCTAGCGCTTGAGTATCGGGATACTGTCCGCCGCCGGCGGCGGCGGAATGGTCAAGAGAAACGCGTAGATGTCTGCGAGCTCCTTGTCGGAGACCACCTTTGCCGTATACGGCGGCATATTGCGCGTTGGCTTCCGCACGTAACGCGCGAATGCCTCGAATGGAATCGGACGCGGCGCCAGCCGCGGTCCCGCCTCTCCGCCGTGGGCCGCGTAGTTGTGGCACTGATAGCAGCCGTAGGCAGCGAAGATCTTCTTGCCGTTCTCGGCGTTGCCAGCGGGCGGAGCAGCTTGACCACTCGCCGGCGCGCCGGAGATTTGAAGGGCCGACAAGGTCGTCGCGATCACGATCAACGCGCTCACGAAGTACATCGCGTTCTCCTCGCCTTACCGCGGCTGCGTCACCACGTCGATGAGCGCGGTCTCGCCGCGCTCGACCCGCTCGACGGCACGCTTGAGCGCTGGTCCGAGATCGTTCGGATTGGTGATAGGCCCTTCCGAGTAAAGACCCATGCTGCGTGCCAGCGCCGCAAAATCGATGTTGGGATCGGTGATGGTGGTGCCGATGCCGGCGTTCGTGATGCCGCGCTGGCGGCGATTTGCCATGCGCTGAATGTGCATGACCTCCTGGTGATACGCGCGATTGTTGTGCATCACGAGGAGCAACGGGATGCGGTGATGCGCGGCGGTCCACAGGGCACCGGGTGCGTACATCAGATCGCCGTCGTTCTGGATGCCGATGCAAAGCCGGCCATGCTTTCGGTGAGCGAGCGCGGCGCCCACGGCAATGGGCAACGCCGAGCCGACGGCTGCGGCGCCGCCGCCGCTCGTCGTCTGGTGGAACTTATCGATCTTCCAGAGAGGCCCGCCGCCGCCGCCAACGAGCGCCCAATCCTTGTTCTTGACGGCTTCCCACATCTCTGCCGAGACGCGCGCGGTGCTGATTGGCGTGGCATCCCACCCGTACGTGGCTTCGCTTCGCGCGCGTTCGAGCGCTTCCGCATTTGCAGCAGCGATTCTTTTGCCGCGTTCGTCCATCATGCGGCGGCGGTCCGCCGTGATCAGCCGTCTACAAGCTTCGATCAGGGACGGCAGCGTCGCCTGTGCGTCGGCCGCGACCGCGAGATCCACTTCCGTGTAGCGCTGGAAGTCCTGATAGTTGCTCTTCGTGTACAGGTCGTGCGAAGAGATGCTGAGAATTCTGGCCGTCGGTTTCACGATCGATCTGTACGAGCGCTCCTGTTGATCGCGGAAGGAGTGCAGGGTCCCCCAGAAGTCGTCGACCTGCAAACCCAGAATGACGTCGGCGCTGACCGGGGCGCCGCCACCATTCAAGGGATGCCGGTTGGGCATATTGCGCCCACCGCCTTGCACGGGCGCTTGAAGCGTCTCTGCCAGCTCCACCATCAACTGCATCCCCGCCGCCGTTCGTGCGACGCGGCCCGCGACGATCACCGGGTTTTCCGCCGCGACGAGCAGCTTCGCGATTTCTGCGACAGCTGCGGAGTCGCCGGCCGGGGGGTTCGGCAACGTCAGTCTTGGAATGCGCAGGCGGGAACGCTCCCGTAGCGGATTCTCCTGAAGATCACCGTCCGCCACCAGAAGGACCGGCGCCATGGGCACCGTCATCGCGATCTTGTATGCGCGCACGGCCGACTCGGCAAAGTGCGTCGGCGATATCGGCGTATCGTCCCACTTGATGTAGTCGCGAACCATCGCCGCCGCGTCCTGGACGCTATGGTTCCACTCGACTCCCGGCCGCCGCGCGTTGGCGTCGAGCGCGTTGCCCAGAATGATGTAGACCGGATTGCGTGCGACGAACGCGTTGTAGATGGTCATCGCGGCGTGTTGCAGGCCTACGGTGCCGTGAGCCATCACCGCCATCGGCTTGCCTTCCACTCTGAAATAGCCGTCGGCGATGGCAACGGATGATTCTTCATGGCAGCAGGTGAGCCACTCGGGGTCCTTGTTGCCGCCGTAGTTGACCAACGATTCCTGCAGTCCGCGGAAGCTCGAGCCGGGGTTGGCGGCGATGTATTCGAAGCCGAGCGACTTGAGCACATCGACCATGAAGTCGGAGCCGGGATTCTCCACGGTCAGCACGTCGCCTTCCGGATTGATTGGCTCCGTTTCGGCCGCTAGCTGGCTGCGCGTCGGCGACGATGCCGTTCCACGTGGCGTTGGCGCAGGAGACTGTTGCGCATCGAGTGGCGGCGCGACGAGCGCAGCGGCTCCCGCGGCGGCACCTGCGGCGGCGCCCTTCAAAAAGCCTCGACGATTGAGAGGTCGCTTGCGTGTCGCCATCAAACCGCTCCTTCCCGCAGACCCCCGGGTGTGGGAGGCACGATAGAGCGAACTGTTGCCGGTGTCAAAAGCGAGCGAACGCTTCGGCGCCTACAAACGAAAGGCGGGTTGTTACCCCGCCCTTCGTAATCACGCACTGAGGGATCCGCTACCGAATCGAATCCCGCCAGGCGTTGCTTTTCTGCAGGATCGGCGTCGACTTCTCCACGTCCACAATCGGCCGGATCGTGAACAAGAAAAACGTGGCCCACGGTGCGTGCGCTTCCAGCATCACTTCTGCAGACGACGCGTCGACGATAGCGATGCCGCCGTCGCCGTCGGCATAGTCGTAAAACGCCTTGAACTCGTACCCGGCCGGTGGTTTCCATTGCGTGAAGAGATTCAATGTCCGCTTGTCACGTTCCTCGCTGCCGCCGGAACGTGGAGTGAACGACACCGCGAATAGCATGGGGGCCTCCTGGTTATGCCGCATCGTAGTCTCGTCGCACGAAAAAGGCACGGAGAAGTTGGACGGAAGGACGCCAGTGCGTGCGGTATGCTGCGTCAGGCAATCATGGCCCAGCGCATTCAAATCCAACTGCACGTCGCCAACGCGCTGCAGTGGCTCGGGACGCTCTATCGCAGCCCCGCCGACGCACTCAAGGAGCACGTCAGCAACGCTATCGATGAGCATGTGAAGGCGCAGGCGACCGGCACTGCGGCTGAGTGCTGCGATGTGATCTTCACATTTGATCGTCGTCAGATCGCGGTGGAATACCCGTACGGGATGAGCGGCGCGGAATTCGAGACGGCCCTTCAGCGTGTCGCGAATTCCGCCAAACGCGCGGGGACGGCGCGCACGATCGGACGCCTCGGGATCGGGATTTTCAGTTTTCAGCAGATTGGCCGTCGCTGCACGTTCTACAGCCGGAAGACGATGCTCTCAGCGACGCTGCGGGTCGTCCTCAAGGAAGCATCCGACGAGGCGTCGATCGAAACGGCGCTCGCGCGAGAGCGGCTCGAGCACCCGGGCATGCGCGTGGTGATCTCGGAATTGAAATTCGATCCGA
>Ga0137374_10003311_pt1 | contig 19046 bp, 10 predicted proteins | sample SagtaG_20_FD_104811 | JGI IMG/M metagenome (GOLD analysis project Ga0137374, IMG submission 104811) | Vadose zone soil microbial communities from Sagehorn Ranch, Mendocino, California, USA - Sage1_R_100_16 metaG | ecosystem: Environmental > Terrestrial > Soil > Vadose zone | place: USA...
CGGTGTCGTTCGCACGAACGCGCTGTTCGGCAGGCCCGATGTCGTCGCCATCGTGGCCGGGGATGACATCGCCAGCATGGACGAGGCAATCGATCGCATTGCTGAGCGGCCTGAGGTGATCGGAACGGACTCGAAGGTCGTCCGCTGGATCAAGTAGAGCAAGGGTCGGCTGATGCAGTGGCGTCGTGATGCTCGGGTGCTGCGGACCTTGGGAACGTGGCTGTGCAGAGCCGCGATCCCACCTGACTGAGCCCGACTAGGCGAGCCCAAAAACGGCCGCGTCGGGCTCGGGGATCCAGGCGCCTGGTGGCAGCTCGAGCCAGCGCTCGCTCCGCGCGAGCTCGTCGATACTGGCATGAAGAGCGTCCAGGCCGGGGTGCCGCAGCTCGCGGCGGTAGACCATCGTCCACTGGTACAGCGCCACCGGCTCGGTGAGCGGCCGGACGGCCACGCCGGGCGCGAGTGACCGCTCGACCAGGGTCAGGATGGGCCGTCCATGGTCGCGCAGGTGCTGCACGGTCTCCTCGAGCCCGGCGGCGTGCAGGTGGGGCGGGGACGGCTCGGCCCCGAACGCCGCCAGCAGGCGCACCCCAAGGTCGACCCACTCCGGCGCGTGCTCGTTGCCGGCGCTGACGTCCACCTGGGTGCCGCGCAGCGCCGCCAGCGGCACCGCCTCCAGGCCGGCGAGCGGATGCTCCTCGGGGAGCAGCAGCGCCAGCGGCTCCAGCCGGACCAGCCGGCGGGCGAGCTGCTGGGTGGGGAATGGGCGTCCGAGCCCTTCGCTGCGGCCGAACGCCACGTCGAGCCGCCCGGCCAGCAGCAGCTCCAGCGCCGCGCCGAAGCCGCCGTGGAAGCGAGCGACCAGCTCGGTCTTGGGCGCGCGCTGGCGTGCGGCGCGCAGCAGCCGCGCCGGGGTGTGCCCCTCGGCGAGCAGGTCGACCAGCAGCGGCTGGTCGTGGTCGCCAAGCTCCTGGACGGTCTGGTCGTGGAGAGCGAGCAGCTCGCGGGCGCGCAGCAGCAGGCGCTCGCCTTCGGGGGTGAGCACGACCCGGCGGGTGGTGCGGGTGAGCAGGCGGACGCCGAGCTGCTGCTCGAGCCGGCGGATGTCGCGGCTTAGCGCCTGCTGCGCCAGGTACAGCCGCGCGGCCGCGCGAGTGAAATGCAACTCCTCGGCGACCGCCACGAAGTGGCGAAGCAGGCGCAGGTCGAGCTCCCCTGCCATCCGCCCGGCACCTCCCGCATCGGCCTCGGGAATTGACACTCTAGCCGTGTGAATCGGTCGCGAACAGGTGTTGGACGGCGCGCAGCGACCGCGTAAGGCTGGGATGTCCCGTTGGCCCCGCAACGAGGTGCAGCACTGTGCCCAGTACCTCGCCATACCCCGCGACGCTCCGGTTGCTGCAGCGACCCACGATGCGAGTGCTGGTCGTCGCGCAGCTCCTCGGCGCGTGCGGCCTGGCCGCCGGGGGGCACGGCGGGGCGCTGCTGGCCGAGCACCTCACCGGCAGCCCGCCAGCCTGGCCCCGAGTGAGGAGGAGGCGATGACCGAGACGACGCCGGCCGCCGAGCGGACGCAGACGATTACACCGCACCTCGTCACGCGCGACGCGGCCGCCGCATCGGAGTGGTACCAGCGGGCACTCGGCGCGGAGGAGCGCGGCCGCATCCCCGTCCCCGGCGGCAGATTCATGCAGATCGAGCTCCGCTTCGGCGACTCCACCGTGATGATCTCCGACGAGTTCCCCGACCTGGGTGTCGTCTCGCCGCTCTCGCTCGGAGGCACCGTCGGCGCGCTCGCCATCCACACCGACGACGTGGATGCCCTCTGGCAGCGCGCACTCAAGGCGGGGGCCGAGGTCTCGCTCCCGCTGCAGGACATGTTCTGGGGCGACCGGCACGGAGAGATCATCGACCCGTTCGGCCACCGCTGGGCCCTCGCCCAACACCTCCGCGACGTCCCGACCGACGAGATCAGGGCGGCCGCGGCGGCGATGTTCGGCGGTGAGCCAGCGTGATCCTGGTCACCGGAGCGACCGGCACCGGCTGTTTTCGCGCTAGATCGAACTTATGTTCCCTCTTGTCTTCCATGTGGTAATACGGGAACCTTGGACGAAAAGTGCCTCTGACCAGAGGAGTGGCTTATGAGCCAGCCGTTCGAGCGTCCCGGGCAGTTGCCAGAGGTCCTCCGCTGGCATACGGAGTGGTTCACCGACCCGGGCATGCGCCTACGCCAACTGACGGCGGGCAGTAATGAGCAGCTCTTCAGCCTGGTCGAGGACAGCTCACTGAGGTTCGAGCAGGGTGCCGACCCTGGACTGGATCCTGAAGAGTCCACCGACAGGTCCGCCGACACTCAGAAGCGCCTTTTGGACCTGCGGAACAATTTCGTCCAGTTGAACGCCGAAAGGTTGCTGGAAGCCATCGATGCGGGCAGGATCCGGGGTCCAATAATGGCTCCACAAATTCATTAGCCATACGTAGCCACCTGGCCGGAAGAATCCCCAACGAGGGTGCCGGGCACAGACAGCCCCGATTCGGTTCATGACGTGCTCCGCCTGGTTTCTTGCCTCACGGAACCTCTATCGCACCACCTTGAAGAGCAGGCCGGCTCCAAGCGTGCACCTCTCCCGTCCGACAGCTGGTGTGGGGGTCTTCATGCCTGATTGGGAGCATGATGAAGCGAGAATCGAGGCGGCGTCCCAGGCGGTACTGAAGATCCCCGGGGTGCACAGTGTGTATCTGGGACCGCGGTATCGCAACGGACGCAAGACCGGCGAGATGGCGTTGTGTGTTCTCGTGCGAACCAAGAGGCCGCTCGAAGAGGTTGCACCCCGCGACCTCGTACCGCCTGAAGTGGCCGGAATTCCAACCGACGTCATCGAGAGCGATCCACCCAGGCCGTTGCAGAGGCTCGATTCCGATGACAAGTATGCCCAGCCGAGCCTGGCCGATCTCCCGATGTTCGACGACGAGGAGTATACGCGACTCCGCGGCGGTATCGCCTGCGAGGGAGGTGGTGGCACCGGCACGCTCGGCTGCATCGCCCGCGCGACCGACACGGCGAACAACGGCAAGATCGTGCTGCTTTCGAACTGGCACGTGCTGACCAGCAAGGGCAACGGTGAAGGCAAGACGGTCCGCCAGCCGCGCGAGAGCTGCTGCTGCTGCGGCCGCAAGGTCGGGGTTGTCTTGCGGACTCGGAAGACGAACACCGGCGCGTTCTATCTTCGCCATCCAGACACGCCCAACCTCGACGCCGGCATCGCCCTGCTCAATCCCGGCGTCGAGGCGCTCGCCGAAATTCAGCAGGCCGCCGGAAGCGCTGGCGGCACCGACCTGGTTCGTGGCGTCCGAGCCGATGCATCGATCACGGCCAACCTCGCCGTCCAGAAGCGCGGCAGCCGAACCGGGCCGACCCAAGGGACGATCGACAGTCGCTTCGGCATTTACGCACCGGAAGGCAACTCCGACAAGGCTACCGCCTTCCGAAGGCAGCTCGTGATCGATCCCGGCTTCCCGCCCGGCACCACGACAGGCGTCTTCCGGTTTGGGGCAGGGGGGGACTCCGGGTCAGTCGTCATGACCCAAGCAGGCGGCGAGGTCGTCGGCCTGCTCTGGGCCGTGACCGCGACACGCCCGCTCGCGCCGGCCAACCGCGACCTGGTCGTCGTCAAGGGAATCGCCTCGAATATCCACGAGGTGATCTCCGAGCTGCAGATCGACATCGCCACCGCGACAACCGCCGGACAGATTCTCACCAATCCTGCCCCAGCCCCGGCCCCCGCCCCCGCGACGCCGTTGTCGGAAGGCAGCGTGCCGCAGCCAGTCCGCGCCACGATGCTCAACCAGGCCCGGCTTCAAATCGAGCAGACACAGTACGGCCGGCAGTACATCGAGCTGGTTCGGCGCCACCACTCGGAAGTGTCGCGCCTGGTGCGGACCAACCGGCGCGTCGGCGCCATCTGGGCCCGCTACGGCGGGACGGCGTTCGTGCAGGCGATACTCGACGCCGTCGCCCTTCCCGATGAGCCGATACCCTCCACCATCGCGTCGCGCCCGGTCGCGGAGTCGACAGCCCGCATCGGCATGATGCTCAAGCGGTACGGGAGCGCCGCGCTCGCGCGTGACATCGACAACTACGAACGCGTCCTCCCAGGTCTGTGCGGCCGCTCCTACAACGAGCTGCTGGCCCGTCTGCGCGCCGGCGAGCCAGTCCTGGGCTGAGATGCGATGCCTACCACACCGGGAACGCTCGAGCTTCTAGCCGGCGCCGTCGCGCGGATCCTGTCGCCGCTGGCCGAAGAGCTGGACACGACCAACGTCCTGGACTTCTTCCGGCGCCTCGGCGTGCAGTTCCCCGACGCGCTGCTCACTGCACATCCGCAACTGGTCACGGCACTCGAAACCACGCGCGAATCGGCCGGCGCGCTCCCCGGTGCGGTCGACCAGCTCATCGCCGCGATTGCCGGCGACGACGAGGCCGCGACCATCGCGGCGACCGCCGGGCTGGTCGGCCGTATCGTGGCCGTCACCGCCGGGCTCGCTGAGATAAAGACGCAGATCGACGCGGCGGCAGATACCACGCCCGGGGTGACGCCGCAGCAGGTGCACGACTTCGCAGCCGAGTTACCACGCGCGATCTTGGATTACGTGCTCGTGCGCACCGGCGAAATCTACATCCCGACCGTGACGGGAACCCTCGCGCTGGTCGGCATCATTGACCGCGAGCGCGTCGCGGGGGACTCCACCGACCCGAGCAAGCCGGAATACATCGCACGCCGACTGCGCCTCGACCGCATCCCCCAGTTCCTGCGCAATCCGCTCGAGTACGCGGAAGATCTGGTCGGCTGGGGAACCGGCGGCTTCGATCCGCTCGACGTCCTCACCCGACTCGACAACTACTTCAACGACCTCGCCGTCCCCAGCACCCTCACCGAGTCGCCGCCTCGCTTCGAAAGCTCGATGTTTGACCTCGCGGGCGCGCCTCCCGGCCTCGCGTTCGAGGTCCACGTCCCAGTTGAGTCGGGCATCGATCTCCGCCTGCGGATGTGCTCCGGCTTCGCGTTCCACCTTCTGACCGAGGGAACCTTCCAAGCGACGCTCGAAGGTACGGTGATGCCGCCCGCGGAGGTAAGCGCGTCAGCGGGCGCTGAGGTGTCAGGGCGCCTGCAGGTCGGCCTCTCCGTCGAGCCGGTGGCGCCGGCGACGACCGTCATCCTGGTTGGCCAGAGCGATGGCAGCCGCATCGAGGTTCTCGGCGTGCGCGGCGACGCAGGCGTGCGCCTGCGGTGGGACTCGGGCAGCGCCACCACGACGATCGAACCCGACGTGCAGGCGTCGATCAGTGGGGGCAAAGTCGTCATCGACACATCAGAAGCCGACGGTTTCATCGGCGCGCTGACGAGCGGCCTGCACGTCGAGGGAGGCTTCGATACCCGCATCGGCTGGTCTCCCTCCACCGGTATCCATTTCGAGGGCAGCGCGACGATCGAGATACTGGTCCCGCTGCACGTGGCGGTCGGGCCCATCGAGATCTCGTCCCTCTACATCATCGGTGGGCTGAGCACGGCCGAATCCATCCCGCTCGAGCTCTCCGTCGGGCTCGGCGCCCAGCTGGGGCCCCTGCAGGCGGCGGTCGACCGCATCGGCGCGACGGGCGACCTCACCATTCCCGACGGCGGCGGCAATCTCGGGCCGGCCAATCTCGCAGTCTCCTTCAAGCCCCCCAACGGCGTGGGCCTGGCCATCGATGCCGGCGTCGTCAAGGGCGGCGGATACCTCTACCTCGACTTCGACAAGGGCGAGTACGCCGGCGCGCTCGAATTGACGGTCTCGAACTTCCTGTCGTTGAAGGCGATCGGCCTGATCAACACGAAATTGCCGGGCGGGCAGCCGGGCTTCTCGCTGCTGGTGATCATCACCGCCGAGTTCAGCCCGGGTTTCCAGCTGGGGTTCGGGTTCACCCTGCTCGGCGTCGGCGGGCTGCTCGGCCTCAACCGCGCCCTGCTGCTCGATCCGCTTGTCCAGGGCGTGCGGACGGGCGCGGTGAACAGCATCCTGTTTCCGACGAACGTGGTCGCGAACGCGCCGAAGATCATCAGCGACCTTCGCGCGATCTTCCCGCCCAAGGAGGGCACCTTCCTCATCGGCCCGATGGCGAAGATCGGCTGGGGAACACCACCGCTGGTATCGGTGTCGCTGGGCGTGATCATCGAAATTCCCGGCAACGTGGTCATCCTGGGCCGCCTGCGCGCCAACCTGCCGACCGAGGACGAGGCGGTCCTGGTGCTCCAGGTCAGTTTCGTCGGCGCGCTCGAGTTCGACAAGCGGCGACTGTGGTTCTTCGCCACGATGTACGACTCACGGGTGCTGTTCATCACGCTGCAGGGCGAGATGGGCCTGCTGATGGACTTCAGCGACAAGCCCAACTTCGTGCTGTCGGTCGGCGGGTTCCACCCGCGTTTCACCGCGCCGCCGCTGCCGTTCCCGTCGCCGGCGCGGATCGCGCTGTCGCTGGTCAACGAGGACTGGGCCCGGGTTGGTGTGCAGACGTACTTCGCCATCACCTCGAACTCGGTGCAGCTGGGCTGCCGCGCGGACGCGTTCTTCGGCTTCGATGCGCTCAGCGTGGAAGGGTACTTCAGCTTCGACGCGTTGCTGCGCTTCTCACCGTTCTATCTGATCGTCGAGATATCTGCCGGGTTCTCGGTCAAGGTGCTCGGCATCGGTCTGTTCGGCGTCCACCTGCGCGGCTCGCTGGAAGGGCCCACTCCGTGGCACATCCGCGGCTCGGCGGAGATCGAGATCCTTTTCTTCTCGATCTCGGTGGACGTCGACGTCACGTTCGGCGAGCGCCGCATGGAGACGCTCCCGCCGATCGAGGTACTGCCGAAGCTGCGTGGCGAATTCGAGAAGCTCGAAAGCTGGCAGGCCACCCTGCCGGCCGCCGGGCAGTTGTTCGTCAGCCTGCGCGAGCTGGGCAGCGCCGGGGTGCTCGTCCTGCACCCGGTCGGCACGCTGCGCATCAGCCAGCGGTTCGCCCCGCTGAACCTGCCGTTGGACAAGATCGGAAACCAGCGGCCGTCGGACATCCGGCACGCCTCGGTCACGGTGGAGGCGGGCCCGTTGGCGGTCAAAGGCGCGACCCGCGAGAAGTTTGCCGCCGCGCAGTACCGCGACATGGACGACGCGGCCAAGCTCTCCACACCCGCCTACGAGCCGCTCGACAGCGGCGTGGAGCTGGGCGCCGCCGGTCTGCCCTGGGCAACCGGACCGCTGGCGCAGCGCAACGTCCGGTACGAGACGATCATCGTGGACACCGCCTTCGAGCGGCTGCGGACCCGCTTCGTCAAGTTCTGGGACGGGCTGTTCGTACACTTCCGCGCCGGGGCGGCAGTGTCCCGCGCGCCGGTCTCCCGCTTCAACGAGCAGCGGCTGCAGCCGTTCACCGACAAGATGGCCGTCGCCGACGAGCGGTTCACCGTGGCGTTCCAGGCAGACAACCGGCCCTACACGCGCGCGGCCACGTTCACCAGCTTCGCCGAGGCGCACGCGCACCTGACCGAGGCGGTTCGCGTGGATCCCGCGCTCACCGAGCAGATCCACGTGATCCCGATGGCGGAGGTGAACACCGCCCGATGAGCTCCCAGCCAATCGCCGCGTACTCGTTCCTGCCCTGGGCCCGGCAAGGGCTGGGGGTCTACATCCGCGAGGACGACGACGACAGCACCGTGAAGATCCGGGGTTCGATCGACGTCCGCCTGCAGGTATCCGGCGAGCGCATCAGCGGGGGCACGGCCACCGAGAAGCTACTACCCCGCCCGGTGCAACTGTACGGCCCCGGCGACATCATCGGGGTGGACACCAAGGCGATCGTCCGTACCGAGCCGCGGCACTGGATCACCAGCTTCGAAACCAACTACCTGCCGTTCGTGGAGTTCTACGACGAGGACTTCCCCTGGCGGTACACGCCGGCCAAGCCCACACCGGACGGGCACCGGCTCAGGCCGTGGCTGGCGCTGGTCGTCCTCGACGAGAGCGAGTTCAACGAGGCCGCCAACATCCTGGGCCGGCCGCTGCCGTTCGTCGACGTGCCCAGCGCCGCCACCAAGTTCCCGCCAGCCGACCAACTGTGGGCGTGGGCGCACGTCCACGTCAACGGCGGTCTGGGCGTCGGCCCAAACGACACGGCAGCGCTCGCCGCCCGGCTGGACGCCACCGTACGGGTCAACCGCGACCTCGCCTACTCGCGGCTGCTGTCGCCGCGCATCCTGGCGCCAAACACCGGCTACCACGCGTTCCTGATTCCCAGCTTCGAACCCGGCCGGCTGGCCGGCCTCGGCCGCAGCCCGGACACGGCGCTGTTCGCCACCCAGAGTGCCTGGGCGGAATACGAAGGCCGGGACGAGGGCACGCTGTTCCCCTACTACCACCGCTGGTACTTCCGCACCGGCACGGTCGGCGACTTCGAGTACCTGGTCCGGCTGCTCCAACCGCGCACGGTGAACCCGCGGGTCGGCCGGCGCGACATGGACGTGCTGCGGCCGGACGCCAACCTGCCCAGCATCCCCGAGTTGGGCGGCGTACTGCGCCTGGGCGGAGCGCTGCGGGCGCCGCTCGCCACACTGAGCCCCGACGACCTCACCGAGTACAACCGCTTCGAACGGTGGGGCGAGCCCTACCCGCACCCATTCCAGACCGCACTGGCCGCGCTGGTCAATCTCGCCGCAGACTACCGGGACCAGAGCGCCGTCGACGCCAACGCCGGCAGCGGCCTCGGCCCAGACGTGGAGACCGACGACGACCCGCTGATCGTTCCGCCCATCTATGGGCGCTGGCACTCCCAGACGCAGCGGCTGCTGCCGGCCGACGCCGACCCGGAGCGCAACCACTGGGTACCCGAGCTCAACCTGGACCCGCGCCACCGGGTGGCGGCCGGCTTCGGCACCCAGGTGGTGCAGCAAAACCAGGAAAGCTACATGGAGGCCGCTTGGCAGCAGGTGGGGAAGGTACTCGAGGGCAACTACCGGATCCGCCTGGGCCAGATGGCCAGGCTGACCACAATGGTCTGGCACACCAGGGAACTGGCCGTGCTGCAGCAGCGGGCGCCGGAGCGCTTCCTGGCGCTCGCCGCGCCGGTCCAGCCCCGTCTTCTGGCTGACGGACTGACCATCCAGCACCGGATCCAGCGCAGTGCCCTGCCCGGGACGCTGACCTCGAAGACGGTCAGGCAGGCGGTCCGGCCCCGCGGCCGGGCGGACCGGCTGGTCGGGTTCGACGCCGACCGCGGCCGCGGCAACCTGCTGGATCGGGCCAACCGCGGTGAGGTGTCGGCCGCGCCGCCGAAGGTGATCGGCCCCGTGCTGCCGACCGAGGAGAAGCTGGCCGACCAACTCCTCCCCCAAGACCTGCCGCGCGCCTGGGTGCGGTGGCTGCTCCGGTACCCGTGGCTGCGGTTCCTGCCACTTCTGGCGGCGCTGCTGATCGTGCTGCTGCTGATGCTGGCCAGCGTCCCGCTCGTCGTGGTGATCGCGGTCGCCGTCGTGCTGGCGGCTGCGGCGATCTGGCTCGCCGGCCGCGCGGCGCGGATCATCGCGCGGGCGCGGGCCGCCGACGCGCTGCGCCCGGACACCCGGACGCCCGGCAGCGTGGACCAACTGCCGGCCAGCCCGGACTTTCGCGTCGGCGTCCCCGGCACGCTGCCGCCGCCGACGATCGGGACCACCGATAACGCTGAAGCGCTGCGGTTCAAGGACTCCCTGCGCAACCTGTACACCGTTGACGGTGCCGAGCGGGCGATCGAGATCCCGGTACGGCTGCCGCTGCCGCTGCCGGCGGTGGCGCAGGCGGCGATCGAGCAGCTGCGGCCCGACCATACCGTCACCTCGCGGGTACTCGGCTCGATCGCGGTACCGCCCCGCATCGCCGACCAGCTCGTCGAGGACTTCGGTGAGGTGATGGTGTACCCCGAGATCGACGTGCCGATGTACGAGCCGCTCAAGGACCTGTCCAGCGACCTGTTCCTGCCCAACGTGCAACTGGTGGACAACAACAGCATCACCCTGCTGGAGACCAACCAGAAGTTCATCGAGGCCTACCTGGTCGGACTCAACCACGAGTTCGCCCGCGAGCTGCTGTGGCGGGAGTACCCGACCGACCAGCGCGGCAGCTACTTCCGGCAGTTCTGGGACGTGCGGGGCTTCCTCGCCGAGGCGACGACCGACCCGCAGACGCTGCGCGAGCGGCTGCGCGACATACCGGAGCTGCACCGGTGGTCGGTCGACTCCGGCCTCGGCAGTCACGACCACCGGGAAGCGCAGGGCGACAAGGAGGAGGAGCTGGTCCTGGTGATCCGGGGCGAACTGCTCAAGAAATACCCGACCGCGGTCGTCTACGCCCACCGGGCGGCATGGGAGCGCACCGCCGCCGGCGCGATCGACACGACCCGACCACGCAAGCTGGCGCCGCTGACCCCGGCCGAGGCCGGGAACCCGCCGCGGACCCTCGTGAAAACGCCGCTTTACGAGGCGAAGGTCGAGCCCGACATCTACTTCTTCGGCTTCGACCTGACCGCCGAGACCGCCCGCGGCGGCAAGGTCATCGACGGTGAGGAAGACCCCGGCTGGTTCTTTGTTCTCAAGGAACGGCCGGGGGAACCGCGCTTCGGCCTCGACCTGCCGCAGGGCACTCCCCAGCAGGTGCTGCACACCTGGAACGACCTGGCCTGGACCGACGTGGTCAGCAGCTTCGCGGCAGGCGGGTTCCTGCGCATCGGTGAGCGGGCCCCGGTCCTCACCGACCCAGGTCCCGGCAGCGACGCCAAGGAGCAGTACGACGAGGACAGCCACTTCCACTGGCGGGCCGACACGCACGCCTCGGAGGTGGCCTACATCCTGTTCCAAGTCCCGGTCCTGATGGCGGTACACGCCGCTGAGATGCTCAGGAAGCCGAGCTAGCCATGGCCGAATTCGACGAACTGCGCGCTGAGCTGGCCGCCCACCGCCGCCGGCTCGACCGGCAACGGCAGGAGGCGCTGCTAGCCTACGAAGCGGTCCGGCAGATCGAACGAGCGCTGGCCGAGTCCACCCGTACTGAAGGGCCGCCCATTGAGGGCGAGCCGGGACCGCTGGAGGAGGCTCTACAGGCGGCACGAGCCCGCTTCGAGCAGGCAACCGCCGCGCTGGCCGAGCTGACCGCCGCCGGGCACGGGCTGCGGCAGCGGTTCGAGCCGCTCAGTGATCCGCGGGAGGGCGTCGCGCGGTGGCCCGACCGCTACCCCATCCTGCTGCTACCGCTTCGCATCGAGACCCGGTTCCGCACCGGCGACCAGGAGCAGCCGCAGCTGTGGGTGCGCATCTACCCGGACACCTGCCTGGTCGACTCGTTCGAAGGGTCACTCACGACCCAGGAGGTCGACAACGCCCGGGCGTTCTGGGCGGCCATCTGGCGGGCCGGCGGCGAAGAGGCTCGTGAGCGCACCGCCTGGCGCGACCTGGTGGCGGCGCACGGCTCCGGCCGCTCCGGCTGGATCGTGCGGCAATACCTGCCGCTGAACCCCCTCGACAATCCGCACCGGGCCAACCCGGCCGAGGTGCTGCTCATCATTGTCGCGGCCGACCCCCTGCCGGCCGCCGCGAGCGCCTACTGGGAGGCGATCTGGCGCGCCGGCGGCAACCCGGCCGCACAGCAGACTGCGTACGACGCGCTGAGAGGCGCCGTCGGCGCCGCGCAGGCCCGCGAGATCGCCGAACGGTACCGGCCGGTGAACTTCGACGATCCGCCGACGGCGCCGCACACCCGCGCGAACGCGCCGGTGTCGGTGGCCGTCCTGCGCCTGACCCCGCCAGAGGACGTGCCCACGCGCCGTACCTCCTGGTCGAGCCCGCCGCGGGTGGAGCTGCTGCCGGAGCGCTTCGTAGTGGTCGGCTACCGCGGGACCGAGGACCCGCTGGTCGCGGTCGGCCGGCCGGTCCAGACCCCACTGATCGCCGGCCCGGACCCGAACGCGCCGCCGGACCAGCAGTTGAAACCGGTCGACGACACCCTGCAGATCCCCGACCAACTGGCCTGGATGTTCGACTTCGACAAAGCGGTGGAGGCCGGCATGGCGCTGCGGGTCGACCTCGACGCGCAGCAGGCAGCGGCCGGCTTCGACCGGCTGGTGGCGCTCGGGGTACGGCTGGCCGATTCCCCCGCCGAAGGGCGCGGCAACCTCGAGCTCCTGCTCGAGCACCACCTGTATAGCCGGCCCGGACTGGAGATCCTGCCGCAGGGAACCCCGACCAACAACACCGAGAAGGCCGGCGCGGGGTACTCCTTCCGCGACGACTCAGACGCCAGCTTTGGCGTGTTCTTCAGGCAAACCCCGCAGTACGCATTGGAGGACGACCCGCTGCTGCGCCGCGACGGGCAGTGGCTGGCCGACCTGGTCGGGCTGCGCCACGATCTGGTGCGGCGCTTCCCGCACGCCGGCGGGCATGACCAGAGCGAGGCCCGCGCCATGCAGATTGCGCTGTGGCCAGGTACCCTCGGGTACCTCATGCGCACCCTGCTCGCGCCGGTCTTCACCGACGAGCAGATCGCGGCCACGCGCTTCTTCTTCACCCGCTACGTCAGCGGGCGTGGCCCGGTACCCGCCCTACGCATCGGCGCGCAGCCATACGGCATCCTGCCAACGACAGCCTTCGACCGGACGAGCAAGCGGGGCCTGCTGGCCGCGATCCTCAACCGGATCGACAACGACTGGGCGCCACTGGTCAGCCAGGTCTCGTTCATCGGCCAGCGCACCGGCGGTGACCCGCACCAGATCCTGCTCGACGTACTCGGGCCTGCACCCAGGCTCGGTCGAGTACTACCCGCTGCAGTCCGACAGTGTCGCGCACAAGTTCTACGAGTTGGCGTTCCTCAACTACTCGGTGGCCCTGGAGTTGCTCGGCCTGTTCCCAGCCGTCGTCCCACTGACCCTCCTGCGCAGCTTCGGCTACTCCGGCGAGCAGGTACCGGAACTACTCAAGCAGGTCTACCGGGCACGGCAGACGCCACTGGACGGACCGCTAATCGACGACCGCCCCCTGTCGGAGACTGATCCGGTGCGCCCGTACGCCGGAAACCGTAACTACATCGAATGGCTGGTCGACGCCGCGAACGCCGGCATCGAGCGGGTCCAGCAGGAACAGGGCTTCGACGGGGACGTCAAGCCCGACTCGCTGCTGTACCTGCTCCTCCGCCACGCGCTGCAGCTCAGCCTGCACTCCACCGGAGTCCGGTTGCAGGTGGCCGCGGGGGTGCTCGACGATCCGAGCCCACTGTGGGCGGAGCCGACGTTCGTGCACGTCGGCGAGACAGCGGCGCGCAGCGAGAGCCGCTACGACGCGCTGTTCCGCTCCGCACCGCTGGTGACCGGCTCCGAGTCGGTCCTACTGGGCGACTACATCACGGCCAACGTCCGCGCGGTCGACCCTGAGCTGCGGGAACAGATCGAGGCCATCGAGCGGCTCAGCCAGGTCCCGACCGCCCGCCTGGAACGGGTCTTCGCCGAGCACATCGACACCGTCAGCTACCGCTTGGACGCGTGGAAGACCGGCCTGCTCAGCCAACAGCTCGACCGCCGGCGACCGCGCGAGCCGTTCCCCGAAGGTGACGACGGTGACAAGACCGGGGGACTGTTCCTCGGCGCGTTCGGCTGGCTGGAGGCGGTGCACCCCGCGGGCGGGGTACTCACCCCGGCCGACCTTCCCGCGGATCTGGCCGCGAAGGTGAACCGGCCCGACGACCCCACCCTGATGCGCGACAGCACCAACGAGGGTCTCATCCACGCGCCGTCGCTCAACCACGCCACCACCGCCGCCGTGCTGCGCAACGGGTATCTCGCGAACGACGGGCGGCTCGCGGTCGACCTGTCCTCACGTCGGGTGCGGGTGGCGCTGAGCATCCAGGAGGGCATGCGGGGCGGGCAGTCGCTGGGCGCGCTGCTGGGCTACCGGTTCGAACGCCACCTGCACGACAACGGGCCGCTGCAGGTACGCGACCTCATCTACCACCTGCGCAGGGCCTTCCCACTCGCCGCCGACCAGATCAAGTCAACCAAGACCGACGACGGCGAGGCCAAGGAGTCCGTCGCGGCGATGAACGTGGTGGACGGCCGCAAGCTGATCGAGCATGTCGAGGCCAACCGCAAGTTCACCTACCCGTTCGGGATCGCGACGCTGCCCCGGCGCGACGCCGGCCAGGAGGCGGCGCTGACCAACGCGCTGGCACACATCCGCGACGCCAACGACGCGCTCGCCGACCTGGTACTTGCCGAAGGTGTGCACCAGGCCGTCCTGGGCAACTACGAACAGTCCGCCGGTACGCTCGACGCCTTCGCCAAGGGCGCCTACCCTCCCGACCCCGAGGTGGTCCGCACGCCGCGCAGCGGGATCGGCCTCACCTTGCGGACGGCGATCCACCTGTCGCCGGCGCCGCCGGCCAACCCGCTGCCGGCCCTCCCGCTGACGCCGCTGGCGACCGCCGAGCCGACGCTCAACGCCTGGCTGTCCGGCTGGCTCCCCGACCCTGGCGACGTGGGCTGTCAGGTCACCTTCATCGATCGAGCAACCGGCGGCCAGCGCACCGAATTCATCACCCAGTCGCAGCTCGGGCTGCACCCCATCGACCTGGTGTACCGGGTGGATACCACGACCGAGCAGGCGCTCAACGACCTCGACGACCGGATCCTGACGTACCTGCACGCCCATTACGCGCCGCGTCACGACCGCCAGATCCGCATCCGCTACACCGAACGGGTAGCCAGCAAGTCCACCTGGACCTGGTTCGAACTCCAGGCCCTGCTGCGCAGCCTGCGTGAGCTGACCGTCGCCGCGCGGCCGTTGCAGCCGGCCGACCTCATGCGCCAAAACGACGCCACCAAGGGCGAGCAGGCGACCGCCGCGGTACCCAAGAGCCGGATCGAGACCGCCCGCGACGATCTGCGCGACACCCGGCTTCCCGCCCTGGACACGCTCTCTGCGACCCTGGCCGATGGCACCGTCCCGATCGATACCGCGCTCGCCCAGTTCGCCGCCACCGTGAGCCGGCTCGCCGCGTACCGGCTGCCCCAGACCGGTACTGGGTTCGTGTTCGAGTGGCGAGCCCGAGCCTACACCGCGCTCGTCGACAAGCTCGCCGAACGGGTGCAGACCTGGGACAACCGCCTCGCCGACTACGAACAGCGCATCGACACCTACGACAACCACCTGCCCGCCGGAACCACCGAGACCGAGCGGATCGCGCTGCTGCGGGCAGCCCAGATCCTCATCAGTACCCGGGTGACCACGCCGCCGCCAACATTCGCCGCCGACTACCGGCTGGCACTCAACCCGCAGCACGACTCGTTCGTCGCCAAACGCGACGCCCTCCGCCTACTGGTCGACAGCGCCCGTCCGACGCTGGCGCAACTGCTCGCGGAGGCCCAGGCCGAGTTGCCGCTGACCGACCTCGATCCCGAACCGCTCGACCTCACTGCGGATGCCGACGAGATCGCCCGGTTCCGCCAAGAGCTGGTCGACGCGGTCGCACGGCTCAAGACCGACCTCACCGCCCGCCTCGGCAAGATCGACGCACTGCTGGCCCAACACGACCCCGCCGCGGCGGCCGACCGGGTGCGTCTGCTCCAGCAGGCGGCGAAGCTGCTCTTCGGCGACGACTTCCAGCTGATTCCCGCGATCACCCTGCCGTCGTCGGCGGCGGACGAGCTGGACAAGGCCTGGCAGCACAGCACCTCCGGGGACCTCACCCGCCATCTCATCGACCCGACCGGAGCCGACCGCGACTTCCCGGTCGACGACTGGCTGCACGGTGTGGCCCGGGTCAGGGACAAGCTGCACCACTGGGAGAACGCTGTCCTGCTCGGCCAGGCGTTCCGCGTCACACAGAGCGGCGATCTCACCCCGCTCCAGCTGCCCTACGGGCCGGGCGAGCCATGGCTGGGCCTGGAGATCCCAGAGCACTACCGCATCGACAGCGACCGGCTCCTGTACACCGCCCACTTCGCCGAGCCGTTCGATCGCACCAAACCCGTGGTCGGCCTGCTGGTCGACGAATGGACCGAGGTCATTCCGGGCACCGAGGAGACCACCGGGATCGCCTTCCACTTCAACCGGCCCAACGCCGAGCCGCCCCAGACGTGGCTGCTGACCCTCTCACCCAGCGACGACCGCAACTGGTCGTGGGACGACCTGCTCGCCGTCGTCAACAGCACCCTAGACTCGGCCAAACGCCGCGCGATCGAGCCGGTGCACGTCGACACCACGGCCTACCGCTGGTTCCTGCCGGCCACCGCCTCCGCCTATACGTTCCCGGAGATCTCCATCGCCAACAACCTGCTGCGCAACGTCCGCGTCTACTCCCGGCTGCCGAAGGAATGAGCTGGCATGGCCGAACCCAACATCGTGCTGAACATGAGCGAGGCCGTGGTCGCACGTCTGCACCCAGCGATCACCCGCTGGAACCGGCTGGAAGGCCGGCCCCGGACGCACACCTTCGATCGCGCGCTGACAGCCGAGGTACGTGACGCGCTCTGGATGCTCACCCGTCAGTGGCAGATGGGCGAGTTTCAGGGCGACGACGCCGGCTCGCCCGTCCTGGCCCGCGCGTGCATCGACCTGGTACCCATCACCCGATTCCAGGCCGGGCCGGGACCGGCGCGCCCGCTCGACCTCGACCGGCCGCTGGAGGCCACGGTGGAGAACCGGCCGCTGCCGTTGTGGGCCGGCGCCCAGTACCTGTCACTCGATCTGCGGCTGCTGATCGGTCGGCGCTGGCTGAAACTGCTGGCGCGGGAAGCCGCCAGGCCGGGCGGGCTGACGGCCGACTACCACGACGAGTACCGGCAACAGTACCGGGTCCGCATACCCAGTCCGACCCAGACCGCCGCCGCCGCGATCTGTGCCCACCCCGACGCATGGCAGCAGGTCAGCGCCGCGGCCGACCGGGCGATGGACGGCGTCGCGCTGCTCGCCCACCTCACCGAGCCGGGCGGCCACGCGTACGACGGTGTCGGCGCCGCCGCGTCGGACGAACCCAAGCTCACCGCCCTGGCAACCCGGCTCGCCGACTGGTTCGCCGACCTCATCCTCACCCCGGCCGCGGCCAAACCGGACGCGTGGGTACCGTCCCGGCTGGAATACCAGTTCGGCGTCGCCGCGGCGGACGGCGCACAGGAGTTCGTCATGCGCGCCGAGGAGTACAGCCAAGGGCACCTGGACTGGCACGCCCTCGAGCGGCGCCCGCGGGAGAAACAACTGGGTGAGCCACCGGCAGCACCATCGACGCCCGAGCGGCGGGTCCAGACGTTCCTGCCCGCCTCGATCGTGTTCGAAGGCATGCCGAATACCCGCTGGTGGGCCTTTGAGGACCGGCGCACCAACTTCGGCGAAGTCCGCCCGGACAGCACCGACCTCGGCAAGCTGCTCCTGCTCGAGTTCGGCCTCGTGTACGCCAACGACTGGTTCGTGCTGCCCCACACGGTGCCGATCGGCACCGTGACCGAAGTCAAGGGCATCGCGGTCTCCACCGTGTTCGGTGAGCGCTTCTGGGTCGAACCAATCCGCGAACTGCCCGCCGAGGACTGGCAACGATGGAGCATGTTCGCGCTGACTCCGGACGTGGCGGAGGAGCGGCCCCCCGCGGTCAGGCTGGTCCTGCTGCCGGCGACGCCGAACCTGCAGGAGAGCGCCCCGGTCGAAGAGGTCGTGTTCATCCGCGACGAGATGGCCAACATGGTGTGGGGCATCGAGCGGCGAGTCCCGTTGCCGTCAGGGAACAGTCGATCCGGCAGCGAGACCGCGCGTGAGTACTTCGCGCAGCTGCAGCGGCTGGTCCCGAGACCGCCCGGCCCCCTGCCTCGAGCAGCGGCCCCGATCCGCTACCAGGTGATGAACACTGTCCCCGAGCACTGGATCCCGTTCATCCCGGCCCATGTGGACGGCAGTGTCCGGGAAATACAGCTTCAGCGCGCCGCGCTGCCGCGCATCCTCGAGGGGGCGTCGGGCCGTCCGGACAAAGTGCGTCCGCGGACCACCTTGCTGCGCCACGGCCTTCCGAAGGCGTACTTCCTCCACGAGGAGGAGGTGCCGCGCGCCGGGGCCGTCGTCACCCAGACCTACCAGCGCAGCCGCTGGCTCGGGGGGAAGGTCGTGACCTGGTTCGGGGCACGCAAGCAAACCGGCCGCGGCGAAGGGTACAGCGGGTTGCGGTTCGACGGTCTGGTCGACGCCGACACGTGACCCGGGTCTCGCCCACCTCTGAGGAGTTTTCTTGGGTCACGTGTCAATCTGGGCGAGGCCCGTTCGTAGTTGGGTGAGCGGCGGGAGGCGCCCGCCCATCGCGAGGAGGACCACCATGACCAAGTACCTGTTGTCGGTCCACAGCGTCGAGGGCGAGGTCCGCGACCCGATGACCGACGAGGAGATGCAGCAGTCCTTCAAGCAGCTCGGCATCCTCGAGGAGGAGATGAAGTCGGCCGGCGCCTGGGTCTTCTCCGGCCGCCTGCACGAACCCGACACCGCCACCGTCGTGCGCATGTCCGGCGGCGAGGTGGTGACCACCGACGGCCCCTTCGCGGAGTCCAAGGAACACCTCGGCGGCTTCTACATCATCCAGGCCGCCGACCTCGACGCCGCGCTCGCCTGGGCGTCGAAGGTCACTGGAGCCATCAAGGTGCCGATCGAGGTCCGTCCGTTCGCGGAGACCAAGGCCTGACAGCGTGCGCGACGGCGACGCCGCAGCCAAGCTCGACCAGGCCGAGGTCGGCCGGATCTTCCGCGCGGAGTCCGGCCGATCGGTGGCCACCCTGATCCGCGTCTTCGGTGACATCGACCTTGCCGAGGATGCGGTGCAGGAGGCGTTCGCCGTCGCCCTGCGCACGTGGCCGGGCGACGGCCTGCCGCCCAACCCGGGCGGCTGGATCACCACGACCGCCCGCAACCGTGCCCTGGACCACCTGCGCCGCGAGTCGCGTGGACGGGAGTTGCTCAGCGAGGTGGCGGTGCTGTTGCCCGGCAACGACG
>Ga0137374_10003313_pt1 | contig 19036 bp, 14 predicted proteins | sample SagtaG_20_FD_104811 | JGI IMG/M metagenome (GOLD analysis project Ga0137374, IMG submission 104811) | Vadose zone soil microbial communities from Sagehorn Ranch, Mendocino, California, USA - Sage1_R_100_16 metaG | ecosystem: Environmental > Terrestrial > Soil > Vadose zone | place: USA...
GGAGTTCGGCCCGGCGAGCCAGGCGGCACTGAGCCGCCGCACCGGCATCTACCGCAGCGATCTGGTCGCCGTCATCAACGAGCTCGCCGGCCGCGGCCTCATCGAACGCGCCCCCGATCCCGCTGACCGACGCCGCAACGTCATCACCATGACCCCACACGGCCGCCGCCACCTGCGACAGCTCGACAAACTGGTCGCCACCATCCAGGACGACCTGCTCGCGCCACTGACCCAGCCCGAACGCGACCAGCTGATCCGGCTCCTGGCGCGCCTCCTGGACCACCACGCACGGGCGGCGCCACAACCCAGCGGCGATCAACCCGCTTGACGATCGAGAACCAATGCCCAGGCAAGCAGGGCAGGCCGAGACTGCGCCGTAGGCGGCGCGGCCGAAGGTCCGCCGGTAGCGCATTCGACAGCGGTGCTACGACCAGGGGTGTTCGGACAATGTACGGGTCGGTGCGCTGTAGTTCGTGCACGGAGGTTTCAGGCGCTTCAAAGGCTGGAACCATAGAGAACCGTGGCAGTCTCGAACAGGCAGGAGCGCGTGAAGCGTCGATCCCCGGGTGCCGACCCGCCCGTCCGCAGCTTCGGCGCGGCGAGGGTCTGCGCCGACGATGCGTGTGACGTCCGGCTGAGCCGCTACAACCCGGATGGGTACTGCGCGGTCCATCGTGGCTGGGATCGCCAGGTCGCCACTCGTCGTCAGCGACGTCGAAGCGGCTGAGCCTGTGGAGCCTCGGGACCGCCAATGTCAGATTTTCATGATCGGCGGGCCCGACAAGATCGACTGTTTCTGCGCATTTTCAGCTACCCTACAACGTGCCACCGTTGGAGGCGGTTCCTTCTCGGTCGGCCCGTCCGTTGGCCGCGCGGCCCGAGCCGGTTCGGTCGCGCCCGCACGACTGGAGGTGAGGAGCGTGGAGCTGCTCAAACGGCGCTTCTCCCGGATCGTCCTCATGCTCGCCACTCTCGTCGGTCTGGTGTCGGCTGTCGCTGCCGACGTGCGCTGGAAGTAGCTTCGGAAGTAGCCTCGCCCCGCGGCTGTGACCATTTCGTCCCGGGCTCGACAACGCCTGGGACGAAATGGTCTGCTAACGACTCCTATCTGGACTCGAGAGCTCGGGGGCAATGACCCGTCGCCATCGCTGGTCGGCGCTGACAGCCTACGTCCTCGCCATCACGGCGGCAGGCTTTCTGCTGGGGCCCGCTCTGGCCGTCAACGGCGGCGTGCGGGCCATCGTCGCCGCGCCGCCGGCGTTCTGGGTGGTGCTGGCGTTCCTCGTCGTGAGCCAGGTCCGCCCGATCGATCTTCCCAGGCGCGGCGACGTGGAGGAGATCACCACCTCGACGACGTTCGCCCTCGGGTTGCTCCTGGCCTGGGGCACGGCGCCCGCGGCGTTGGCGCTCGCGTCCGCGTCGATCGTCGCCGGCCTCCTCGAGCGTAAGGCCCTCAGGAAGATCGCCTTCAACGCCGCCCAGTACATCCTGGCGCTCGCCGCGGCCGGCGGGCTCTTCACGCTGCTCGGAGGCAGGCTCCCGTTCACGATCGAGCAGCTTCCGGCCTTTGGCGCCGCGGCGGTGGTCTTCTTCCTGCTCAACCGGATGCTAGTGGGGGCGGTCGGCACGCTCGCTCAGGGCGCGCCGCCGGCCGGCCGGGTCTGGGCCGGGATCCGGGTCGAGGTGCTGCCCGAGGCGATTCTCGCGGCCATGGCGCCGATCGTGGTGGTGCTGGCGCAGCGAAGCGTCGTGCTGGTTCTGCTCCTCCCTCTGCCGATGCTGGGCGTGTACCTGGCATGCAAGGCGGCGATCGAGGCGGACGCCAACCGGGCGGCGGCGGAGGCGGCCGCCGCGGCGGCGCGGGTGGTCGCCGCCGAGCAGGCACGCCTTGCGCAGGCCGAGCAGGCGGTGGCGCGCCAGTTGCAGGAGAGCGAGCGGCTCAAGGAGAACCTGCTCGCCACCGTCTCGCATGAGCTGCGGACTCCCTTGGCGGGCGTGCTCGGCGCCATCGCCACCCTGGAGCAGCGCAGCCACCTGCTGTCACCGGAGCTGCGGCACGAGCTGGTCGGGATCGCGGCGCGGCAGGGCAAGCGCCTGAAGGAGCTGATCGAGGAGCTGCTGCTGGCGGCCACGCTCGAGCAGATCCCGAGCGAGCGCGTGTCGCAGCGACCGGTCGACGCCGGCGAGCTTGCCCGGCAGGCGTGCCACTCCATCGGCCGCGCCGATGCCGGGCAGGCGATCGCCCTGTCGCTCGACGGCGCCCTGCCGGTACGGGTCGCGCCGGAGGCGATCCTGCAGATCCTGACCAACCTGCTCGACAACGCCGCGAGGTACTCGCCCGCGGGTTCGCGGATCCGGCTGGAGGCGAGCCGCCGCGGCAGCAACGCCGTGATCGCGGTCGAGGACGCCGGTCCGGGCGTGCCCCTTTCCGAGCGGGAGCGGATCTTCGAGCGCTTCATGCGCCTCGAGCACCAGACCGGCGGGTCGCCGCGCGGCGGTGGCGTAGGGCTCGGGCTCTACGTGGCCCGCCAGCTCGCCCGCGAGCAGGGGGGCGACCTCGAGGTGGGGGAGCCGGTCGGCGCCGCCGGCGGCGCACGGTTCGAGCTCCGCCTCCCCCTGTCCGGCGAGGTGACCGACGTCGAGACCGTCCCGCGAGCGGACAAGGTCGCCCCGAGCCCCTCCTGATCCCGCCCGGGCCGTCCCGTAGCTACTTCAGGCGTACAGGCCCTTGATCTGGCTCGCGTACTTCTCATAGATCACGCGGCGCTTGAGCTTCAGCGTCGGCGTCAGCTCGTCGCCCTCCACGGTCCAGTCAACCGGCAGGATCGTGAAGCGCTTGACCTGCTCCGCACGGGCGACGCGCTGGTTGACGGCGGCGACGGCGCGCTCGATCTCGCCGTGGACGCGCTCGTGGGCGGCGAACCGCTCCAGGCGCTCGTAGGGCACGGCGTGCCTGGCGGCCCAGCCGGGGGCGACCTCCGAGTCGATCACGATCAGCGCGGCCGGATAGGGCCTGCGGTCGCCGACCACGCATGCGTGAGCGATCAGCGGATGCGCCTTGAGCAGATTCTCGAGGTTGGAGGGCGAGATGTTCTCGCCGCCCGCGGTGATGATCAGCTCCTTCTTGCGGTCGACGATCCGCACCCAGCCCTCGCTGTCCACCTCCCCGACGTCGCCGGTGCGCAGCCACCCGTCCGGCTCGAAGGTCGCGGCCGTCTTCTCCGGGTCCTTGTAGTAGCCGGCCGCGATGTTGCCGCCTCGCAGCAGCAGCTCGCCGTCGTCGGCGACGCGCACCTCCACCCCGGGCAGCGGCGGCCCCACCGTGCCGACCTTGAGCCTGTCGGGGCGGTTGAGCGTCGCCGGCGCGGTCGACTCGGTGAGCCCGTATCCCTCCCGCAGCGGGATCCCGAGCGCGAGGAGGAACTCCATCACGTCGTCGGCCAGCGGGGCGGCGCCGCTGAACGCCACGCGGCACTGATCGAGACCGATCCGCCGGCGGATCTTGGCGAACACCAGCCGGTCGAAGACGGCGCGTCGCAGCCGGAGCCCGAGCGGCGCCGGCTTGCCCGCCTGCTCGAGCCTGACCGCCTGCCTGCCGGTCTCGATCGCCGACTCGGCCAGCTTGCGCCGGCGCTGGCTGGGCTCGGCGGCCAGCGCCGCCATGATGCCGGCCTGGGCCTTCTCCCACAGGCGGGGGACGGCCACGAAGCTGAACGGCCGCACCTCGGGCAGGACCTCGACGATCTTGTAGAGGTCGGGGCAGAAGAACAGCCACGTGGGCTTCCACAGGCTCACGTAATGGCCGCTCAGTCGCTCCATGCTGTGGGCCAGGGGCAGGTAGGAGATGTACCTGCCGCCGGCTTTCCAGCCCTGGTCGTCGGCCCAGCGGTCGCTCGCCGCCGCGGTCCACAGGGCGTTGTAGTGGGTGGTCATGACCCCCTTGGGCGGGCCCGTGGTGCCAGAGGTGTAGAGCACCGTCGCCAGGTCCTGTGGCGTGACCGCCCGCCAGGCCGCGTCGAAGCGCTCGCGGCCGGAGCCGAGCGCCGAGCGCCCGCTGTCGCGCACGTCGTCCCAGGAGCGCACCCAGTCGTAGTCGGCGAAGTCGGCGGCGTCCTCGAGCAGCACCACGTCGCGCAGGGCGGGGAGCTCGCCCTTGACCTTCTCCCAGCGCTCCATGAAGTCGCGCCCCTCGACCACCGCCACCTTGGCCTCGCAGTGGTTGGTGATGTAGGCGATCTGCTCGGGCGCGAGCGTGTTGTACAGCGACACCGGGGTGGCGCCGAGGTGCACCGCCGCCAGGTCGGCGATCAGGTGCTCAGGCCGGTTGTACGCCATGATGACGACGAAGTCCCCGCGGCCGACGCCCATCGCGTCGAGGCCCATCGCCACCTCGGCCACACGCTCGCGATACTCGCGCCAGTTGAGCTGCCGCCAGGCGCCGTCCCGCTTCCACGACAACGCCGGGAGGTCGCCGTGGACACGCGCGTTCCGCTCGAGGACCGTGCACAGGGTCTGTCCCGCGACCTGGGCGTCCAGAGCGGCCCGCTCGGCGGAGCTGTCGGCTGCCTGCATGCTCACCTCCTCGCTACCGTTGGCAACACGCTAATCTCAGCACCGCTGAGCTGCGTGATCAAGGCATGCCGCCACGATGTGGACAACTTGCGGGTGGCCGGTCCCGCCAGCGTCCGCGGTAGAGTTCGCCAATGACGCAACTGCCGATCAGCGAGCCAGCGCAGACCACCATCACAGAGCCCGCCGGCTCCCTCGAGGCGCTCGCCGCCGCCGTCGGGGTCGACGAGGTCAGCGAGGTCGCCGGGCACTTCCCAGCCTGCCTCGCCGCCTGGGCGACGCTGGGGGAGCTCGCCCTCCAGACCCGGCGCCCGGTCCAGGCATACGCCTACTTCCGTGTCGGCTACCACCGCGGCCTCGACCGTATCCGCCGGGCCGGCTGGCGCGGAAGCGGCCGGGTGACCTGGGCGCACGAGGGCAACCGCGGCTTCCTGCGCTCCCTGCGCGGCCTGCAGCTCGCCGCGGCCGCCATCGGCGAGCGGGACGAGGCCGAGCGCTGCCGGACCTTCCTCGCCGAGCTCGCGCCGGACGGGCCTCAGGGCTGGCACAGCTAGGGAGCCGGACGGGTCTCCGGTTCACCAGGCCAGGAGCCACCTTGCCAGTGGCTTCAGGCCGGGCCGTCGCGCAGGGCGCGCTCGACGTCGGTCACGAGCTGGTCGTCGCCGAGCTTCCCGCCGGCGTCCAGGTGCGCCTGGACGATCGCGACGATGCGGTTGGCCAGCAGGGCCTCCTCGCCAGGGGCGCGCCGCGACGGCGAGCGCGCCGCGGCCCGCTCGTCCTGCGTGGGAAGCGCGCTGAGCTGCCGCCGCCAGGTCGGGAAGCTCGACTGGTCCACCGCCCAGGCCGAGGCGCCGGCGTGGCGGCCGATGCCGGCGCGGGCGCTCTCCAGCCAGCCGGTGTCGCTGTCGGGAAAGACCGCGACGTGAATCGGCTTGCCCGCCATGTCGGCGACGACCGGGCTCGTGGCCCGCAGGAGCCGCTCACGCTGTGCGGTCGTGTAGACCTGTGGGAGCCCGAGGTCGAACTCCTCGACGCAAGCCTCCCACGGCACCCCGACCGACCGGGCCTCCGCCCTGGTCGGCAGGCTCGAGAAGCCGAGCAGGGCGGCCGGCTCGCGCCTGCGCATCCGGCTGGCGAAGGCCGCGACCTCCTCGGCGGGCGGGTCGAACTGGATCTCCACCACGTAAAACGGTTTGCCCGGAGCGATGTTGCACAGCAGGTCGGCGGCGGCACGGCCGTCCGAGCTGCCGGGCGGGCCGAACCAGGTCCATGGGATCACCGTGGGGCCGCGGGTCTCCGCCCAGCGGCGGTAGTTGGCGGCGTAGTCGAAGGATCCGCGGCTCGGGCTGGTGCCGGTCGCGCAGCGGACGAACACGGCGTCGATGCCGAAGATCGAGCGAGGCGCGGCATGCCAGACCCACGCCGCTGTCCTGGGAATGCTCAGCCGACCAGACATCGCGAGCACCACCACCGTTCCGCCCGTTTTCGCCGCGAGTCGATGCATCATCCTACGGCACCGGCGATGGCGGATGACCAGTCCTGTCCGCCGGCACCGGGAGCGCGCACAGCCTCATGCGCGCTCCCGGTGAGTTGGTCCGCTGGCTGGCGCCCACTCGGGGCCCGGGACCCTTCTCGAGTCCCGGATTCCCGGGTCAGCGACGGCGCGGCTCTCCGGCTGCGGTCATGGTCGCGAGCACCTGCTCGACGCCGTGCGCCGGGTAGCGGCGGTGCCCGCCGGGGGTCAGGATGCTCGGGAGCTTGCCAGCCTGCGCCCAAGCGAGGACGGTGCGCGCGCTGACCTGCAGCCGGCGCGCCACCTCCGTGGTGCGGAGCAGCACCTCGATGTCCTCACCCTGCGATGCGCCGCCGGCGCGGAAGGGTTCGTACGAGCGAGGTGGTTGCCAGTCCCGCACGGCTCGGTAGGGACCGGTACGACCGATCTGATTGCGAGTGGTTACCACAAGTGCCTCCCCTCTGGGTGGCGAGTCGTTCACGGAGCGTGCCCGCTTGCCACCCGAAGCGAGCTACGTCCGGCTCGTACGACTTTGACTATATGGCGGGGAACATTGCACCCAGCGGTCCTCGATGTCCAGATGACCAATAAAGCTCGCATCTCTCCCATCGGGGGCAGGGCGTCGGATTCCGCTCACGAATCTTACGGCATATGGGAAGAGAAGGGGGGCTGCGCCGGCTGCGCATCGGTGCCGATGCGTCCGACACAGCGAATTTCGTCCGCTAACTTCCGGCTACCTGAGATGCTCCGCGAGCCTGGTGGAGCACCGCGCGCCGTGCCTTTCGGCGCAGGTCGGCGGCCATGCCGCGCACGGCCCTGTGGACAGCCGGCATAAAGCGTTGCTGGCCTGCTGTTATTCTTGCGAGTATCCGAGTATTCGTCGGCGTCTCGTGTGCTGTGCGGCATCCCGCTCAGCAGGCGTCCGTAGCAGGCAGGTGAGCCCAACGTGGAACCAGAGCGTTACGATCCGCAGCAGGTCGAGCCCAAGTGGGCCGCGGCTTGGGAGGAGCAGGCGCTCTACCGGGCCGATGAGAACGACACGGCCCGGCCGCGGTTCTACGCACTCGACATGTTCCCGTACCCCTCAGGTGACCTGCACATGGGCCACCTGGAGGCGTTCTCGGGCGGTGACGTCATCCCCCGGCTGAAGCGGATGCAGGGCTACAACGTGCTGCACCCGATCGGCTGGGACTCCTTCGGGCTGCCGGCGGAGAACGCCGCCATCCAGCGGGGCGTCAACCCGAGGACCTGGACCTACCGCAACATCGAGACGCAGCGCGCCACCTTCCGGCGGCTGGGCATCTCGTTCGACTGGTCGCGCACGTTCAACACCAGCGACCCCGACTACTACCGCTGGACGCAGTGGCTGTTCCTGCGCCTGCACGAGCGTGGCCTGGCCTATCGCAAGGCTTCGCCCGTCAACTGGTGCCCCAGGGACCAGACCGTGCTGGCCAACGAGCAGGTGATCAACGGGCGCTGCGAGCGCTGCGACTCGCTGGTGGAGAAGCGCGAGCTGACGCAGTGGTTCTTCAGGATCACCGCGTACGCGCAGCGCCTGCTGGACGACATGGCCGAGCTGGAGAGCCGCTGGAGCGACAAGGTCCTCACCATGCAGCGCAACTGGATCGGCCGCTCCGAGGGCGCCCACGTCGACTTCACCGTGGCCTCCACCGGCGAGCGGGTGCGCGTGTTCACCACCCGCCCGGACACGCTGTACGGCGCGACCTTCTTTGTGCTGGCGCCCGAGCACGAGCTGGCCGAGCGCCTGGTCGCCGGCACCCCGAACGAGGCGGCCTTCCGCGCGTTCCGCGAGCGGGTGGGGCGACAGACCGAGGTCGAGCGGCTGTCGACCGACCGCGACAAGGAGGGCGTGTTCCTGGGCGCCTACGTGGTCAACCCGGTCAACGGCGAGCACATCCCGGTCTGGGCGGCCGACTACGTCCTGACCGACTATGGCACCGGCGCGATCATGGCCGTGCCCGCGCACGACGAGCGCGACTTCGAGTTCGCCCGCATGTACGGCCTGCCGGTCCGGGTGGTCATCCAGCCGCGGCAGCCCGCGGGCGTGGAGGACGCGGCGGGAGATGCCTCACCCCTGGACGGCGACGCGCTGACCGAGGCGTGGACGGGCGACGGCAGGATGGTCAACTCCAGTCCATACGACGGCCTTCCCTGGACCGAGGGCAAGGCGCGGATCACCGCCGACCTGGCGGCGCGGGGCCAGGGCGAGGCGGCGGTGAACTACCGCCTGCGCGACTGGCTGGTCTCCAGGCAGCGCTACTGGGGCTGCCCGATCCCGGTCGTCCACTGCCCGACCTGCGGCGAGATCCGGGTTCCGGACGACCAGCTGCCGGTGCTGCTGCCCGCGGACGTGACCGACTTCACGCCCAAGGGCCGCTCGCCCCTGGCAACCGTCGAGTCATGGGTGAGCGTCAGCTGCCCAGCCTGCGGTGGGCCCGCCAGGCGCGAGACCGACACCATGGACACGTTCGTCGACTCGTCCTGGTACTTCCTGCGCTACACCGGGCTGGACCCCGCCCGTCCCTTCGACCCCGACCGGGTCGCCAAGTGGATGCCGGTCGACCAGTACACCGGCGGGATCGAGCACGCCATCCTGCACCTGCTGTACTCGCGCTTCATCACCAAGGTGCTGACCGACATGGGGCTGGTCAGCTTCGACGAGCCGTTCCGCTCCCTGCTCAACCAGGGCATGGTGATCATGCACGGCGCCGCCATGAGCAAGTCGCGTGGCAATCTGGTCGAGCCGACACAGATCATCGACGAGCACGGCGCCGACGTCGCCCGGCTGACGATGCTGTTCGCCGCTCCGTTCGAGGACGACGTGGACTGGGCCGACGTCTCGCCGGAGGGGATGGGACGCTGGGTCCAGCGTGTCTGGCGCGCGGTGCGCGCCGCCACCGAGGCACCCGGCGGCCCCGCCGACTCCGAGCTGCTGCGGCTCGCCCACCGCATCACCCAGGGCGTCACCGACGACATGGAGCGCTTCCGCTTCAACACGGCCATCTCCAAGCTGATGGTGCTCTCCAACGGCCTGGCCAATGCCATCCGGACGGGTGCGGGCACCGCCGCCGAACGCCGCGAGGTCGCCGAGCGGCTGGTGCTGATGCTGGCCCCGCTGGCGCCTTTCCTGACCGAGGAGCTGTGGCGCCATGCGCTGGACCGACCGGGCTCGGTGCACCTGGCCGCCTGGCCGGGCTTCGACCCGGAGCTGGTCCGGGTCGAGCGGGTGACCTGCGTGCTGCAGGTCGACGGCAAGGTCCGGGACCGCGCCGAGGTGCCCGCCGACGTCGGCGGGGAGCAGCTCCGCGAGGTGGCCCTGGGCTCGGCCAAGGTGCGGGCCGCCATGGGGGAGCGGGCTGTCGCTCGCGTCGTGGTGGTGCCGCCGAAGCTGGTCAACGTCGTCACCGCGCGCTGACCTCGCCGGGGCGACCCTCCGGCGCATGGTAAAGCGGCGACCTTCCGGTTGGTCTCGCGCTTACCAACCACGGCCACACGCCCACGCGGGCGCTTTGCCGCGGGCGTTGTGGCCCTTTTGCCGCGCGAGGTGGTGCTCGCTCCGCAGAGCACCACGCCTCGCAGCGGTAGAGCACGCACCGGGGTTGGTTGCTCGCCGCCTCCCCGCTGCCTGCGGCATGCGCGCATTTCCGCAGCTCAAGGGGGTGGGGATAACGCTCGGCAGCCGTCGGCGATGCCGGCTAGGGTCGCTGTGAAACCCGCCGCCGGGCCGCGCTCGGCCTCCCCCGCCGCGCGCGGCCCCACTCCTCTGGAGGAGCAGCATGCCGTCATCTCCGCCCCCCTTCATTCTGCAGTCCGGCGGCTGGCGCGACCGCCTGGAGCGGTTGCTCGGCGGCGTCGGCCGCCAGCGTCTTGCGATCGCCGTCATCGTCCTGCTCGCTATCGCCGCCGCCGGTCTGCTGCGAGTCGGCGCGGCGCCACGGGCCGTCGACCCGCCCGCCACGACGGCGCTGAGCGGAGCCGGCGCCCAGTCGCTGCCGCGAGTCTCCGGCGACGACCGGAGTGGCGCGGGCGGGTCCACCGCTGGCGCCGGCCAGATCGCCGTGGACGTGGTGGGGCGGGTGCGCCGCCCTGGACTCGTCCGGCTGCCGGCCGGCAGCCGGGTCGTGGACGCCATCGAGGCGGCCGGCGGCGCGGCGTCCGGGGCCGAGCTCGAGGCGATCAACCTGGCGCGCAGGGTCGCCGACGGCGAGCAGATCCGCGTTCCGCGCCACGGCGAGCCCGTGACCGCGCTGGCCGGGCCCGCGGGCGCCGCCGGCGAGATGAGCGGGGGCGCGCAGCCCGGCGCCCCGGCTCAGCCGGGCGCGCCGGTCGACCTCAACACCGCCACGATCGAGCAGCTCGACACCCTCCCTGGAGTCGGCGAGGTCACCGCGAGCCGGATCGTCGCCTACCGCACCGCCCACCCGTTCACCTCGGTCGAGGACCTGCGCCTCGTGCCCGGGATCGGCGACCGGCGCTTCGAGGTCCTCAAGGACCTGGTCACGGTGTCCGGTGGCCGCTGACCCCCCGACCGGGCCTTGTCCACGGCCGGGTCGCCTCGCCCCCGGCCGCGACGATCGCCCGGGTCATCTGGCTGCGGCCGGCCGCGGGGAGGACCGCGCCGCGATGCGGGGCGCCGATCCCGACCCGGATGGGATCTCGCTGGTGGCCACGGTCGCGGCAGGAGTGCTCATCGGCGCCCGCGTCGCGCCCGCCTGGGCGCTGGTCGGTGCCGTCACGCTGGCTGCCATCCTCGGCGCCCTGCTGCTCAGCCGCGGGCTGGGGCGTCGCGCGCTGGGCCCGGGGAGCGCACTGGGTCCGGGGGGCACGCGGGGCCCGGACCGAGCGCTGGGCCGGGGCAGAGCGCCGGACCCGGGGAGGCCGCTGGGCCGGCGGAGGCCGCTGGGCCGGGGCGGCGCGCCGGGCCCGGGCAGCGCGCTCGGCCGGCGGGCGACGGAGCTGAACCGGCGGCCGGTGCTCGCCGGGGCGCTGGGACTGGCAACCCTGGCGGCCACCGGCGTAGCGGTGGCGGGCGTGCGAGCCGGCGCCGTGCAGGCTGCTCTCCTTCCCCGCCTGGCCGGTCGTGGCGGCACGGTCACCCTCGAAGGGACCGTGGCCGAGGAGCCGAGCGTCGTCCGCTTCGGCGGGCTCTGGCTGGTGGTGTCGGTGCGTCACGTCGAGCTTGCCGGACGGGCATGGCGGACCCGGGAGCGGGCGGGCGTCGTGCTCCCCCGGAACGCCGGTCCGCTCTCGGTCGGCGACCGGGTGCGACTGCGCGCGGCGGTCGAACGCTCGGACCGGGCCGACCCCCTCGGCGGCGAGCCGGCGGTCATCCTGCGACGCCCTCGCCTCGAGTCCAGGTCGCCCGCCAGGTCGCTGCCGCTGCGCGCCAGCGAGGCCGTGCGTGCCGCGGCGCGGCGGCGGGCCCTGACCGACCTGCCGCGGGAGCGCGCCGGCCTGCTGGTCGGCATGGCGCTCGGGGACACCTCGCTGCTCGGCGCCGACCTCGACCGCACCTTCAAGGCGGCCGGGCTCACCCACATTCTGGCGGTGAGCGGCCAGAACGTCGCGGTGGTGCTTGGAGCCGGGCTCGGGATCGCGGTCGGGCTGGGCGCCCGCCGCCCGGCCCTCGCCGGCATCGGCATCGTCCTGGTGGGCCTGTTCGCGCTGCTGACGCGCTGGGAGCCGAGCGTGCTGCGCGCGGGCGCCATGGCCACCCTGGCCCTCCTGGGGGTGGCGACGGGACGCGGGCCGGGCGGGCGGCGGGCCCTCTGCCTGGCCGTGCTGCTGCTCCTGCTGGCCAACCCAGCGCTGGTCGCCAGCCTGGGCTTCCGGCTCTCGGTGGCGGCGACCGGCGGCGTGCTGTGGCTCGGGCCGGTCGCCGCCAAGCTGCTGCCGGCCCGGCTCCCCTGGACGGTCCGTGCCGGGATCGGTGCCAGCCTGGGGGCGCAGGCCGGTGCGCTGCCAGTCCTCGCGCTGGCGCTGGGGCAGTTGTCGCTGGCGGGCCTGGTGGCCAACCTGGTGGTGGTTCCGCTCGCCGCCGTCCCGATGCTGCTCGGCGTGGTCGCTGCCGGGGCCGCGGTCGTCGCGCCTCCGGTGGCCACGCTCGCCTGCCGCCTGGCCGATCCCTTCCTGAGCGTCCTGGTGGCCCTCGCCGACCGCGCCGCCGCTCTCCCCGGCGCGTCCCTGGCACTGTCCGGACCGGCCCGCCTGGTCCCGGCGCTCACCGTGCTCGCGTGCACCGCCCTCGCCATGCGCAGGGCGGCGGCGCTCGAGCGCGCCACCGGGCACCACCGCCGCCTCCGCCGCTCCGAGCAGCGACAAGCGGTGTGACGGTAGGATCCGGCCATGCCCGCGCGAACCGGTTCCGCATCCACCACGCTCGTCCTCGGGGAGGAGGAGCTGCTCGCGGAGCGCGCGGTGGCCGATGCGGTGGCCGCCGCCCGCGACGAGCTCGGACCCCAGACGACGGTCGAGGAGGTGCAGGGCGGCGCTCTTCCCGACGGCTTCGCCATGGGCCTGGCCACCGCCTCGCTGTTCGGCGGCGGCAGGGTGGTGGTCGTCCACGGGGCGGAGGCACTCGACACCACCGGCCGCCAGGCGGTGCTCGCCGTGGCTCGCGACCCGAGTCCCGGGACCGTGCTCGTCCTCCGTGCGGCCGCCACCGGCCGCCAGGCGAAGTTCTTCAAGGAGCTCCAGCAGCACGCCCAGGTGGTGGCGGCCACGCGGCTGCGGCCGTCGGAGCGGGCGAGCTGGCTGCGGGCGGAGGTGCGGCGGCTCGGCCGCAAGGCTGACGAGGCGGCGATCACGGCGCTGGTCGACACCGTCGGCCACGACCTGCGCGAGCTCGCCGGCGCCGTGGCCAAGCTGCACGTCGCGGTGACGCCGCCGGAGCCGCTGCGGGCCGGCCACGTCACCGAGTTCCTGGCCCAGACGGCCGATCGTGGCGTGTTCGAGCTGACCGACGCGGTGTTCGGTGGCAACGCCGCCGCCGCGCTCGGCCATCTCGACTCACTGCTGGCACAGGGTGAGGACGTGCTCGGGCTGCTCGGCATGCTCGCCCGGCAGCTGCGCCTGCTGCTCAAGGTCAGCGAGCATCCGAGTGCCCCATCGGGCCAGGTCGCGCAGGCGATCGGCGGTGGCGTCCGGGACTGGCAGGTCGACCGCGCCCGCCGGCAGGCCCGTAAGTTCCAGCCCGACGTGCTGCGGCGGGCCCTCGACGCGATCGCCGAGGCCGACGCCGCGGTTCGCAACGGCAGCCTCCCGTCCCGCATGCTGCTCGAGCTGGTGGTCACCCGCATCGCGAGCGCCGGCGCGCCGGGCGCCGGCACGGCGGCGAGAACCGGCCGCTGACCACCCCTCGGCGCACAGGGGCAGCCCGGCGCCGGCCGGGCAGTCGTTCCGGGTCGCCATCGGAGGCAGTGCAAAAGAGGGCGGCAGCTCGCCGCCCTCTTTTACTTCGGCAGGGCGCTTAGGCAGCGCCCTCACGATTCAGGGCGCGTGCCAGGCGCGACTTGTGGTTGGCGGCGTTGTTGGGGTGGATGACCCCTTTGCTCGCCGCCCTGTCATAGGCGCGGGCGGCCCGATGGAAGGCCTCCGTGGCCGCGTCGGTGTCGCCCGCGTCCACGGCCTCCAGCACGCGGCGCCGGTAGGTCCTGAGCGCCGAGCGGACCGACTTGTTGCGCAGGCGGTGCCGCTCGTTCTGCAGGTTGCGCTTGATCTGTGACTTGATGTTGGCCATTGGGCTCGTTCGATCCTCTGCACGCTGGTTGCAGTCGTTGGAGGCTAGCACAGCCGTTCCCAGCCGCTCAACGCGCCGCGGGGTCCCACCCCGGCGGCGCCGCAGCGTCCAGCGCGCCGCATCCAAGGGCCCCACCTGGGCTGATGGTATGCTCGGCCTGGGCGTCCAGGCGCGCGTGCACCGCCAGGCGTGCCGGGCGCAAGCCCCTCGATGACGTCAATGAGACTCATATGCCTACTGACCTTGCGCGCCTGCGGAACTTCTGCATCATCGCCCACATCGACCACGGCAAGTCGACCCTGGCGGACCGGCTGCTGGACCTCACCCATGCGGTCAGCGAGCGGCAGATGCGTGCCCAGTACCTCGACAAGATGGACCTGGAGCGCGAGCGGGGGATCACCATCAAGGCCCAGGCGGTGCGCCTGGCCCACACCGCCGCCGACGGCCTCGGTTACGTCCTCAACCTGATCGACACGCCCGGGCACGTCGACTTCACCTACGAGGTGTCGCGGGCGCTCGCCGCCTGCGAGGGCGCGGTGCTGCTGGTCGATGCCGCCCAGGGCATCGAGGCGCAGACGCTCGCCAACCTCTACCTGGCGCTCGAGGCCGACCTGGCGATCATCCCGGTGATCAACAAGATCGACCTGCCCGCCGCGCAGCCCGAGCGGGTGGCACGCGAGATCGAGCAGGTCGTCGGCACCCCCTCCGACGAGATGCTGAGGGTCTCCGCCAAGACCGGCGAGGGCGTCCCCGCGCTGCTGGAGGCCATCGTGCGGCGGGTGCCGGCGCCGAAGGGGGACCCGGACGGGCCGACCCGCGCGCTGATCTTCGACTCCCTCTACGACACCTATCGGGGCGTTATCACCTATGTCCGGATGGTCGACGGCCGGCTTCGCAAGGGTGCGCGGGTGCGGATGATGGCCACCGGCGAGGTCTCGGAGGCGGAGGAGGTCGGTGTGTTCGCCCCAGAGGCGGTGGCCGCCGAGGAGCTCACCGCCGGCGAGGTCGGCTATCTGATTCCCGGCCTGAAGGACGTGGCGCAGGCCAAGGTCGGCGAGACGGTGACCACCACGGAGCGGCGGGCTGCCGAGCCGCTGCCGGGCTACCGGGAGCCGCGGCCGATGGTCTACGCGGGTCTGTACCCGATCGAGGGTGACGACTTCCCGGACCTGCGCGACGCCCTGGACCGGCTGCGCCTCAACGACGCCGCCCTGGTCTACGAGCCGGAGACCTCCACCGCGCTCGGCTTCGGCTTCCGCTGCGGCTTCCTCGGCCTGCTGCACATGGAGATCGTGCGCGAGCGGCTGGAGCGCGAGTTCGACCTGGAGCTGATCACCACCGCGCCAAACGTCGCCTACCGTGTCACGCTCGCCGACGGCGGGACCATCACCGTCTCCAACCCGAGTGACCTGCCAGACGCCGGCAGGATCGAGCGCATCGAGGAGCCCTTCGTCGACGCCATGATCCTGTGCCCGTCGGAGCACGTCGGCGCGGTGATGGAGCTGTGCCAGAGCCGGCGCGGCACGCTCCAGGGCATGGAGTACCTCTCGGAGGAGCGGGTCGAGCTGCGCTATCAGCTCCCGCTGGCCGAGATCATCTTCGACTTCTTCGACCAGTTGAAGTCGCGCACGCGCGGCTACGCCTCGCTGGACTACGACCCCAGCGGCTACCGCCCGGCCGACCTCGTCAAGGTCGACGTGCTCCTGCAGGGCGAGCCGATCGATGCCTTCTCGGCCATCGTCCACAAGGACAAGGCCTACGGCTACGGTCGAGCGATGGCCACCAAGCTCAAGCGGCTGATCCCGCGCCAGCTCTTCGAGGTGCCGATCCAGGCGTCGATCGGCTCCCGCGTGATCGCCCGGGAGACGATCAGCGCCCGGCGCAAGGACGTGCTCGCCAAGTGCTACGGCGGCGACATCACCCGCAAGCGCAAGCTGCTGGAGCGGCAGCGTGAGGGCAAGCGGCGCATGAAGCAGATCGGCCGGGTGGAAGTGCCCCAGGAGGCGTTCGTCGCCGCCCTGCGCACCGACGACGGGGGCTCTGGCCGGTGACCGCGCTGGCACCCGCACGGGTCGCGGATCCTCTGGTGGACCGGTCGCTGTTCGGCGTGTACGTGCACGTGCCCTTCTGCCTCACCCGCTGCCACTACTGCGACTTCGTCACCTACACGGGCATGGAGGGGCTGCGGCGGCCGTACGCGGCGGCGCTGCTCGCCGAGGCGGACCTCGCCGCTGCCGGTCCGCAGCTGCCCATGGTCACCAGCGTGTTCGTGGGCGGCGGGACGCCGACGCTGCTGCCACCGGCGGACCTGGCCAGGGTGCTGGCGCGGCTGCGCGGACTGCTGCCGGTGGCGCCCGATGCCGAGGTGACGGTGGAGGCCAACCCGGAGACGGTCGACCGGACGCTGGCGCAGGGTCTGGCCGCCGCCGGGGTCACCCGTGTCTCGCTCGGCGCCCAGAGCTTCGACGACCGGGTGCTCGCCGCCCTCGGCAGGCCACATGACGCCGCTCAGGTCGGCCGGGCCGTCGCGGCCCTGCGGGAGGCCGCCGGCAGCGCTGGTCGCGGTGGCCTGGACCTGAGCCTCGACCTGATCTTCGGCTGCCCGGGGGAGGACGAGGCCTCCTGGGCCCGCTCGCTGCGGACGGCGGTCGCGCTGGGCCCGGAGCACCTGTCGGCCTACGCGCTCACCATCGAGCTCGCCACCAAGTTCGGCCGGCTCGTCGCCGCGGGTCGCATGGCCGCGCCCGACGAGGACGTGCTGGCCGACCGCTACGAGACCGCCTGCACCATGCTCGCCGGCGCCGGCTACGGGCACTACGAGGTGTCGAACTGGGCGCTCGGGCCCGGCGACGCCGCCGGCGTCCCGGCCCACGCCAGCCGTCACAACCGCACCTACTGGCGGCGCGGCGCCTACCTCGGCCTCGGCGCCGGGGCCCACGAGTTCCTGGTGGGGGAGCCCGCCGTGGGGGCCCGGTGGCCCGGTGGCGTCGCCGGCCCCGGCGGCCTGCGGCGCTGGAACCTCCGCGGGGTGCCCGAGTACCTCGCCGCGGTGCGCGAGGGCCGGCGGCCCACCGAGGGCCACGAGGCGCTCGACGAGCGGCAGGCGCGCTTCGAGGCGCTGGCGCTGCGGCTGCGCACGGTCGACGGCATCGCCGCGCACGAAGCCCGCGCCCTCGGAGTCGACCCGGAGGGTCCGCAGGTCGCCGAGCTGCGCCGCGCCGGCCTGTTCGCCCCGCCTCCCCGCCTGCGCCTCAACGAGCGCGGCATGTTCCTGCACGGCGAGGTCGTGAGCCGCCTGGCCCCCTGAGCCCGCGGACAGACCCGGCTCGACCGGCCGCACACCGCATACGCTGCTGCCGGGTCCGTGTGGGAGCGGACCATCATCTGGCGGCGACCGTGAGGAGGCGAACGTGCGACTGGAGGCGCTGCGCGCGGCGATCGTGGACGCCGGCCGCGAGCTGGAGCGGGCCCGGCTGGTCGAGGGGACCTCGGGCAACCTGAGCGCGCGCGACCCCGCCGGCGGCACCATCGCCATCACGCCCGGCTCCGTCGAGTACCGCCGCATCCACCCCGCCGACGTGCTGCTGGTCGACGTCGACGGCAACCTCGAGGAGGGTCTGCACGAGCCCTCGAGCGAGCTGTCCATGCACCTCGCCGTGTACCGGCGGCGGCCTGACGTGGGCGCCGTCGTGCACACCCACTCGCGCTGGGCCACGACCTGGGCGGTGCTCGGCCGGGAGATCCCGGCGGTCCATTACGTGATCGCCTCGATCGGCTACTCCGTCGGGGTGGCTCCCTACGCCACCTTCGGCACCGAGGAGCTGGCCCGGAAGGTGGTCTCCACGCTCGCCGCCGACAACGCCGTCCTGCTCGCCAGCCACGGCGTCCTCGCGGTCGGCGCCGACCTGCGCGCTGCCTTCGAGAACGCCGTGCGGGTCGAGTTCCTCGCCGAGGTCTACTGGAAGGCGAGCCGGATCGGTGCGCCGGTGGTGCTGCCGCCCGAGGAGATCGACCGCGTCCGGGCCCAGGCAGCCGCTAAACGGACAGGCGGATCGATCCCCGAGACCACTCGCAATGCTTAGCACTCGCAGGGGGAGACTGCTACTCTCAGCCGATGGGCAACCGTCGGGGAGGGAACGCCGTGAGCCTCGATGAGCGCAAAGCGCGACTGCTCAGCGCGGTCGTTCACGAGTTCATCCAGACCAACGAGCCGGTCGGCTCGAAGGCGCTGGCCGGTCGCTACTCGCTCGGCATCTCACCGGCCACCATCCGCAACGAGCTGGCGGCGCTGGAGGAGCAGGGTTTCCTGTCGCACCCGCACACCAGCGCGGGCCGGGTCCCGACCGACCGCGGCTACCGCTTCTACGTCGACTCGCTCTCGGGCGTCGGCGAGCTGGCCCGTGGCAAGCGGGACGAGGTCATGCGCTACCTGGAGGGGGCGGCCGGTCTGGAGGAGACGCTGCAGCGGACCTCGCTGCTGCTCGCCAGCCTCACCCACTACACGGCGATGGTGGCCCCACCCGCTCTCGACCGCTCGCGCGTGCGCCACCTCGAGCTGGTGTCGCTCAACCCCCACGTGGTCATGCTGGTGCTGATCGTCGACACCGGCCGCGTCGAGCAGCGCCTGCTCGAGGTCCGGGGGGAGGTCAGCGTCGAGGGCCTCGAGGACCTGCGCCGCCGGCTCAACGAGAAGCTGGCCGGCGAGCGGCTGGACCGCGCCGAGCTGGTCCTGTCCGCGATGGTCGAGAGCGTTCCCGCCGATCAGCGCTGGCTGTTCACCGTGGTCGCCGACGTGCTCGGCCAGGTGGTCAGCGACCGCACCAGCGAGCGGGTGTGGCTCGGCGGCCAGGCGCACATCGTCGGCCCCGAGGCGTTCGGCGAGCTCGAGACCGTCCGTCAGGTCTACGAGCTGCTCGAGCAGCAGGTGCTGGTGCTGCGGCTCCTGCAGGTGGCGTTCACCAGGGGCGGAGACCAGATCTCGGTGGTGATCGGCTCAGAGAACCAGATCGAGGGCATGCGGGCGTGCTCGCTGGTCACCTCGATCTACCCCGCAGGAGATACCATCGGGACCATCGGGGTGCTCGGCCCAACGAGAATGCACTACCTTCGCGCGATGGCAGCAGTGCAAGCTGTGGCCGGCTATCTTGGAAGCCTACTGGACGACGTCGAGCAGTAGACCAGAGGCGCGCATGCCA
>Ga0137374_10003324_pt1 | contig 19012 bp, 19 predicted proteins | sample SagtaG_20_FD_104811 | JGI IMG/M metagenome (GOLD analysis project Ga0137374, IMG submission 104811) | Vadose zone soil microbial communities from Sagehorn Ranch, Mendocino, California, USA - Sage1_R_100_16 metaG | ecosystem: Environmental > Terrestrial > Soil > Vadose zone | place: USA...
CTGCTGCACCGCCGGTTCGACCTGCGAGCGCTGGCCGGCGGCGCGCTGGCCGCGGTCGTCACCGCCGGCTCGGTGATCGTGGTGTTCGGCGGCCAGTCGTCCGGCCTGGCCGTGCGGTTCGCGCGGACGTTCGCCCGGATGCCGCCGTACCAGAGCCTGCGCACCACCAGCGGCCTGGTCGTCGACCCGAAGGCGCAGCTGGCCACCGCGATCGTGACCCTGCTGGCCTGGGCGATCGCGGTCGCCGGGCTGTTCGTGCTGCTCGCCTCGCGGGCCGCCTGGCGTGACAACGCGGTGGTGTTCCTGGCCGGTTTCGGCATCTCCGGGTTCGCGGCGTTGCTGCTCACCGACCAGCCGGGCAACAGCGAGCTGTACTTCCACCGCACCGCGTTACCCGCGATCGCCGTACTCGCCTGTGCCGGCCTCGCCCGGCTCGCGCGGCGGATCCCCGGCGCGCCCTGGCTGGTCGCCGCCTCGGGCGCGGCCGGCCTCGCCGCCTGCGGCCTGTCGCGGGCACTCGCAGGCGGTCAGGTACGACGTGATGCCTGGGCTCTTGCCGCGCCGTGGCTCGCGACCGGGGCAGCGCTGCTGGTCGCCGCCGCGGTGGTGACACTCGGCTGGCGGCTGGCCCGGCGGCCGGGTCGCCCCGTGCTCGTCTTCGCCCTCGCGCTGCTGACCGCCGGGACCGTCGGGGCCACCTGGGTGCCGGTGATGGCGCTGGTCACCGACCGAGGCACCGGAGGCAAGATCTTCGAGGTCGCCACACCCGGCGGCGCCGGCAGCACCGAGGCGACGGCGGCTCGCTGGCTGCGCGACAACAGCGCGCCCGGCGACCTGGTCGCGACGAACGCGCACTGCGCGGCCCGGCCCCGCGGCGGCTGCGACGCCCGGCACTTCTGGATCGCCGCGCTGACCGAGCGCCACGTGCTCGTCGAGGGCTGGGCGTACACGAACACGGTCAACGAGATCGTGGCCCGCACCGGCGCCAGCGCCAACCTGCTGCCGTTCTGGGACCAGCCGCGGCTCCACGCCAACGACGAGGTCTTCGAGCACCCCTCGGCCGCCGCCGTCGCCCGGCTCAAGGACCGGTACGGCGTGCGCTGGCTCTACGCCGACACCTCGTACGCGCGGGTGCCGGCGGAGCTGAACCGCTTCGCCACCCTGCGGTACAGCCGTCCCGGCGTGCGGATCTACGAACTGCGGTAGCTCACAGCAGGGCGAGCAGGGCGTCGGCGACGCGGGCACGGCCCTTGCCGTCGACCAGCCGCCAGCCGGCCGCGGCCAGTCGGGCCCGCTCGGCCGGATCCGTGAGCAGCCGGCGCAGCACCGGTACGGCGGTCGAGTGGTCGCCCTTGAGCTCGGACAGCACGCCGACCCCGGCCGCGGCGCCGGTGGCCACGGTCCGCTCATAGCCCATCACCTGGTTGTCGACCACGCACACCAGCCCGGCGGTCGCGCCCAGACAGAGCAGCTCCCAGGTCGAGGAGCCGGACGCGCTGATCACCAGGTCCGAGGCGACTACGGTCGCGGCCAGCTTCGAGGTCGGGCCGATCGCCTCGACCAGCTGGCCGGGGCCGAGCTCGACCGCCTCGACCGCGTCGACCAACTCCGGGCTGGGCGCCACGACGGTGGCGTCGAACGGCACCCCGGTCGCGGCCAGTGCGGCGACCACGTGCGGCCCGGCGCCGTACGCGTCGGTGCCGCCGAAGAACGCGAAGACCCGCGGCACCCCGGCCGGCTCGGACTCGGCCGGTGGCACGGAAGGCCGCAGGTCGAGGATCTCGTCGCGCAGCAGGACGTAGTCAAGGCCCGCCAGCCGGATCGCTCCGGCGGGTAGCTCCGGGTTGTCGAGCTCGGAGCCGAGGTTCTGGTCCAGGTACAGATCCGCCTCGGCGCCGCGCAGGTCGCCGTCCACCAGTGCGAGCACGGGCACGCCGGCACGTCGTACCGCTGCGTTGACGGCCGGGTCCAGGTCGTAGGTGTCGATCACCAGCGCGGCGAGGCCGAGCCGGGCGACCAGCTCGACGTGCTCGTCCGGCGTGTGCACGGCCGGCTCGACCGGGATGCCGCGCGCGACGATCTGGTCGTTCGCCCACGGCACGGTGTGGCTGTCGCAGACGAAGACCACGTCGGCGTCACGCTCGCGCAGCTCCTCGGCCAGCGCCAGACAGCGCATCACGTGCCCGATTCCGCGCCGCGGCCCGACGTCGCACCGCACCCCGATCCGCGTTCCTTCCGGCACGCCGTGCACCATTCTCTCCGTCCTCGTGGCGTCAAAGATCCGGCAGGTTGCCGTCTCCCAGCCAGGGGGAATCTATGACAGAGGCAACCCCACACCCGTGGGAGACTGTCTATTCAATCAGGACCGTTCGATGGAGAGATGAGTTGGCGACCAGGGGTTGGAGCCTCGGCAGGGCCGCGCTCGCGGGTGTCCTGCTGGTCACCGTCATCATCGCGGCCTGCGGTCTGGTCGCCCTCGCCGGCAGTTCGACCGGCAACTCGGCCGAGGCCGCCCGGCCGGTCCCGGGCCAGCCGCCTGTCCGGTCCGCGGGCGTCGTGGCGTCCCTCACCGGGCCGTTCGCCCGGCTGCTGCAGAGCAAGCCGGCCGAGCCGCCGCGGAAGCCGCCGAAGAAGCCCGTCGCGCGCAAGCCGGCCGTGAAGGTCGTGCGGATCATGCCGCTCGGCGACTCCATCACCAAGGGGTACGGCGACGGCTACTCCAGCGCCTGGTCCGTCGGCTACCGGGCCGACCTGTACCGACGGCTCACCGCGGCCGGGATGAAGGTCGATTTCGTCGGCTCGCAGCGCAACGGCTCGCCGGACCCCGACCACGAGGGCCACTCCGGCTGGCAGATCGCCCAGCTGTCCCGGAACGCGAGCCGCTGGGTGAAGGCGTACAAGCCCGACGTGGTGCTGCTGATGGCCGGCACCAACGACATCAACCACGAGACCGACCTGGCGCACGCGCCGGCCCGGCTCGGCCTGCTGATCGACCGCATCCTGGCCGCCCGTCCGGGCGTGCGGGTGATGGTCGCCACCGTCCCCGCCCGCCGGCCGCCGTCGAAGCGCGCCGCCCAGACCGCGGCGTACAACCGCGGCGTGATCGCCCAGGTCGCGGCCCGCTGGCGGGCCGGCAAGCCGGTCACGCTGGTGCCGATGCACGTGCTCAGCCCGGTCGCCGGCGACTACCGCGACGCGGTGCACCTGAACCACTGCGGCTACCTGAAGGTGTCGTTCGTCTGGTACCTGTACCTGCGCCGGAGCGCCGTGAACACCACTCGATCGGTCTGGCCGATCGGCGCCGACCCGCTCCGCCACCCCACCTGCCGCCCACCCACACGCTGAGCGACGCCGTACGACGACAAGCCCGGAGGCCCGGATGCGAGTGAGCAGCAGAGGGCAGGTGACGATCGCCGCGCACCTGCGGCGAAAGCACGACCTCCGGCCGGGCGACGAGCTCGACATCGTCGAGGACGGCGAATCTCTCCTGATCATCCGGGCGGTCGACCACGACGGGGATACTCGGACGAGGCTTCGCGCGATGCGCGGCAAGGCAAGCACGACCATGAGCGCGGCCGAGCTCATGAAGATCCTCGGAGCGATTAGCACCAGCCCAACAGTCCGCAAGCGTTGACCGTTGACGCGTTTCGTGGCCGACGATGGGTAGGGGTGTTCATTGAGCTGCTGCAGTACGCGATGCCGCACCGCCTAGCGTCAGCGATCACGAAACCTGGCAGCGATCACAGAACGCGTCAGCAGTCACAGAACGCGTCAGCAGTCACGAAACGCGCAGGTCACGTCGGGGAGCGACGACGACGCCGAGTGCGGCTGGCGACGAGCGGAGCGCTATCGTACGGTCCGGGTTGCAGTCGTTGAGCTGTAAAGTCCCCGACATCTTGTGTCTTGTAGAAGGGTTTTCATCGACGTGTCCATCCTCACCGGCTCCGACATCCTCGTCACCGGAGGCACCGGCTCCTTCGGCAAGGCCTTCATCAAGAACGCGCTGGAAACCCTGGATCCCCGGCGCATCATCGTCTTCAGCCGCGACGAGCTGAAGCAGTGGGAAGTCCGGCAGATGTTCAACGACGACCCGCGGCTGCGCTGGTTCATCGGCGACATCCGCGACCTGGACCGGCTGCACCGCGCGATGCACGGCGTCGACTACGTCGTACACGCCGCCGCGCTGAAGCAGGTCGATACCGCGGAGTACAACCCGTGGGAGTTCGTCAAGACCAACGTGATCGGCTCGCAGAACGTGATCGAGGCGACGATCGACGCCGGCGTGAAGAAGGTCGTCGCGCTGTCGACGGACAAGGCGTCCAGCCCGATCAACCTGTACGGCGCCACCAAGCTGACCGCGGACAAGCTGTTCATCACCGGCAACCACTACGCGGCGGCGTACGACACCCGCTTCTGCGTCGTCCGGTACGGCAACGTGATGGGCAGCCGCGGCTCGATCATCCCGAAGTTCCGCGCGCTGCACGCGGCCGGTGAGTCACTGCCGATCACCGACCTGCGCTGCACCCGGTTCCTGATCACGCTGCCCGAGGCCGTGAAGTTCGTGGTCGACTCGTTCGAGCAGATGCAGGGCGGCGAGCTGTACGTGCCGCGCATCCCGTCGATGAAGATCACCGACCTGGCGCAGGCGATCGCGCCGGGCGCGAAGATGCACGACATGGGCCTGCGCCCCGGCGAGAAGCTGCACGAGGAGATGATCAGCCCGGAGGAAGGCCGCCGCGCGCTGCGCCTCGGCGACCGGTACGTGCTGCAGCCCGACCTGGCCACCTGGGGCTACCGGGCGCCGGAGCACGGCGAGCCGGTGCCGGAGGGTTTCCACTACACCTCGAACAACAACGACCTGTGGTACTCGATCGACGAGATCACCAAGATCCTCGAGACGGACGTCTGAGTTGCTGCCCTACGGACGTCAGTCGATCAACGAGGACGACATCGAAGCGGTCGCCGCGGTCCTGCGCGGCGACTGGCTGACCACCGGCCCCGCGGTCACCGCCTTCGAGCAGGCCGTGTCGGAGGTTTCCGGCGGCCACCCGGCGGTCTCCTGCACCTCCGGGACCGCCGCGCTGCACATCGCGTACGCCGCGCTCGGCGTCGGCCCGGGTGACGAGGTCGTCACCACGCCGATGACGTTCGTCGCGACCGCGTCCGGCGCCACCCTGCTCGGCGCGAAGGTCGTCTTCGCGGACGTCGAGGAGGACACCGCACTGATCGACCCGGCCGCCGTCTCGTCGCTCGTGACGGAGCGGACCAAGGTGATCGCGGCCGTCGACTACGCCGGCCACGCCTGCGACTACGACGCCCTCCAGCCGATCGCCGACCGCGTCGGCGCGAAGACGCTGGACGACGCGGCGCACTCGGTCGGCGGCACCTACAAGGGCCGTCCGGTCGGCTCGCTCGCCGACGTGACCACGTTCTCGTTCTTCCCGACCAAGAACCTCACCACCGCCGAGGGTGGCGCGGTCGTGGCTCTCGACGCGGACGTCGCCTTGAAGGCGAAGGAGTTCCACAACATCGGCCTGATGCGGGATCCGCAGCGGTTCCGGATCGCCGACGAGGGCCCGTGGCACCAGGAGGTGCACGAGTTCGGCCTGAACTACCGGCTCACCGACGTCGGCGCCGCGCTCGGGCTGTCCCAGCTCAAGCGGCTGACCGGGTTCGTGAAGCGCCGGGCCGAGGTCACCGCCCGCTACAACGAGGCGTTCGCCGGCGTCGAGGGCCTGACCACCCCGCCGCAGCGCGAGTACGTCGACCCGGCCTGGCACCTCTATCCGGTGCGGGTGCTCGGCGGCCGTCGGCGCGAGGTGTTCGAGAAGCTCCGCGAGTCGGGTATCGGCGTCCAGGTGAACTACATCCCGGTCTACTGGCACCCGGTCTTCGAGGACCTGGGCTACAAGCGCGGCATGTGCCCCAACGCCGAGGCGTTCTACGCCGAGGAGATCTCGCTGCCGATGTTCCCGGACCTCACCGACTCCGACGTCGACCGCGTCATCGAAACCCTCACCAAACTGGTCTCCTGACACTGTCGGGGCTACGTCCGGGCCAGGAACACGGACGTGTCCGGCCCGGGCAACTTGCCGGCCGCTGCGGCTGCCGTCAACGACCGCACGACGGCGCCGACGAAGCCTGAGTTCTGTCCGAAGGTCGCGGTGCTGATGTAGATGAGGCCGACATGAGCGCGCCCGGCGGCCCCCTTCCACGCCGTGTCGATCACAGCGAAGTCCGTCAGGTCGAGCGTCACGAAGATCCGTTCCTGCCTGGTTGCCTCGATGAGCAGATCCTCGTCGGACTGGCCAATCAGATCGGCTGTCGCCTTCACTGCTACGACGTCATGACCCGCGTCGGCCAGCCGCTCAGCGATGACCGGGGGCAGCATCTCGTCGAGCATCGCGCGGAAATGCTTCACCGGCCCAGAAGGCCTTCTCCGCGACGCCACTGCTCCTCGTACAACTTCTCGACGCGCTCCGCGTCCGCGACCTTGGCGTCGATCTCGTCCGGGTACGCCGACCAGTAGTTGATCGCGATCCGCAGGTGCCGCTCCGACACCCCCGTGTTCGTCATGACGAGCGCCAGGGTCTCGTCGGCGTCGAGGTCGGGCTCGGCCGCGCGCGTCAGCCGGATGGCGCGGATGACCTCCCAGACATCGGGACCAGCGACGATCACCGCGCGCCGGCCGCTGGCGCCGTCACGGAAGAAGACGCCGGGGTGCTCGGCCATCCGCAGCGCCTCGTCGACGAACAGATTCGCGGCCGACGACTGCGACGTCCCCGGGTGCTCCGCGACGTACGCGGACAGCCGGGCGATGACGTCTTCGTCGAAGCGGATCGAGCGTGGTTGCGCCTTGGCCATGACCACATCGTAGTCGAGTGTAGCGAGATTCGTCATGCCTGAGACGATACGGTTTCCTAGTCTTCGCACGGATCGGTTTCCACAGAAGCCCCCGGATGCGACCCGATGAACGGCATGGGAGATGGTTTGAGCGGCAGCGAGGTTGCGCCGGTGGAGCAGCCGGAGACGCGGGCGACGTTGCTCGGGGCGGAGATGCTGAACTGGTCCGACCTGGAGCCGGCCGACGCGCGGCCGGCGGTGGGCGGGCCGGTGGCGCTGGAGTTGCTGGACGCCGTGCTGGGCGAGGCGAGCACCGTGCTCGTGGCCGGGCCGCACGCGCTCGAGGTCGTCGAACGCATCGCGGGCAGAGCCGCTTCGACAGACGTATTGGTGCGGTCGTTCAGCGACGGCGAGACCATCGCCGAGCGACTCGAGGGCAAGCAGGCGCGGGTGTTCGCCGGCGGGCTCGACCGGTTCGGGCCCGAGCACGGGCGGTCGTCGTACGACGTGGTGGTGGCTCTCGACGGGGTCGAGCGGCTGGTCGGGCCGGACACCGCGGGACTGACCTGGGCCGTGGCGGTGCAACGGCTGCGGGAGCGGGTCGCGCCCGGCGGCCGGCTGCTGCTGGGGACGGCGAACTCGTTCGGGCTGGACCGGCTGCTGGACGTGCCGCGGCCGCCACGCGCCGACGAGTGGGGTCGCGACGTCGGCGAGCAGGCCCCCGCGACCCTGGACGCCGTGACCGACGTGCTCGCGGGGACCGGGCTCGCCACAGCGGCGACGTACAGCGTGTTCCCGGACGTGACCGAGCCGGTGCTCGGGTTCGGCGGGCCGGCCAGCGGCTACGACGCGGCGCTGGTCGCGCGGGCGACGGCGCGACGGCACGCGGCCGGGCCGAAGCTGGCGGATCCGTACCGCACGGCGTACGACGCGGTCGCCGCCGGGCTGGGCAGCGCGCTCGCGCCCGGCCACTGGTTCGTGCTCGGCGACGGCACGCCGCTGCCCGAGCGGCTCGGCATGACCGACGCCAGGACCGGCGAGCTGGTCGAGGAACGGCTGGTCGCGGCGCTGCGGGCCGACGACCACCAGGCGCTCCGGCAGACCGTGATCGGGTACGTCGACTGGCTCCAGGCGCAGGACCACGCCACGGCGGCCGCCGCCACGACGGACAACGTGCTCACCGACGGCACGTCGTACAGCCTGCTCGATACCGGCACCGAGGCGCCCGGCGGGACCCACGGGCAGCTGGCCGTCAGGCACCTGGCGCGGTTCGTCAACCGCGCGATGGCGGCCGGGACCCGGCTGCCCTGGACCGCCGGCGGCACCCCGCGCGCCCTCACCGAACGGCTCGCGGCGATCGCCCGGCTCGAGATCGACGACAGCGTCTGGGAGACCGCCGACACCGCGGTCACCCCGCAGGGCCACGCCGAGCAGCTGGCCACGATCGAGCGGCTGTCGGCCGAGCTCGCCGAGGCCCGCAAGCAGGTGGACTGGTTCGAGGGCCAGCTCGACAAGCTGCGGAAATCCAGGTCGTACCGGGTCGGACGGACGATCGTTAATCCGTTGCGGACGACCTATAGCAAGCTCAGAACCCGTCTTCGTTAGGCTTCGTTGTCATGCACCACGCGAACCACTTCTACGGCCATGCCCACATCATGGCCGAGTACGCCGGCCTCGAGTTCCCGCCACGCATCTGGGGCTATCTCCAGCACGGGTGGAACATCCTCGACGGCTTCGCGCACGGCACCGAGTTCGTCGACGGGATGCCGCTGTTCGTGTGGTCCGACGGCGTCCGCCGCCGCGGCTGGTCGATGAGCCGGCGCAACTACTACGTCATCGGTTCGCCGTGGAGCTACCTGCTCAAGCTGCACCCGGACCTGGCCAAGCCGGCCCCGAACGCCGCCGGCACGATCTTCTACCCGTTCCACGGCTGGGAGGGCCAGCACGTGCTCGGCGACCACGGCCGGATCGTGGCCTCGATCAACCAGCACGAGACCGGCCCGGTCACCGTCTGCCTGTACTGGAACGAGTACCGCAACCCCGAGATCCGGCACGTCTACGAGAACGCCGGCTTCCGGGTCATCACGCACGGGTACCGCGGCCTGTACTGGCGCAAGACCGACGAGGACTTCCTGCTCAAGCAGCTCACCGAGGTCCGCAGGCACAAGCGGGTCGCGTCCAACCGGCTGAGCTCCGCGGTCCTGTACGGCGCCTCGGTCGGACTGCAGCCGGGCGTGTACGGCGACCCGATGCTGCTGCAGAACGAGCACCCGGCGTTCGGCGGGCAGGCGCGGATCAAACGGATGTGGCCGGAGATGGACCAGCCCTTCGTACCGATGGACCTCGCCAAGGCTTTTACTGATACCGAGCTCGGAAACGACTACCTCGCCAGCCCCGAGGAGATCCGCGAGCTCTTCCGCTGGGAACAGAACTGACACCTCACCTGAACCGCATAGAGAGCATGTGACTTGACCGCATCGGAAACACAGGAGACCCTCTCCTCCCGGATCACGCTGCTGGGCGGGGAGATGCTGAACTGGTCCGACCTCGACCGGGGGCCGGGGCAGGGCAAGGGCCCGTTCGCCAGCCCGCTCGTCGTCCCGGTGCTGTCGCAGCTGCTGAACAAGCAGACGACCGCGCTGATCGTGGGACCGACGGCGCCGTGGCTGCTGGAGCGGTTCTCCGACCTGGTCGGCTCCCTCGATATCGTGGTCCGGTCCTGGCCGGACGCGCACGCGCTCAACCTGCGGCTGAACGGCAAGCCGGTGCGGATCTTCTGCGGCGGCTTCGAGAAGTTCGCCGAGCCGGCCGGTCACTATGACGTGGTGCTCGCGCTCGACGGGATCCCGCGGGTCTTCAGCGCCGACAGCGCGGACCAGCCCTGGCTGGACACGCTGCACCGGCTGCGGGACCTGGTGAAGCCGGGCGGCCGGCTGGTGCTCGGCGTGGCCAACGGCCTCGGCCTGGACGCGCTGCTGGACGCGGACGCCTCGGTGAAGCCGCCGACCGACGACATCTGGCCGACCAGCAGCGAGGTCGAGCTGGAGGCCCCGCCGGGACTGGACGCGGTGCGCGCCGCGCTCACCAGCGCCGGGCTGACCACCGAGCAGCACTACGCGGTGTACCCGCAGGCGACGACGACCTCGCTGATGGTCCACGAGCGGGTGCTGTCCGGCCACACCGGTGACGAGGTGCTCGCGGTCCTCGCGTCGTCGGCCTTCGCGCAGGGCTTCGGCGCCCATCCGGTGCTGACCGACCCGCGCCGGATGGCCCGCGAGATGATGCGGCACGGCACCGGCCTCAACCTGGCGCCGGGCTGGCTGTTCGTCACGAACACCGGTACGGATCCGGCCCCGGAGAGCTTCAGCTACCCGGACGCGCTGATCACCGACAACCTCGACCACCCGTACTGGGCGGTCGTCGCGAGCCTGTCCCGCGACGAGGACGGCCAGTGGCAGCGCTCGCTGGTCGACGTCGGCCGCTCCACCTCGAACCGCGCCTCCGGTCACCTGCAGCGCGAGCCCGCCCGGCTGGCCGGCACGGTCCCGACCGGTGTGCTGCTCGAGGAGCAGTTCCTCACCGCCTGCCGGCACGACGACCTGAACGCGCTGCGCCGGCTGGTCCGCGACTACGCCCAGTGGCTGCACGACCAGGCCGAGCTGAAGCCGTGGACCGACCCGTGGTCGTCCAACACCGGCGGCGAGCGCCTGGTGCTGCCCGGCGAGGCCGTCTTCGCGACATTCGAGAACGTCATGTACGACGGCAAGAACCTGGCGCTGCTCGACTCGACCTGGAACACCACCCTGCGAGTGCCGTACGAGATCGCGCTGACCCGCGCGCTGCGGCGGTTCGGGTACCGGGTGCTGGCCGGCGGCCTGCGGCACCCCTGGCCGTCCGGGATGTCCCCGAACCGGCTCACCGTGACGATGGCCTCGATGGTCGGCGTCACCGTCACCCCGCAACTGCTGGAGCGCTCGGCCCGGCTCGAGGTCGAGCTTGATGGACAACAACGCAACAACACCGAGGCCGGGGACCAGCAGCTGTACTTCGAGCTGCAGACCATGGGTGAGCAGCCTATGGGCGCCGAGCCGGGCCAGCCGCGCGGCTACCGCGAGGCGCTCGCCACCGTCGGCCGGCTGTCCACCGAGCTGGCCGAGGCCCAGAGCCAGATTGTGTGGCTGGACCAGACCGTGCAGCTGCGCGAGACCCAGCTCCGCAAGGAGCACCGCCTGTCCGACGACATCAAGAACTCGATGTCGTTCGCGATCGGGCGCGCCGTCACGGCGCCGTTCCGGTTCGTGTTCCGCGGGCTGCGGCCGATCTTCCGCGCGATGTCCCCGGGAGCGAAGTGACCAGCAAGGTAGGGATCATCACCCAGGCCCGGGCGACCAGCACCCGTCTCCCGGGCAAGGTGCTGCTGCCGGTCGGCGGCAAGACGTTCCTCGAGCACCACCTCGACCGTGTTGCCCTGAGCAACTTCCCGGTGATCGTGGCGACGACGGTGAACGCGGACGACGACCAGATCGTCGCGATCGCCACCCGGTACGGCGCACCGTGGCACCGCGGCAGCGAGCTGGACGTGCTGGAGCGGTTCGCCGGCGTGCTCGACGAGAACGACCTGGACGTGGTCGTCCGGGTCACCAGTGACTGCCCGCTGATCGACGGCCGGGTGATCGCCGCCGGCGTCGAGCGCTACCTGGCCGCGGACGACCCGCGGCTGTACGCGGCGAACACGCTCTCGCGCACGTATCCCCGCGGGTTCGACTTCGAGATCTTCTCCGCCGACCTGCTCCGCGAGGCGCACAAGAACGCGACGCTGCCCGCGGATCGCGAGCACGTCACGTCGTACCTGCACCAGAACCGGCCCGGCGACATCCGGCTGCTGAACCTCCCGTACGACGGATCCCCGCACGGCGCGAAGTACCGGCTCACGCTGGACACCGAGGACGACCGCCGGCTGCTCGCCACCTTGATCGAGCAGTACGACGCGCTGTCCCTCGACTGCGCCCAGCTGGTCGCGATCATGGACGAGCACCCGGAGCTTGCCGCTCTCAACGACCACATCGAGCAGAAGAAGCTCGGCGAGTAGGGGTCGTCATCGCCCTCAACCCGATCTCCGTCGGGCGCGTCGTCTTCAAGCCCGCGGAGGAGAGCGACGACGGGCTGGTGAAGACGGTCCAGCTGCTCCGCACCGCGATCGGCCTGGCCGTCATCGCCGCGGTGACCTTCCGGTACCGGCTGGCCTCATCGGTGCCGGAGGCGCTCGGAGGCCGGTTCAGCGACTCGTGGTCCAGCGCGATCGCGTTGACCGGCACCTTCCCGGTGGTGATCGGCCTGTTCATCGCCTTCTCGGCGGATCGCGGCGCGATGCTACGGGGCGCGCTCCGGTCGCTGGGCTCGATCCTCGCGCTGTGGGCAGGGATGTTCACGTTCGCGCTGGCGCAGGCGCCGGAGTTCGCCGGCATCCGCGCCCTTCCCGGCACCCTGGCGCCAGTGGTCAACCTGATCGTCGGAGCCTTCCTGCTGCTCTGGATGCTGCCGTTCGTGCTGTACGGGATCTACCTGTCGCTGGTGCACGTCTTCCGCACGGCCGACATCCACGCGTTCCTGCCACCCGTGCTGGCCAGCATCCTGACCTGGGAGATGGCGGCCCAGGGCTGGTACACGGGCGCCTACGAGGGAGCGCCGACACCGGTCCGGATGGCGGTCCTGCTCGGCGGACCGGTCTCGGTCACGCTCATCTCGGTCTGGGAGTGCAGCCGGCTGTGAGTGTCTGCGGACAGGTGCGGCCGGGATCGGACCGTCGTACGGCATGATTCGGGTGATGACTGCCGACGGGACAGTTGAGGACGGGACCGGGGTGCCGCAGGCGACCCCGGACGACCCGGCGCTGTCGTTCGCGGAGGTGGCCGCGGCGTACGACGCCGGCCGGCCGTCGTACCCGCCGGACGCGGTCCGGTGGATCCTCGGCGGCGAGCCGCTCAGGGTGCTCGACCTCGGCGCCGGGACCGGCAAGCTGAGCGAGGTGGTCGCCGAGCTCGGCCATGACGTGGTCGCGGTCGACCCGTCCAAGCAGATGCTGGAGTACGCGAAGAAGCTGCGCGGCGTCGACACCATGCCCGGCCGCGCCGAGGGCATCCCGCTCGGCCCGGCCTCGGTGGACGCGGTACTGGCCGGGCAGGCGTTCCACACCTTCGACCACGACAAGGCGCTCGCCGAGATCGCCCGCGTGCTCAAGCCCGGCGGCGTGCTGGGGCTGCTGTGGAACGACTACGACACCGTCGTCCCCTGGGTACGACGTTTCGCCCGGCTGGTCTTCGAGGACGCGACGAAACGTGGTGGCGGTGGCGAGCCGATGACCGTGCTGCTGCAGTCGGACCTGTTCGCTGCGCCGGAGCGCAAGACGTTCCGGCACTGGCACGAGCTGGACAAGCCCACCCTGCGGCTGCTCGCGCAGTCGATCTCGCGGGTCGCGCTGCTGCCGGAGTCGAAGCGGATCGGCGTCCTCGACGAGGTCGACGGCGTCTACGAGACGTCGGCGCGGCCGCCGGAACCGCTGCGGCTGCCCTGGATCACCACGGCGTACCGTGCCCGCAGCAGCGACATCGCCCGGTACGCCGCGAGGACGGAGCCGACATGACCGCACAACCGCTCGTGAACGAGGTCGGCGACCTGGTCGTCACGTCACCGGGCGCCCTGCGGCTGCTCGCCGAGCCGGGCAGCCTGGAGCTGTTCGACCACCTCAGCCGCCGCGACCCGGCCACGGCCGGCGAGCTCGGGCCGGTGCTCGCCGCGTCCGGCGGCACTGGTGCAGCCGACCGGCTCGAGCGGTTCGCCGAGTTCGGGCTCGCCACGCGGGACGGCGAGCGCTGGGCGACGACCGGCCGGGGGATCTACTTCGAGATCCCCGACGACCCCGAGGGCGCGGCCGCCGCGCGGGCGCTCAGCAACGTGATGCTCGGCAAGTACGTCGACCTGCCGCGCCGCTGGATCGCCGACGACGAGCCGCGACTCGACACCGACTGGGCCCGCGCATCCGGGCTGCTCAACGCCGGCTTCCACGCGACGGCCGACGAGTTGCGCGCGATCCAAGAGGAGCTGGAGCGCGTCCTTACCCCGTACACCAGCCGGACCGCCGACGAGGCGCCCGCGGGCAGCCGCCGGGTCCGCGTGCTCAGCTACTTCCTGCCGTCCGCCCCCTGACGCCGGCCACCGAGCGTCGGTTTCTGATCACCCGGCACGATGCGAGGTCGCGGCGGAAGGTTGCGACCGGTCGCGGAATGCAACGTTTTCGGATCGGGGCGAACGGCCGCGCCGCAGTTGCAGGCGGAAGGCGGCTGGTGGCGCTAGCGTTTGGCGACTGCGCCGTACGAGGAGAACCCACCGGGAGAACGCGATGCAGGATGACGCACTGTCCGAGCGCAACCGCCGCGCCTATGAGGCCGTGCACGAGGCCGACGATTTCGCGCTGCTGAAGAAGCGGTACAAGAACTTCGCCCTGCCGTGGACGATCGCGTTCATGGCCTGGTACCTGCTCTACGTGGTCTGCAACAACTGGGCCCGCGACTTCATGAGCACCAAGCTGGTCGGACACGTCAACGTCGCGCTGGTGTTCGGCCTGCTGCAGTTCGTCTCGACCTTCGTGATCGCCTGGCTGTACGGCCGGCACGCGAACCGCCAGCTCGACCCGCTCGCGGACGGGCTGAACGCCAAGTACAAGAGGGAGCGCCGCCGGTGAACGTGTCTTTGATGATCCCGCTCGCCGCCGAGCCTGGGAACCGCAACGTCACCGTCGCGCTGTTCCTCGCCGTCGTCGCGGTGACCCTGTACATCACCTACTGGGCGTCGCGGCACACCAAGAGCGCGTCCGACTACTACGCGGGCGGCCGGACCTTCAGCGGTGCGCAGAACGGGCTCGCGGTGGCCGGCGACTACATGTCCGCCGCGTCCTTCCTGGGTATCTCCGGCCAGATCGCGCTCTACGGGTACGACGGCTTCCTGTACTCGATCGGCTTCCTGGTCGCCTGGCTGGTCGCGCTGCTGCTGATCGCGGAGCTGATGCGGAACTCCGGCCGGTACACGATGGCCGACCAGCTCGCGTACCGGATGCGGCAGAAGCCGGTCCGCACCGCCGCGGCGACCTCCACGATCGTGGTGTCGATCTTCTACCTGCTGGCCCAGATGGTCGGCGCCGGCACGATCGTCGGCCTGCTGCTCGGCATCACCAGCACGTCCGGCAAGGCGGTCGTGATCGCGATCGTCGGCGTGCTGATGGTCTTCTACGTCACCGTCGGCGGCATGAAGGGCACCACCTGGGTGCAGATCGTCAAGGCCGTGCTGCTGATGAGCGGCACCGTGCTGATCACGTTCCTGGTGGCGCTGAAGTTCGACTTCAACATCTCGAAGCTGCTCGGCGCGGCCGCGGACCACACCGGCAAGGGCGAGGCGTTCCTGCAGCCGGGCCTGCTGTACGGCAAGGACCTGACCGGGCAGATCGACTTCCTGTCGCTCGCGCTCGCGCTGGTGCTCGGCACCGCCGGCCTGCCGCACATCCTGATCCGCTTCTACACGGTGCCGAACGCGAAGGCGGCGCGGCGCTCGGTCCAGTGGGCGATCGGGCTGATCGGCACCTTCTACCTGATGACCCTGGCGCTCGGCTTCGGCGCGGCGGCGCTGCTGGACACCGGCAAGGACAGCGCGATCGCCAAGTCGAAGGGCAACATCGCGTCGATCGCGCTGAGCGAGAACGTCGGCGGCGGACCGGGCTCGTTCGGCGGCACGCTGCTGCTGGCGCTGATCGCGGCGGTCGCGTTCGCCACCATCCTCGCGGTCGTCGCCGGCCTCACCCTGACGTCGGCCTCGTCGTTCGCGCACGACCTGTACTCCAACGTGTTCGTCCGGGGCAAGGTCAGCGAGAAGCAGGAGATACGGGTCGCCCGGTACGCCGCCGGCGGCATCGGCGCGATCGCGATCGCGCTGGCGATCCCGGCGCAGAAGCTGAACATCGCGTTCCTGGTGGCACTCGCCTTCGCGGTGGCCGCGTCGGCGAACCTGCCGGCGCTGCTGTTCAACCTGTTCTGGCCCCGGTTCAACACCCGCGGCGCCACCTGGAGCATCTACGGCGGCCTGCTGACGGCCGTCGTACTGGTGTTCTTCTCCCCCGTGGTGTCCGGCAAGGTCGACCCGAAGACCGGCGCGAGCCTGTCGATGTTCACCGACACCGGGATCGACTTCCACTGGTTCCCGCTGGACAACCCGGGCATCATCTCGATCCCGGCCGGCTTCCTGTTCGGCATCATCGGCACCCTGCTGAGCAAGGACCGCTCCAGCGAGGCCCGCTACGGCGAGCTCGAAGTCCGCGCCCTAACCGGCGCTGGTGCGGAGCAATAGGCCGGAACGTGATGGGAAGGGACGGCGTGCTCCGGGGCGGAACATGACCGGAGGGGACGGCGTGCTCCGGGGCGGAACATGACCGGAGGGGACGGCGTGCCGCCCTGTGGTTGATGTGGAGTGTCGTCTTGTGGTTCGGGGCGGGGGACGATCCCCCGCCCCGAAGCATGTGTGGGGCCGATCAGTGTTTGCCGATCTCGAGGCAGCTGATGAGTTCGGCGGCCCAGGGCTCGGGGTGGGCGTTGGGGCCGACGACCTGCATGGTGGCTAGGACGGTGAGGAGCATGCCGGTCGAGAGGAAGCGCTGGGCGTCCTCGACGGAGGCGCCGGTGAGGTCGCGGATCAGCTGGTAGATGTGCCCGTACCGGCGCCGGACCACGTCGCCGATCGCGGGGTCGGCGCTCGCGGCGAAGCCGTGCAGCAGTACGACGAGCAGGTCGCGGTCGGCGAGCAGGGCCGTGTAGCCGTCGGCCAGGCTGGCCAGGTCCGCGCGCTCCCCGGCGGCCGTGCGGAACGCCTGCTCGATCCGGTCGCAGACGTGTTCCGAGACGGCCAGGAACAACTGCTGCTTGGTCCCGAAGAGCCGGATCACGTACGGCTGTGAGACGCCGGCCAGCCGGGCGATCTCGTCGGTCTTGGTACCCGCGTAGCCGTTCGCGGCGAACGCCGTGATCGCTGCCTGCACGACCTGCTCGCCCCGCTCGGCCGCGGTCAGCCGGGTTCTCGTCGTACCAGTCATCGCAGGTCCTCCTCTCGATTCGCTCTTGACATGTTATCAGTCGATGCATACTTTGGTAGCAAGTTATCAGTGGATTACAACTTAGGAGCCGGAGAGATGACGACATCCACCCTCGAGCCCGGTCGGCGCCCTGGCATCCAGGCCGCGCCAGACGCACCGGCTCCGACGAGGAAGACCTGGCCGCTCGGCGCGGTGCTGGCCGCGGTCGGCGTGCCGATGTTCATGGTCACGCTGGACAACCTGGTCGTGACCAACGCGCTGCCGGTGATCAAGTCCGAGCTCGGCGCGAGCCTGAGCGACCTGCAGTGGTTCGTGAACGCCTACACGCTGTCGTTCGCGACCCTGCTGCTCACCGCCGCGGCGATCGGCGACCGGCTCGGCCGGCGGCGGATCTTCCTCGCCGGGATCACCTTGTTCACGATCGCGTCCGCGGCCTGTGCGCTGGCGACCGAGCCGTGGATGCTGATCGGCGCCCGCGCGATCCAGGGCGTCGGCGCCGCCGCCGTGATGCCGCTGTCGCTCACCCTGCTGGCCGCGGCTGTTCCGGAGAAACTGCGCAGCGCCGCGATCGGCATCTGGGGCGGTATCTCCGGCCTCGGTGTGGCGGTCGGCCCGGTCGTCGGCGGCGCGGTCGTGGACGGCCTGAACTGGCAGTGGATCTTCTGGCTGAACGTGCCCGTCGGCGTGGTCGCCGTCGTGATGGCCGCCCGGGTGCTGAACGAGTCGCACGGCCGCGGCCACAAGCTGGACCTGACCGGCCTGGTGCTGTCGGCGACCGGCGTGCTGTCGGTGGTGTGGGGTGTCGTGCACGGTCACGACGACGGCTGGACCTCGGCCGGCGTGCTGACCACGCTGATCGGCGGCGCCGTCCTGCTGGCCGCGTTCCTGGCCTGGGAGCGCCGTATCGAGACCCCGATGCTGCCGCTGCGGCTGTTCTCGTCGCGCGGGTTCAGCGCGGTCAACGCGACCGCCTTCACGTTCTCGGTCGGCGTGTTCGGGTCGATCTTCCTGCTGGCCCAGTTCTTCCAGGTCGTGCAGGGCTACACGCCGCTCGAATCCGGCATCCGCACGATGCCGTGGACGATGGCGCCGATGGTGGTCGCACCGCTGGCCGGGATCTTCGTCGACCGGATCGGCGCCCGCACGCTGATCGTCACCGGACAGGTGTTCCTGGCCACCGCGCTGGCGTGGATGGCGCTGATCACGACCGCCGACACCCAGTACGTCACGTACATCGCCCCGTTCATCCTCGGCGGCGTCGGCATGGGCCTCACCTTCGCGCCGTCGGCGTCGGTCGTGATGTCGAGCGCCCCAGGGGCCGACCAGGGCGTTGCCTCCGGCACCAACAACACGATCCGCGAGGTGGGCGTCGCGATGGGCGTCGCCGTCCTGGCCTCCGTGTTCGCGTCGTACGGCTCCTACACCTCGCCCACCAGTTACGTCGACGGCCTGGTCCCCGCCGTCGCCACCGGCTCCGTCATCGTCGCCGCCGGCGCCCTCATCGCCCTCTTCCTCCCCGGCCGCTCCCGCAACACCTGACCGGCCCCGCCGAGTCGTGGATTCCCGCACCGGCTCCCCGCGGGGGGCGCCGCGGGAATCCACGACTCGGCGTTTTGACAGGGTGGAACGGGTCAGGCGCGTTGCTTCAGCCAGCCGAGGATGTCGGCGATCACCAGGTCCTGCTCGGGTTCGTTCAGGACTTCGTGGAACAGGCCGTCGTACGTGTTCGGGGTCTTGTCGGCCGAGCTCGCCCGCTCGTTCACCCTCGTCGCGCCGGCCGGGGCGACGATCGCGTCGCCGGTGCCCTGGAGGATCAGCAGCGGTACGACGATCCGGTCCGCTGTGTCATGGCGCAAGCATGCCGGTTCCATGAAAAACAAGCACGTACGCTTGCTTCGCGGCGGTCGCAGGGCATAGCCTCCGGGTGTCGCGCCGATCGAGGAGGCATCGCGTCATGAGCACAGTCCCCGAACCGCGGCTGCTGAGCGACCGGATCGAGTACTGGGCGGACCATCGGCCCGACGACGAAGCCGTCAGGTA
>Ga0137374_10003334_pt1 | contig 18986 bp, 13 predicted proteins | sample SagtaG_20_FD_104811 | JGI IMG/M metagenome (GOLD analysis project Ga0137374, IMG submission 104811) | Vadose zone soil microbial communities from Sagehorn Ranch, Mendocino, California, USA - Sage1_R_100_16 metaG | ecosystem: Environmental > Terrestrial > Soil > Vadose zone | place: USA...
AGCCGAGCTCGAGGCCGATCACCCCCGCGCCGACGACGAGCAGGCGCTCCGGCACCTTGGGCAATGCGATCGCGCCGTCGGACGACACGATGCGCTTCTCGTCGATGTCGATGCCCTTGAGCCGCGCCACGTCCGAGCCGGTGGCGATGACGATGTTCCTGGTCGCAAGGATGCGGGCGTCGCCGTTGCCTTTCACCTCGATCTCGCCCGGCGCGACGATGCGGCCGGTGCCGTGCACCGCCTCGATCTTGTTCTTCTTGAGCAGGAACTCGACGCCCTTGACGTTGCCGTCGACCCCCTCGTCCTTGAACTTCATCATCGCCTTGAGATCGAGCTTCGGCTCGCCGAGCTTGATCCCCATCTTGCCGAAGGTGTGCCCCGCCTCCTCGAACCGCTCGGAGGCATGCAGGAGCGCCTTCGACGGGATGCAGCCGACGTTGAGGCAGGTGCCGCCGTGGGTCGCGCGCTTCTCCACCACCGCGGTCTTCAGTCCCAGCTGCGCCGCGCGGATGGCGCCGACGTAGCCGCCCGGGCCGGTGCCGATGACGACGAGATCGTAGGCAGGATTTGCCATGACACGTATCCTGTTTGCCCGGTCGGCGCGGACACTGCCCGAAGCATCCGGCCGAAACAAGCGAGCGGTGGATCACGTGGATATGGGGCGTGAGGTGGCGCGCAGGCACACCGCGGGCGTCATGGCAGCCTTGATCGCGTCGACGATTTTCCCCCTGGCGCCGGCCGCGGCGCAGACGTCCGAGGCGCCGGCGGCCTTCGGTGCGGCGCTCACGACCTGGGCCGCCAAGCACCGGATCAAGCGCGCCTTCATCATCGTGCGGCGGGATGGCCGCATCGTCCATGCATCGGCGCTGGGAGGTGCGGATCCGGACGCGCTGGTCCACCTCGCCAGCCTGTCCAAGGCGATCACCGCCGCCTGCATCGCGACCCTGATCCGGGACGGAAAGCTCGCCTTCGACACGCCGGTTGCCGCGGCACTCGCGAAGTTCATCGCGGTCCACGGAAAGCCGCGCGACCCGCGCCTTCTCCGCGTGACGATCGGCCAGCTGTTGACCCACCGGGCCGGCTTCGCGAACAGCGACGACGACGATCCGGCGACCGGCCGCAATCTCGATCGCTACCTCAAGACCCACACCTCGCGGGCGCCGCCGAAAGCGTCGCTTGTCGCCGCCACGCTTAAGGCCCGGCTCGTGCGCGAGCCGGGCGCCGAATACGCCTACGGCAACGCCGGCTATCTGCTGCTCGGCGCCGTCATCGAGGAGGCAAGCCGCGAGCCCTATCTCTCCTATTGTCGCAAGGCGGTGCTCGAGCCCCTCGGCCTGTCGGGGGACTTCGAGCCGGCCTGGCGGGTATCCTCATCGCTGGGCGCCTGGCGCATGCGGGGTGAGGACTATCTGCGTTTCCTCGATCTGTTGGCCGCGGACGACCAGCGGCTTGGAGCCGCGGCAAAACCCTGGATGCTTGAGCCGGACGGCAAGGCCGTCTCATTCGACGCCGCAGTCTGGTATGGGCTCGGCACCTTCGTGCGCAAGGCCGAGCGCGGCGCCGATGTCTGGCACTGGGGCTCGTGGGACTACACGCCGGAGAGCTGGGAAAAGGACACGGTCCGCACGAGCTTCGTCGCCTATGCCAAGCGCATGAGCGACGGCACCGCGTGGTTCGTCTACGCGCAGCCGCGCGTGGAGGAAGGCGCGCCGCGGATAGAGCTCGATCGGGCGCTATTCGAAGCTTACCGGGCAGCCAAGCGGTAAGATGACGATGTGGGTCAGCGGCTGACAGTGCGATTAGTACTGAAGCACTGATGCGACTTCATTGAGCCGAGCTTGATTCTCGGCCTTCAGCCGAAGCGTATCGGCGCCAAAATCGATCTGCTCGCCCCTGTCGTTGATCCATTCGATGGAGTGGCCGTACTCGCTAACCTGGACCTTTTGAAAGTTCTTCGGCTTTTGCAGATAGGTGAAAATGCGGCCGCGCCCGATGGTCGGGCGCAGGTCAACCACGCCCTGATATCCATCATTCCAAACAATTTTGAGCACGCCGTGTATCACCGGCTCCGCCGACACGATGCGCGGCAGCTTTTTCATTCTATTTTTCCTGGACTTAGGTCGGACTGGCACCTGATCGACGCTTCCAAAAGTTGGCTCCTTCGGGCCCTGGCCCACGCCACGACTTTTCGATATTGCGGCTTAGGTAAATCGCCTCGGAGGATTTTCAAAGTCTTGATTTCAAACGACGCACGGTACTCCCCGTACTCCTCATGAAAATGCGAGGGAGCATGATCATCCCAATAGAACTGTATCTTGATCCCATCAATGACCGCGACGGTTGGCATGTCAAGAACGCCCGGCCAGTCACAAATCCAGCACCAGCCGCGCCGGGTCCTCCAAAATCTCCTTCACCCGCACCAGGAACGTCACCGCCTCGCGGCCGTCGACGACGCGGTGGTCGTAGGAGAGCGCCAGATACATCATCGGGCGTATCTCGACCTTGCCGCCGATCGCCACCGGCCGCTCCTGGATCTTGTGCATGCCGAGGATGCCCGATTGCGGCGCGTTGAGGATCGGCGTCGACATCAGCGAGCCGTAAACGCCGCCGTTGGTGATGGTGAACGTGCCGCCCTGCATCTCCTCGATCTTGAGCGTGCCTTCGCGCGCGCGGGCGCCGAACCCGGCGATCTCCTTTTCGATCTCGGCGAGCGATTTTTTGTCGGCGTCGCGCACCACCGGCACGACCAGGCCGCGCTCGGTGCCGACCGCAATGCCGATGTGGTAGTAGTTCTTGTAGACGATGTCGGTGCCGTCGATCTCGGCGTTGACGGCGGGAATTTCCTTGAGCGCCTGCACGCTGGCCGCGACGAAGAAGCCCATGAAGCCGAGCTTCACGCCGTGCTTCTTCTCGAAGACCTCGCGGTACTGGCTGCGCAGCGCCATCACCGCGCTCATGTCGACCTCGTTGAAGGTCGTGAGCATGGCGGCGGTGTTCTGCGCGTCCTTGAGCCGCCGCGCGATGGTCGCCCGCAGCCGGGTCATCTTCACGCGCTCTTCGCGGGCGGCATCGTCGGGCGGCGACGGCGTGCGCACCTGAACCGCCGCCGCCGGCTGCGCCACCGGGGTCGGCTGCGCGGCCGCGCGCTCGATCGCCGCCAGCATGTCGCCCTTGGTGAGGCGGCCGTCCTTGCCGGTGCCGGGAACGGTGCCGGCGTCGATGCCGCTTTCCGCCGCAAGCTTCCGCACCGACGGCGCGAGCGGCACATCGGCCGGCGCGACCTTGGGAGCGGCGGCTGCGACTTTCGGACCCGCCGGCGGTGAAACCGCTTGCGGCGCCGGTTGCTCCGGTGCGGCCGGCTTGGTCGCCGCCTTCGCGCCCTCCTGGATGTGGCCGAGCAGCGCGCCCACCGCGACCGTCTCCCCGTCCTTGGCGCTGATATCCGACAACACGCCGGCGGCCGGCGCCGGGACCTCGATCGTCACCTTGTCGGTTTCCAGTTCGACCACCGGCTCGTCGACGGCGACCGACTCGCCCGGGTGCTTGAACCAGCGGCCGATTGTCGCCTCGGTCACCGACTCGCCGAGCGCGGGGACACGGATGTCAGCCATGGGATCGTTCCTTCAGACGGCTGCGGGGCAGACGGCAACCGGCAGACGACGGACGACGGATAGAACAACGCGAGCTTTCTGTCCTCTGTCCTCCGTCCTCTGTCCTCCGGTTCACTCCAGCGCCTCGTCGAACAGGCTCTTGAGCTGGGCGAGATGGCGCGACATGAGGCCGGTCGCCGTTGCCGCCGCGGCCGGCCTGCCGGCATAGCGCGGCCGCTTGTGCTTGGCGCCGATCTGATTGAGCACCCACTCGATGAACGTATCGACGAAGAACCATGCGCCCATGTTGCGCGGCTCTTCCTGGCACCACACGATCTCCGCCTGCTTGAAACGGGAAAGCTCGTGCACCAGCGCCTTGGTCGGGAACGGATGGAGCTGCTCGACCCGCATCAGGTAGATATCGTCGATCCCGCGCTTCTCGCGCTCCTCGTACAGGTCGAAATAGACCTTTCCCGAGCACAGGACCACGCGGCGGATGTCGGCGTCGGGAACGAGCTTGATCTTCTCGTCCGGCAGCAATTGCGCGTCGTCCCATAAGAGGCGGTGGAACGTCGCGCCCGACCCCATCTCGTCGAGCCGCGACACTGCGCGCTTGTGGCGCAGCAGCGACTTCGGCGTCATCAGGATCAGCGGTTTGCGGATCTCCCGCTTCAATTGCCGGCGCAGGATGTGGAAGTAGTTCGCCGGCGTGGTGCAGTTCGCCACCTGCATGTTGTCCTCCGCGCACATCTGCAGGAAGCGCTCGAGCCGCGCCGAGGAATGCTCCGGCCCCTGGCCCTCGTAGCCGTGCGGCAGCAGGCACACGAGGCCAGACATGCGCAGCCACTTGCGCTCGCCCGACGAGATGAACTGATCGAACACGACCTGGGCGCCGTTGGCGAAGTCGCCGAATTGCGCCTCCCATATGGTGAGCGCGTTCGGCTCGGCGAGCGAATAGCCGTACTCGAAGCCGAGCACCGCCTCCTCCGAGAGCATCGAGTTGATGACTTCGAAGCGGCCTTGACGCTCGCTCAGCTGATTGAACGGGATGTAGCGGGTCTCGTCCTCCTGGTCGATCAGCACCGAATGGCGCTGCGAGAACGTGCCGCGCTCGCTGTCCTGTCCGGAAAGCCGCACGGGAAATCCCTCGACCAGCAGCGAGCAGAACGCCAGCGCCTCGGCGGTCGCCCAGTCGATGCCCTGGCCCGACTCGATCGCCTTGGCGCGATTGTCGAGGAAGCGCTGGATCGTCCGGTGCAGGTGAAAATCCTTCGGAGCGGCGGTGATCTTCTTGCCGATATCCTTCAACGTCTCGATCGCGACGCCGGTATCGCCTCGGCGCGGATCATCGAAATCATGCGCCGCCTTGAAGCCGGCCCAGCGGCCGTCGAGCCAATCGGCGCTGTTCGGCCGGTACGCCTGGGCGGCCTCGAATTCGGCGTCGAGCCGGGCGCGCCAGTCGGCCTTCATCTTTTCGACCTCGCCTTCGCTGACGACGCCTTCGCCGACCAGTTTCTTGCCGTAAATCTCCAGCGTCGAGGGATGCGAGCGGATCTTCTTGTACATGAGCGGCTGGGTGAACGCGGGCTCGTCGCCCTCGTTGTGGCCGAACCGCCGATAGCAAAACATGTCGATGACGACCGGCTTTTGGAATTTTTGCCGGAACTCGGTTGCGATCTTGGCCGCGAAGACCACCGCCTCGGGGTCGTCGCCGTTGGCGTGGAAGATCGGCGCCTCGATCATCTTGGCGACGTCGGACGGATAGGGGGAAGAGCGGCTGTAGCGCGGATAGGTGGTGAAGCCGATCTGGTTGTTGACGATGAAATGGACCGAGCCGCCGGTGCGATGTCCCCGCAACCCCGACAGGCCGAAGCATTCGGCGATCACGCCCTGTCCGGCGAACGCCGCATCGCCGGAAATGAGCAGCGGCATGACCATCCTGCGGTCCTCGGGGGTGGCGCCGTGCTGGTCTTGCTTGGCGCGCACTTTCCCGAGCACGACCGGATTGACGATCTCCAGGTGCGACGGGTTTGCGGTGAGCGAAAGATGCACCTGGTTGCCGTCGAACTCGCGGTCGGAGGAGGCGCCGAGATGGTATTTGACGTCGCCTGAGCCTTCGACCTCGTTGGGCGTGGCGGAACCGCCTTTGAACTCGTGGAAGATGGCGCGGTGCGGCTTGCCCATCACCTGGGCGAGCACGTTGAGCCGGCCGCGATGGGCCATGCCGAAGATGATCTCCTTCACGCCGAGGGCGCCGCCGCGCTTGATGATCTGCTCGAGCGCTGGGATCGTCGATTCGGCGCCGTCGAGCCCGAACCGCTTGGTGCCGGTGAACTTGAGGTCGCAGAATTTCTCGAAGCCTTCCGCCTCGACCAGCTTGTTGAGGATCGCGCGCTTGCCCTCGCGGGTGAACGTGATCTCCTTGTCCGGTCCCTCGATACGCTCCTGGATCCAGCCCTTCTGGGCGGGATCGGAGATGTGCATGAACTCGACGCCGAGCGTCTGGCAATAGGTGCGCTGGAGGATCGCCACGATCTCGCGCAAGGTGCCGAATTCGAGACCGAGCACGTGATCGAGAAAGATCGGGCGGTCGTAGTCGGCCTCGGTGAAGCCGTAGGAGCGCGGGTCGAGCTCCTGCTCGTCTTTCATCGGCTCGAGGCCGAGCGGATCGAGATTGGCGTGGAAGTGCCCACGAAAGCGGTAGGCACGGATCAGCATCAGCGCGCGCACCGAATCGCGGGTCGCCTGCTGGACGTCGGCCTGGGAGACCTCGACGCCCGTGGCCTGCGCCTTGGCCTTGATCTTGTCGCCGACCGCCTTCCCCACCTCGCCCCAGTCGCCGGCGAGCGCGGCGACGAGTTCGCCGCGCGCCGGCTGCGGCCAGTCCGGCCGTTTCCATGACGGCCCGCGCGCGAGCCTCTCGACGTCGCTGGCGTCGTCCTTCAGGCTCTGGAAGAACGCCCGCCATTCCGCATCGACCGCGTTCGGGTCGGCCTCGTACCGCGCATAGAGGTCTTCGATGTAGGCGCCGTTACCCCCGTAGAGGAACGACGTGCGGGCAAAAGCTGCGTTGGCGTCCTGGCGAGACATGAATAGACCTCTGCGTGCTGGTTCAGGGCGTGTGGGACCTTGGTGGCAAGCCCTTTGCAATGGAAACCGCAAAATTAGGGTTCGCGGGATTGACGGCTACCTCACGGGTCCTGGGCAGCACCACAAGATCCATATCATCCATCGGGATTGCGCCGAGGAGTGGCTCATCCCCCAACACCATTGCCCCTGTAAACACAGGCGGTTGGCAAAGGAGACACTTACTGGACCGACGTAGGAAATCAGGCGCCGCGAGCCATCGGCGAATGTTGCTTCTCGTTTCTCGTGTTCTTCGAGCTGAAGCTGCAGCACAATATGCTCCGGAAGGCACGGATGCACGGGCCCGGAATCTGCTAGCGCGTCGACCTCGACTGGAGCAAGGTCGGGCAATCGGGGATTTGCGAGTCTGATGCGGGCATGAGCTAGACCCATCTATGCCTCCCAAAGTCATCGCAACACCTTGCGAAAGCGCACGCAAATGCGCGGCTTTTTCCTGGTCTCTTGTACTCTATTTAGGGCGTGCGTGCGTTTCGTAAACCACAAAGAATGAATCAACGGTCTAAATTAACGCTTCAGCACATCGGCCAGCGTCTTGCCCAGCCGCGCCGGGGAGGGCGACACCTTTATCCCGGCCGACTCCATGGCGGCGATCTTGGATTCGGCATCGCCCTTGCCGCCCGAAATGATGGCGCCGGCATGACCCATGCGCCGGCCGGGCGGCGCGGTGCGGCCGGCGATGAAGCCGACCATCGGCTTCTTTCGCCCGCGCTTCGCCTCGTCCTTGATGAACTGGGCGGCGTCCTCCTCGGACGATCCGCCGATCTCCCCGATCATGACGATTGCCTCGGTCTTGTCGTCGGCGAGGAACATCGCCAGCACGTCGATGAACTCGGTGCCCTTGACCGGGTCGCCGCCGATGCCGACCGCGGTGGTCTGGCCCAGGCCTTCGCGGGTGGTCTGGAACACGGCCTCGTAGGTCAAGGTCCCCGAGCGCGACACGATCCCGACCTTGCCGGGCTGAAAGATGTTGCCCGGCATGATGCCGATCTTGCATTCGCCGGCGGTCATCACGCCGGGGCAGTTGGGGCCGATCAGGCGCGACTTCGAGCCGTCGAGCGCGCGCTTCACGCGCACCATGTCGAGCACCGGAATGCCCTCGGTGATGCACACGACGAGCGGAATGTCCGCGTCGATCGCCTCGCAGATGGCGTCGGCGGCGCCCGCCGGCGGCACGTAGATCACGCTCGCGTCGCAGCCGGTCTCCATCCGCGCCTCGGCGACCGTATCGAACACCGGCAGCCCGAGATGGATCGAGCCGCCCTTGCCGGGCGAGGTGCCGCCGACCATCTGCGTCCCGTAGGCGATTGCGGCTTCCGAATGGAACGTGCCGTTCTTGCCGGTGAAGCCCTGGCAGATGACCTTGGTGTTCCGGTCGACGAGGATGGACATTGCTACGGCCCCGCAGCCGGTCTGCGCATGAGGTTCAAAACGATGCCCGGCGAGTTGGTCGGCGTCGCGTCCATCAGGAGCAGAATGACATTTTCCGATTCGAGCTGGATGCGCCACGCACTCGAGCGCCGCATGCCGTCGGGCGAGACGGCCTCTCGCTGCGGCGGTCCGATATTCATCGCCTTCATCAGGTCCTGTTTGACCTCTTCGCCCTGTGGATCGGTCGCCGTGATCGCACACGATGCGACGTCTCCGGCGGGACCGCGGGCTTCGCCCGCGACCAGCTCATGGGGTCCGGTGGCGAGGCTGACCCACCATGACTTGGTGTGGTTGAAATAGCCCTCCGGTCCCGCGGCGGTGCGCGTATCGATATTGACGGGCAGTTTTTCCGCCGTTGCCTTGGCATCGATGCGCGACAAGGTGGGCAACTCCGAACCGCAGAAGCCGCGGAAAGAGTCGACGAGCGAAGCGCTGCGCTCATCGGCGCATGCCGTGCTCCCGCCCAGCGCCGTTGCACCAACGATGAGCGCCCAACGGATCACCTTGCACGCTCCCGCACCGCCGTGACGATCTTCTGCGCGGCGTCGTCGAGATCGTCGGCCGAGACGACGTTGAGATTGGACGTGGCGATGATCTCCTTGCCGAGCTCGACATTGGTGCCTTCGAGCCGCACCACCAGCGGCACCTGCAGACCGACTTCCTTCACCGCCGCGACCACGCCCTCGGCGATGATGTCGCAGCGCATGATGCCGCCGAAGATGTTGACCAGAATGCCTTTCACCTTGGGATCGGCGGTGATGATCTTGAACGCCGCCGTCACCTTTTCCTTGGTCGCGCCGCCGCCGACGTCGAGGAAGTTCGCCGGGCTCTCGCCGTAGAGCTTGATGATGTCCATGGTGGCCATGGCAAGTCCGGCGCCGTTCACCATGCAGCCGATGGTGCCGTCGAGCGCGATGTAGTTGAGGTCGTATTTCGACGCCTCGATCTCCTTCTCGTCCTCCTCGGAAAGATCGCGCAGCGCCACCACGTCCTGATGCCGGTAAAGCGCGTTGTCGTCGAACGAGACCTTGGCGTCGAGGCAGACCAGTTGCCCGCTCTTGGTGAGGATCAGCGGATTGATCTCCAGCAGGCTCATGTCCTTGGCGATGAACGCCTGGTAGAGCTTGGCGATCAGGCTCTCCATTTGCTTCACCAGGTCGCCGGTCAGCCCGAGGGCGCGCGCCGCGTTGCGTCCGTGATGCGGCAAGATCCCGGTCGCCGGATCAATGCTGAAGGTCACGATCTTTCCCGGGTCGGTTTTTGCAACTTCCTCGATGTCCATCCCGCCTTCGGTCGAGATGACGAAGGCCACCCGGGAGGTCGCGCGATCGACCAGCGCCGAAAGGTAGAGCTCGCGCTCGATCGCCGCGCCCTCCTCGACGTAGAGCCGATGAACCTGCTTGCCGCGCGGGCCGGTCTGGTGCGTGACGAGGATCGAGCCGAGCAGGCGCTCGGCCATCTGCTTTACGTCGTCGATCGACTTGACCACCTTGACGCCGCCGGCCTTGCCGCGCCCGCCGGCGTGGATCTGCGCCTTGACCACGTAGACCGGCCCGCCGAGGTCCTGCGCGGCCTTGACCGCCTCCTCGACCGTGAACGCCGCGACGCCGCGCGGCACCGGGACGCCGAAGGTCGCCAGCACCGCTTTGGCCTGATACTCGTGGACGTTCATTTCCCGAGATCCGGCGCGATTTTCTTGCAGGCGTCGACCAGGCTCTGCACCGACGTGACCGATTTCTCGAACATGTCGCGCTCGGCCCCGTTGAGCTGGATCTCGACGATGCGCTCGACCCCCTTGGCGCCGATCACGATCGGCACGCCGACATAGAGCTCGCGCACGCCGTATTCGCCGTTGAGCCAGACGGCGCAGGGGAGCACCCGCTTCTTGTCGCGCAGGTAGCTCTCGGTCATCGCGATGGCGGAGGCCGCCGGCGCGTAGAAGGCCGAGCCGCTCTTGAGCAGGTTGACGATCTCGGCGCCGCCGTCGCGCGTGCGCTGGACGATGGCGTCGAGCCGCGCCTGCGTGGTCCAGCCCATCCGCACCAGGTCGGGCAGCGGGATTCCGGCGACGGTCGAATAGCGGATCAGCGGCACCATCGTGTCGCCGTGGCCGCCGAGCACGAAGGCAGTGACGTCCTCGACCGACACGTTGAATTCATCCGCCAGGAAGTAGCGAAAGCGCGAAGAGTCGAGCACACCCGCCATCCCGACCACCATGTTCCTGGGCAGGCCGCAACACTTCTGCAGCGCCCACACCATGGCGTCGAGCGGATTGGTGATGCAGATCACGAAGGCATTGGGCGCGTATTTGCGGATGCCGGCGCCGACCTGCTCCATGACCTTGAGGTTGATGCCGAGGAGATCGTCGCGGCTCATGCCGGGCTTGCGCGGCACGCCGGCGGTGACGATGCACACCGAGGCGCCGTCGATCGCCTCGTAGGAGTTGGTGCCGGAAAAACGGGCATCGAAACCGTCCACCGGCGAAGATTGGGCGATGTCGAGCGCCTTGCCCTGCGGGATTCCCTCGGCGATGTCGAACAGGACGACGTCGCCCAGCTGTTTGAGGCCGACGAGGTGGGCGAGCGTGCCGCCGATCTGGCCAGCACCGATCAATGCAATCTTGTGGCGCGCCATGTGGGGAATGTCCTTGCGGTGCGAGACGATTGGAGGTCCGGCCGTGCGCGGGTGATTAGCCGTTTCGGGCGGGGCGTTCAAGTCGGCCGGTAAGTCCCGACACGGCGGGACACGGCGCGCCGATTCATGACTCGCGTCACCGGCATGGAGCACGTATTGGAAGGCCGGCCCGGGCCGAAATAAACTGCAGAACACCGCGGTCGAGAAACGCCATGGATCTTTGTCGCAACGATACTGCCGAGTTCACGAAATGGGTGGTGACGGCCGGTCTGCTCCAGGAGCCGTTCGTGCTCGTCGACGTCGGTGTCCAGGACGGCGAGAACGTGCGCTGGCACCTGCTGGGAGACCATCTGGTGGTGCATGGCTTCGACCCCGTCGACGAGGCGATCGACCGGCTCATTGTCGAGAACGGGCAAAAGCCGAACCGGCACTATCATCGGCTGGCATTGGGCAGTTGCGAGGAGGAGCGGATTTTCTATTTCAATGCGGCCAATCCGACGGCCAGCTCGATGTACTCGCAGGGCGTGAGCCGCTTCGAGGTGGAGACCACCGAACAGCCGCGCAAGGTCAAGGTCCGCCGGCTGGACGCGCTGTTTGCCGAGGGCGTCATTCCGCGTGCCGACTTTCTCAAGGTCGACGTCGAGGGCTTCGAGATCGACGTCTTCCAGGGCGCGCAGGAGCTGTTGGCCGCCGGCGTGCTCGGCATCGAGGCGGAGTCCAATTTCGGCATCAGCGCAGTCTATCCGAAAAGCCATCTCGCGGCCGTCGCGGAGAGCGTTCTCGGCCATGGTCTTCTCGTCTTCGACCTTGCCTTCAACCGCATCCCGCGCGCGAGTTTTCAGCGTGCGCTGGAGGCGAAGGGTCTCGAGGCGATTGTCCGACAGGATCGCATCGGCAAGCCTTCGACGTTGAGCGTCTTGTTCTGCCGAGATCCGATTCAAGAGGCCGATGCCCCGGAATTGTATCTTGCGCCGCTGCCGCCCATCGGCTGCGACCAGCTGATCAAGCTCATGATCATCTATGAGCTGCATGGGTTGAACGATATCGCGCTCGACACGGCGAGGCGCTTCGTCGAGCTGCTCGGTTCCCGGCTCGATGTCGAACGCGCGATCGCACTGCTCGCCGATCCATCTTGTCGGGACGGGGCGTTCGACACGAGTCTGGAGCAGCGAATTCGGGACTTCGAGCAGTCGACCAGCTGGCGGGTGACGGCACCGTTGCGGGCGCTGAAACGGACGTTCGATAAGCTTGTGGGGAGCGGGGCGGCAGCGCCCAACGAGCGCAGCCGGAAAGCCTGACGGCGCAAGCGCATCCGACCAGGTGAACGAGGCCGGCGGCCGCGCGGACGTTGCGCGGAAGGAATGCGAAAACCGCCATTCACGTCTCCACCAGGCCTTTGCGCGCGGCCGGCGCGGCGCGCCGTCCGTGCGGCAGGCCGAGGTAGGCGGCAGAGCGCATCTCGACGAGGCGGGACGCGGTGCGGCGAAATTCCTGCGCCTCGAAGCCGTCGCTCGCCCGGTAGAGCGCGTCGGGCTCCGCTTCCGCCGAGGCGATGAGCTTCACCGCGTGGTCATAGAGCGTGTCGATCAGGATGATGAAGCGTTTGGCCTCGTTGCGCGCGTCGTAGCTCATGACCGGGATATGGTCGAGCAGGATGGTGTGGAATTGGTGCGCGATCTTGAGATAGTCGCCCGCCGCCAGCGGCTGCCCGCACAACTGATGGAACGTGAACCTGGCGACGCCCCTGGCCGCCTGCGGCACGCGGATGGTGCGCCCCCGCAAGGCGATGTCCACCGGCTCCCCGCCGAATGCGCCGGTCAGCCGCTCCCACGCCATGTCGAGCGCCACGTCGGCGTCTTCGTCCGCGTACCACACCGGCGCGCCGGCAAGCTTGTCGAGGCGGAAGTCGATGCGCGCGTCGAGCCGCACGGCGTCCATGCGATCCTGCATGAGGGCAATGAACGGCAGGAACAGATCGCGGTTGAGTCCGTCCCGATAAAGATCGTCGGGCGCCACGTTCGAGGTCGCGACCACGATCACGCCGTGATCGAACAGCCGCGCGAACAGCCGCCCCAGGATCATCGCGTCGGCGATGTCGGTGACGTGGAACTCGTCGAAACAGATGAGCCATGATTCCGCCGCGAGCGCGGCCGCGACCGGCGCGATCGGATCGTCGCCCTTGACCTCGCCGCGCTTGCGCTCCTGCCGCCAGACGTGCACGCGCTCGTGCACGTCGAGCATGAATTCGTGGAAATGGGTGCGCCGCTTGCGCACGACCGGGCTCGCCGCGAAGAACAGATCCATCAGCATGGTCTTGCCGCGGCCGACGTCGCCGAAGATGTAGTACCCCTTGAGCAGCCCGGCGCCGTGCTCGCGCCGGCCGAACATCCATCCCAACGCCGAGGACTTGCGCGCCAGCCGCTGCTGGCCGAGGCGCGTGTTGAGGTCGGTGAGCCTTGCGGCGACCGCTTCCTGCGCCGGGTCGTGCTCGATCTCGCCGGCCGCGACGAGGGCGGCGTAACGCTCGCTGACGGTGCCGGCCATGAAGACGTGGGAGGAACTGTGAGGACCTGGGGAGCCTGTGCGCCGAAGGCATTAGCTGCCTTGCGCCGGATGCCGAGCAGCCTGGCACCGCCGGCCGCGCCGTCGTTTGGGGCGCCTCCCTACGTCGGGTCGGATGCATGGCAGCTATGCGTTTACCTCGTTATCCGGCTGCTTAAACATTGTGCCGTCAGGCACTTGCCTCACTTTTGCTGCAACGCAATATTAGCTGTCGAGGGTCCGGTTCGATTCCGGTCCATGGGAAGAAGCGGCTCGGAGGGTCTTCAACGCAAAACATAATAAGGAGACCCCTATGCGTGACCTCCTTCCGGAGAACGGCCGGATCCGCAAGTTGTGGATCGGTGACACCGATATCTACCGCGATCATCTCCTGCGTCTCGATGCGGAGAGCCGGCGCAACCGCTTCGGCGGTGCGGTGTCGGACACGTTCATCGACCATTACGTCGCGGTCGCGAACAGCCTCGACAGCGTGATCCACGGTTTCTACGTCGACGAAATCCTGCGCGGTGCCGGCGAATTGCGGCCGCTCGGCCCGGCCTTCGCCAATGAAGCGGAAGCCGCGTTCTCGATCGAGACACCGTGGCAGAGCCACGGCGTCGGGACCGCGCTGCTCAGCCGCACCCTGCTTGCGGCGCGCAACCGCGGCTTCAAGCTCCTGCACATGGCGTGCCTCGCCGACAACCGGCGCATGCAGCAGCTGGCGCTCAAGTTCGATGCCGAGCTCTCCTTCGATTTCGGCAGCGTGGTCGGCGAGGTCGAGGCGGCGCACCCGACGCCGCTCTCGGTGATGCGCGAGTTCGTCGTCGACAGCACCGGCTTCGCCACTGCCATGCTCGACGTCCATTCGCGGCTGATCAAACCGGCGTGAACGCCCGCCTTCGTCCCGGTCGAGATTTGTTGTAGGCTGTCCTCAAAGAAGGCGCTCGGCCGGAGAAGCGATTGCGGCCGAGGCAATGCGCGGGAGGACCAGGCGTGACACGCATCCTATGCGCCGGGCTGGCCATCACGTTGATGGCGACCGCCGCCGAAGCACGGGTGACCCGGATCGAGATCAGCCGCCAGGAGCCGTTCGCCGCGGGTCAGACCTTCGGCACGGTGGGCGCGTATGAAAAGCTCGTCGGACGCTTCTACGGCGAGCTCGATCCGGCGCATGCGCTCAATGCCGGCATCGTCGATATCGACAAGGCCCCGCGCAACGCCCGCGGCCGGGTCGAATATTCGGCGGACTTCTACATCCTGAAACCGGCGGACATGACCAGGGGCAACGGCGCCCTCTTCTATGACGTCAACAACCGCGGCAACAAGCGCGCGCTGCTCCAGTTCAACAGCGCCGCGTTCACCAACGATCCGGCCACGCCGGAGCACGCCGGCACCGGCTTCCTGATGCGCCAGGGCTTCACCGTGGTGTGGAGCGGGTGGATCCCCGGCCTGCCCGCCGCCGACAATCTGCTGCGGATCGAGGTGCCGAATGCGGCCGGCCTGACCGAGACGGTGTGGGACGAATTCCTGTTCAACAACAAGACCACGACGCAGGCGCGGCTCACGTTCAAGGCGACGAGCACCGATGCCGGCCAGGCGCGGTTGCTCGTGCGCGAGCGCAACGCCGACGAACCCGCCGTCGTGCCGGCCGGCCAATGGGAATTCGTCGATGCGCGGACCATTCGGCTGCTGCCCGCGGGCACGCCCTTCCGCATCGGCGCGATCTATCAGCTGACATACCAAGCCGCCGACCCGCCGGTCGCCGGCATCGGCTTTGCCGCCACGCGCGATCTCATCTCGTTTCTGCGCCACGACGGCGCGGACGCGCGCGGCACGCCTAATCCGCTGGCGTCCGCCGGGCGGCTGAGCGTCGCCCGCGCGCTCGCGCACGGCACCTCGCAGAGCGGCCGTTATCTCCGCGACTTCGTCTATCGCGGCTTCAACGAGGATGAATCGAACCGGATCGTGTTCGACGGGATGAATGCGCACGTCGGCACCGGCCGGATGTTCCTCAATCACCGCTTTGCCCAGCCCAACCGGATGACGCACATCGCGCACGGCTTCATGTTTTACCCGGACGTGAGCTTCCCGTTCGCCTACGAGACGCAGACCGATCCGTTCACCGGCAAGAGCGACGGCATCCTGGCGCGCTGCACGGCGCGGGGAAATTGCCCGAAGGTCATCCATACGGTCACGGCGACCGAATACTGGCAGTCAGGCCAATCGCTGATCACCACCGACGCCGCGAGCCGCCGCGACGGCACACCGCCGGACAATGTGCGCATCTATCACCTGGCGGGAACCCACCACATCGGCGCCGGCACCACCATGCCCAAGGGCGTGTGCGCGATGCCGCCGAATTCGACCGACTACCGCCCGGTGCTGCGCGCGCTCGCCGTTGCGCTCGACCGCTGGGTGAAGGACGGCACGCCGCCGCCCGCAAGCCGCTATCCCCGCATCGCCGACGAAACGCTGGTCGAGATGGCCGCTCCGACCGCCGCGATCCCCGGTTTCACGCCGGCGAAAGCACCGGCCCCGCGCCCGCGGGTCGATTACGGTCCGGACTTCGACAAGGGCGTCATTCGCGCGCTGCCGGTTCTTCTTGCGGACTCGTTCCGCGTGCTGGTGCCGAAGGTCGATGCCGACGGCAACGAGGTCGCCGGCATCCGCCTGCCGGATATCGCGGTCCCGACCGCGACCGCCACCGGGTGGTCGGTGCGCGGCCCGGATTCCGGCGGCGCCGGCGAGCTGTGCTATCTCGACGGCTCGCTCATCCCGTTCGCCAGGACCAAGGCCGAGCGCGAGGCCAATGGGGACGGGCGCCCCTCGTTGGAAGAGCGCTATCGCGACCGCGCGGACTACGCCGCCAAGGTGCGTGACGCGGCCACGGCGCTCGAACGCGAAGGATATCTTCTGACCGAGGACGCGCAGCGCATCGCCGAGCACGCTACCGCCGCGACCTGGTAAGGTTCGAAGACCATAGGGAGGAATCGCCATGAGACGGCTCACCGCACTCGTCGCTTTGGTCCTGCTGTCGGCGGCCGCGGCGGCGCAAGATGCCCCGCGCTTCCAGCCCGAGCCGTTCTGGCCGAAGCCGCTGCCCGAGAACTGGATCCTCGGCCAGGTGTCCGGCATCGCGGTCGACAAAGACGACCACATCTGGATCATCCATCGTCCCCTGACGCTGGTGGACGACGAGAAGGGCGCAACGCAGAACCCGCCGGCGACGAAATGCTGCAAGGCGGCGCCGCCGGTGCTCGAATTCGACGCGGACGGCAACTTGTTCCGCTCCTGGGGCGGCCCCGGCGAGGGCTACGACTGGCCGAAGAGCGAGCACGGCATCTTCGTCGATCAGGCCGGCAACGTCTGGCTCGCCGGCAACGACAAGCAGGATGCCCAGATCCTGAAGTTTTCCGCCGACGGCAAGTTCCTCTCTCAGATCGGCAAGCCGGGCGCGCCCGGTGGCTCCAACAGCCAGACCCAACTCGGCAGCCCGGCGCACATGATCCTGGATGAAGCAGCCGGCGAGCTCTATGTGGCGGACGGCTATCAGAACCGTCGCATCATCGTGTTCGATGCCAAGACCGGCGCCTACAAGCGCCACTGGGGCGCCTACGGCAAGCAGCCGGGGCCCGACGACAAGCTGCCGCCTTACAATCCGGCCGGTCCGCTGTCGCAGAGCTTCGGCAATCCGGTGCACTGTGTGCGGCTATCCAACGACGGCCTCGTCTACGTCTGCGACCGCGTCAACGACCGCATCCAAGTGTTCCGCAAGGATGGCACGTTCGTGAAGGAATTGCGGGTCGAGCCGGGGACGCTCGCGAACGGATCGGTGTGGGATTTGGTGCTGTCCAATGACCCGCAGCAACGCTTCATCTTCATCGCCGACGGCGCCAACGGCCAGATCCACACGCTCGCGCGCGAGGACGGCAAGCTGCTCACCCAATGGGGCCGCCACGGCCGCCAGCCCGGGCAGTTCAAGTGGGTGCACAACATCGCGATCGACGCGAAGGGCAACCTCTACACCGCCGAGGTCGGCTTTGGGCGCAGGGCACAGAAGTTTCGGCCGATGTGATCTGTCGTCCCGGGCGCAGCGCAACGCGAAGCGTAGCGGAGTGGTGCGCTGTCGACCCGGGATCGCGCCGATTGCGCTGCAGCGCGTGATCCCGGATCAGCGGTGCACCGCGCCGCCCAGTGGGAATAGGCTGTGCCAGCCCGTCGGCGGCGCAGGAGACAGGGTACCAGCGGTGGAGCGGTAACCCAGGCGTTCGTGTCGGCGGTCTACTTTCCGATGCTGGCCCGCACCTCTTTGGCCAGAGCGGCGGCATGTGAGCCGTAGGTCTCGAGCCGCTGCAACAGCTGGCGCTTTTGCGCGGGAGTCATTGCGGCCAGGCTGCGTCGCAACTGCCGCAGCCAGACATCGATCGGCGGCGGATCCGGCAGCGTCAGTCTCACATAAACATCGCTCGGCAGAATGAGCGAAAGCGGATCGACCGCAACCTCGTAAATGTCGTGTCCAAGAACGTCGGGTCGAAGCAAAATTCCCGGCCAGATGTCTGTCTCGATGGGCGGAATCGCCTTGCCGTTGACCGGCACCCATGGATCGGAGGGGGACGGCGTCACCAGCTGCGTGTCGAGTACCGATATGCCTCGAAACAGGAACGGCCGCAACGGGCCGACCTCGGCTTCCTTTCCGCGGATCGCATGGACGTGCAAATGCGGTGCGGAGGCGTTGCCGGAATTCCCCGCCAGCCCAAGAGGCTCGCCGGCGGTGACGGGCGCGCCGGCCGTGCGCAAAGGCACGGGGATCTTATCCGGTTGCATGTGGGCATACAGCACGATCTCATCGCCGTGCTGGATATAAAGGTGATTGCCGGCCCCGCCGTGTTCGCTTTCGAATGCACCCCAGTATTTGTCCTTCTGTTCCGCCAGTTCCTTGTCGAGTTCCTCCGGCGTGTTCCACTTGAGCGGATGCGGATTGCTCGGGACCTGATACAGGCAATGACGCACCTCGCCGTCGGCCATGGCGTAAATCGGCTTGTCCCATATCCGCAGATCGTCGTTCTCGGCGCCGGTCGTGTTTGGCAGCAGCCAGGACCAGCCACCTCCGTGCTCGTCGAAGCCGAAAACACCCATGTCGTAAGCAAAGCTCTGACTGCCTTCGGCGCCGATGCCGTGGGTCGCTCCGTTGGTTCGCCAGTATTCCAGGGGACGCAGGTCGGCCGCGCGGGCGGGAAACAGGTAGCTGCCTTGCGGCGTGGGCGTCTCATGCGGAGCAAGCGGGAAGGTGAAGGTCTTCGGCGTGCTGTTGCCAACGCAGGTGAGCGACAGCTTGATCGTGTCGGGGGCGGGGTCGACCGGAAAAATAATGTCGTCGGCAGGATGCTGAAACCACCAGAGAGCGGAGGCGTTGGCACCGATCGTGAGCGGGGTACTCTGTTCCACACCCATGGTGAAGAAGAAAAAGGCGATCGGCAGCGTGGTTGAGGGATAGTTCCCCTGACCCAGCAAGTCGACCTTTACATTCTGCATCGTGACCGGGACGGATCCCTTGTTGGTGATCGACAGGCGAAGCATCAATCGCCCCGCCTCCGGTTGCCCCGCTGCCGGCGCCGCCATCGGAGCATAGGTGACCTTGCCCGAGTC
>Ga0137374_10003365_pt1 | contig 18922 bp, 22 predicted proteins | sample SagtaG_20_FD_104811 | JGI IMG/M metagenome (GOLD analysis project Ga0137374, IMG submission 104811) | Vadose zone soil microbial communities from Sagehorn Ranch, Mendocino, California, USA - Sage1_R_100_16 metaG | ecosystem: Environmental > Terrestrial > Soil > Vadose zone | place: USA...
CACGTTCGGCGTGCCCCCCTCGAACTTGTGCGGGATCTTGTTCCAGGTGGAATGGTCGTCCCACACGCGCTCGATCATCTCGCCGCCGCCGTGATAGGGGGGCATCGCGTCGAGCAGCGCGGGCTTCGCCACCAGCGCACCGCTCCCCATCGGCGCCAGCATCTTGTGGCCGGAGAGCGCGTAGAAATCGCAGTCGAGAGCCTGGAGATCCACCCGCAGGTGCGGCGTGGACTGCGCGCCGTCGACGACCACGACCGCCCCCGCGGCGTGCGCGAGCCGCGCGAGCTGCGAAACGGGGTTGACCGTGCCGAGCGAGTTCGAGACGTAGGGGAACGCCACGAGCTTGGGCCGGGCCTCGAGCGCCTGGGCGAAGTCCGCCAGATCGATCCGCCCGTCCGCGGTGATTTCGACCATCCGCAGCGTCGCGTCCTTCTCCTGGCACAGGAGCTGCCACGGGACGAGGTTCGAGTGGTGGTCCATCGCCGTGACGACCACGACGTCCCCCCGCCGCACGTTCGCCCGTCCCCACGAGCCGGCGACCAGGTTGATCGCCTCCGTGGTGCCGCGGGTGAAGACCACACCCTCCGGCGCCCACGCATTGACGAACCGCGCGACGCGCTTCCGGGCCTCCTCGTACGCCTCGGTGGCGGCCACGGCCAAGGCGTACGCCCCGCGGTGCACGTTGGCGTTGGTGGTGCGGTAGTACTCGAGGACGGCATCGAGCACCGGCTGCGGCTTCTGCGTGGTCGCCGCGTTGTCGAGGTACACCAGGCGGTGGCCGTGCTCGCGGCGCGCGAGGATCGGGAAGTCGGCGCGGAGCTTCGCGGTGTCGAGCATCAGTCGCTCGGCGACTCGGTCGTCACCGGCTCGGGCCGGTTCTGGAGCGCCGCGTGCAACGTGTGCCACGACAGGTTCGCGCATTTCACCCGCGCGGGGAAGGAGCGCACCCCGGCAAACGCCGCCAGCTTGCCGAGGGTCTTGGGGTCGGTGGGGGCGTCGGCGCCGCCCGTGAGCATGTCGTGGAACGCCCGGAACAGCGATTCGGCTTCGGCGGTGGTCTTGCCTTGGACCGCGCCCGTCATCAGCGACGCAGAGGCCTTGCTGATGGCGCACCCCGTCCCCTGGAAGCCGATGTCACGGATGACGTCCCCGTCCACGCGGACCTGGAGCGTGATGCGATCGCCGCAGAGGGGGTTGTTGCCCTCGGCCGCGCGGTTAGCGCCGGGGACCGTCCCGAAGTTCCGCGGGTTCCGGTTGTGGTCGAGGATGGTCTGCTGGTAGAGGTCGCCGAGGTCGCTCATTTACTCCCCCAGGCGGGCGCGCACGATGCGGTCGAGCTGCGCGCGCAACGGCGCGATCTCCATCCGCCCCAGAATCTCGGCCCCGAAGCCGTACGTCAGCAGCCGCCGCGCCTGCGCCTCGCCCATCCCCCGGCTGCGCAGGTAGAACAGCGCCCGCGGGTCGAGCGGCCCTACGGTGGACCCGTGGGTGCACTTCACATCGTCGGCGTGAATCTCGAGCTGCGGCTGACTGTCCGCGTGGGCTTCGGTCGACAGCAGGAGGTTGTTGTTGGTCTGCTTGGAGTCGGTTTTTTGCGCGCCGGGCCGGACGATTATCCGGCCGTTGAACACACCGCGCGAACGGTCGTCCAGCACGCCGTTGAAGTATTCGTGGCTCTCGCAGTGCGGCGCGGCGTGATCGATCGCCGTGTGGTGATCGGCGTGCTGCGCGCCGGACAGCAGGTACAGCCCGTTGAGGATCAGGTAACCGCCCGGTCCCGCCAGCGTCCCGCGGAGGTCGTGGCGCATCAGCGCGCCGCCGAAGGCGACCGCGTGGATGTTCACCGTGCTGTCGCGCCCCTGGTGCGCCTCGGTGACCGCGACGTGGTAGGCCCGCTCGCTCTCGCGCTGCACGCGGTAGCAATCGGCGCGGGCGCCGTCGCCCGCGACCACCTCGGTGACGGCGTTGGTCCAGTACACTCCGTCGCCCAGGGCCGCGTAGGTCTCGACGACCGTCGCGCGGCCCTCGCGCTCGACCACGACCAGGTTGCGGGGGTGGTTCACCGCCGGCGCGCCCGCCCCGGGCGTCGCAAGGAACAGCAACTGGATTGGCTGCTCCACCACGCGCTGCTCCGGCACGTGGACGAATGCTCCGTCACGCACGAACGCCGTGTTCAACGCCGCGAAGGGGCGATCCTGGAACGCCACGTACTTGCCGAGATGCTCCCGAACCCGCTCGGGGTCGCTCGCCAGCGCCTTGGCCAGGCTCTCGACACGCACGCCGGCGGGCAAACCCCCGACGTGTGACAGCATCTCGCTGTAGTGACCGTTGACGAAGACGAGGCGCGGCCCCGCACCGAGCGAGAGCCCGTCGATCTGGGCCAGAGTCACGTGTTGGATGTCGGGAGTGCGCGCGAGCTCGAACGGCGTGTTCGCAATCGGCGCCACGCTCGTGAAGCGCCACGCTTCCTGCTTCGTAGTGGGAAACCCGAGCTCGGCAAACCGAGTGATGCTGCCTTCGCGGAGCTCGTTGAGCCATGTCGGTGCGTGCGAGGCGCCGTTGGTCGCGAAGGCCCGATACGCCTCAACGTAACGCTCGACGGACACCATCACGACACCATTGCGCCAGCCCGCAGCCAGTCGTAGCCCTTCGCCTCGAGCTCGTGCGCCAGTTCGGGGCCGCCCGACTTCACGATCCGGCCCTCGAACAGGACGTGGACGACGTCGGGCGTGATGTAGTTCAGCAGCCGCTGGTAGTGGGTGACGATCACGAACGCCCGGTCGGGAGCGCGCAGTTTGTTCACGGCGTGCGCCACGGTCTTCAGGGCGTCGATGTCCAGTCCCGAGTCGGTCTCGTCGAGGATGGCGAGCCGCGGCTCGAGCACGGCGAGCTGGAGGATTTCGTTGCGCTTCTTCTCTCCGCCCGAGAACCCCTCGTTGACGGGACGGTTCATCAGCGTGTCGTCCCAGCCAATGCTCCTGAGCTTGTCCTCGAGCACCTGGAGGAAGTCGAGCGGATCGAGCTCCTCCTGGCCGCGGTGCTTGCGGATCGCGTTCACCGCCGACCGCAGGAAGTACGAGTTGGTGATGCCGCGAACCTCGACCGGATACTGAAACGCGAGGAACACCCCCCCGCGGGCCCGCTCTTCAGGCTTCAGCGCGAGCAGGTCCTTGCCCTCGTAGGTCGCCGTCCCTTCCGTCACGGTGTAGGCAGGGTGCCCGGCCAGCGCCTGCGCGAGCGTGCTCTTGCCGGAGCCGTTCGGCCCCATGACGGCGTGCACCTCGCCGCGCCGCACCGTGAGGTCCACGCCGCGCAGGATCTCGGCGCCGTTGACCGCGACGTGCAGGTTCTTGACCTCCAGCATCAACCGACACTCCCCTCGAGGCTGATCCCGAGTAGCCGCGTGGCCTCGACGGCGAACTCCATCGGCAGCTCTTTGAAGACTTCCTTGCAGAAGCCGTTGACGATCATCGACACGGCGTCCTCGGCCGAGAGGCCGCGCTGACGCAAGTAGAAGATCTGGTCTTCGCCGATCTTGGAGGTCGAGGCCTCGTGCTCCATGATCGCCGTGCTGTTGCGCACGTCGATGTAGGGGAAGGTGTGCGCGCCGCACTGGTCCCCGATGAGCATCGAGTCGCACTGGGAGTAGTTCCGGGCGCCGTCGGCGCCCTTCATGATCTTCACGAGCCCCCGGTAGGTGTTCTGCCCGCGTCCGCCCGAGATGCCCTTCGACACGATGGTGGAGCGCGTGTTCTTCCCCAGGTGGATCATCTTGGTGCCGGTGTCCGCCTGCTGCCGCCGGGTCGTCACGGCGACCGAGTAGAACTCGCCGATCGAGTTGTCGCCCTGGAGGATGCAGCCGGGATACTTCCACGTGATCGCCGAGCCGGTCTCCACCTGCGTCCAGGAGACCTTGGAGTTCTTGCCGGCGCACTTGCCGCGCTTGGTGACGAAGTTGTAGATGCCGCCCTTGCCCTCGTCGTCCCCGGGATACCAGTTCTGGATCGTGGAGTACTTGATCGTCGCGTTATCGAGCGCGACCAGCTCGACGACCGCGGCGTGGAGCTGGTTCTCGTCGCGCATCGGCGCCGAACACCCCTCGAGGTAGCTGACGTAGCTCCCCTCGTCCGCGATGATCAGGGTGCGCTCGAACTGGCCCGTGGACGAGGCGTTGATCCGGAAGTAGGTCGACAGCTCCATCGGGCAGCGCACGCCCTTGGGCACGTACACGAAGGAGCCGTCGGTGAACACCGCCGAGTTGAGCGCCGCGAAGAAGTTGTCGTTGTACGGTACCACCGTGCCGAGGTACTTCTGCACGAGCTCGGGGTGCTCGCGGATCGCTTCGGAGATGGGGCAGAAGATCACACCGTACTTGGCGAGCTCCGCCTGAAACGTGGTCGCCACCGAGACGCTGTCGAACACGGCGTCTACCGCGACGCCGGTGAGGCGCTTCTGCTCCTCGATGGGAATGCCCAGCTTCTCGAAGGTGGCCACCAGCTTGGGGTCCACCTGGTTGAGCGAGTCGAGCTTGGGCAGCTTTTTGGGGGCGGCGTAATAGCTGATCGCCTGGTAGTCGATCGGGCCGTACTGGACGTTGGGCCAGTGCGGCTCTTCCATCTTGAGCCAGTTGCGGTACGCCTTGAGCCGCCAGTCGAGCATCCACGCCGGCTCGCCCTTCTTGCCCGAGATGAGCCGGATCACGGCTTCGCTCAGGCCGGGCGGCACCACCTCCGACTCGATGTCGGTGACGAATCCGTACTTGTACGGCTGCTGGACTTGGGCTTCGATACTCGTCATGACGACTCCCGGAAGTCCTTAACGGACAGCAAGTTGGAATCCTAAGTGAATTTGTCGGGATTGTCAACGGAAGGTAAGGGGGCCCTTAGCCCTTGCCGGTTGGCCGTTTAGTAAATGTCCCGATTGAGTTCCCGCACCAGCCGCTCGTAGTCCTGCGGCGTGTTCAGATCGTCGATCACCGCCGGGTCGTCCACCGCCACCGTGACCACGTCGGCTGCGTGGGCGCGGAGTACCGCCCTGGCCCCGTCCCGGGTCGCGGCATCGCTGGTGAGCAGCTCCTCGAACGTCGCCGCGCCCCAAAGCACCGGATGCCCGCGCCGCTCGGCAAAGGTGGGCACCACGACCGGAGCGCCGGTGCGCCGGTGGGTTTCGAGCACCCGCTCCACCGTCGCAACACGCACGTGCGGCAGGTCGACGGGCCAGACTAACGCGGCGCGCGGCTGCACCGGCTGCAGGGCTCGCAACGCCACCCGGAGCGACTCGATGGGTCCGGCGTCCACGTCGGGGTTTTCGACGATGAGGCAATCGTGATCCGCGAGCGCCGGCCGGATGCGGGGGGCGTCGGGGCCCACCACGACTACCCGCGTCTTGATCTCGAGGGCTTCGAGCGCCTCGAGGATGCGCGCCACGAACGGCCGGCCGCGGAAGTCGAGCAGGGCCTTGGGGGACCCCATTCGGGCCGACCGCCCGCCTGCCAAGACGACTCCGGCTAGGGACATGGGGGGGATAAGCATAGACGACAAGACGACGAGACGCCAAGGCGCGTAGGCCAGTTGCACCCAGCCCTGAAACCCCCAACATTAGGCCGCCCATGGCCATCCGCCGCATCCGCCAGCTCGGCGACCCCATTCTCCGGGTCCGCTGCGAACGGGTCCACGACCCGAAGTCGCCAGCCGTCCGACTGGTCGCCGACGACCTGCGAGACACGCTCCGGGCCGCCCGGGCCAGGTACAAGATGGGCCGGGCCATGGCTGCCCCACAGATCGGTGCGCCGGTGCGCCTCGTGTTGGTGGAGATCACCGGCAAGCAGCGGTGGACGATGGTCAACCCGGAGATCACGGATGTCGGCCCCGAGGACTTCCTCGTGTGGGACGACTGCTTCTCCTTTCCCAACCTCTTGGTCCGGGTCACGCGCGCCTATCGCGTGTCGCTCACTTACGAGGACCTCAAGGGGAAGAGCCATACCATGGAGCTCGAAGGCCCGATGGCGGAGCTGCTACAGCACGAAATCGACCACCTGGACGGCATCCTGGCGGTGGACCGGGCGAGCGGCCTGGACCCGTTTTCCTTCCGCTCCGAGTGGGAAAAGGTGCACGACCTGTCGGAGCGCTACGAGCCCCCCAAGCTCAGGGAAGTCTAAGACTCACGCGGTAGAGGAGGCGCGCTAGCAACGCCCCCCTCTTTCTGCCGTGCGCCGCCTCAGCAACAACCGCTACTGCAGCACGGGCAATCGAGCACGTTCATGCGCGTCACCTCCCCTCTCCTTCCGCGTCGTTCCCACGACGCACTTTCCGCCTTCGCGCAGCGCGAGGCGGGCGCGCAGGCGGGTGAGGTCCTCCTGCACGTCCTCACAGCAGCACACCGTGTCGATGCAGGCGCGGATGCTCTGGAGCAGGGGGTGCTGGGAGTCGGTCAGTTCGTGGTAGATCCAGCGCCCTTCGCGCCGTTCGATCACGAGGCCGGCGGCCTGGAGCAGCTTCAACTGGCGGCTCACGTTCGGTTGGGGCTCCCCGGTGGCGTCGACCAGCTCGCACACGCAGAGCCCGCCGGGAGTCGGAGCGGCCAGGAGGCAGCAGGCGATGCGGAGTCGCATGCGGTCGCCAAGGGCGGCGAAGAACCCGCCGACGGCAGCTGTGGTCGTATTGGCATGCACATATACCAATGTATGAATATGATGTCCCCTGTCAACCCCTCAGCGTCTCAGCGTCTCAACGTCTAGATTTTTCATTGACAGGGGTGCCCGCCCGTAGTCAACGCCCGGCGGGCTGAGATCACACCCTCAGAACCTGATCCGGTTCGTACCGGCGAAGGGAGTCCGCATGATCTGCCGCACTCAGATGCACCACGCCCGCCAGGGCACGATCACCCCCGAGATGCAGCGCGTCGCCGAGCGGGAGGGCCTCCCGCCCGAGACCATTCGCGATGAAGTCGCGATCGGGCGCTTGATCATTCCGGCCAACGTCAATCACCTCGCCCAGCGGCTCGACCCGATGGCCATCGGCAAAGTCGCGAGCGTCAAGATCAACGCGAACATCGGCAACTCGGCGGTCGAGTCCAACATCGACGGCGAGCTCGAGAAGCTGCACCACGCGGTGCACCACGGCGCCGACACCGTGATGGACCTCTCGACCGGCGGAAACATCGACGGCATTCGCGAGGCGATCATCGCGGCGTCCCCCGTCCCAATCGGGACGGTCCCGATCTACCAGGCGATCGAAAACGCGAGCGACGTCTCGCAGCTGACCGTCGATCACATCTTCGACAACATCGAGCACCAGGCGAAGCAGGGCGTGGACTACATCACCGTCCACGCCGGGATTCTGCGCGAGCACGTGGGCTACGCTCTCGGCCGCGTCACGGGAATTGTGAGCCGGGGCGGCTCGCTGATGGCGTACTGGATGACGCAGCACGGGAAGCAGAACCCGTTGTACGAGCATTACGACCGGCTGCTCGACATCGCTCGAGAGTACGACGTGACGCTCTCGCTGGGAGACGGCCTGCGGCCGGGCTCGATCGCGGACGCGACGGACAAGGCCCAGCTGGCTGAACTCACCGTCCTGGGTGAATTGACCGAGCGGGCGTGGAAGAGAGACGTGCAGGTGATGATCGAGGGGCCGGGTCACATCCCGATGCACCAGATTGAAGTGAACGTGCGGCTCGAGAAGGAGCTGTGCCACGAGGCGCCGTTCTACACGCTGGGGCCGCTCGTGACCGACGTCGCGCCCGGCTACGACCACATCACCTCGGCAATCGGCGCGGCGATGATCGGTTGGTTCGGGGCGGACATGCTGTGCTACGTCACGCGCAAGGAGCACCTCGGCCTGCCGAACGCCGAGGAGGTGCGGGAGGGCGTGATCGCGTACAAGATCGCGGCGCACGCGGCGGACATCGCGCGCCGGCGGCCGGGGGCCACCGAACGGGATGACGCGCTGTCACGGGCGCGCTACGCGTTCGACTGGAACGAGCAGTTCCGGCTGGCGCTGGACCCGGCGCGGGCGCGGGAGCTGCACGACGAGGCGCTGCCGGCCGAGTACTTCAAGAGCGCGGAGTTCTGCGCCATGTGCGGGCCGAAGTTCTGCTCGATGCACATCACGCGGGAGATCGAGCGATCGCTGGGGCTGAGAGAGCCTCAAAAGCCCAGCCGCGAGGCGGTTCCGGCGGACTGACGGTCGCCTGTCGGGATACTGTACCCTTGCTGTCGCCGGGGCTGGCCGGTCTGCCAGCCCCTTTTTCACCACGCGATTCCGTAGTCCTCGCCGTGATTCGACGACCCGCCCCAGAACGATCCGTGTTTCCAATCGAAAAAGATCGCGTTGATCGGTCCCGACGTCCGGTCCTGGAAGTCGAGCCGGTAACCCATGTCCCGCAGCTCCCGCCGGATCCAGGGCGGTGTGTCGGACCGCAGCGTCAACCTCCCCGGCAGCGTCTCGTGGTCGCCGAACGAATTCCGCATCTGGTAGCTCGTGATGTTCGCCGCTTCGACCGCCTCCTGCACGTCCATCCCGAACTCGACCATGTTTAGGAAGCACTGGAGCAGGTTCTGGTCTTGCGTGTCCCCGCCCTGCACCGCGAACGCGAGGAACGGCTTCCCGTCCTTGAGCGCGAGGCTGGGCGTGAGCGTCACCCGCGGCCGCTTGCCCGGGGAGATCACATTGAACGGGTTGTCCACCGAATCCACCACGAACTGCTGCGCCCGCTGGCTCACCCCGATCCCGGTGCGGCCTGCGATCACGGCGGGGATCCATCCCCCTGACGGCGTGATCGAAACGACCCACCCCGACGTATCGGCGGCCTCGATGGAGGTCGTGCCGCGCGTGAACGCCTCGTCGAACGCTGCCTCGTTCCCGCCATCCGTCGCCGCCGGCCGGGAGCGGGGCGGCCAGTCCCGCAGCAGGTCGAGGTACGGGTTCGTCCCGCCCTGGAAGGGATAGGGATCACCGGGCTTGATGCTCGGATCGTTGCGGTCGGGATTGATCAACCGGGCCCGCTGCCGCGCGTAGTCCTTCGACAACAAGCCGCGGATCGGCTCCTCGGGCGGGAACGCCGGATCGCCGTAATAGAAGTCGCGGTCGGCGAACGCCAGGCTCATCGCCTGGTACAGAGTGTGAATGTAGCGGGTGCTGTTGTAGCCCATCGCCTTGAGATCGAAGTTCTCGAGGATGTTCAAGGCCTGGAGCATGGCCGGACCCTGCGACCACGGCTGGAGCTTGTACACATCGATCCCGCGATACGTCGTCATCACGGGCTCTTCGATTTTCACCTTCCAGCTCGCCAAGTCCTGGAGCGTGACGAGCCCGCCTTCCTCCTGTAATCCGCGGACGAACTCCTGCGCGATGTCCCCCTTGTAGAAGCGGTCGTAGGCCGCATAGATCGCCTCGCGGCGGCTTCGGCCGCGGCGCAGCGCCTCCTGCTCGGCCGCGACCAGCTTGCGGAGGGTCGCCGCGAGATCGGCTTGCCGGAAGATCTCGCCCGCCTCGGGCGCTTCGCGGGCTTCACCTGCGTGCGGCAGCATCACCACGCGCGAATAACGCCACTGCTTGAGCCAGCTCTTGTTCCGCTCGATCGAGTTGGCGGTTTCCTCTTCGATCGGATAGCCGTCCGCCATCCGGATCGCCGGCTCGAGCACGTCGCGCAGACTCAGCTTCCCGTACTCGGCGAGCATCGTCATCAGGCCGCCCGGGGTGCCGGGCGTGATGGCGGCGAGCGGTCCGTACTCGGGCGGGAAGTGCATGCCCTTCGACCGATAGCGCTCCGGCGTGGCACCGGTGGGCGCGACGCCGAGCGCGTTGATCGCGATCACTTTCTTCGTCTGCGGATTGTAGATCAGCGCCTGCGTCTCGCCACCCCAGGAGAGCACGTCCCACATTGTCGTGACCGCGGCGAGCATCGCGCAGGCGGCGTCGACGGGGTTGCCACCCTTCTGGAACATCATCGCGCCCGCAGTAGCTGCGAGCGGCTTGCCGGTGATCGCGACCCAGTGACGTCCGTGCAGAGCGGGCTTCTGGGTGCGCTGGCCGGCGAGGGCGCCGGGCACGACGACGAGGGCGGCGACGAGGAGATGGGAACGGACGGCCATCGGTGCTCCGGGTGAGATCGAATGTGGGAACATATCTTTCCGCGATGCGTCTGGCCATCGTGCCGCACACCCGGTGGGGGAGGATCCGCATGATCGTTCTCGCGAGCATCCTCCCGCTGCTCTTCCTCGCGATCTGGCTCTTCACCATCAAGATGCCGGGCCCCGCGTTCGCCGGCCCGCTCGCCCCGCTCACGCCGGACCAGGAAGTGTTGCGCGGACGCCTCGAGCGGCATGTCCAGGTACTTGCCGGGGAGATCGGCGTGCGGAGCGACGACGCCTACGCGAACGTCGTGCGTGCGGAGGCCTACCTCGAAGGCGTGCTCCGCTCGTTCGGCTACGCGGTGGTGTCCCAGGAGTTCACCGCCGGCGCCCGGACCTACCGCAATCTCGAAGCGACGCTGGCAGGGACGACGCGCCGGCACGAGGTCGTGGTTCTGGGCGCGCACTACGACACCGCGGAGGACGCACCCGGGGCGGACGACAATGCGAGCGGGGTTGCGGGCGTGCTCGAGCTGGCGCGCACCTTCGTCCACGCGCCGCAGCCCCGCACCGTGCGATTCGTCTTGTTTCCGAACGAGGAGCCGCCCTGGTTTCCGACGGCCAACATGGGAAGCCGCCACTACGCGGCCGCCGCGCGGGCGCGCAACGATCGCATCGTCGGGATGCTGTCGATCGAATCGATTGGGTACTACGACACCCAAGCGGGTAGCCAACGCTACCCCTTCCCTCTCAACCTCGCGTACCCGGACGTAGGGGACTTCATCGGGTTCGTCTCGAACTTGAGGTCGCGGGGGTTGCTGCACCGCGCGATCGCGGCGTTTCGGGCGCACGCCCGATTCCCCACCCAGGGAGCCGCGGCGCCCGCATGGGTCCCGGGCGTGTGGTGGTCCGACCACTGGTCGTTCTGGGTAGAGGGATATCCTGCGATCATGATCACCGACACGGCTCCGTACCGGAACCCGTTCTACCACACGCCCGCGGATACTCCCGACAAGCTCGATTATCCTCGCATGTCGCTGATCGTGGATGGCCTGGGGCACGTCGTGCGGGCGCTGGCGGCAGGGACCTGAGTCACCGCTAGACCGGCGGCGCCCCCCCCCCTCCCTCAGGCTGCTCGGCGGGGTCCTGCCGGTAGAACTGGCGGAGCTCCTCGTACAGCTCCGGATGCCGCTGCCGGAGCTGCTCCGGCCGTTCGAAGAACGTTTCGGTCGCCACGGCGAAGAACTCGGCCTTGTTCTTGGCGCCATACTCGTCCAGGACCGACGGGCGCCCGTGCTCGGCATCCGCGACGAGGTCGTCGTAGTGCCGGCCGATCACGGCCGCCCAGTGACGGACGGCGGAGGGCGTCGCGAGAACAGGGATACCGTCCACGACGCCATCCTCCTGATCGAGCTGGTGAGCAAACTCGTGCAACGTCACGTTCTGCCCGTCCGCGCGGTTCGCGGTCCCCGCCGCCACAGCGTCCCACGAGAGCACCACCACGCCATGCCGCCAGGACTCGCCCAGCCGGGCTTCGGTCGAACCGAGATCGTACTTGAACCACGAAGGGCTTCTGGGCTGGTAGGTGCCGGGATACACCAGGACGGTGCGCAGCCCGGGGTAGCATCCGGCGTCGAGGTGGAGGAGTAAGAGGCACGCCTGTGCGGCGATCGTCACCCTCACCTCCTCGGTGACCTCGAAGCCCTCGCATCCTTCGACGTGCTTGTCACGAAGGAAAACTTGCACGAGGCGCAGCAGCTTCTCCCGCTCCGACGCAGTCAGGCGGCCTGCGAGCGGCACGCCCCGCTCGACGATCTCCCGCCATGCCGACGGGATCGGCTCGTCGGGCAACCGCGGAGCACGGCGCCATTGCACCCCGGTGAGGAAGCGCCACGCGACGAAATACGAACCGAAGATCAAGCCTCCGGCGATCGCGGCGATGCCGAGCGCCTCGCCGAAGGAGGGTCCTCCACTCACGGGTCGACGATGCCGAACGCCCGCACCGGAAAGCTCCCCATGCCCTTCACTCTCGCCGGGACCGCGAAGAAGCGAAACCCGGCGTCGGGGAGCGCGCCGAGGTTGCAGAGGTGCTCGACGATCGGGATCCCCGCGTCGAGCAGGATCGTGTGCGCCGGCCGTGCCCCGTCGCCGTCGTCGTCGATGTTGAGGGAGTCGATGCCCACGAGGGCTGCGCCCGCCGCAGCCAGGTGCTCCGCCGCATCCCGATCGAGAAATGGATGCCCCGTGGCGTAGGCATCAGTGCGCCAGTGGGCGTCCCACCCGGTGTGGACCAGCACCGCCTTGCCTCGCACGTCGCGCTCGCGAACCCACGATGCGTCGAGCGAGCGGCCCGTGCGCCGGGCCGCACGAATAACGATGCCCGCCAAGTCGGCGATCGACTCGAGCGGGTAATCCGCGATGTCCTTCCCTCCGGCGTAGCGGTGAAAGGGCGCGTCAATGTAGGTCCCCGTGTTCGCCAAGAGGTCGATCCTGCCGATTTGGAAGGTCGTGCCCGGGGCATACCGCGCGGCCGACGCGTCGCGGCTGAGCCAGTCCGAGATCGCCGGCGCTGGCAAGCCGCGGTAGGTGACCATCCCGTGCTCGATCTCGTGGCTCAGGTCGACGAGGCGCGCCATCAGAACACCCGTCCGAGCGCTTTGAGCAGCTGCCCCTCGACCGACGCGCTATCGGGCGCTTCAGCCAGGACGATCGCGAGCCGGCGGCGCAGCAGCGGGTCGCGCGTGGCCTGGGCGGCGAACTGGATCGTCAGGGGGACGAACCAGGCAGCTTGTCGCGCGCCGGAGCCGGCGCGGGCGACCGCGGCGTACTGCTCGAAGAGCGCCAAGAGGAATGCTCCTTTCGAAGGAAACTGGCGGTAGATCGCGCCCTTAGTGAACCCCGCGGCGTCAGCGACGTCGTCCAGGCTGGCCAGCTCGAAGCCACGCTCGGCGGCGATACGCAGGCCCGCCTCGACGAGAAGAGCCCTCGTTTCTGCCTTGCGCTTCTGCTGGATGATACCCACTGGTATCTACGATACTGTCACGAATCTGTTGCGCAAGAAAGGACCATTGACAGAACCGAACGATCGTGCTTTTATGGCGCCCATGAGCAAGGGTGAAATCACTCGCCACGCGATCCTCGAGCATGCCGTAGGCTTGGCCAGCCGGGTCGGGCTCGAGGGCCTGACGATCGGGACGCTGGCGGACGACCTCGACCTCTCCAAGAGCGGCTTGTTCGGCCACTTCCGGTCCAAGGAAGCCCTGCAGATCCAGGTGCTGGATCACGCCGCGACCACCTTCGTCGAGATCGTGGTGCGTCCGGCGCTCCGCGCGCCCCGGGGGCTTCCCCGCGTGCGAGCGCTGTTCGAGCGCTGGCTCGAGTGGACCCGCGCCGGCCCCATGCCGGGGGGCTGCCTCTTTGTGGCGGCGGCCACCGAACTGGATGACCGCCCGGGCCCCGTTCGTGCCCGCCTGCAGCAACTCCAGCGTGATTGGCTGGCCGTGATCGCCACCTCGTTTCAGAAGGGCCGCGAGGAAGGCCACTTCCGGAAAGACGCCGATCCCGACCAGTTCGCGCAGGACTTGTACGGCATCGCACTCGGTTACCATCACGCCCAACGGTTGCTGCAAGATCCCAAGGCCGAGGCCCGCGCCCGTCATGCGTTCGAGGCGCTCCTCTCGTCTGCCCGGAGAACCCCATGAACATGCAGATTCGCGCCGCCCGGCTCGCGCTGCGCGCCCTGGAGCACACATCGCCCGCCCTGGGTGGCGTCCTTGCCGAGCGCCTCTTCTTTACACCTCCCCGCACGGCGCTCGCCCAATCGGCGCAGGACTCGCTCGCGACCGCGCGCCCGTTCCGTGTGTGCGTGAACGACGGTCGGGTGGCGGCGTGGGCGTGGGGCCGGGGCCCGGCCGTGATCCTCGTTCACGGGTGGGGCGGCCGTGGCGCCCGTCTCGCCGCCGCGTTCGTCGAGCCGCTCGTCGCCAGCGGGTTCTCGGTCGTCACCTTCGATGCCCCGGGTCACGGCGCCTCGGATGGGAAGCTCAGCTCGATGCCGGCGGTCGCGAGGGCGCTCCAGGCCGTCGCCCGAGAGGTGGGATCGCCGTTCGCCGTCATCGCCCACTCGATGGGCGGGTCGGCCACGGCGCTCGCGATTTCCCAGGGCCTGCACCTGGAACGCGCCGTCTTCATCGCGCCGGCCGCCGGCCCGGCGCGCTACGCCGAAGTGTTCGCAGCGGCGCTCGCGGTCGGCCCCGCGGCGATGGCCGAAATGCGGCGGCGGAGCGAGACGCGGATCGGGTTTCGCTGGTCGGAGCTGAGCGTCCCCGAGATGGCCGTCGAGTTCGACATTCCGCTCCTCATCGTGCACGATCGGGACGATGCGACCGTGCCGTGGAGCGAGGGCGCCGCCATCGCCGAGGCGTGGCCGGGTGCCGAGTTAGTCACGACGACCGGCCTGGGGCACCGCGAGGTCGTACGCGACCCAGGCACCGTGGCGCGCGCCGTCGACTTCGTCCGTCAGGGCGCTTCCCCTGACCCCCTCGAGGCGCCTGCCAGCGCTGTCTCTGATGAAGGGACGTGGCTGGACAACGACCTGTTCCGGCGGGACGACAGGCGTCGGCGGCTCTTCGGTATCGCCCGGGCCCTTGACTCGGGTAGTCGCTAATCTAGGTTTGGCGGCACGGTCAGGGAGAGCGATGCCGTACATCATTGCCGAGCCGTGCGTGAATGTGAAAGACCGGTCCTGCGTGGATGTCTGTCCGGTGGACTGCATCTACGAGGGAGCGGACATGCTGTACATCCACCCCGACGAGTGCATTGACTGCGGCGCGTGCGAGCCGGAATGCCCGGTGACGGCGATCTTCCCCGAAGAGGACACCCCGCCGCAGTGGAAGCATTACATCGCCTTGAACCGCGACGTTTTCCAGAGTGAGAATCCGCCGGGCAAGCCCCAGCGGAAGGGATCCTGAAGGCTTCCTAGCCGACCAGCCGCCCCTCTGCGGCGGCCACCTCGCGTAGTCCGACGACGAGCTGCTGCATCTCCTGCTGGAGGCGGGCGAGGTCGGCCCGCGCGCGCTCGGGCTCCATCTCCCCCGCTGCGGCGCGCACCGCGATGCGGTTCATGGCCCGCGCCTTCTCCATCAGCTCGTCCATCACCGCGCGCAGCGCGAAGTACCGGCGCCGGTCGTCGTAGGAGGCGCGGAACCGGCCGATCAGGTCTTCGGCCGGCACTCCGCGGGCTTGTTGCAGCAGCTCCTCGGGACTGCAGCCGACAATCTCCTCCTTATCCCACACTTCCGTTCCCCCACCCTCGGTAAACCACAGGCGGCCGCGCCACCGCGTCCCGTCCTCGGGGCGCAGGCGCAGCATCACGCGCCACTGGAGCCCCTCGACGTGGACGTAGCCCACGAACCCCTGCCGCATCGGCTCGACGGAAGTCATGGCGGAAAGTACCTCAGCCGAGCCCACCCAGGAAGTCGGCGAGCAGGCGGTTCGTCACAAGCGGCTGCTCGAGCGGCGCGAGATGCGCCGCCGCGGGGACCTGCTCGAACTTCGCGCCCGGGATAGCCGACGCCATCGTCCGCATCCCGTCCGGCGGCGCGATCTGATCGTCCCCACCCGCCACCACCAGCGCCGGCACGCGGATCGCGCTCAGGGTCGCGGTCGAGTCGGGGCGGTCGCGCAGCGCGCCCAACGCTCCCACGAGTCCCTTCACGGGCGTCGCCTCGATCATCTCGCGCACCGTCGCCACGACCTCCGGCTGCCCCGCGAACGTCGCCGGCGCCAGCAACCGGGGCAGCAGCCGGTCGGCCACGGCGGCCGTCCCCTCTCGCTCGGCGAGTGCGGCCATCTCGTCGCGCCCTCGCTTCGCGTCGGCAGTGTCCGGCTCCGCCTTGGTATGACAAAGGACCGCCGCCCGCACCCGGTCGGAGCGGCGGCGCAGCAGCTCGAACATGATGTAACCACCCATCGACTGCCCGCACACCACCGCCCGGTCCAGCGCCAGCGCGTCGAGCACGCGAACGAGGTCGTCGGCGTAACGGGCCATCGAGTAGCCCCCCGCAGGCGCGCTCGACGCTCCCGCGCCTCGCAGGTCGGGGGCGATTCCGGTCCAGCCGGATAGCGCCGCCAGTTGGTTCCGCCAGAGGGAGCGGTTGAAGGGGAAGCCGTGGATGAACAGGATCGGCGGACCCCGGCCGCGCACTTCGACCGCGAGCTCAGCGTCATCCGCACTCACGAGCAGGGTCGTCACGGCCAGCCGAAGGTATGCCAGAAGACGACACGTTTCATGTTGCTCGCGAGAAAAGCAAAGGCCTTGGCGCCGTATGTTGGATCGAGGAGGAGACCGTGATCGGCGGCGACGGCGCGGGCGCGCTCGCCCGCGGGAGACGGATGGCCGTAGCCGGCGCCTAACCCATCCACCAAATCAACGCGGAACGCGGAATGCGGAACGCGGAATGCCAGGGCGTAGTTCGTGAGCAAGCGGCTAGCACCCTTCGCTAGGCGCGTGACGCGCCACCGGTTGGCGACAAGGCGGGGCGCGACGCGCACGGCGACGACCCGCGTGGGCCAGCCTAGCCAGGCCACGCCCAGCGCAATCCCTGCCGCGGTGCCGCCGGTGCCGAGCGGCACGACGATCGTATCGGGCGGGTCGTCGAGCTGCGTGGCGAGCTCGAGCGCGGCCAGGAAATGGCCGATGACGGCGCGGGGGTGCGCGCCCCCTCCCGGAATCCACCGCGGCGTGCCGAGCCGCCCGGCCCCGCGCCACGCGCGCCACAGCGCGCGCGGGAGGCCGATTCTGGAGCCGGCACGGATGACGAGGTCCGCAGCGGCAACGGCGGCGGCCCCGACGGCGCGGCTGGCATCGGTCTCGGGCTGGGGGAACTGCGCGAGTGCCGCGTGGTACCCCAAGGCGCGCGCGTGGCGCGCCGTGGCAAGGCAGTGGGTCGATCCCGTTCCTCCGACCGTGACGAACACGGTGCCCGGCGGGGCTCCCTGCAGGAGGAACTCGAGCCCGCGGACCTTGTTGCCGCCGGCCCGGTCCTCCCGTTTGAGCCAGAGGACGCCGGCGCCGACGGCGCGGGCGAGCGCCGGTGCAGACTCGAGCGGCGTGGGCCATGCGCCCAAACAGCACGGCGCCAAGGCGTTGCGTATCTTAGCGGCGTACGCGTTGGCGTCCACAAGCGCTCCCTGCCCCCTCACGGAGTCAACGATGCGGGTTGCGACTGATTACATCCGACACGCGGCGCGGGCCGCCCGAAAATGCGCGGGGGATCCCCTGGGTGGTGCCCCACAGCCCCCCGACATGGAATTCTACAAGACGCTGGCGAAAGCGCTGGAGGAGATCGCCGCGGGGCTCGACGCACTGGCCAAGGAGGAGTGACCGAGCCCCGCGTGGACAGCTACATCGCCGCGCCGCAAGCGCTCGCTGAGTTGATCACGGCGGCCCGCCGCGAGCCACGGGTCGCCGTCGACACCGAGGCAGCGAGCTTTCACCGCTACCGCGATCGGATCTATCTCCTCCAGCTTTCGACGCGCGACCGTACGGCCCTGATCGACCCGCTCGCGCTCGCCGATCTCGCGCCGTTCGGCGCCCTCCTCGCCGATGCTCAGGTCGAGAAAGTCTTCCACGACGCGGATTACGATCTGCGCGTGCTCGACCGCGACTACGGGTTCCGCGCCGTGCGCCTGTTCGACACGCGGATCGCGGCGCAGCTCGCGGGCGAGCCGGCGATCGGCCTCGCCGCCCTGCTCGACAAGTATCTCGGCATCAAGCTCGCCAAGGAGCACCAGAAGGCCGACTGGTCCCTGCGGCCCCTCCCCCCCGAAATGCTCGCCTACGCCGCGGCCGACACGCGCCACTTGCTCGACCTGCGTGACGCGCTGGAGCGGCGCCTCCACGAACTGGGCCGCCTGGCGTGGGCTGGGGAGGAGTTCGGCCGGGTCGAGGGCCTGCGCTGGACGGGCGCGCCCGAAGGGGACGCCGACGGGTATTTGCGGGTGAAGGGGGCCAAGGGGCTGCCGCCGCGGGCCCTCGCAACGTTCCGGGAGCTGCACCGGTGGCGCGAACGCGTCGCGGAGCGAGAGGACAAGGCGCCGTTCCGAGTGATCGGCAACGACCCTCTCCTGGCCGTGAGCCGGGCGCTCCCGCTCGCGCCGGCCGACCTCGGGCGCATCAAGGAGCTTCCGGCGTCGCTCGCCCGGCGCCACGCGACCGCCCTCCTGGAAGCGGTGGCGCGCGCCCTCGCGCTCACGGAACGCGACCTGCCGCGGCTCGAGCGCGCGGCGCGGCACGCCAAGGATCCCGATTTCGACGCCCGGGTCGACCGGCTCAAGGCGTTGCGGAACCGCGTCGCGGCGGAGCTGGGGCTCGAGCCCGGCGTGTTGTGCGGCCGGACGACGCTCGAAGCGGTGGCGCGTGCCCGGCCGAAAGACCGCGCCGGGCTCGCCCAAGTGTGGGAGGTCCGGCGCTGGCAGATCGACGTGCTGGGGGACGCGATGCTCGAGGCGCTGCGCTAGAACCCCATCATCGCGCGGACCTTCGGTTCGATCTTTTCCGGGGTCCAGTAGGGCTCCCACACGATGTCGATGTTGACGTCCTTCACGCCCTCGAGCGCCCGCACGGCTTTGTGGGCGTCGTTCGTGATCATCGGTCCGGCGGGACAGCCGGGCGACGTCAGGGTCATCTGGATGCGCACGTCGCCATCGTCGACCTCGACGTCGTAGACGAGGCCAAGGTCGATGATGTTCAAGTCGAGCTCGGGGTCCTTCACCTGGCGCAGCGCCTGGCGGACCACGTCGGCGTTCAGTACGGCGGTCGTCACGGCCTCCTCCTCCCGGCGAACCTAG
>Ga0137374_10003369_pt1 | contig 18901 bp, 17 predicted proteins | sample SagtaG_20_FD_104811 | JGI IMG/M metagenome (GOLD analysis project Ga0137374, IMG submission 104811) | Vadose zone soil microbial communities from Sagehorn Ranch, Mendocino, California, USA - Sage1_R_100_16 metaG | ecosystem: Environmental > Terrestrial > Soil > Vadose zone | place: USA...
CACCTCGTCCCACACGACCGGTGCGGACACGCGCGCATCGGCCGTCGGTCGAACGGAGTAGGCGCAGGCGATCGTCCGGTCGCGCGCGTTCTGGCCGAAGTCCACGAAGACACCGCGACGCTCGGCGACCCGCCACGTCGTCGTCGCGACGTCCTGGTCGCCGATACGCCGCTCGACCTCCTCGGCAAGCGCCTTCGCAAACCGCCGCACGTCGGGGAAGCGCAGCTCCGGCTTGATCGGCGCGAGGATGTGGAGGCCCGTCGAGCCGGACGTCTTCGGAAACGACGCGAGCCCGAGCTCGTCCATCACCTCGCGCACGACGAGCGCGATGTCGCGCACGTACGGCCACTGCCCGTCGAAGGTCGGGTCGAGGTCGATCAGGAGGTAGTCGGGCTTCTCGATCTCCGGGATGCGCGACGCCCACGTGTGCAGCTCGATGCAGCCGAGGTTGATCACCCAGGCGAGCGCGGCCGCGTTGTCCACGACCGCGAACACCGTCGAGTGTCCGCTCGGGAACGTCACGTGCTGCTCGCCGACGTAGTCCGGGTGCGGGGGAACGCGCTTCTGGTGGAAGAACTCCCCCTCCACGCCGTTCGGGTAGCGCTTCATGTGGAACGGCCGCCGGCGCAGGTGCGGCAGTGCGCACTCGGCGACGTCGAGGTAATACCGCACGAGGTCGCCCTTCGTCAGCCCCTGCGCCGGGAAGAACGGCTTGTCGGGATTCGAGATCGCGACCTCGCGGCGGCCGACGCGCATCCCGGAGTATCTCGGGCAAAAAGAGAGGCCCGCCCTGTTTGCCGCAGAACGGGCCCCGCAGTTGCCGGGAGTATGAGGGGGGAAGCCGGCAGCCCAAATCTATTGACCGACCGGTCGGTCGCCATGCCCCCGAAGGGGGATTTTCGGCCTGGGAAGTGGGCTATCCTGGCCGTGCGGGTTCGGAGAAGTGGCCGAGTGGCTGAAGGCAGCGCCCTGCTAAGGCGTTAAGGGGGTTCATACCTCCTTCGAGGGTTCGAATCCCTCCTTCTCCGCTGCCGGGCACCGGCCCGAGCTCGGAGGGGTGGCAGAGCGGTCGAATGCGGCGGTCTCGAAAACCGTTACGGGCCGTTAGGTCCGTCGAGGGTTCAAATCCCTCCCCCTCCGCTGCAACACCCAAAAAGTGCCGTCGAGCAGGTATTTCGCGTCCACCACGACCTGCTCGACGGTGCCGCTCGTCGTCCGCCTAGAACCGCCGGAAGCCGCCCTTCAGGGACTACGACTAACGCGCAACTAACGCGCAGCAGGAGTCGGGGACGCAGTCGGCGCCGCTCGCGGACTTGCGGGATGCATGACAAGTCTGGAAGCTGAAGAGATGCTCCGGTGTGACGAATGCTCGACCACGACCGCCGACGGCGTAGGGTGGCGCGCGTTCTCCATCGCGGACGACGCCGAAGAGAACGAACCAGCCGAGGTCACGATTTACTGCCCCGCGTGCGCACGCCGCGAATTCGGGGACGCCCGACGAGCGCGCGAGTAAGAATGGCGCGCGCCGACGCGTAACCGGTTACCGCGACGCGTGGACCTGCCTGAGGAAGCATCCGGCATCACTGCGCCGAACTCAACAGCAACGCGACCCCACCGGCGGCAGGATGACGCCCGGCGCGTCCGATCGGCGAGCATCCGCGCCGCTTCCAGCCCGAGCGTCAGGTGCGGCATGAAGACGCTCGGCGGAGGCGGCAGGTGCTCCATCGCCTTCACGATCTGCGCGTAATCCACGTCGCTACCGGCCGCGCCCACAACCGCGAGGCGGTACGGCGCGTTGCCGTCGGTCGTGATCTGCGGCCGCCCGTGACGGCCGCGCGAGGTCGAGCATGAACGCTTGCGCTTCGTTGAGGTCGCGGGCGCCGATTCGATACTCCGCTCGCGAACGCGGCTCGTCAGCCCGCCGTCGCTACGTTAAGCGACGACGGATTCGGTGTAACACGGACAGAGGAGACAGCGCAGTCCAGAACGCGGCTGATTTGTTCGTTCGCGGCTCCTTCGCCGAATCTCGCAATGCATGGAGCAAGCGAACACGAAAGACGTCGAGGTCAACGCCTCGCCTGCGCAAAAGAGCTGCTTCCTGGCTGTCCTCCTTTGCCGCAATCGCTAAACAGATGTGCTCGACCTCGACGGCCGAGGCATCTAGATCACTTGCCAAGTGCTGCGCATCTAGGAGCGCATGCTTCAATTGCGAGGTAGTCCTCTGTGGCGTTCGCTCGTCAACAGGATCTGCGGCGTTCGACGAAGTCGTCGATTCCAATGCGCCCCAATCGAGCCCGGCGTCGGCAAGAATCTTCGCTGTGGTCGACATCCGCGCGTCACCGAGCGCAAGCAGAAGATGTTCTACCTCGACTTGCGCGTGTCCGAGGGCGCGAGCCTTCTCGAAGGCTCGCGTTATTAGGTCCTGTGCGGTCTGTGACAGCTCTAGCATCTCGACTAAAACGGCACGAAGCAGCTTCCCTGCACGGGATGTCGTGCCCCGAGGATGTCGTCATGGTATCCAGACACAGTGATGATCGTGCCTGGAAGCGGCGTTCGAATTTGCTGATTGCTTGGCGCGTTGAACGAAACCGACGTCGCGATGTACAACGTGTCCCAGTAAATCTGCTCTTCCCAGAATCCCGGGTTCAGCAGCGGGTTATACATCGAGGCTTCCCAAAAAACGTTGCCACGTCGGGACATCCAGAACCTTACCCACCCCCCGCTGCCGGCCAACGTTGCTCTTCGGCACGACGGCACGCCGGGAGGCGGTGCGGGATTGAGCCCAGCAAGTGTACGCGTCGTATCGTTCGGAGAACTCGCCATGCGACAGGCCGACGTGCCTGCATGACTCGGTGAGAAGGTCTCACCGCTCGGATCGACCATGAGCGTTGGCCGATCAGCGACGTAGACGTACTTTGAGATGCTGATCCCAGCAACGGTCTGGGCGGCCGGGTCAATGCTGCTGAAGCGCCCGTTGGTCGGATCGTACTGTCGCGCGCGAAGATAGTAGAGCACCGTTGGATCGAGCAATTCGCCGGCGAACTGCATCTCGTTCGTGGTCGCGTTGGGATCACCCTGCGTCGCTGTGCGAGTCGCACCGAATGGCTCGTAGCTGTACGTCCAGTCCGTCGCGCCTGTCGAGGAGGTGACGTTCACGACTGACCCGAGGGTGTCGTAGTGGTAGTAGTAGGTGTTGCCGCCGCTCGTCATCGAGATCCGGTTGGCACCGTACTCGTACCGGCGCGATACGGTGTTGTTGCCGTCTCGTTCGAGTGCGATCTGCGGCAGCGTCCGATTGGTGTCCCAGAGGTAGTTCGTGATCTGTGATGCGCCGGTGCCGGTTGCTGCCTGCAAGCGATTGCCGACGCCGTCGTAGCTATACGTTGTTGTCGTGCTGCCACTGTTCACTGACGCGAGCCTGTTCTCGAGGTCGTAGGTGTAGTTCGTGGGTCCAGCGGCGGTTTGATTGCCATTAGCGTCGTAGCTGTAGCTGATTGTGCCGTCGGAGGTGAGTTCGTCGGCAGCGTTATAGGTGTAGGTCGTCGTTCCGGCTGGCCGCGCTTCGGTCAAGCGGTTGCCGACCTTGTCGTAGGTCCAGCGGATGAATGGATCGTTGCTGTTCGGGCAGGTGGCTTGGAAGCACACTGACGTCAGCCGGTCGTTCGCGTCGTAGTCGTAAGTCGTTGTGCTCGAGACAGCGCCGCTGCGGTCAATCTCGGTTGGATTGCCGACCGGATCGAGTGTCGCCGCGAAGTCGGTGAGGACGCTTGTGCCGGCGGCGTTCTTGACGTCGATCAGACGGCCCGCTTTGTCGTAACTTCGCGTCTCGACGTAGCCGTTCCCGGACGGAAGCGTCGTCTGAGTGAGTTCGCCGGCGGCGTTGTAGACGTAGCTTGTGACTGCACTGTTCGTCGTTGCTGAGGCGAGCAGGTTGTCCTTGTTGTAGGTGTAGCTCGTTTGCGTGCCGTCGGGGTAGCTACGGCTCGTCAGATCGCCGCTGGAGTCGTACGTGTAGGAGAAGACATCGCTACTTCGCGTGATGTTCGTCGGTCGGGCGAGATGGTCGTAGACGTAGTTCACGGTGCCGCCGCCGTCGCTCATCGCGGTGCGGTTTCCCGCCGCGTCATAGGCGAAGGTAACGCTGGGAGTCGAATCGGAGTAACCGATCGAGGTCAGACGTCCCGCATGGTCGTAGCTGTAGCTTGTCGTCCCATCGCCGCTGGTTTGTGTCGTGTTGCCGTTTGGGTCGGTGATCGTAGTGCGGCGGCCGTTCGCGTCGTAGGTATAGCTCGTCGCCGGCGCCGCGAGCGGAGCGGCGCCGTCAGGGTCGGGTCCCGTTACTTGAGTGAGCCGGCCTACACCGTCGTAGGTGTATGAAGTCGTGTGGCTTTTCGCGTCGGTTCGCGAAGCGACGTTGCCATTCCCGTCGTAGGTGTTTGACGTCACGCCTGTATCCGGTGCTGTTACGGTCAGTAGGCGCCCGGCGGCGTCGTACGTGTAACTCGTACTACGGCTTTTGGCGTCGGCCATCGTCGTCTTGTTACCGGCCGCGTCGTAGGTGTAGGTCGTCGCGTGCCCGAGCGGGTCGGTTTGGGTCAGTAGCCTGGTGGCGGCGTCGTAGCTGTAGCTGGTTGTGTAGTCGGCAGGGTTCGCGCCTTGGACGTTGCCGCGGGGATCGACTGACGAGGCGAGGTTTCCGTTCGCGTCGTAGGTGTAGGTCGTCTTGCCGCCTTCGGGGCGCGTGACGCTCGCGAGTCGGTTACTCGAGTTGTAGGTGTAGGTGGTCGTGTAGTCGGCGGGAGTAGCGCCTTGCACGTTGCCGCGCGGGTCGACCTTCGTCAGCTGGTTCCCGACCGAGTCGTAGGTGTATGTCGTTATGGGCGCCGCGAGCGCGCCTGTGCCGTCGGGGTCGGGACTGGTGACGCTGACGAGTTTGTTCGCGTGGTCATACGCATAGGTCGTGGTGTCTCCGTTTGGATCGGTGACGCTTGTCTGGTTGCCGGCGTCGTCATACGTGTGTGTTGTGGTGTGGCTGAGCGGGTCGGTTTCGGTGAGGAGGTTGCCGTTGGCGTCGTAGGTGTAGCTGGTGGTGTAATCGGCGGGCGTGCCGCCGCTGATGTTGCCGAGCGGGTCGACCTTCGTCAGCACACGCCCCTGAGTGTCGTAGGTGTAGGTCGTCTTGCTGCCGAGCGGATCCGTGACGGAGGCGACGTTCCCGCTGGTGTCGTAGGTATACGTGGTGGTCTTGCTGTTTCCATCGGTCGCGGTCAGCTTCTGACCGTTCGCGTTGAAGGTGAAGCTAGAGATCTGTGCCCCGTCGAGAGTGACGCTGGTGAGGTTGCCAGCTGTGTCGTAGCTGTAGCTGGTGACTTTGCCTCGACCGTCGGTGACAGTCTTGACGTTGTTTTGCGCGTCGTAGGTGAAGGTCTTTTGGATGCTGCCGAGCGACGCCGGCGCGGTCGCGGTCAGCAGGTTCCCGTTCGAGTCGTAGGTCATCGTTGTCGTTGCACCCGTGGGTGCGGCGACGCTCGTTCCGTCGAGCTTCGAGTTGTGCGCGAATTGGGTGGTGTGTCCCTGCGGGTCGGCCTGGCTGATCAGCACGTTGCCCGAGTAGACGTCGGTCCAGACGTTCCCGTTCGCGTCGGTTGCTGTCGCGGTCTCCGTCGAGGGGTCCCAGTGGAAGCTGGTTGTGTTGCCGACGGCGTCGGTTTGCTGGCTGACGCGGCCGTAATCGCCGTAGACATTGCTGACGACCGTGTGCCCGTTTGGGTCGACCTCGGTCGCGAGCTTGCCGCTCGCGTCGTAGGTGTAGTTGCTTGTCTTGCCGAGGGGGTCGGTGACCGAGGTCAGACGCCCGGTTGTATAGCCATAGGTGACGTGCGTGCCGTCGGCCAGCTGCGCCTGGTGCAGCGTGCCGTCGGCGTTGCTCGTGAACGTCACTTGATGACTCGTCGCGTCGGTGACGGTCGCGAGTTGGCCGCTGCCGTCGTAGGCGAGCGCGACGCCTTGCCCGTTTCGGTCGACGATGCCACTCAAGCGTCCGTTGGCGTCGAATGAGGCCACGGTCTGGTCGTGCTTGGTCAGCTTGTAGATGCCGCTGCTCAACGTGAGCGTCGACATCGCGCCGGCCGCGGAGAGATAGGAGCCATTCGACTGCTTCGCATAGGTGACCTGCTGGCCGTCGGCGCCGTGCAGGACAGCATCACCGTTAGCCTGGATCGCGAGCGATTCCGCATAATTGTCGGTCCAGCCCGGGCCGAGCCGACTAGCTGTCGAATCGGCGGAGGTGTAGCTGCGCGAAAGCGCAAACGTGACACCGATCCCGGGCAGCGTTAGATCGGTAGCCGAGTCGGTGTAGGCGCCGGTGAGACTGTTGACGGGATCGGCGAGGCACTCGCTCGGGCTCTTGGCATCCGGCCCGTCCCCGCCCGCACAGGCGCCAAAGCTCTGCTCGATCGGTTCGGCCGCCTTCGTGCCAGTGTTGAAATGGTCGAGGAGCTCACTCGCCGGCAGCGCGTTCGCGTAGAGCGCGACATCGTCGATCGAGCCGGCGAAATAGGACCCGTTCGGCAAGTCATAGCCGACATAGCCGGTCGCGGTCCGGCGGGGCTGCGAATCCGACTGGGTGCTCGAGGTCTGCAGCTGACCGTCGACATAAATCTTCCCGGTCGAGCCGTCCCAGCTGTAGGCGATCTGGTGCCAAGCACCGTCATCGATTCGCGTTGTTCCGGTCAACGGCGCGGGGCTGCGCGAGTTCACGTAACTGAACGCCTTGCCGCCGCTCGTGCCGAAAAAGATCATCGACTGAGTCGCTTGGCTGTCGCGATTGCTGAACACCGGCAGCGTGCCCGTATTGGTCGACAGCTTCACCCAAGCTTCGATCGTGCCAGGCGTCGTCAGTTGCGGCCCGTTCGCTCGCTGCGACGAACCGTTAAAAGTGACTGCACGGTCGCTCGGCTCCCCAATCAAAGGTCCAGCCGCGCCAAGCGTCGGCGAGCCCGAATAGGTTGCGTTCTTGCCGTTCGGACTCGCATCGTTCGCCGCGGTACCCGACGTCTCGCTCAGACGCCAATAAGCAGTCGGCCTGTTTTCGAGCACCGCACTCGCATAAGCGCTGCGCGTAAAGACCGGCATCGGCGGCAGCACCCAGCCAGAAGCCGAGTAGTGCGCCGCGATCCGGGTGCCGCTCAGCGCGGTGCTGTAGATCGCGACCTCGTCGATCGCGCCGGAGAAGTACGAGACGTTCGGCAAGTCGTAGCCGATCGCCCCCGCCGCCGTATACGGCGACTGCGAATCCGACTGCGCGGTTGACGTCTCCTGGCGACCGTCGACGTAGATCTTGCCAGTCGTCCCGTCCCAGCTGTAAGCGATGTAATGCCAGTTCCCATCATCAACCCGCGACGTCCCAATTAGCGGAATCGGACTGCGCGCGTTCACGTAACTGAAGACCTTGCCGTCGCTGACGCCGAAGAACATCATCGATTTATTCGTCTGCAGATTGCTGTCCCGATTACTGAACACCGGCAGCGTGCGCGTGTCGGGCGAGACGAACTTCACCCACGCCTCAACCGTCTTTGGCGTCGTCAACGAAGGCAGCGAGACCTTCTGCGAGCTGCCGCTCACCGACATCGCGGTATCGACGCCGTTATCGGTCGAAATCGGACTGCCCACCCCCAGCGTCGGACTATTCACATAGCTGCCTGTGTGAGCATTACCGCTCGCATCGGCAGCGGCCGTCGCCCCCGGTGACTCACCCAAACGCCAAAACCCAACCGGACCATCGGCAGCCACAGCGGACTGATACGCGCTCGTCAACCGATGCGCACGAACCTTCGGCGAGCGCGGCACAACCCGCAAGGCAGCGCCGGGCGACCATGACCTCGCTCCTCCAGACCACCGACTCACGTCCGCATTCAGAAGCTGCAGCACATCCACGCCCGCACTGCGATCCGTCGAAGTCAACCGAATCGCACGCCCCGCGCCGGCAACCGGAACGCACATCAAGCACATCGCCGCCACGGCGACGACGGACCACACGCCTCTAACTGCGTACCTGCCCCCCAAGATGACCCCCAGATCGTTTGCGCCGAAGCTCAGCGCTGCGTCAATTCGCAGATCACCCTATAGGCAATCTGGACGCGCGGCGAAATAAATCGAATACTTGCCGACAGTCACCGAACAGTGCCCAGGTACCGCAGACGCGCGCGAAACAAAAAGGGCCGGCCTCTTTCGAGGCCCTTTGCAGTAGACCTCATCGAGGCGCTTTCACACCCGGAGATCGTGGATCGCCTCGCAGTTCTCAGCGATTGTCGGCCGAGTGCACGACCGATGTCCCGACGCCCACTCTTCCAGAGTCGCCCGCGCTACGCCTCAGTGCTGGACGCCGTCACTGCCGTCTTACCCGCCGAGCACACGCTGAGATTTATCGACGTCCACGCGCTTGTCGAGGAGCACCTTGGACAGACAGTGCCGAAGTCGTCGGTGAAGAACGCCCTAGCCCGAAACAGCCAGGGGACAACTCCGAAGTTCGTCCGCGTCGCCCGCGGCCTGTACCGGCGGGCCTAACTGGGCGGCTTTCCAAAACCCCACGGGACCTCTACCGCCTCCTGTCCATGTCTCACGGCCCGTCCCACCGTCCAATACATCTCTTGAACGCGACGCTGGAGCACGTTAGAACCGCCAGACGTGACGCGCAAGGAACTCGCCGCCTTTTGGGACGAACAGCTAGATCGGTGGCTGCAGGGCAAGGCGCTCGATCCGATCCTTCGGGAGTGGAAGGCAGCATGGGCCGGCGAAGTCGATGAGTGGGCGTTCCCTGAACCATGGATGGGCCCGCTCCTTGACAAGCCCCGCATCGTCATAGGGGGCCTGAACCCAGGGCGCGCGCACGCGGAGCTCCAGTCACGTCGGGGCCGATCGGCACGGCGCGTCCAGGAAGTCGGTTTCACCGCCTGGGCTGCGCCACGACCGTTCAACATTTCTGGCGCGGAGTGGCAAGAGGCAGGTTTTGGACGAATTCGGCTAGATGAGGATCGCCTCACGTTCGCGCGCAGCTTCTTGCGTGACCCAAGTGTCTCCTTCGGATCCGTCCTCACCCTCGAGCTCTACCCATGGCACTCGCCCGGTCTCGGCCGCCACCCGATACGCGTCCCTCCTCACATCCTGGATGAGTTCATCCTCCAGCCATTGAGCGAGCTCGCGGATCCGCGCGTCCCCAGAGTCATGTTCCGCCGGGCGTGGGAGGTGGCGCTCGGTCGACTAGGCGATCGCGCACGGGTAGCAAAGACCATCACAGGCTTCGCGGGCCGAACTCGTCGGGCGGACCTTTGGAGCGTTAACCAGCGGGGCCGATTCTTGGTCGAACTGCACGGCCAGTACGATCCGCTGCCGCATGGGTCGGACCTCGAAGTTATGCGACGGGCGTGGTTCGGCGTGTCTACGGATCGCAGAAGACGCACGGCTTGAGACGCTGGTTCACGCTTCTCGCCCACTCGTCAAGTTCGAACCGCCTACTCGGGCTGTTCGATACCGAGCACTTCAAGCGCGTGCAATCGAATGAATCCACAGTGGGAGCAGATAAGCGGGTACGCGGGCAAACCGCCGATTTGACTCGGGGTGGCCAGCGCCTCTCCGTGCGGAGTTACTCCCGGGAGGGTGACCCGGAGATTGCCGAGCTGCCCAAAGCCCCCCTTCCACTCTGCGTGGCCACAGCTCGGGCAGGTCAGGGTGACCTGTCGTTCGCGCTCGCCTGACTTGATCGAGAAGGCTCATCGGCCTGAGCCTATTCGCCAATGAGGGGCGGCGGAGGGCGGCGGTCGCGGATTCGTTCTCCTCTTCCCGCCGCCCCCGCGATCGGGCTCCAATTCGTAGGGTTCCTGCGGTATGCCTCACGCACAACAGGTCTACTGCCCGCATCCAGACTGCGGCGCCGCGATCAGCGGCTACAGGCACGTCGATTACCGCACGATCACTTCGTCGCCGAACGGTGGGAACATCGTCGCGGTCGCCTGCGCAGCGTGCAAGCGGGTCCTCGGCAACGCGATCGATCCGCCGCAGCAGCAGCGCTAGCGGCGAGACGAGACGTTCGACTGCTCCCACAGCAGCGTCGTGAAGAGCGTCCACAAGGGCGTCAACGTGGATGCGTCGGGGTCCGCCCCACGACACAACTAACTCCGCGAACCGAAGAATTCGGCGCCGAGCAATTCGAGACGACGCTCGGGTAACATCGCAGGCGCCAATGATCCTCATTCAGCGGATTCTCGAACGCCGGCGGCGGAAAGCGCACGAGCGATACCTCGCGGAACGCGACCGGCAGAAGGCTCTCTCCAAGCAAGACGTCGAGAAGGCTATGTGGGACGTCGCGCGCCGGTCCGGCGCGAGCCAGCAGAGAATGTACGGGCAGCAGTAGCCGCGGTTGCCTCAGCGAGCGTCAGGCAGACGCAAGCCATTGGCGCACCGTTTCGGTGAAAATCACTTGATACGGAAGACCTCGCAGGTCTTCCGCAGTCACGTTCAGACCGCGAGCGCGAGCCAGGCTGGCCAGCCACGACCAGGGGTGGTCTTCGTCGCACCGATCGTCGTCGGGACGGACGACGGTCAAAACGCTTCGCGTTAGGCTCTCCAGAGTCTCGTGCTCGTGGAGCTCACCAGAACCCGACCCACCAGATGATCTCAAGCCGATGGTGAAGCCGCGATCCTCATGCAGAATCACGCGACGGCCATCGTCCAGCATGACGAACTCGCTTACCGAGAAGCTCTGTGAACGCCTATCGTTGAAGCGCTGAGGTCTAAGTGCGCAGATCGCGCCGACGCCTACGACGCGACCTGGCGTGACAGGGGACAAATCAGCGCGATTGTCAATAGCGTCCGGCGGTATGCCCCAGCCGCGCGCCATCACCGCTTTCTCAGCCTCCTGACCATCCGTGACTGCACACCGCTGCGACGTCCCGTCCCGGGGCAGGACGTCGCAGCGAATCATCTTGATAATTGGCTCGCTTTCAGGGGGTACAGTAGACGGTGACGGAAGGTCCGTACGTGATTCCACCCGGATCACTGATCCCGATCAGGTCAACATCAACACCGCCGCGCCAGCCAACTGCGTGGTCCGTGGCCGAGCACTCCCTTCTGGCGGTAGCGATTTGAGAACCGCCGCCCGCATACACGTCCGCCGAGCCAGAGGCTTCGGTCTCCCAAAAACATCCCCACCATTCGCATCGGTACGCCTGCAAATAGACGGTTACGTGCGCCTGGCTCGGACATGTGCCAGACGCATACAGCCACCATCCATGGACGGACGTAGCAGCCGGCCCCGTACTAGAAATGTGCGGGTCGTCCACCGCCTGACGGTACGTGCAGTCACCGGCCGTTATTGGATCTGACTCTGCCCCGCCGCCGCCACTACCGGGATCTTCGAAGCTCCGCCCCGGGCGACCGGATATCCGGCCGACGGTAGAGCTGCCTGACGTCGTTCCGTAGGCTCCGAGATCGAGGGTCAGCGCGCCGCTCGCCAGAAGTCGATACACCTTCAGCAAGCCAAGCCCGAGAGCAGTTATCGCAATGAACTTTCCCGCTGCTCGCTCAGCCGCCGCCATCTCTTCCACTCCCTCGTCGAATCAGGGCAAGCGCCTGTTCTGATGCGGCGACTCAGAGGCTCGATTCAGGTGCCACCGGCGCCGCGCTCCCAGCGTTCGAGCTCGGCCCGCAACTGCATGCGTGCGCGATGGATCCTGCTCTTGGCGGCGGCGAGCGAGATCTCGAGCGCCTGCGCGACCTCCTCGTTCGAGAGGCCTTCGAGGTCGCGCAACACGACGGCGGCCCGAAGTTCGGCTGGAAGCCGGCGGAGTCGGTCGATCAAGAAGGCGCGTGCGTCGGCTGCCGCAAAAGCATCCTCCCCACCCGCGACCGTCGTCTCCTGCAGCTCGGTCGTCGGAACCGTCTTGCGCCTGCGGCGCATCAACGCCTCGTTGACGGCGATCCGGTACAGCCACGTGGAGGGCGCTGCGTCTCCGCGAAAGCGCTCGAGGTTTCGCCACGCCTGTACGAACGTGTCCTGCACGGCCTCGTCGACGTCGCGTGCATCGTCGAGCAGCCGGTACACGACCGTGCGGATGCGCCGCTCGAAGGCGTGCATGAACTCGGCGAAAGCCTCGAGATCGCCGGCCTTCGCCTGCTCGAGCAGCTCGCGTTCGCTCAGCGCCACGGCCGCGGATCGTAGTTGCGGAATCGTTCGCGCCCTCCACTGCATCTACGATGACGAGCGCGTGATGAAGTCGGTGATGGATGTCGTGGTCGGCTCGTGCGCCGAGACGCGCGAGCTGCTTTCCGCCCACGTCGAGGGGGAGCTGACGGGTCTCCGGCGACTTCGGGTGCGTTTGCACCTTGCGGGTTGCGACGCCTGCTCGGCGGTGGTGCGCTCGCTGCGCGCGACGATCGAGCGCCTGCGAGACCTCGACGAGCACTTCGCCCCGGAGCCCGCGCCGTCGGCCGCGTCCGACGTCCTCGAGCGGATTCGCATCGAGCGCGACCGATAGGCCGGCTCAGGTCGTTGCGACAACCGACTCCGGGTGACGGGGCGGCGCGATCCAGAAGCGGACCCAACTCCGTCCTCGCGGGAGGTTGAAGCGGGCACGGCAGGCGCCTGTGGGATCGACCATGAAACGGCCGACCGTGATCGCCCGCGCGCCGCTTCCCTTTGCCCAGAGCAGGTAGACGCCGCCCCCGCGCGCCGGCAGCCCTCGCGCGACGACTGCGAGCGTCATGTTCTCGGCGTCGCTGCGCGCCAAGACCGCCCGTCCGACCGGACGACCTGAAGCCGTACGTAGCGTGAGCTGGCGCAGACCCTCGCCGTGAGGCAACACGAGCACGAGCAGCGCGGCTCCAGCAAGCGCAGCCGCGATCGGGGCGATCGAGAAGCGCAGCCAGCGCCGCCTACGCGCGCGCCGGACCGCCTTTTGCCGCGGCAGCGCAGCGTCGCGGAGCGCCCGGTCGACGCGGCCGAGCAGGAACACCTGTCGCTGGCACTGATGGCAGGCGGCGACGTGTGCGAGCAGTTCCGGCTGGTCGCGATCGTCGAGCAGGTCGGGCAGGCGCGTCCAGGCGTGGTCGTGGCTCAACCCGACTCCTCCCCGAGCAGCGTCGCGAGCCTGTTGAGGCCGCGGCGTGTCCAGCTCTTCACGGACCCGAGCGGGACCTCGAGCGCCCTGGCGATCTGGCTCTGGCTCAGGTCATCGAAGTAGGCGAGCTCGATTACCAGGCGCTCGCGCTCGGGCAGCCGCTCGAGCGCCGCGTCGAGCCAGAAGCGGTCGACGTCGGGCGGGTCGACTCGCACGGTGCACTCGTGCACCTCGACCGGAGTCGGCGTCTTGCGCACGTTGAGTGCCGTCCGCCGAGCGAGCGTGAGCAGCCAAGCGGGGGCGCTGCCGCGCTCGCGGTCGTAAAGCCGCGCCTTGCGCCAGATGCGCACGAACACCTCCTGTGCGCAGTCCTCGAGCTCGGCGCCGGCGACCGCGCGGCAGGCACGCTCGACGGCACGGTGGTAGCGGCGGCGTAGCTCCTCGAATGCGGGCTCGCTTCCCCGCCCGATCGCCGCCAGGAGCTCGGCGTCGCTCGCGTCAGCCGGGGCGGTCGAACTCGCGGCCCGGCGCGACTCGAGTTGCTGCGAGATCACACCTGGAGGTACAGCCGCCATCCTCCGGTTGGATGCACCAAAGCGCTCGATCGGCGCCGCGAGTGGGGCCACGCGTCGTCCGCGTGACCCCACCGTGGAGGAGGCGACTACTTGACGTCCACGGTCACCGAGGCCTGGGCACCGATCGTCGGCGCGTGTGTGTTGTCCTCGAGGATCGCGATGAACTTGTGCTGGCCGGGCTTGATCCCGGCGAGCGAGACGTGGAAGGAGCGGCCGCAGCTCATGCCGAGCATCGTCCCCATCCCCATCATCCCCTGCGTCGTCGTGTCGACGTTGGCGTGCCAGTGGCCGTAGCCCTTGACGTTCGCCTTGCCGTAGAGAGCGCAGGAGAGGCGGAAGTTCTTCACTGCGACGGCGAAGTTGAAGCCTCCGTGCACCGTCGCGCCGGGCTTCGGCGAGACGATACTGATCGCGGGCTTGCCGGCGAAGTTGAGCGGCTTCACGGCCGGCAGCGGATTGGCGGGCTTGTACGTGAAGCTGATCTTCTTCATCGCCTTCAGGTCGTCGGCATGGTTGTTCGCGGCGGGGATGAACTCGACGGTGTGCTTGCCCGGCTGCACGTCGAGCATGCTGATCGAGGCGCGCGGCCCGCAGAACATGTTGATCAGCGATTTGTCCAACTCGATGTGGTAGTGCCCGATCCCCTTGCGGTTTGGCGTGCCGGCGTAGCGGCAGTCGACCTTGAAGTTCGTGAGCGAAACGCGCGTGCTCAACGTGTTGCCGGTGAGCGTCGTGCCGGTCTTCGGCGCGAGCACCGTCAGCTTGGCGCCCGTGTCGACCGTCATCATCGGCGGCGCCCCGAGCGCGACCGCGGTCCCGTAGACCGCGCCCAACACCGTGATCGCCACAACACCGATCCTGGTCTTGCTCCAGCGCATTGCATGACCCTCCTTGACAATGGTTCCGTCGGCGCACGCGGCGCCGGGGAGGCGATCCCCCCTCACAAAGGAGGTACAGCCGCCATCGCTCCTTCGGATGCAGATGCGCTCAGGAGACGCGGAAGCTGCCGTGCATGAACGTGCGGTGCGGGTCGCAGCGGTAGCGGTAGAGGCCCCGCGTCAGCCGCACCGTCCAGGTCGTTGCGCCGGTGTTCTGCACGGACGTCTTCTTGTTCGCGCCGGGCCCGTACAGGTGGAAGTTGTGGATCGGCGAAAGATCGCTGATCCGGATCGTGTAGGTGCCCGCCCTGAGCCGTGTAACGCGGGCCCCGCGCGCCGTCGTCAGCGTGATCGTGAAGCCCGGTCCGACCGTGCCGCGCAGTGTCGCGGGCTGGGCCGTCGCTTTGCTTCGCCCGGGTGTGGCGGCAACGGCGACCAGCAGGCCGAGCAGGACAACGGAGAGGAGGCGCTTCATCGTGAGAGTCCGTCTATTGCAGATCGATGCGGAGAACGAGCCCGACGAGTCGGCCGTCCGGTGTCGTGACGAGGAAGCTGGTCAGGTTTCGCGCGCGCATCCGCTCGAGCAACGCGTCTGCGCCGATGCTCGGCCGGACTGTGCTCGGTCCCGGCGTCATGGCGTCCTCGATCGATGAGTCGGCGTCCGACGCGAGCGCCCTGCGGCCGACGCGGCCGAGCACGACGCGGTCGGCGTCGACGACGATGCAGGTGTCCAACCCACTCCTGCGGACACGCTCACGCATGCGAACGAGGTCGTCCTCGAGCGTGCAGGTGGGTACGTCGCGGTGGGCGAGATCTCCAGCCGTCTGCGCCGGCACGTTCGTCCCTTCGTGCGGGAGCCCGTACGAGCCCCAGCTCTTCTTGCCCGCCGCAAAGTCGTAGACGCGGCTGAACCCGATCGCTTCGAGCCGCGACGCGGCTCGTGGGCTCAGGTCTCACTGATAGTCGTTGCAGTAGACGATCACCGGGCGCAAGCGGTCGAGCTCGCGCGGAGCGCGTTCGTCGAGCTCCTTGAGCGGGATGTTGATCGCACCGGTGATGTGCTCCTCCGCAAACTCCTTGGCCGGCAGCACCTCGACCAGCTGCGCGCGCTCCTCCGCGATCAGGCGACGGACATCGTCGTGGTCGATCGACTCCGGCATTTCTCTACGTCGGATGCCCGTTCGGTGGTAATCGATTCGCACGCCACGCTCCGCGTGTCGCGCGTGTCAGGCTACGACCCATGGACACCTTCCTCGCGATCGCGTCCAGGCGAGAGGTGAGGGCGTACGACGGCAGGCCGATCGCCGACGACGTCGTGCGGCGGATCCTCGACGCAGGCCGGCTCGCGGGCAGCAGCTCGAACCGGCAACCGTGGCGGTTCCTGCGCGTCTCGGGTGAGGCGCAGGCGGCGCTTGCGGATGCGGTGTACGCGCCGGACAACGTCCGCCGTGCGGCGCTCGTCGTCGCGGTCGTCGTCGGCGGCAAGGGCCCCATCTCGTTCGACGCCGGGCGGTGCGCGCAGAACATGCTGCTCGCCGCGTGGAACGACGGCGTCGGCGGCTCGCCGAACGGGGTCGCCGACCCTGACGCCGCGAGCGCGATCCTCGGCGTGCCGGACGACGAGTCGATCGCGATCGTGCTCTCCTTCGGCTATCCGGCGCGTCCGCGCGACCCGGAATCCCGCAGCGCCGAGGAGTGGAGCGCCCGAGCGAAGCGCAAGCCGCTCGACGAGCTCGTCGAGACCCGCACGGACGCGCCGGACTAGGCCGCGATCGCAGCGCGGGCGCGGGCGGTGCGCACGGCGGTCGTCAGCGTGTCGATGTCGTAGGCGCCCGTGTGCCGGCGGCCGTTGACGAAGAAGGTGGGCGTGCCCGAGACGCCGCTCAGGTCGGCGCCGTCGACGTCTTCCGCGACATGCGCGGCGCCTGCGTGCGTGTCGAGATCGGCGGCGAATCGTTCGGTGTCGAGCCCGAGCCGCTCGGCGTAGCCCATCAAATCGCTGCGGATCAGCGCGCCTTGGTGCTCGAGCAGCAGGTCGTGCATCTCCCAGAACGCCCCCTGTGCTGCGGCCGCTTCGGCTGCCTCGGCCGCCGCCTGCGCGTGCGGATGGACGTCGTTCAGCGGCAGATGCCGCCACACGTAGCGGAGGTCGCCGATTTCGCGGAGGAGCTCTCGCACGACCGGCTCGGCCTGACCGCAGTAAGGGCATTCGAAGTCGCCGTACTCGACCAGCGTGACGGGCGCCTGCGCGGGGCCGCGAACGTGGTCGCGGTCGGGATCGACGGGAGCGGCGAGATCGACGATCACCTCCGAGGTGCCGAGCAGCGCCCGGATCCGGAGACCGACCGGAAGGAGCGCCGTCGCGCGGAACACGAGCCAGGTCGCCAGCGACGCGCACAGCGCCGCGCTCAACACGCCGAGCTTCGCCTCCTCCAGGTCTGCTCCTCGGAAGGCGAGATTGGCAATCAGCAGCGAGACGGTGAAACCGATGCCCGCGATCGAGCCGCCGCCGGCAAGCGCCGCCCAGCCGATCGGAGGCCGCAGCCGGCCGCGGCTCACTCTCGTCACGAGCCAGCAGCCGCCCAGCACACCGGCGGGCTTTCCGACGAGGTAGCCGATCAGGATCCCGAGCGTGATCGGCGAGGTGAAGGCACGCGCGAGGAAGCCGCCGTTGATCACGATGCCGGCGTTCGCGAGCGCGAACAAGGGCACGATCGCGTAGCTCGTCCATGGGTGATACAGCTGCTGCAGCCGCTCGTTGGGAGAGATCGCCGAGCTCAGCCCCAGCTGCGCGGTGCGTGCGAGCTCCGGCGTCGGCTGTTCGCGGAAACGCCGGAACAGATCCGTCGCGCGCTCGAGATTGACGCGAGCGGCAGGCGACGCATAGGTGAGCAGGCCCATCGCCAGACCGAGCACGACGGGATCGACGCCCGACTTGTAGAGCGCGACCCAGGTGGCGACGCCGAGTACTGCACCGATCGGGCCGTGCGGCACGTTGAGGCGGGCACTGAGGACGATCGCCGCGAACAACCCGGCTGCCGTGAGAAGCGGCCCGATCGCGACGACGTCCGTGTACACGGTGGCGATCACGATCAGCGCCACGACGTCGTCGACCACGGCGAAGGTGAGCATGAACGCGCGCAGACGATCGGGAAGGCCCCTCCCGACCACCGCGAGCATGCCGAGCGCGAGCGCGGTGTCGGTCGACATCGCCGCACCCCATCCGTGCGCCGAATCGTGACCGGCGTTCAGCGCCAGGAAGATGCCGACCGGCACGACCATCCCGCCGATCCCCGCGGCCAGCGGCAACGCCAACCTCCGCCGCTCGCGCAGCTCCCCCATGTCGAACTCGCGCCTCGCCTCCAGGCCGACGACGAAGAAGAAGAACGTCATCAAGCCGCTGTTCAGCCAGTAGCGAGAATCCTCCGAGACGCCCGAGCCGCCGACGCGGACCGAGAGCACGGTCTGCCAGACGCGCTCGTAGGACGACACGTCGACGTTCACCCAGACGAGAGCGGCGACCGCCGCCGCCAGCAGCACCGCCGCGCTGCCCGTTTCGGTGCGCATGAAGCTGCGCAACGGCGTCTCCAGGCTGCGCGCCCACGCGGTCCGTCCGGAGAAGGGCGCTTGTGCGACGGTCACGCTGAACGGACCGTACCGCCGACGCTACTTCGAGTGCTTGGCCTTCGCCTTCTTCTTCGGCTTCGGCTTCGCCTTCACCGGCGCCTCGTGCTTCTCGACCACCAGCCGGAACGACTGCGTGACGCTGACGCCGTGCGCATCGGTGACGAGAACGGTGAAGAGCCACGTGCCGGTAGTCGCGGGCGTGCCGCTGAGCAGGCCTGCGGTCGAGAGGCTCATGCCGCTCGGCAGCGTCCCGTCCGCGAGGCCGTACGTGTGCGGCGTCGTGCCGCCGGTCGCGGCGAGCTGGAACGAGTACGCGCTGCCTGCGGTCCCCGTCGGCAGCGCGAGCGTCGTCACGAGGATCGGCGGCATCGCGACCTTGAGCGTCATCGCGAGCGAGCCTGCGATGCCGTTCAAGTCGAGCGCCTGGACGGTGAACGAGTAGAGGCCGGTGACGTCGTCGACGGTCCCCAGCAGCGTCCCGTCCGTTGCGAGCGACAGACCCTTCGGTAGCGCGCCCGCGGTGACGGCGAACGTGTACGTGCCGACTCCGCCGCTCGCGGTGAGTAGCGCGCCGTAAAAGAGGCCTGGCGTCGCAGGGAAGAGCGCCTGCGGCATGATCACGATCGCCGCGGGGTCGACGACGAGCGTGAACGGGAAGGTGCCGGTGTCGCCGTACTTGTCGGTCGCGGTGACGGAGAAGCCGAACGTC
>Ga0137374_10003370_pt1 | contig 18897 bp, 17 predicted proteins | sample SagtaG_20_FD_104811 | JGI IMG/M metagenome (GOLD analysis project Ga0137374, IMG submission 104811) | Vadose zone soil microbial communities from Sagehorn Ranch, Mendocino, California, USA - Sage1_R_100_16 metaG | ecosystem: Environmental > Terrestrial > Soil > Vadose zone | place: USA...
GAAGTGGAGCATGACCATCGCGTCGAGCATGCGGCGGGACTTCAAGATCTTGATCGCCTCGAGCATCTCCGGCGTCGTCAGGCCGAATTTGGCCGCTTCGCCGCCGGACTTGGCCCACTTTCCCGAGCCGCGCGCGTAGAGCTTCGCGCGCATGCCGAGCAGGGGCCGCACGCCCCGTGCCCTCGCGATCGAAAGGATTCTTTCCAGCTCCGAGACCTTCTCCAAGATCAGGACGACCTTCTTCTTCATGCGCACGCCGTTCAACGCCATGCGCACGAAGGTCTCGTCTTTGTACCCGTTGCATGTGATGAGGCATTCGGGCGCGAGGTCGGCGGCGATCGCGGCGAGCAGCTCCGGCTTCGAGCCCGCTTCCAGGCCGTAGCCGTACTGGCGTCCGGCCTCGATGATCTTTTCGACCACGACCCGCTTCTGGTTGACCTTGATGGGGAAGACCCCGCGGAAGACGTTGGCGTACTCGTACTCGTCGATCGCCCGGGCGAACGCGTCGTTCAGGCTCGCGACGGACGTGGCGAGGATCTGGGGGAACCGGATGATCATCGGCGTCGTGATGCCGCGCAACGCGACCTCGTCCACGACCTGCTTCAAGGCCACGCCGCGCGCGGCCTCGCGCGTCGGGCGCACGACGAGATCGCCTTCGTCGGAGACGTGGAAGAAGCCCTTTCCCCAGTATGGAATCCCGTAGAGAGCCGCGGCTTCCTCGTAGCGCCCGTGCGGGCGCACGCGAGCCGGGCCCGCCGCCGCAATTCGCCGGATGGGTCTCGGACTCGCCATTAGTGGCGCGATTATGCGGCGGCGCTACCCGACAGGAAAGAAAAAAGGCACTTAGCGCTTGATCTTCTTGCCCAGATCCTCTACGGCCTCTCCGACCTTCCGGCGCGCGCGGCCGACCTCTTCCTGAACGGCTCCGGAGTCGCGCTCGTCGGCGCCCTCGGACTCGAGGCGCGGGTTTCTCGTCGCCCGGCCGGCGCTCTCCTTGATCGCGCCCTTGATATTCCTCGCCTTGCCTTCGATTTCGTCGCGGTTCATGGTTCCTCCATCTTCCTGGGCTGCATCTTCCGTGCCGCCTCTGTCGGCGCCAGGAGCCGCTCGAGGCCTTCCGCCGAGCGGATGTGCAGGTCGCGTTGCGGGAAGGGAAACTCGATGCCGCGTTCTTGGAGAATCTCGTGAATGTTGAAGTTGATCTGGCTTCGAAGGGCGCTGCGGCGGTGGAGCATGACGGCGGTCCAGCACGCGAGCTCGAAATCGAGAGAGGATTCGCCGAAAGCGATGAAAAGGACCGACGGGGCCGGCTCCTTCAGCACGTGCTCGCTCTTGCCGGCGGCGTCGATCAGAGCCTTCTCCACGGTGTGCGGATCGCTGCCATAGGCCACGCTCACCGGGAAATGGAAGCGCACGCGCGGCGTGCGGTAGCTCCAGTTCGTGACGGTGTCGGTGATGAACCGGGCGTTCGGGACGATGAGATCGATGTCGTCGTTGGTCCGCACGACAGTGGCGCGCGCTCGGATCTCAGCGACGTCCCCGATGACTTTTCCGATCTCGATGCGGTCCCCAACTTTGATCGGGCGCTCGATTAAGAGGATCAACCCCGCGATGAAGTTTTTGGCGATGTCCTGCAAGCCGAAGCCGATGCCGACCCCGATCGCTCCCCCGAAAACGGCCAGCGTCGTGGCGTTGATGCCGAGCGGCTGCAGCGCGACGATCAGACCCAGGACCCAGACGAGGTAGGAGACGACGCGCCCGATGGCGTAGCGAACGCCCGGATCCACGTGCGTGCGGCCGAAGAGCTTCTCCGACACGAGCTTGCGAAGAAGGCGCGCGGCCACCCAGGTGACGGCCAGAATGGCCACCGTCGCGAGCAGACTCGCCAGGGTGACCTGCGTCTGACCGATCCGGAACAGCCGGTAGTCGAGGATGTTCCCCATTCGCGGAAAGAAGGTGCAGGAATGGTGCCGTGGAGAGTCGTCCGAGGTCTAAGGTCTAATGTCCAGTGTCGCGCGCCCGGGACCTTCGACCTTAGACTTTAGACCTTAGACACTCCGTCAAGGCTTGCCCAGCAGTTCCAGCGCGGCGACGGTCAGCGAGGCGACGCCGGTCTTGATCGTCGGCTCGCGGTCGGGGGCGAACTCGGAGGAGTGGAGGGAGGGGAGCGGGGCGCCGGTCTTCCGAGCGGACTCATATTTTGCCGGGTTGACCGCGCCGACGTTGAACTGGAGAGCGGGAATGCCTGCGCGGCCGAACTCCGAGAAGTCTTCCGCGCCCATCACAGGCTCTCCCTCGAGGACGTTCGATGCTCCGAGGGTCTTGGCGAAAGCGGACGAGATTCGCCGGGTCAGGGTCGGATCGTTGTACATCGCATTGGTTCCCTCCGTGATCTCCATCTTCGGGGGCTTCGGAGCGCCGGCCGCGGCCGCCTCGGCCTTCGCGATGCGGTCGATCGAGTCGAGCAGCCGCTTGCGCACCTCGTCCTTGTAACACCGCACCGTGATCTGAAGTTTCACTTCGTCGGAAATGATGTTGTGCTTGGTGCCGCCGTGGATCGAGCCCACCGTGATGACGGCGGGATCGGTCGGTTTGGTCTCGCGCGAGACGATCGTCTGGAGCGCCAGGACCGTGCGCGCCGCGATGACGATCGGATCCACGGTCGTGTGCGGGTAGGCCCCGTGGCCGCCCCGCCCATAGATCGTCAGGTCCACCGAGTCCACGTTGGCGTCGGCGTAGCCGGGGACGAGCGAGATCTTCCCGGCGGGATCGGTCGCGCTGTCGTGAAATGAGATCGCGAAGTCGGGCTTCGGAAACTTCGTGAAGAGGCCGGCCTTCAACATCGCCTCGGCGCCGCTTCCCTTCTCTTCGGCGGGCTGCGCGACGAGAAAAAGCGTCCCCCGCCAGCGGTCCTTCGCTTTCGCGAGCAGCGTCGCGGCGCCGATGAGCGAGGTCATGTGGATGTCGTGCCCGCAGGCGTGCATGACCGAGACGGTCGCTCCCGAGTCGTCCTTCGTCGTGACCTTGCTCGCGTACGGGAGTCCGGTCCGTTCCTCGACCGGCAGCGCGTCCATGTCCTCGCGCACCAGAACCGTGGGGCCCTTTCCGTTCTTCAGCAGGGCGACGACGCCGTAGCCGCCCACGCCGGTCGTGGCCTCGTAACCCAGGGCCTTCAGGCGAGTGGCCATCTTCGCCGCGCTCTTCTCCTCGTGAAGCGACAACTCGGGGTTCTGGTGCAGGTCGATGTAGAGCTTCTCGAGTTCGGGATAGAGCGCGTCGAGGGGAGCCAGCGCGGGTGCGCTTGGAAGAGCGCCCTGGGCGGAGGCGAGTGTCGCCACTAGAAGGAAAGCGGTGAAGGGAGCGGCGTCCTTTCGCATAGCGCGGATTCTAGATGACTGCTCAGAGGGGATGGTGTGCCAAACTGCCGGCGATGGCGGAAGCGGGGCAGCGACGTCCCGGCACCTGGGAGAGCCTGCGCGCGGCTCTCAGGTCCCGCCGGATCGGGGCCGTCACACTCCAGTCGTTCTCCTCGGGCTTGCCGCTGGGCCTTGTCTGGATCGCGCTGCCCGCCTATCTGACCTACCGCGGCGTGGACATCCGGACCGTCGGCCTCTTCTCACTGGCGCAGGCTCCATGGACCTTCAAATTCTTGTGGGCGCCATTGCTCGATCGGTTCGAGCCCGGCTTTCTCGGGCGCAAGCGATCCTGGATCGTGATCTGTCAGGGAGCGCTTCTTGCCGGAATCGGGCTGCTCGCGGCTGCCGGAACCTCGCCCTCGGTCGGTGTCGTCGCCGGTCTCGCGATGCTGGTGGCCTTCGCATCCGCTTCCCAGGACGTTGTCATCGACGGTTACGCCGTGGACGTCCTCGAGAGGTCGGAGCAGGGACTCGCCGTGGGTGCACGCGTGGCGCTCTACCGCACCGCGATGCTACTGTCGGGAGCGGTTGCGATCACGCTCGGGCAGCGGTTCGGCTGGCCGGCGGTGTTCGCGGGGCTGGCGCTGCTCTACGTTCCGCTGGCGGGCTCGGTTGTCTGGTCGCCTCCGCCGCCTCCGGAGGTCACCCGGCCCCCGCGCACCCTGCGCGAGGCGACCTTCGATCCGCTCGTGGACATCTTTCGCCGCTCGCGCGCCTTGCAGATGATCTCGTTCCTGCTCCTCTACAAGTTCGGCGAAAACCTCGCGACCGCGCTGACGCGCCCCTTCCTCATCCAGAAATGTTTCGTGCCGGAGGACGTTGGTCTCGCCACGGCGACGATCGGCCTGGTGGCGGCGATCGTCGGCACGTTCGTCGGCGGCTCGTCTACTCAGAAGATTGGACTGACCCGGGCGCTCTGGCTTTTCGGCGCGATCCAGGCCGTCGGGTTTCTCGGCTACGTGGTCGTCGATCACATGACACCCGGAGCACCGTGCGGAGGCGGCGCGACCGGGACTCTGGTGCAACCCCTCAGTAGCCGCCTCGTCATGTACGCCGCAGTAGCTGTGGAAAACTCCGCGCAGGGCATGGCGAGCGGGGCATTCGGCGTCCTGCTGCTGCGCTTGACGCAGAAGCAGTTCTCCTCGACGCAGTACGCTCTGTTCTCGAGCATCTTCGCGATCGGCCGCACCCTCGCGGGTCCGCCGGCGGGCTTCCTCGCGGACGCCGTCGGCTGGACGCCGTTCTTTCTTCTCTCCGTTCTCGCGTCCGCACCAGGCCTCGTCTTGCTGCACAAGTTCGCGCCGCTCTCGGCGCCGGAGCCCGAGCTTGACGCGGAAGCCCGCGTGCCCGCGATGCCCGTCAGCCGCAGACGGCTGGGCGCCACGGGCCTCACCTGGGCGGCGGGCGGATTCCTCGTCTCCGCGGCAGTCTCGGCGTTGCTCGCGGCGCTGAAGGCGGCGCGCACGGCCGGCGCTACTTTCGACTACGGCTCTGCGCTCCGGCGGCTGTTCTCGCCAGCGTCGCCGTCTGACTGGATACGCATCGATTCGCTGGCCGTCGTCGGGCTGCTCGCCGGGGCCGCCGCGGCGGCGTTCCTCGCCGCCCGCCACGGAGTTACTCCCAGGAAGCGGTGACCGACCCTTTCGGCGCCAGGGTTCCGCTGCCAAGACGATTCGCCTCCTCCGGTCAGACGCCGGGCGGTACGAAATGCTTTGCCAGGTGCGCTACGGGTCGCCCACGAAACCGCAGGGGCAGCGTCGGTGACGCCCTCACCCCTGCCCTCTCCCGGGGGGAGAGGGGGGAGGCTCGAAGGCGCGGCGGGCTTTGGCGATTTCTTCGAAAAAGGCGCGGAGTTTCTCTGCGTCGCGGCGGCGCAGGGATTCCGCGATCTGGTCGAGTTCCGTGCGGACGGCATTGATCGCGGCGGCCAGCGCCTCCGCGTCGGAGAGGGCGAGCTCAAGGGCGAGGGACGCGGGAGTGTCGGCGAGGCGGGTCGTGTCGAGCAGACCCGGGCCCGCCACTCGGTCGAGTCCGGTATCCGCGCCCGAGGAGACAGCGCGGGCGAGCGCCGAAGCGACGGCGAGCGGAAGATGACTCACCCAGGTCATGAGAGCGTCGTGCCTCTCCGCGTCCACCACGGCGGGGCGCGCTCCCATCCCGCGCACGAGATCCTGGACTGCGGCGATCGAGCGAACGTCGCTCCGCTCGGTCGGCACGATCAACCAGGGCCGGTTCCGGAAGAGGTCGACTCGCGCTCCCGCGAGACCGGGAATCAGCGATCCCGCCATGGGGTGACCCGCGACGAAATGCGCCGAGGCGGGCAGCTCCGCGGCGGCGACCGCAATGGGGCGCTTGAGCGAAGCCGCGTCGGTGATCAGAGCGTCGGGCGCCGCGGCGGCCGCCTCGTGCAAAAGCGCGGGCGTCTCGCCGGTCGAAACGGCGAGCAGAACGACGTCGGCCCCGCGCACGGCCTGTGCCAGCGACTCGGCGGCGTCGATACCGCAGTCCCGCGCCCGCGAGCGTGCACCAGCATCGCGGTCGTAGCCGCGGGCCTGGAGGGCAAGGGCGGCCGATCCTCCGATCAGGCCGAGACCCACAACGGCGGCGCGCGTCACGGCGAGGACTCTTCTCCGGAAAGGCGGACTGCCTCTTCCTCCTCGTCGCCCGGAACGCGCACGGCCCATTCGGGGCGGAGGTGTCGAGCCCCGCGCAGAAAAACGTGGCGGATCTCGGCCTGCGGGCGGTCCGTGTTCCAGTGAATGAGAATGCGGATGCAGTGCCCGAGCGACCCGGGAACCGGAATTTCGCGGACGCAGAGCAGAGGGATGTCCTTCCATTCGGAGAAGCCGCGCGCCGCCACGGCGGGGAATGCCGCGTCCAGGTCTTCCGTCACGGTAAACACGGCGCTCGCGATGTCGTCGGGGCGTATGCCGTTTGACTCCACGACGAGCCGGATCAGTTCCCGCGTGCGTTCCGCGATCTCGCCCGCGTCGTTACGAGAAACCGTCGTCGCTCCACGCACTCCCCGCACGTGCGAACTCTACCGGGAAAGAGTGCAGAGTTCTCAGTCTCGGTTCTCAGTTACGCTACAGCCGGATCGAAACGAGAACTTTGCACTCAAGAATTCGAACTGTTATGCGACACGTCCTCGGGATCGACGCGGGTGGCACGAAGACCCGGGCTCTGCTGGCGGACGCGACCGGCCGGGTGGTGGCAGGTTCGGGGGGAGGCGGAGCAAACCTGCGTACGCACGGAGAGCTGGAGGTCGAGAAGGTCCTTCACTCCGTCATTGAACAGGCGGAGGGGGAGGCCGGCGTCCGCGCGGAAGCTCTTGCTCTCGGCATCGCGGGCGCGGACCGACCCGACGATCACGCGGTGCTCCGCGAGATCCTGCGCCGGATCGGTTTCAAGAACCGTGTCGTCGTGACCAATGACGCTCGGATCGCGTTCGTAGCGGGCTCAGCGCTGCGTGTGGGGCTCGCTCTCGTCTGCGGCACGGGCTCGATCGCGTGGGGACGCAACGCCCGCGGCGAGATCGCGCGCGCCGGCGGCTGGGGCTGGCACCTGGGCGATGAAGGCTCCGGTTTCTGGATCGGCGAGCGGGCGATCCGTGCTGTGCTGCGCGCGGCCGACGACCGCGGCCCGGTGACGCTCCTGGAAAAATCTCTCTTCGAGCACTTCGGGATCGAACGGCCCGAAGAGATTGTTCGCGTGCTCTACGATCGGGATTACCCGAGGCACCAGGTGGCGATTTTCGCCCTCCGCGTCGAGGAGGCGGCGGGCCGCGGGGATGCCGTCGCACGCCAGATCCTCGCGGCGGCCTCGGAGGAGCTCGTCCTGGCGGCGCGCAGCGTGATCGGACGATTGAATCTCGAAGAAGCGCCCTACGACGTCGTGCTCTCGGGCGGCACGTTTGCCGCTCTCCCGGCTCTGGAGGAATCCGTGCGTGGCAAACTCGCTGGCGTGCGTGCGTGCGTGCAGAGACTCGAAGAAGAGCCCGCCATGGGAGCCGTCAAGCTGGCCCTGGAGGAACTGGGAAGGAAGGATTGAAGAATTGAGGGATTTGCTACCCGGAGCCCAATCTTTCAATCTCCAATCTTTTCCATCATCAATCCTCATCATGCGCGGCCCGCACGAAACTGCGATAATGACGTCGCGGCCCTTCAATCAACATGAAAAGACTGATCGTCAACGCGGACGACTACGGCAGGACCCCGGGCGTCAACGAGGGAACGCTCGAAGCGTATGTCAAGGGAATCGTCACTTCCGCGACGGTCATGATCCTCGAGCCCGCGGCGCAGGAAGGAATCCATCTCGCTCGCGCCGCCGCTCCAGACCTGGCCCTCGGTCTCCACTTTGCCGTCACCGGCGGCGGAGCCTCCGCCAACCCCGCCGGTACCCTCCCCCGGCTCGCGCCCGGAGGTCGCTTCGTTCGATCCGTCGAGGAACTTCCGGACAGGATTCCTGAAGAGGAGATCCGCCGCGAGCTCGAGGCTCAGATCGCTCTTTTCGAAAAGCTGGCGGGAAGACCCCCAACGCACCTGGACTCCCACCACCATTCGGCCGTACACGTTTCTGTTCAGCCGGTTTTCGCGGCCGTGGCCCTGGAGCGGGGGCTGCCCGTCCGCGCCGCGAACTCGCGGGCGCGCGGGCAGTTGCGCGGATCAGGACTTCACATCCCCGACCATTTCATCGAGTCCTTCTACGGATCGGGAGCGACGGCGGAGAACCTCAGGTTCGTCCTCGCGCATCTGCGGGAGGGAGTCAGCGAGCTGATGTGCCATCCGGGCCATCCCGACGAAGCGCTGCTCGCCGGCAGCTCTTACGCGCGGGAACGGGAGCAGGAGATCGCCGCGCTCTGCGATCCGACGCTCCGCGAAAGCCTTTCTGCGGACGGCATCGAGCTCATCACTTTTCGCGAGCTAGCAGGCTGCTGAAGAGGGATGCGGGCGTCGCGTCCGGCATTTTGCTTTTCGCGGCTTAGGCCGATAGCGGCGTGAAGAGTCTCGCTTCTCGTCCGAGACGCCGCGAGCAAAAGGCCGTCCGCCCCAAGGGGTTGCGGCGGCGCGGGGCCATCTGCTTCGTTGCCGCTCCTCACCGATGCGCTTCGGCATCGCCTGCGTCGCGTCGCCTTGCATCTGGCCCCGCGGCGCGCGCAACGCCGCCTCACACCCCTCTTCAGCAACCTGCTTACGGCTTGAGGCTCGAGGTCCTCCCGGACCCGCGGGCCGTGGCGCGGCGCGCGGCGGAGGAAATTGCCTGCGTCCTGCGCCGCAAGGGCCGGCGCCGGCTCGTCCTGGCTTCAGGCAAGACGATGATCGCCGTCTACGCGGAGCTCGTCCGCCTCCACCGGCGGGGCCGCGCCCCTTTCCGGGGCGCCGAGACGTTCAATTTGGACGAGCTCCTCCTTCCTCCGGGACACCCACAGAGCTTCCGGGCCTTCATGGAACGGCATCTCTTTTCCCGGGTCGGCCTGCCGGCGGTGCACGTCCACTTTCTCCGCGGCGACGCGACGGACCTCGAGGCGGAGTGCCGGCGTTACGAGCGGCAACTCGCCCGGGCAACACTGGACATCGCTCTGGTCGGCATCGGCGCCAATGGCCACGTGGCCTACCTCGAGCCAGGCACTTCGCTCGCCCCCGTGAGCGCACGCGTGCGTCTCTCGCCATCGACGTGCCGCGATCTCGCCGCGCAGGGCATCCGGCCGGCGCCGCGCGAAGCGCTCACCATGGGAATCGAGGCGATTCTCTCCGCGCGCCGGATCGTGCTCGTCGCGATCGGGTCGAGCAAGACCGCCGCCATCGCGCGCGCGGTGGCAGGTCGCGTGACGCCTTCCTGTCCCGCCTCCTTCCTGACCCTCCACCCCTCCCTCTCGGTGATCCTCGACCGCGCCGCCGCAAAGCGCCTCGCGCTTCGTGCTCCCGGCCGGAGAAACCAAACTCGGAAGCACAAGGATGGTCGGCCCTCCGCGCGACGGTAGAGTGCTTCCAGCGGGAGGGAGGTGCCTCCCGGCATCGCTGTCAGGCGTCTAGCCGAATAGCAACGTGATCCCCAGAGCTAGCGCCAGAAAGAGAATCCGGCGGAGGAGAATCACCATAGCGATTCCCCGCCGTGCAAGGATCGTGCTAGACCTGAAGTCAGCGCGCGACGGCGACTCCACAGGCGCCTTCTCCGGCGGGGCGCGAGCCATGTCGAGTCAGCACGCCGCGACGGCGTGTCCTCCGGTGCCTCAGAGCGCGGCAGGGGGAGCGATGCCGGTGCCGGCGGACTCGGCGTCGAGGGCGCGGCTGATGTTGGTAGCGGCGGAAATCAGGGCCAGGTGCGTGAGCGCCTGTGGGAAGTTGCCCAGCGCTTCCCCGGTCTTGCTGATCTCCTCGGCGTAGAGGCCGAGGTGGTTGGCGTAGCCCAGCATCTTCTCGAAGATGAGCCGCGCATCCCCGAGCCGTCCTCCGCGCGCGAGCGCCTCGGCGTACCAGAACGTGCACATCGAGAAGGTTCCCTCCTCCTCGTCGGAGACGCCGTCGGGAGAGGCCCGGGGGTCGTAGCGGTGCACGAGGCTGTCGGAGACGAGCTCGCGCCCGATCGCGTCGAGGGTGCCGAGCATCCGCGGGTCCGAGGGGGAGACGAAATGCACGAGCGGCGCGAGCAGGACCGAGGCATCCAGAAATTCTTTGTCGAGCGCCTGCACGAACGAGCCCTTCTTCGTCGAAAAGCCGCGGCTCATGACCATGTCGTAGATCGCGTCGCGCTCCTTCAACCATCGCAAGACGTCCCCGGGAAGGCTCCGCACGGTTGCCATCCGCCAGGCGCGGTCCAGAGCGACCCAGCACATCAGCTTCGAGAACGTGAACTGCTGTTTTCCTCCGCGGACCTCCCAGATTCCCTCGTCGGGCTGCTGCCAGTTGTCGCAGACCCAGTCCGCGATCCCGCGCATGCGGGTCCAGAGCTCGTGGCCGATCGGCCGCGAGTAGCGGTTGGCGAGGTAGACCGCGTCCATCAGGTCGCCGGTGATGTCGAGCTGGAACTGGCGGGCGGCGCCGTTGCCGATGCGCACCGGCCGGCTGCCGCGATATCCCTCGAGGTGGTCGAGAGTCTCCTCGGTGATGCTGCAGCGCCCATCAATGCCGTAGAGGACCTGCAGGCCGGGGCCTCCCTCCTCTCTTCCGCAGCGCGTCTCGAGGAAACGGATGAAGTGCTCGGCTTCGTCGGTCAGGCCGACGTGAAGGAAGGCGTACACCGTGAAGGCGGCGTCGCGGATCCATGTGTATCGGTAGTCCCAGTTGCGTCCGCCGCCAAGCGACTCGGGCAGGCTCGTCGTCGGCGCCGCGACGATCGCGCCCGTCGGGGCGAAGGTCAGCAGCTTCAAGGCCAGGCAGGAGCGTTTGACCATCTCCCGCCAGCGGCCGTGGTATTTGCTCCGCCCGATCCAGGCCTGCCAGAACTTCAGCGTCGTGCGGAACTCCCGCGCGCAGATCTCCCCCAGATTCAGGCGGGGAGGGCCTTCGCCGATCCCCTGCGAAAGAAGAACGGGGATCTCGTCCCCCTGGCGAAGCACGAAATCGCATCCGACGGCGTCGCCGTCGATCCGGCAGTCCAGAGGCGTCGCAAGGTCCACGGAGAATTTCCCCGTCGAGAAACAAAAGCCCCGCGGGGTCTTTTCAACCCGGTGCGACGCGCGCGCGTAGTCGAAGGCGGGACGGCAATCAAGCCGGAACGGGATCGAGCCGCGCACTCCGCGCACCAGCCGGATGACCTGATGCTGCTCGGGGCTCTTCCCCTGCGGCCCCTCGTGGACCGGCATGAAGTCGACGACCTCGCCGACGCCATCGGGAGTCAGGAACCGGGTCATCAGGACGTTGGAATCGGGCAGGTACATCTGCCGGCGGCGGGCTTCCGATGCGGCGGCGATTCGGAACGACCCGCCCTTCCCGGCGTCCAGAATCGAGGCAAAGACGCTCGGCGAGTCGAAGTAGGGAAGGCAGAGCCAGTCGATCGCCCCGTCCATTCCGACGAGCGCGGCCGTATGGAGGTCGCCGATGACCCCATGGTGCTCGATCGGCAGATAGCTCACGAAGCGGCGGGCTCCTCGGCGGAGGAGGCGAGCGGGGCGCGCTGCGGCTCCTTCCCCGCGCCCGAGGCCGACATGAACGAGTCGAGCCAGCGGAAGAGGTCGTTCGACCGCACGCGTGCCTTGAGCGCCTGCATCCGGGTCCTCTGCTCCTCGGCCGGCATGGACAGCGCCCGTGCCAGCGAATCCACGACCCCTTCGACGTCGTACGGGTTGACCAGAAGCGCGCCGCACGAAAGCTCCGCCGCAGCGCCCGCAAACTCCGAGAGAACGAGCGCTCCGTCCTCGCGCGTCCGCGAGGCGCAGTACTCCTTGGCAACGAGGTTCATCCCGTCCTTGAGAGGCGTGACGAAGGCGACATCGGCCGCCATGTAGTACGCCGAGAGCTTGGGACCCTCGAGCGACCGGTAAATGTAGTGGATCGGGACCCAGCCCGATCGCGTCAACTCCCCGTTGATATCCCCCACCAGGCCGTCGATGTATCTCTTCGAGTCCCGGTAGCCTGGGATCTCCTCGCGACTCGGCACAACGATCTGGAAGAGAGTGACCTTCCCGGCCAGATCCGGACGGCTCTTGATCAGGAGCCGGAACGCCTCGAGCTTGTCGGGGATTCCCTTGGTGTAGTCGAGGCGGTCCACCCCAAGCACGATCTTTCGTCCGGGCTCGTCCTGGCGCAGGCTCATCGCCTTGGCGAGGACCGAAGCCTCCCCGGCGCGCGTCTCGAACTCGACCGCGTCGATCGAGATCGGGAACACTCCGACGCGCGTCTCGCGGTGGCCGACACGGATTTTCGCCGCGTTCTCCCCGCCGCGGATCTGCGCCCCGGGCACGAGCTGTGACACACACCGCGCGAAGTTCGCGCGGTCCCGCGGCGTCTGGAAGCCGACGAGGTCATGCTCGAGGAGTGCATGCAGCAGTTCCACGCGCCACGGAAGGTGACGGAAGAGATCGGGAGGCGGAAAGGGAATGTGAAGGAAAAACGCGGTTCGGCAGGAGACGCCAAGTTGCTTCAACTCCCACGCCATTAGGATCAAGTGGTAGTCATGGACCCAGACGAGGTCTTGCGGCCCGGCCTTCTCGGCGACCGCCCGGGCGAACTTCCGGTTGACCTTCCGGTAGGCTTCCCAGTAGCGCGGCTCGAAGCGACAAAGCGATGGGAAGTCGTGGAAGAGCGGCCAGACGATCTCGTTGGAGAAGCCGTTGTAGTAGCCCTGTTTCTCGGCCGAGGTCAGCGTCACCGGCACGAGTCCGAACCCCTCTCGGGCCGAAGACTCTTCGAAGAGCGGATCGGCGTGCGGGAGGTCTTCCGCGACGGCCCCGGTCCAACCGATCCATCGGCCGCTGCGCTGCGACAGGACCGCCCGCAGCGCGGTGACCAGCCCTCCGGATCCCGGGATCAGGCGCGGCCCTCCGGAGGCCTTGACGGCCACGAACGGAAGTCTGTTGGAGACGACGATGAGGCTCAGATACTCTCCTTTAGAGAGATGGAAGCAAGAACAGTTCCCTTTTCCCTTCGCGCTCGCCGCGCCTCGGCACCGTCAGCGTCCTCACCCTTTTCCTCTCCCGGAGGAAGAGAGGGAAGAGGCCTCAAGCCATCGCCGCAGGAATTCTAGGAGTTCTTCCGGGGGCTTCAACCACAGGTCCGCGGCGGTCGGGCGCAAGGCCTTCCTTACCAGGACCGATAGGCCCTTTCCCGCCAGAGCGGCGAAAGCATCCTCGTCGGTCTGGTCGTCTCCCAGATAGGCAACCGCGGCTCCGCGCGGGAACTCCTCCAGGAGCCTTTCGATGACCGCGCCCTTGTGGTCCCCGCGGGGGCGGACCTCCACGCCACCTTCGAACTCGAGCACCTCGAGATCCGTGCCCGCCGTCGCCGACCGGAAGCGCTCGATCGCCCGCTGCCGGAGCCGCGCCGCGTCTAGCGGGGCACGGTCTCGCCAATGGACCGCGACGCCGAAGGGCTTGCGCTCGAGGGCGCTCTCGCCCGCCTCGCCCGCGATCCATCCCGCCAGGACCGAGAGCGCGCGGCGGTCGGCCTCGGGCAGCTCCCCGCCCGTCTCGCGCCGGCCGTCCCGCGAGCGCTCACGGCCGTGACTTCCCCAGACCTCGGGCGCCCGGGAGAGACCGATCAACCCCTCGAGCGATTCCGCCGGACGGCCGCTCACCAGGACCAGGAGCGTTTCTCCGGCGGCCTGGATTGCGTGGAGCATTTCCCGCACGCCCGGGTAAGGAAGAGCGGACTCACGCCGCTCCCGGAAGGGCGCGAGCGTCCCGTCGTAATCGAGAACGAGTGCCCGGGCGGGGGCGTCCCGCAGACGCTCGAAGAATCCGTCCAGATCCAGGCCCTGTCGCAGGAGCCGCATATCCAGCGGTTTATTTCACAATGCCGACCGTCTGGGAATCGGAATCGGTGTCCGCTGCGCGTCGGGCTCTCCCCTCGCCGGGACCGCGTTGGGGACTCGCCGTCTTCGCCGTCCGCGGAAAGCGCCGCCGCGTCGTTCCGTCTGCTTCTTTCCGCCGGTCTTGCCCTCGCCGATCCCTCGCCGGATCGGATCGAGGGGATCGTAAAGGACGTCTTTTGGGGCGCCTGTGGCTGGCGCGACGGCGCGGCTCGAGGACGGCGCCTGTCCCGAAGGCATCGCTCTTGCTTCGGAATGAGACGAAAGGGGTTGTCATGCCCGATAAGGAAACTGAAGAGCGCGCCGAGGAGGACAAGCGCGAAGGCAAGGCGCCGAGCACCCAGGCCGGGGAGTTCGTCCGGGAGGAGATGCACCACGTCCGTGAGGGCAAGCACGGAGCCCGTTCGACCAAGCAGGCCATCGCAATCGGCCTGTCAAAGGCCCGCCGCGCGGGTGTCAAGCTGCGCGCTCCCAAGAAAGGAACGGCTCCCGCAGCGACGCGGCGCAAGGCGGCGCGGGACGTTCGCCGAGGCAAGAGCAGGAAGAAGCCTTCCGCGACGCGCGCGCGAGCCGTCCGGGGAGCGCTCAAGCGTGAAGGGCACCGTGCCGCGACGAGGAAGGCTCTGTCGCGCCAGGCTCGCACCGCCGCGTCCCGCCGCTCGGCGGCGTCCCGGTCGCGCGCAGCGAAGAAGGCCGCCGCCACGCGCAAGAAGAGATAGCGGATCTTCTCCCTCTCCCGACGGGAGAGGGAATGGATGAGGGGCTTCTACCCCTCGCTCTCGACCTTGTGCTCGTAGTACTCGGTGATGTGGTCGTAGACCCGCTCGGGGAACTGGAGATCCTTGTACACGTTCCCCGAGTCCGGGTCTTCCGGACTCGGCACGATCGGGAAATCCTGATGGCTCTGCCACTCCAGAATCCGCTCGCGGGTTGGCGGCGAGTAGTCGTGCTCTTCGACTTGCCGGCAGAGTGCGCGCGCCCGAGTCTCGTCGCAGTCCGGATCCCGGCTCAAGTACGACACGAGATCGTCTTCCGAAAGGAAGTGCCGGGCGACCATCGTGAAGACGAGCCGGCCGTAGTGGCCGATATTGCATCCGGCCTCGAGGGAGGAGGCCAGGTGCGACATCATGCGGTTGCGCCGAAGGTCCTCGACCGACACGCTCCTTCATCCGAAGCAATGCGAGTGCCAGAAGAGCTTTGTCAACCCCCACTGAGTCTATCCCCAGCGGACGCGGCCATTCGAAGCAGTAGGAGCAGATCCTCGCTTCCTCCTTCGCTGAAGCTTCGGAGGACGAGTCGCTCGGGATGACACGGAAGGGCGAGGGCTCGGGATGACAGGCCCAGGCTATCGTTTCCCTCGGCTCTCTGTCTCGAGGGCCGTCCGCAAATCTCCTTGTGCCTTTTCGAGGCGCCGGCGCGCCTCTGCGGCAGACAGGTGTGCCCGGCCCATCACGATCGCCGTCTTGACCTGGCCACCGGCGCGGGCGAGAAGGGCCTGCGCTTTGCGAGGAGTGGATCCCGTCGCCGTGGCCACGATCCGCAGGGCCCGATCTTTGAGCTTCGCAGAGCCGGTCCGCAGGTCCACCATCCACGGACCGAAGACCTTGCCGGAGGAGGCGAGGGCCGAGGTCGTGATCTGATTCAAGGCGAGCTTGGTCGCTGTGCCGGCCTTGAGCCTGGTCGAGCCCGCCACCACCTCGGGTCCCGTTTCGAGCCGGACGAGGATCTCCGCGACGTCTTCGATGCCGGGCGAGCGGCTCGCCGTCACCAGAACGGTGCGCGCGCCGCGCTCTCGCGCCCGCTCGAGCGCCCCCCGGACGAACGCTGTAACCGAGCTCGCCGAAACCCCGATGACGAGATCTCCCGGCCGCGCGCGGCTGGCGCGCCGCATGCCGTCTTCGGAGCGGTCCTCCGCTCCCTCGCGCGCTCGAAAGATCGCGGCGCGGCCGCCGGCGATGACGGCCTGGATCCGATTCGGGTCCGTGCCGAACGTCGGAGGCAGCTCTGCCGCCTCGAGGACCGCCAGCCGCCCGCTCGTGCCGGCCCCGAAGAGAAAGCAGGTCCCTCCCGCCCGGAACGTCTCGGCAAACGCCTCCGCCGCGCGCACGATTGCGGGCCTCGCCCCGCGCAGCGCCGCCAGGACGCGCCGGTCCTCCGACTGCATGAGCGCGACGACGCGCCCGATCCCCATCCTGTCGAGCCGTTCCGACCGCGGATTCGTCGCCTCGGTCGCGAGCTTCTTCCAGCTTTTCGGGCGCCGGGACATGGAAGGAGTCTAACCGGCCTGCCGTGGAACCCCGGTCAGTCTCGATACCTTCCCGTCGATCGTAACAAGGAGGAGAGTGAGATTAGGCGTGAGCATGACTTGCACTGCTTAGTCCGAACTCGCGACGCTTGCGTCACGGCGTGATAACGTTTCAGAAAGTAGTGGATGACGGGGCGTCGTTCCGGGTGCCTCTTGGTTACGCGCGGAAGCTCGTGACTCCTCCGAGGCGCTGCCCGCGGCGCGAAGCGCCTGTGACGATAGCGGTCGCCATCGTCGCTCTTCTTTGGGCGCTCTTCCCGGCCGACTCTTCCGCCGGCGTCGACACCTGGACCACCAGCGGGCCTGAAGGTGGGATAGTAAATTCGCTGGCCATCGATCCTTCGGCTCCGGCCACGCTCTACGCGGGCACGTACGGTGTCGGCGTCTTCCGCTTCGTCCCCGCGTTGCCAGATCGTCGGCCCGTTCAGCGCCCGCCGCAGAAGCTTCCGACGCGCGCCGTGACACCCCGCCGGTGAAAATGCAGTCGAGAGCCGAGAGCCGAGAGTGGGGTCCCGGTGCCTGAACTCCGCAACTCTCAAGTCTCAACTCTCAATTTTCCCCTAAAGCACGGCTTCGAGGATCCGCTCGACTTCGCCCGCGTCGTTGTAGAAGTGGGGAGAGAAGCGCAGCGAGCCTTCTCGCGGGGCGACGATGACTCCGTGCTCTTCGAGGCGTTTCGCGAGGACACGGGAGTCGGTGTCGGCGCGGACGGCGGCGAGGATGCCGGATCGGAGGGGCTCGGGCGAGGTGATGGTCCAGCCGCGCTCGGCGAGGCCGCGCTTCAAGGCCTCGACGGTTTCGAGGATCCTCGTCCGGATCGTCTCGGCGCCGACTTGCGAGAGGAGGTCCACGGCCGCCGAGAGGCCCGCGATGTTGGCGGTCGGAAGAGTGCCCGGCTCGTAGCGGCGGGCGCTCTCATAGAGGTCCAAGTCGTAGGCGAGGTAGCCGCGCTCGTGCTTGATGTTCCACCAGCCGGCGAAGAGGGGCGGAACTCGCTCGCGGGCGTTCTCGGAGACGTAGAAGACGGCACAGCCTTCGGGGCCGAGCAGCCACTTGTGGCTGTCGGCGGCCAGGACGTCCACTCCGGCTCTCTCGACGTTCAAGGGAAGCGCCCCGAGTCCCTGAATCGCGTCGAGGACGAAGAGGATGCCGCGCTCGCGACAGAACTTCGAGATCTCTTCGATTGGGAAGACCCAGCCGTTGTGGAAGGCGACCCAGGACACGGCGACGATGCGCGTGCGCGCGTCCACCTTCTCCGCAACGCCGTCCAGGGTGACGCGGCCCTCGCGGTTCTTCGCCATACGGCATTCGACACCGCGTTTTTCGAGCGCCAGCCACGGGTAGGCGTTGGAGGGGAACTCCATGTCGTCGGTGACGACGTTGTCCCCCTCCTTCCAGGGGAAGGACTGAGCGACGAGGTTCAGGCCCCAGCTCGTGTTGGGAAGGAATGCGATTTCGTTGCGGCCCGCACCGATGAACCGCGCGACCTTCTCGCGCGCCGCCTCGATCGCCGCGTACCAGCGGCGCCAGTCGGCGGCGCCTCGATCGCGCACGTTCTCGTTGTGGGCGGCGATAGCTTCGGCGACCCGGCGCGGCAGGGGAGCCACCGCGGCGTGGTTGAAGTAGACGAGGTTCTTCCGAACCGGGAACTCGCGGTCGAGGCTGGCGGGAGAAAGGTCGAGCAGCATACGCCCGAAGCATAAACGTCCCGCGCGTCGAGGCGTAGGCTACTGTGGACTTTGATCATTGCGAGGACGGCTCTTCTTTCTTTCGCCGATCTCGGCACGGCCCTTGGCGTCCGCGACCGTGCAAGAGCGTCACGCGCCGTCTGCGAGAAGCCCCGGCGATCATTCTCCGGAGGGGCGGTCGCCGCGTCCTGTTTCGGGGCTTCGGGTGACCCCTCGCGCACGCTCTGTCGGTCCCTCTTTCAAACGTGGAGGTCAGTGATGCAAGCTTCCGGAAAGAGTGGCTTCGGCTCCGAACTTGTTCTGCTCATGTCTCTGGCGCTCGTCGCGGCGTGCTCGGAGTCACCGCGCGCCTTTACCGCACAGGAGCTTGCGCCGGGAACCGGGCAGACGCTGCCGATTCCCGCGCTCCAGCAGACCCCGGGCGGTCGCGCGGTGCTCGTCGTCTACCGCCTGTCCAGGATGCACGGCAACCACTGCCCGATCGACTTGTTTCTGGACGGAACTCCGGAGGGTGATCTGGCAGTCCGGGAATATCTCTTCGTGACCTGTTCGCCGGGCAGTCACGTCCTCATGATGCGCATTGGATCCGGAGAGTGCGACACGCGGCGCGTGCCGTGGCCGATCACTGTCGAGGCCGACAAGGTGTACTGCTTCCGAACGAGCTACGACCTCCAGGGGGGGCTCGAGAGAGTTCCGGAAACGGTGGCGGCCAGGGAGATCGCCGGCTGCGTTCCGACCGCTTCGAGACCCCCTGGCTAGCCATTCGAGGAGTAAAGGAGGAAGCCCAAGTCTCGAAACTCCGCGGGCGAGGAAGGAATCGCCGCGAAGCACGGCCGTGACGCCGGTCGGGTTTCGAGTCTTCATTGGGCGAATCCGGCCGAGATCCAGAAGCCTGCGGAACAAAGATCTGCCCGGCAGTAAGGTCTGGGCTCACCCGGCTACCGAAACTCGAGCCAAGTTGTCCCCCACACCGGCCCTCTCCCGGGGGGAGAGGGAGAAGCTACTGCGTGACGGTGAAGGGGAC
>Ga0137374_10003374_pt1 | contig 18894 bp, 24 predicted proteins | sample SagtaG_20_FD_104811 | JGI IMG/M metagenome (GOLD analysis project Ga0137374, IMG submission 104811) | Vadose zone soil microbial communities from Sagehorn Ranch, Mendocino, California, USA - Sage1_R_100_16 metaG | ecosystem: Environmental > Terrestrial > Soil > Vadose zone | place: USA...
TAAATACGAAAAGCGTACTTATCTGAGGCATGCATACTCAGTGCCGCTAATATGCGCATAGAGCTATGTACCCATTAATATATATTTTGAGATATTCTGCGAGGTTCGCTACTTGGATTTGGATTTTAGAACGGCAAGTATGGAATAACAATGCCCACCAATACTATTAAAAACATCACCCATGAAAGTGCAGTCGAAATATTCTTGAGCCGATCTTTGTTGAATCTCGATCGACTTTCTATGAGTCCTCCATAAAGTTGACCGCCATCAAGTGGCCCTATGGGCAGGGCGTTAAATATTCCTAAGTTGAAATTAATAAACCAAAGCCAATATAGCATATTTGCAATTACTGGGTAGGAAGACCCAAAGACTGGAGAATAGTAATTTGCAGACATTTGATCTGAATAGGGAGTAAATCCCTTCACCACGGTAGGTGGTGGAAGCATCGGTATTATTCCTCCTGTAAATGACTTCTTGTACAATTCTAAGGCTTGTACAGGGAGAGGCCCTAGCTGAACACCAAGAATGGGCCTAGTAGGGTCAGCACTGCTCGGGATGATTAGTTGCCTAGTAAATTTTTTCCCCTCATGATCTTGCCAGCTGATGGGTATGCTTTTGCCTATGTTGTTTGCAAGTACCGTCCTTAATTCATCTGGAGAATTTAACTCTCTTCCTCCAGCAGAGACTAAAACGGAATTAGGTGACAACCCTACTCGTTCTGCCAAGGAGTTCTGAGTCACCTCTGAAATTATGATGCCTTGATGAAGATTACTCACCTGTGGGACTGGGACAAGACTAGAGACAACTACGTAAAGTAGTATGAATGATGCCGCGGCAAGTATCATATTATTTAACGGGCCAGCTGTAAGAACAGCACTTCGTTCTTTCATCGATGCTTTAGCCAATTCTTCCCTTTCAATATTTACAAACGCTCCCACAGGTATTCCCAATAACAACACTATTCCTGTAGACTCTACTTTCAGATTGTGGACCCTTGCAACAATCCCGTGTCCTGCCTCATGTATGAAAACACTAATTATTAAAGCCGCAAGCGTATATCCAATAGGAAGGATTGGATTTATTCCGGGTATTAACAAATTGGCCTGCGGACCAAAACCACGAGCTGTCTCTCTAAAGGCAACACTTGATGCTACTGCTGCTATACTGCTAACAATAAGTATTAACGCAATAGCAGTTATGACAGGCATAAGATAGACGTTAAACTTTGCATAAATTTTTGCTGCTCTAGTCCTTGCAACATGATCGAAAAACTTCAATCCAAATGGGGTATGTATCAGTATTAAAGGGAATGGTCGGAATAAATCAATATGTATCTTATTTTTATTTTGATGTTCCAGATTACAATGGTGGCTCTATTAGATATTTAAATGAATTTATTTCTATCCTATTTGGTAATCTCGTCACTAAATTTGTAATTGTTATTGTTTAGTGCAAATTTGTCTATTGCAAATGGTTACATTAGAACGATCTTCGAAAATTTGTAAGAAACGAGTTGTCTCGTTTGGGTTAATATTAATATCGTTAACTATGTCTTCTCCAGTAATCTACTACGCTAAGACCAATTGGACAGCCCTCAAGTTCCTGACGCCTTATCAGTTCGGCTAATAACCTATTTTTCTGCCGGATATGGTAATCATTATTGATATGGGATTCGATCGTACTAATATCAAATGACTTTATACATATGTTACAGTATACTGTTTCCATGGACAACGTTACGCCAGCATTCTATTTATTATGTTATATGAGTGAATATAGACCTTCCCTTAACTTAAATTATTAATTTTAATACGATGAAGATCACTATATCATACAAGTATTATAAAGAAGTCCAGTATTTTTTGTCAGAATATACAAAATTAAATTCTAGCGTGAGCATAATAGTAGGTCAAGATAATATGGTGAACACATGATGTATGAATTTATCAATAATTCATTCCTGTTACTGATTATTGGTGTGGGCGCTGGTATATTAGGATCATTAATAGGAATTGGAGGTGGTATTATTATATCCCCGGCATTAGCATTCTTGGGCCTCGCACCAGCTCAAGTAGCCAGTACGAGCCTTATTGCGGTATCATCTACAAGCAGCTCTTCAGTTATTGCTTATGCAAGATTACGAAAAATTAAGTACTCTATCGGACTAAAAATGGCTTTATTTTCTAGCCCTGGAGCGATCTTGGGTGCTTTTCTATCCATAAATATCTCACCCGTACAATTTAGGCTACTCTTTGCAGTTCTACTCCTTGCAACTGGGCTTTATCTTCTCTTTAGGAACTCCGTACTAAGCGGACAGAAATTTAATACGAATTCTATATTATTCAAAATAATGTTTTATTTTGGTTCAATTACCGCAGGTATTATCTCAAGCTTGTTCGGAATTGGTGGTGGCGTACTTTTTGTTCCTTTATTAGTATTGATCTTTGGAATGAATATGTCTTCAGCCGTACCAACGTCACAATTAGCACTATTGTCAACATCCCTAGTAGGCACCATTACTCATGTTATTCTTGGAAACCCAGAGTATGTGTATGCATTGTTCCTTTGCATCGGATCATTTGCAGGAGCCCAAATAGGTGCGAAACTATCTGGCAGATTTAGGGGCTCAACCTTAGAAAAAATATTTGCGTTCGTGTTAATGGCTGTAGCAGTTCGGTTCCTTTTGGATTTGTACTTGAATAAATAGAGATTAAATAATTATTACCTCACAAACAATCATAAACGTGAAGATAAATCTCCGGTAAGACTCTTGCATTTTTTTAAAGTATTCTTACGTCCCTTGCATATCAGGAGATTACCATTATGACTGATATATGAAATTCACAAGTTCGTAAATTTACTATGTGAATTTTACTCACGGTAATATTACCCGGTCACTCATCCAAAATTCAATACGCATTAGGTTACGTTAATGTAATAAGAATATTAATCAGATAATATTACTCACATTAGAGCAGACGAGTTGTTGATTGAAATACCGAATCGGATGGCTTATGTCAACAATTATGCCATAAGGTATCTCGACTTTGGTGTGATTAAACCTGTTAAATCAGAGGCCACTGAAGTACTATTACTATTGCACGGGATAGGAGCTTCAGCGGAAAGGTGGCTCCGCGTTGTGCCTTTACTAAATCGATATTTTAGGATAATAATTCCTGACATTGTCGGTTTTGGTTATAGTGACAAGCCAACTGTAGAATATACTATGAATTTCTTTGTTGAATTCATAAGGGACTTCTTGAAATCAATAAGAATCCAAAGAACCCATGTAATAGGATCATCATTTGGTGGTTTACTTGCTGCTGAATTCGCCATGAAATTTACGAGTATTGTAAAAAAGATGATACTTGTATCACCCGCAGGTACAATGAAAACGTCCACTAAAACTCTGGATGAGTACATTCTCGCTGCATTGTATCCGACGATGGAAAATGCAAGACGTGCATTCTCAGACATGGCATATGATTCAAAAGTAGTAACAGATGACATCGTAAAAGATTTTGTAAATAGGATGAAACTCCCAAACTCAAAATATGCCTTCATGTCTACTTTATTGGGAATACGTAACACCCAGGACTTGGACACTAAATTAACTAAAATAAGATCTCCGACGTTATTAATTTGGGGAAGAGACGACAAAATGATTCCGTCCGAACACGTTGTGGACTATTTGAGAATCCAGAACTCCAGGCTAATCGTGATCCCTAATTCAGGTCATACACCATACACTGAGACGCCTTCTTTATTTGCCAAAGTAGCATTGGATTTTTTAAATGCGAGTCAATAGCATTAAATAAATGCATATAGTTAAAGTCACATGGGCAGTAACCCCGATGTTGAAGATACTGTTTCGTCATATAAGAAGGCTGTAGAGAAGGGAAGCGAAGCTCAACGTGAATTTGTCAAGCAATTTTCAAACCTGCAACAAGATGCAATGCAAAATTTCTTCTCCATGTTACAAGGACTCACATTTTATAATGCCATGTTTAAAACTACGGTTCAGAGTGGTGGAAGAATATCAATCCCCGAGGCTGAAAGACAAGCCTTGAAAATTAATGAGGGGGATCTGGTTCAAGTCATCATAATACCTATAGAAAGAAGGCGTAAGGAGAGCGACAAATGATGATCAGTAGTATAATTTTTAATATATGGTTCTGCCAAAATTAAAGGCAGTTGAAATTTATTGTGTAAATAAACCCAAATTAATGACGCCTCTCAGTTACTGGGAACGACTTCTGAGCCACTGACCTACTTTGGGCAAGACATTATTTTGAGAGTAGCTGCTTGCTATCAGGCCTACATGACCAGTATGGAACCTCATCAAGCGTTTGTCATCGCTGGAAACAACTTCGTTAAGTGGAACACTACATTCTGGCGATACCAGATGATCCTCTTCCGCAACGATATTGAGTAAGGGAACATTTATTTTCGACAAGTTTACGACGGTTCTCCCAAGTCTCATTTCATTATTGAATAACATGTTTCTCTGATAAATATCTTTTATCCATTGCCTAATTGTCTCTCCAGCAATTGCCGGTGTATCATATAGCCATTTCTCTATCCGCATGAAGTTCTGAACAAAAGAATCGTTATCTATATTCTCGACAAGATTGAAATATTTATTTACTCCCTGCTTGAATGGTTTGAGCGCGGAATAACATTCGTAAAGCTTCTCAGGAGGCAAATTTCCGATGGAGTCTACTAATTTATCAATATCCATATATCTAGCAATATTAGCTATTACGGTAGTATCCTTCCTAGTGTCCAACACAGGTGCTATCGTTACCAAGTTTTTTACTTTTTCCTGGTGCAAGGCAGCGTACATTACAGACATTGAAGAACCCATACAGTAGCCATGTAGAGTTATCTTATCTACTAAATTCCGATTTCTAACTATATCAACGATCTCGTCTATGTAATAGTTCACATAATCATCAAAAGAGACATATTTGTCAGCGTTCATAGGGGACTTCCAATCAATAAGATAGATATCAAAACCCTGCGACAAGAGGTTACGAATCCAGCTCTTGTTTGGTTGTAAATCAAGGATATACGATTTATTTATAAGCGCATAAACAACCAACAAAGGTGTTCGCGCAGTTTTACCTACAAGCGGCTTGTAGTGCAGAAGTTTGAATAATCTTTTTTCATACAAGATTTCGCTGGCGGTGGTTCCTACAGCGATATCGTTGGGTTCGAATAAAATTTCTCTAGTTTTGCTTATCTTCCGGATCATATCATCTTGACTAGAAGCAATCTCAGTAACTGAGCTTCCATTCATTAAAGTTCCAGGCTCTCGTGAGCCCGTCTCTCTAGGCAGAATTGTTCGCTCTTCCATACGCCATGGCACTTTCAAATTCTCTTCGAATGTCTCGAATATTTCTCTTTAATTCTGTAATGTCCTTTAATACTATATCCAAGTCTGACCTGGTGGGCAAGTTTAGCATCTCCAGATTTTTTTCAAAAATTCTATGTATACTATCCATCAAATCTATTTGAGTACTTGACACTTCATTGTAGACCTTCGCAAAGTCCTTTGAAGTAAATAGTGAAGTAAAGGCATCTTCAAATGCATCAATTAATGTCATTCTCAGCTGTTCTTGATCCCATTGTCCTGATGAAGATGGTTTCTCTTTTAATAGCTTATTCAATGCCTGGGTGAATGCACTACCCATTTGCATCCAGTAGTTATTCAAACTAGAGTAAACGTCAATCACATTCTTAATTAGAGATAGCAAGTCTGAGCAGTACTGGTTATAATCTTTCACAAATGCTTTCATTGGCCCTATAGAAGGTAGCTGAACAATTTCATTCCATTTTTGATAAACTGATTCGAATTCTGAACTCATACTTTTCAAAGTACGCTTGTTATCATCGACGGCTTCTTCATTTGAACTGGATGGATTAGTCATATTTTATACTCCTTTTCGATGCCATTGTTGAATTTAGTTAGTTCAAAATAATTTGTTATACGTCGCTAATATATCTTGTCATAGAATTAACAATTTTTGCGGTTGTGATAATTCTGCGAATTAATTAATTCCAGCCACCTAAAATTAAACATGCTGAAAGTCTAGCCTTAAAAATAGTTTATAAGGGCTAGGGTCCAACTTTGGGCTTGTCAGAGGAAAGTCTGACACGGGTTATGCTGTTAAACCTTGGGCTCGTAGCTCAGCATGGATAGAGCGACTGCCTTCTAAGATTTGATGGAGAAAGCCGGAAGTCGTGGGATCGAAGCCCACCGGGCCCGTTCTGATGCTATGCGGGGTATTTTCGGATAGTTCAACTATAGGTCGTTTTCTAAACAGTTTTAAATGGCTTCGAAAATTTGATTGGATGACAGGATTTAGCATGGTTAATGATAATCAGCTCGTAAATTTGGTAAAGCTCGCACGGCAAGAATCATCAAAGCGCAATTTTAGTCAATCTGTAGAAATGATGTTAGTCTTGAAGGATATTGACGTGAAAAAGGGATTCACTCTTAACGAGGTGGTTTCATTGCCAAATAGACCGGGGAAGAAATCTACGCTTTGTGTGATAGCATCAGGGGATATGGGTACTCGGGCACGGAAGGCAGAGGTAGATAAAGTAATTGAACCTGAAGAGTTGGATAGACTTGGCACTAACAAAAGGGAAGCTAGAAAAATAGTCAGGGCTTATGATTTTTTCTTGGCTGACACAACTCTCATGTCGAGCGTCGGTCGTTCACTCGGCCAATTTTTAGGTCCTAAAGGTAAGATGCCTTCGCCATTTCCATATGGAGCTCCTATAGAAACAATTGCTGAAAGGCTCAGAGGCTCTGTTCGCGTTAGGGCAAAGAACCAACTTAATGTATCTACAAAAATAGGTGATGAAAAAATGCCAGACGAGGAATTAGTGGCAAATGCAGGAGTAGTCATTTCTGCAGTTGAAAAAAAGCTTCCACAAGGCGAGAAGAACATAAACAATGCAATGATCAAATTTACAATGGGAAAACCAAGCAAATTATCTGCTACTGGTGACGAAAAACAGAAGGGTGTGCAATAATGGCAACACCCGGACACAAAGCAGCTAGGACTCATTACCCTAAAAGAAAACAAAAATTGTACCAGGAAATGCAACACCTTCCTAAAGAATATAGCGTTATAGCCCTTTCGAGTATGGCAAAAGTTCGTGCTGCTCAATTAATGAAGATACGTAAGAAATTCCATAAAGACATACTTATAAAAATTATAAAAAACAAAGTTGTTCAAAAATCCTTCGAGAAGGATATTGGCATAAAGGGATTAGACAAATTATCATCAAAATTAGAAGGTCAATGTGCGCTAATGTTCACCAATGTCAGCCCATTCAAACTTAATTTAACATTTGATAAAAATAAGGTCTACTTGCCCGCAAAGGTGGGCGATGTTACCAAAAAGGATATTATGGTTTCAGCCGGGAATACGGGTATATCACCAGGTCCGGTTCTTTCAGAATTCAAACAGGCAAACGTACCCACGCGAATTGATCAAGGCACAATTTGGGTTAGCAAAGATACAGTGATAGCCAAAGTAGGAGATTTGATTAACGAGAAGACCGCTGCCCTGTTATCGAAGTTAAATATCAAACCTATTGAAGCTGGAATTTCGGTACAGTTTGCAATCTCCGAAGGTTTGATTTATGAAGAGACAGATCTTAAAATTGATCTTGAAGAGTATTCAAGAGATCTAAGTGGCTCTCATTATCAAGCCTTGTCGCTAGCAATTGAATCAGCATATTTCACACCAGAGACGGTCCACGCTCTTCTCCTTAAGGCTTCGAGGCTTGCTCAATCGTTAGCCGTTGCATCTGATTATATCTCGTCGAGTACTGTTGGAGCAGCATTACTCAGGAGGTATTTAGAGGCTACACTTATTTCTCAAGCGGTGAAAGTTAAGGGATATGCAACAACTTAATAACAACCAAATCATGAGGCATTCTAGGTCTCGCAACAAGTGAATTTAAGCAAATCGAATATCTTAGTCCCAAAACGCACGATTAAAGGTTTTTCGTTTACTATTAGCCACTAACCAAATAAGGCAGATAAGCCTTCCAGAGCCTCTTCCTCCTTCTTTTCTTCTTTCTTTTCTTCTTCCTTAGCTTCAGAGGGCGTGGCCGAAGAAGTGCCGGAAGCTGGAGCTGGGCCTGATGCTACAGCAATGGGCGCCGCCTTTAATGCTTCATCGATATTTACTTCACTTAAGGCCGCAACAAGAGCCTTAACCTTAACTTCATCTGGTGTTGCACCGGTTGCCTTAATGACATTACTTACATTGTCTTCTGTAATACTCTTTTGCAATTTATGCAAAAGCAATGCAGCATAAACGTATTCCATTGTTAAGGAAAGGTCTGTCTTTGACCATAATATAAAACTTTCAAATGAGTTACAATATTCTTGTACTGCGGGCTACGGCATATAGATGATCTTTCAAGTCTCTTTCGTACAAAGAGTTCATTTTTTCCAATAAAATCGCCCTTGCCTGAGATCTGTCTTCCTGGGTATGAGCCCGCAGAACATTCGCAAACATTTCAGGAAGGTTTTCCTTTATCCATCCATCTAAAACGTGGTACCGCTCTTCATTAATCCAAGTAACTTTCGAAGTCTTCTCATCAACTTCTTCAAAAAATGATCCAGTTTCTACCCTGTCAATAAGCATGAATATACAATTATTTGGATCAGGGCTCAGGAGTACTTCCTTAGGTCGCCCTTCCCCCTGCCCGGATTGAACTTTATTTATTAAACCTACTGGGATAACATAGAAGCCTTGAACACCCACCTTTGTACCATCAGTAGAAGTTACACGCCCTATTATGAGCCGCGTAGATTTGTCAAAGAATTGAGAAACAAAAACATATTCTCCGGTCTTTATTTTTCCTTTAGATCGACCAAACATGTTTAAGTTCCTTCGACCAAAATATTTATTATTTACGATATTGAGAAGAATTTCACACGATCCTTTCGTCTAATTGCTCTTTCTATGACACCTGATTCAAAAAATATATGAGAAGCTCTATGGTACTCAGATATTGTCACTAACCAGAGTATTTGTTTCAGCAGAAATAACCGCAAAGGAAGAGCTCTTGAAAGAACAGCACGAACTTGTTAAGAGGGCTCAAATGAATATGCCGAAAATAAAAGTTGTCGACCAAGAAAATTTCCACTTTACCATTGTTTTTATAGGAGAAGTTGACTCGTCATCGCTTGAACAAATTATCTCGGATCTTTCAAAATTCAAATTCAAATCCTTTGATTTTAATTTTTCAAAAATCAGTGGGTTCCCAGATTCGAAAAATGCCAAGATAGTTTGGATAGGTGTTGATAAGGAAGCAGATAGGAAAATTTTTGAAATTCAACAATCTGTCGTGCAAGAATTATCCGCCTTTGCTCCTAAGGAGAAAAATACCTTCGTTCCCCACATAACATTATTTAGAATAAAAAGCGGAGCCGTCAACTTGGAGTCCATAATGGAAAAAAATAGGTTTCAAATCAACATTCAGGATCGAATCAATGAGATAGCCTTAAAGAAGAGTGTATTAACCCCTTCTGGACCTAAGTATTCTAACATTATTACAGTGAAGGGTGTATGAAACAACAAGAAGTTATAGCAATAGCTATGAAAATTTGCCAACCTACTATCTCGTCGGCCGAGAAAATGGAGAAAGTCTCATCCCTAGTAATTGAAAAAATGAAAGGATCAATTAATCAATTAGCAAATGATAAAATAGTAGGATTCTCTCTAGGAGGCTCATTTGCAAAGGGGACGTGGGTTAACGAAGATAGGGATTTGGATATTTTCGTGAAAATCGACCCAAGTAGGGACAAGGAAGAATTTGAAGATTTAGGAATAAAAATTGGGCGATTAGTATTGGGCGATTATAAACCCTATCTCCGTTACTCAGAACATCCATACGTAGAAGCCGAGATTGGCGATATTAGAATAAACATTGTACCATGCTATAATGTCAAACTAGGAGATTGGAAAAGTGCCGCTGATAGGTCACCTTTTCATACAATTTTCATGCTAGAAAGGTTAAGTGACGCCATGAAAAGTCAGGTCAGAATTTTGAAAATGTTTCTCAAATCTATCGGCATTTATGGTGCACAACTTTCAGTAGGAGGATTTAGCGGTTACGTTACGGAAATTCTGATCTTAAAATACGGGTCATTCTTACAGGTCATTGAATTAATCGCCAGTTTAAATCATGAAAAGTTTGTTATAGCGCTAAGTAGTCCTAATCTAGAATCTATTGATGCATTTACCAGTAAAATTATAATCATCGATCCGATCGACAATAATAGAAACCTAGGTGCAGCGATATCAGCTGACTCTTTAGGCAAATTCATACTGGCCGCACGTTCCTTTCTTGAGAATCCGTCTCTTGAATTTTTCAAAAAGGCTGAAACCAGTTTGGATAACAGGATTATAGAGAAAATAAAAGCAAATCTACTTGTTGTAGAATTTGAGATTAGGAAAAGAAGCCCTGACATATTGTGGGGTCAGTTAAAGAAGAGCTTGAATGCACTATCCAAACAGTTAGATATGGCTGGATTTAACGCAATAGGAAGTACTTGTATTACGGATGAAAAAAAATATGCCGCCTTTGTATTTTTTATGGAATTTATGGAACTGCCTCCTTTCTGCGTTCGGCCTGGCCCAGAAGTCTTTAGGAAGGATGATACAGAAATATTTTTGTCAAATAAGAAGGATGATTTGGTTCCATTCTGGATTAATCGAAACATGAAAGTCCTTACGATTTCGAAAAGGAGCAAGGCACATGCGAAAGATTACGCTTCCGAAATTCTATCTGGAAAAGTCGCGGGTGTTGGACTAAACAAAGATGTCGCGGCCGATCTACGTCTAGGCTTCAATATTTACAGTGGGAACGAAAGGGAGTTAAACAAATCTATTATTTTCGCCTTAAGTAAGTTAATGCTAAATGATAGAAGAATTATCAACTCTGAAAAAGGAAGAAGACATTAGATTAATCCTTACGTTTCCTTCTTTTGAAGATAAAGAATACGGCATTAGGATTAGAGAGTTAGAATCTTTGGAGCTCACATCCATTTTGTCCTATGGTAACACGAGAATCGGTAAAACATCCATATTAGGAAAAGGATGTGTAGGTTTAGCAATTCCAGTCATTTACAGAAAAAAGATTTGTGCCCTCAAAGTTAGAAGAACTGATGCGAATAGGCCACATATGTATAATGAAGTACTCATGCATTCTCTTGCAAATTCGGTTAATGTGGGTCCGACTTTGATAGATTTTACAGAGAATTTCATTCTAATGGAGTTTATAGAGGGCAAGAATATCTTCGATTGGTTTAGCTCTGAAATAATAGATAAAGCCAGTCTTTACCAACTAATAGTATCTACACTAAAGCAGTGCTATGCACTAGACCAAATAGAATTGGACCATGGACAACTAAGTTGCCTAAAACGTCATCTTATTATCTCTTCCCAGGGCGAACCGACTATAATAGATTTCGAAAGTTCGAGTGTGATTAGAAAAACAACAAATGTGACATCTGTTGTACAAAACTTCATTAGCTCGCCTTTTTTTTCCAATAAATTTGGTTGTCGCTTATCAGAAGATAAAAGAAAAGATCTAATACAATTGCTTAGAGAATACAAGAAAAACAATACAAAGGACAGGTTTGTCAAAGTCTTGGATTTTTTTTATGCTATATGTTGAAGTCATAAGTTGTATACACTAAAGTATTATCAGTACCTAAGAAGCTTAGATCTTACTAAAAGGCGGCTATTCGAGCGTTATTAGTAAAATAAAATATTATCATATGCACTCTAAAGGAATAAATACAAAAAAGTACCTTTTTGCAGGATTGGATCTAACAGAACAGTGGGAAGGGAGATGATCTGTCCAAATGTAGAGAAAAGGAAGTTAGAGTAAGACTCACATGATTCAATTAGGTGCCTTTGACATCTCGCGAATTGCTAATTTTACCGTATCAACATCTAAATCAAGCTGATCAGCAATCATCTCTTCGGATATGCCCGATTCGAATAAATTTCTAAGTATCTCTAGCTTTTCTCTATCAAGAGGAGTGGAAACCTTGCGCAATTCCAAACCTGATTCGATTTCTTTTACGCTCCTCTTTAACTTCGACAAAAGATCATCTAGATCTCCTGAGATATCAGCAGATAAAACTAGAACTTGATCCTTTAGCGGCATACTAATCATTCTCACCTTTTCGTAAATATATATTACGAAATCCAGGTTTCCGAGCTCTTGAGTGAACATCTTCCGTAGGTCAACAATGTATGCTGATTGTGAGAAGCTTATTTCCGGATCCCTTCCTTTCAAGTGTTCATCCAATCCCTCTCTCATTACACTAGCATATAGATGACCGGATTTTTCAACAATCCCAGAAAATCTAATACTTCCATCAATATTCAAAATCATCCTTGAAAATTCTTCAGCGTTCATATGGAATTGCATTAAATTAGGAAGGAAATATAGTTTTGGCTTTCGTTTAGTAAAAACATGTCGGAAATTATTAATGAAACTGAGGTGATAGGCGCAAAAGTCTGGAAAAATTCCAAATAGTAGATATGGTCGCAATTAATAACTTATATTTATGGATTTTTCAAAATCACATTTAATAATCCACTTCCAGCTTAACACCCATGAGTTGGGTAATGCACGAAATCCAGATATAACTCGTCATATTCTATTCGCTTGGAGTTTACATGGCTGAAGACACATCTTCAACTGCATCAAATACGATTCCGTTTCCCACTTTGACGATTATTTACTTAGTGGCAGGAGCGGACTCTGTTGTGGATGAAATAAGTCAAAAATATAATAATATTACTGTAGAAGATTGCCAAGGATTCTTTAACGATGGAGTAAAGCAAAATTACAAGAAAATTACAATATGGAGCCAAGGCATAGACACTCTTTGGTTCAACGCCGTAATTGCTAGGATTAAAGAAATCGGTAATGTAGAAACAGTGCCTATCGTATCAGGAGGAATCATGTATTCTGTGTGACCTCGCCATGTGGTAAGGTTAAGGAAGATTTCTAAACTGTTGAAAGGATATTTGACAATCTATTCTCGATGGCGAACGACAACATGTTAAGCACGAAACGATTTTAGCCGTAAGTTGGAAACAAATTAGTCTAATTAGCCTAATTAGCCTTAAAGCCGTCATTCACATTGACTAACCCGCGTCTAGGCTGAGTCTGGAGTATCTTTTTTCAGCTCTATAAATAAATTATCTCCAACTTCCGGGTGTCCCATCATTTCGTATCTTCTTTTAGGCATGGTTACATGAAAAAGCGTTTGCGGGTACGACTTAATTACAGTCTGGGGTTGAGCCCTTAAAATTGCCTCCAAAATCGGTTTCAGCTGTTGTCTGACCTCCACGTCAGTTATAGCTCTGTCTACAGCCTCTAACATTAGCTGTTGTTGAGAAACCGATTCTAACTCAACATCTTCCACCAATGACAATGTAACAGTCACGCCATTGTCGTTAAGTTGGGTGATCTTATATCTGGTTTGTATTTCCTCCAATTTCGAAGATAACGCAAGACTTCTTCATATTACTGTTTACTTATCAGATTACAGTTAGAATATAGATTCCAATTGATGAATCAATTAACTTGACTAAGCATCAAACAATAAACTAATGCCTTAATTACAAATATTATGAAAATAGATCACACTTAAATTAACTAGTAGTATATCCTATGTCATTAGAATGAAGTACAGAAGCCGAACAGATATTCTTGCATCCATCTTGGATTCTGTCAATAATATCGAAGGCGCAGGGATTACTACAATAATGTACAAATCCTTCCTATCTCATTATCAATTGAAAAAATATATGGCGATTATGCTGAAAAATGATTTGATACGTTTCGACGACGAACGACGGATTTATAAAATAACTGACAAAGGCATTAGATTTTTGCAGTTGTTTACTCATATGAATGAATTAGTCGGTGTAAACAAGGACCAATAAATCGGACAATCCCTTACCGCATCCTGTAAACACTGTCCAATCGTAATCGTCAGTATTAAACGAATGAGGCACATTATGTTTTTTCTGCCTGAAATAGGGAATAAGCAGAAAAAAGTGATCGGATATAACGCTTTGGCAAATCCGAAGCAATATTGACTCGTTCCATTCAAGGCTTCGAACACAACATTCTATCTTTTTTTCAAATTTGATTTTTAGTCTTCTACGGTTACAGTTCCTCTCATTTCAGGATGAATTGTACAATAATATTGGAAAGTCCCTGCTTTGTCCGCAATAAAAGTAATAGACTGTGATTGGAAATACCCTAAGTCTTTAGTATGTACTTTGAACTGATCTATATTGAAGTTATGTTTTGAGTGCGTATCGAAATCCTCATTAATTACATGAATCGATTCGAGGCTACCCTTTTTCAAAGAATATACGGGATTAACTGATGCACTTCCGCCTCTTGAGCCCTTGGCACCTCCAGCGGATTGACTTACGAAATAGTATCCGCCCTGTGCCGAGTGCGTCGCCTTGATAAAATTGTTTCTAGGTGCTGCAAATACTGGGACAGTCCCGTTTACTGGAATCATAGATTGGACTCCTGCATATGCAATTAAAGAAATTATAATTGCCGCCGCTGGTACACCGATAATCAGACTTTTAGAAAGCCTAAACTTTGATTTACGCGCGTTTATGCTATTATTGTACGATTTTTTCCTCTTATTCATTTCATTTATTCACCTGCTTGTGATTATTTAGAATATATGTAACAAAGTTAATGGACCATAAATACGTTTTTGATAGGGTATGATCTCAAATGTAGTTTAAATCGTATTGAAAGACTGAAATTATTTCGTACTTGTTCCGGAACGAGTTTTCACACCATACTTAGATATTTGAAGCTGATCATGTATTGTACCTCAAAAGAGATATTCACTTATAGAAATAACCTAATTCTACGTAGTTTCAATCAAGCAGGAGTATTTTTGGGGGCTCCCACGACTTTAAATAATCCCATCCATCCTTTGTCAGTAAATTCCGTTTGATGTGCATGGAACATATATTCGCCCGGATAATCATATTTGAATTCAATGATTCCTCTGTCACCCTGGGCCAATGTTACTATATCTGTCATGTAATTGAGCTTTTCTTCTGTTCCATGCATATGAAATGAATTCATTAAATCAAATTCCAACATGTTTACGAGGTATATTCTATATGGCTTTCCTGTTTGTAATGGTATTGGGTGTGTCATATAATCGAAGGCTTTTCCATTCACAGTATAAATTTCGTTATCTCTTTACACATCGTCGACATTCGCAGGAACATCTTGATTATCAGCATTCGGAGGAGTCTGTTTTAACTTCTTGTTTTTCAGTATGTCACCTTTATCTTGAGGTTGTTGATGGTCTTTTAATAATACTGCTTTGGAAATTTGTTGGTCGTTATTAGATTCTTGTGCAGTCGGGATAGTTACTGGCCCTTCCTGATCAAAATTTAAATCATATCCATTCATTAACATAGCAAACTCGGTCATCTGTGGCCTGGGAGTCTTAGGATCTATTATGAGCATTCCATATAGCCCTCTATTGATGTGGTCTGCAATTGGTTCTACATGACAATGATAAGGAAAGACGCCATAAGGCTTTGCGATAAACATACACAAAGCTACCTCCTGGGGTATTGCTCCTCCTTCATAGCCACCCATCGATACCCCATCCATTATCGCTGCATGGATAGAATGAAGATGTAACGAATGGGCATGTTGATTTCCTGGGCTATTTATAACCTTAATCCTTACATGATCGCCTTCTGTGACTCGCATTGTAGGGCCGGGTATTGTTCCGTTGAAAGTCCAGCCGTTGAATATATGGCCCTCGTTAGATACAGGGATTTTTTGATTTTCTTCAATTATTAGAGTAAAATCTCTTAGTGTCGTGCCGTTACCTTCAGAGATATGGCCGCAATTAAAATTAGTTAAATACTCGATGGAGTTTGGATGTTTGCTAAGGTTGGGCGTACAATTCTTAAGTTTATCATACTGATGAACCGACATAGGGCTCGTCTGCGCGGTTGCATAAGGATTTGTTCTTATTGCAACGGGAAAAGCAAGGGAAATAATAAGTGAGACGACAAGATAAGTCTTAAGATTATTCTTCTCTAACACATATTTGAACAATTTACCGTGATATAAAAATATTCATTTTTTTCCAGTGTTTTGGTAAAATATGTGAAATCAATGAAAAGAAAATAAATAAATTTAATATAGTGTAATTAGATATCCAAATAAAAAATTAGTTTGATAAAATTTCTCTTATAAAATTGACCTCTAATTTATATCTGTTGAATAAATCGCATGCGATTCTTCCGTAAATCTTTTAAATTGAGCACCAGGAAATTTGTGGCCATATTTCCAGCTGGATTAATTATCAATTGGATTACTGATCTACTATTGAACCGTTTGTGAGGAGATCTGGGTAAAAGTAAATTAGGAATGTCCGGATTAAATTTAAGATAATGGATTTTATGCTTGCCGCTGGCGCAGCAGCTTTTATAAACATAGCATTGCTCGGAGCCATTGTAGCAACTTATGTCCAAAATCTCCGCATAATAAGGTCGTACTTTACAACAGGACTTGTTATCGTTGCCTTTCTTTTCATAATACAAAATGTAGTGATTGTGGTCTTCTGGTCAAACCTGTATACTGCTGGCCCATCCATTAAAAGCATTGTAGATGCTGCCGCTCCATACCTCTTCGCGATCAATATGGCACAACTTTGTGGTCTTGCAGTGCTCTTATGGATAACTAGGTCATAGAACTATAAAGGCAATTATTTGTAGATCGGAACTAACGTTCTTATCCGCAGGAAGCTTGAAGTTATGACAAATCTTTCAACTCCATAGACCCGCTACGTCAGGAAAAGGTTCTTGTAAAGCTCAGGGTAAATAAATTAAGAACATCCATGAAGAGAATTAATGAATTCATTCGTATATGGCTGCCCCTCGCTGTGATTGGAATAACAATCTCCACTGCTATCGCTGCCTTATTACATATTCCGTTAATAAAAGGCATAACAGCCGGTGGACTTACAGCTGCTCTTGTTTTAAGCGGATTCTTCTTTCGGGCTTATGGAAGAAGAGATGATGAAGAATCGAAGCAAGAAAATGGATCGAAATCCAATTGGGAATAAAAGACGAATATATAGTGCCTATATGGAGAGCAGTGGAACGACCGTTTCTTCGCCCGTTTCAGGATCCTCCTTAACTTATACACATTCCATCAAGAGGACTAGATGAACAAACATGAAATAAACACTGAGAATAATAGAGGTAAGCTGGAGATTATAGCCGATGTAGTGGACCTATGCACATCAGGTATCAAGAAAACCCACATAATGTACAAGGGAAACTTAAGCTTTGAACAGATAAATAGATATTTACGACAACTCTTGAAAATGGGATTTGTCGAACAAGCAATAGATGATGGAGTCATAATTTATAGGGCTACAGAGAAAGGGAGAGTATTTCTTCACTACTACAACCTAATGATAAATACTATGCAGGGTAACAATGAAATTGCATTATGTCTTCATAGATAGTCGATGAATTGAGGTAAGCAGGCAATATTCATATACTTGTGAATATTACCTCTAAACACTATAATTAACAAGCTTAATGGTGCATACGTCATTAGTCAAGATAAATTCCAAAAATCCAGAAAGAGCCAAGGTGGAATTAGCGGCTAACATAATATTAAATGGTGGATTGGTTGCGTTTCCGACGGAGACAGTTTATGGTCTTGGTGCAAATGGATTAAATCCAGCTGCTGTAAAAGGAATTTTTTCCGCAAAGGGAAGGCCAGCCGATAATCCATTGATAATGCACATAGGAAAAATAAATGACTTGAATATCATTACTGAAGGTGTCAGTGAAAGAGAGTTAAAAATTGCCAAAAAATTTTGGCCCGGACCGTTAACTATGGTTCTGAGAAAGTCAAAAAAAGTACCCAAAATATCCACTGGTGGTCTGGATACAGTTGCTGTGAGAATCCCCAATAATAAAATATCACTATCTCTCATTAGAGCTGCAGGAGTGCCAATCGCTGCCCCCTCAGCGAATACCTCAGGTAGACCAAGCCCTACTAGAGCCAGCCATGTCTTGGAAGATCTACATGGTAAAGTGGATTTGATACTCGACGGAGGAAGAAGTGATATAGGCTTAGAGTCCAGCATAATTGATATGACCTCACCTGTACCTGTATTATTAAGAGCCGGTGGGCTGACTTACGAAAAAATTAGGAGGGCCGTGGGCAAAGTATCTATACACCCTTCAGTATATTTCCCAGGAGACAGATCCTTTCATGATAATGGGACTCACAAGGCTCCAGGCATGCGATACAAGCATTACTCGCCAAAGGCCGATTTGATAATAGTCGAGGGCCCCAAGTCAAAGGTTAGAAATAAGATCGATGAGCTTTCAAAACAAATAAAAAAATTTGAATGCAAGAAAGTTTGCATAGTGTGTAGAAGTCATAATCATAACTATTCTGCAGATTTGATAAAGTTTGTAGGATCTGATTTTGAAACTTTCGGTAGAAATCTGTACGACATCTTCCGTTGTGCTGACTATAATAAGATCGATGTAATAATCGCAGAGGGAATGGAGTACACAAACTTAGGGTTAGCTCTAATGAATAGGTTAAAGAGTGCTGCAAAGCAAGTAATAAAATTGTGACGCGACATGGTTTAGGGACAATGTAGAAGGGGAAAGCTAATTTTGGAAGGATTCAATTGATAAAGATAAGGCGTTTTCAATTAAGATCTGGCTAGGTTAGCGATGCCAGATAATTCGGTCCACTTTCTCAAAAACTGACTGCCCA
>Ga0137374_10003377_pt1 | contig 18888 bp, 17 predicted proteins | sample SagtaG_20_FD_104811 | JGI IMG/M metagenome (GOLD analysis project Ga0137374, IMG submission 104811) | Vadose zone soil microbial communities from Sagehorn Ranch, Mendocino, California, USA - Sage1_R_100_16 metaG | ecosystem: Environmental > Terrestrial > Soil > Vadose zone | place: USA...
CGCTCAAGACCTTCCCGCTGCTGGACGGCTGGCGCGGCGCGCCCAAGGCCGATCTGGCGGCCCTCGAGGACCTGCTGCTGCGGATCGGCGCGCTCGCCGACAACCACCCCGAGATCGCCGAGCTGGACTGCAACCCGGTGATCGCCGGCCCGGACGGCGCCGTCATCGTCGACGTGCGCGTGCGGGTCGAACCGCCGGCGGCGCCGCTACCGCTGAGCGCCCGCCGCCGGTAGGCCACACCAAGGTCGCGTGCAAGAGGAACGGCTCCCACGCGGCGTGCCGACGCGACGGTAGTGCGGTCGCAGTCCTACTCCCATAGCCGGTCGACCCGCGAGATCCCGGCGGACGGCCTGGACGCCGGGAGCCGTTCGGCCCTTGGTGGCCGGCTGGGCCGGGCGGAGCATGGGGCCGGGAAGGGGGATCGTGGCATGGTCGACCTGCGGACTGGATACCTGGGCTTGCGGCTGCGCAGCCCGCTGGTGGCCTCGGCCTCGCCGCTGACCGGCAATCTGGACGACCTGCGCCGCCTGGAGGCGGCAGGCGCCGCGGCGGTGGTGCTGCCCTCGCTGTTCCAGGAGCAGCTCAGCGGCGAGCGGCCGGAGCTGGAGCGGGTTGTCGGGCCGGTGGAGTACCTGACGCTGGTCGAGCGGGCCAAGGCCGCGCTGTCGATCCCGGTGATCGCCAGTCTCAACGGCACAGCGGCCGGGTCGTGGCTGGAGCATGCCCGGCAGGTGGAGAAGGCAGGCGCGGACGCGGTCGAGCTCAACGTCTACGTCGTCGCCGCGCGGTTCGGCCTGGACGGCCACGAGATCGAGCTGGAGTGCGTGGACCTCGTGCATGCGGCCCGGCAGGTCCTGGGGATCCCGCTCGCCGTCAAGATCGGCCCCTTCTACAGCGCTATGGCGAACATGGCTCTGCGGCTGGCCGAGGCGGGCGCTGACGGGCTGGTGCTGTTCAACCGCTTCTATCAGCCAGACATCGACGTCGAGCGGCTGGAGGTCGCGCCGACGCTGCGCCTGAGCACTCCGGAGGAGCTGCGCCTGCGGCTGCGCTGGATCGGCATCCTGCACCGGCAGCTGCCGGTGTCGCTGGCGGCCACCGGCGGGGTGCACAGCGGCCAGGACGTGGTCAAGGCGCTGCTGGCCGGCGCGGACGTGGCGATGCTGGCGTCGGCGTTGCTGCGCCACGGTCCCGAGCACCTGTCGCGGGTGGAGGCCGAGCTGCGCGCGTGGCTGGCCAGCCACGGCCACGACACGGTCGACCAGGTGCGCGGCCTGCTGAGCCGGGCCGGGAGCCGGGACCCCGCCGCCTACGAGCGCGCCAACTACGTGAGCCTGCTCGCCTCAGCCACGCACCGCGGCGCGCCGCCGCGATGACCGGCCAGTTCGCTGTCCCGGGCGGCCCGCAGGAAGGCGCGGCCGATCACCCACGACCAGATGACGACGGTCCCGGGCCGGTCGTCTGACCACGCTGCCGCCGTGGGCACTGGACGTGCCACCTCTCAGCGTTCGTAGAGGGATTCCAGCAGGTCGCGGTGCCTGGCCGTGACGGCTCGGCGCCTCAGCTTGAGGCTGGGCGTGAGGTCGCCGTCCTCCACCGTGAGCTCGCGCGCCAGGACGGCGAACCGCTTGATCGTCGCCCAGCGCGGCAGACGGCCGTTGGTCTCCTCGATGTACCCGGCGATGAGCACGCGCACCTGCTCGTGAGCGGCGAGCTCGGCGAAGGACAGCGCACCGAGGCCGTTGTCGTGCACCCACGAGGCGATAGCCTCCGGGTCGAGTGCGACCAGTGCGGTGCAGTAGGGGCGCCCTTCGCCGTAGACGACGAGCTCGCCTGCGTAGGGACAGACCGCCTTGAACGCCACCTCGAGCGACTGCGGGGCGACGTACTTCCCGCCCGAGGTCTTGATGAGGTCCTTGATCCGGTCGGTGACCCGCAGGAACCCCTCGTCATCCACCTCGCCGACGTCGCCGGTGCGCAACCACCCGTCGTCGGTCAGCGTCGCGGCCGTCGCCTCGGGCAGGTTGTGGTAGCCGCGCATAACGCCCGGACCGCGGATCAGGATCTCCCCGTCGTCGCCAATGCGCACCTGCGTGCCAGGCAGCGGGAGGCCCACGCTGCCGAAACGGAAGCGGTCCGGCCGGTTCACGAAGCTGGCCGCCGACGTCTCGGTCAGCCCATAGCCCTCCAGGATGAGGACCCCGGCAGCGTGGAAGAACTCCGAGACCTCAGATGAGAGCGCCGCGCTGCCGGAGACGAAGAAGCGCACCCGCCCGCCGAACCGCTCGCGCAGCTTGGCGAATACCAGCCGGTCGGCGACGGTGTGCTGGATCCTGAGCGGGCCGGACGGCTCCCTCCCGACCCTGCGTAGCTCGGCGACGCGACGGCCCACCCCCAGGGCCCAGTCGAAGACGCGCCGCCTGACGCCGCCGCCGGCCATCGCCGTGACCCGGTGCTGGACCTTCTCGAAGATGCGCGGCGCGCCTGCCATGAAGGTCGGCCGCACCACCGCGAGATTGTCGACCAGCTTGGGGATGCGCCCGTCAACCGCCGTGGCGAAGCCGACGGCGAGCTGAGCGGACAGCAGCACCTTCCCGAACGAGTGCGATAGCGGTAGCCACAGGTACTGTACGTCGTCGGCGGTCAGCAGGCCGAGCGCCTGGATCGCCGCGCCTTCATAGGTCCAGTTGTCGTGGACCAGTCGCACGCCCTTGGGTCGACCGGTCGTGCCGGAGGTGTATATCAGGGTGGCCAGGCGCTCCGGCACAACCGCGGCGACCGCGTCGTCGACGGCTGTGGGGTGCGCGGCGAGGTGGTCCTGCCCGAGCTGCTCGAGCTCGGCCAGGCCGATGATCCAGTCGCCGTCGGGTGTGCCGTCGAATGTCACGATCCTCACCAGGTCGGGCAGATCCGCGCGGTGCTCGCGCAGCTTGGCGATCTGCTCGTCATCGTCGGCGAAGACGATCCTCGTGCCAGAGTCCGTGAGGATGAAGGCGACGTCTGCCGCCGGCGTGGCCGGGTAGACGGTTGTCGTCGCGGCGCCGGCGCACAGGATGCCGAAGTCGGCGAGGACCCACTCGAGCCGGGTGCCGGCCGCGATCGCGACCCGGTCCTCGGGCCGTATGCCGAGAGCGAGCAGACCGGCGGCGATGACACGCACCCGGTCACCGACCTGCCCCCAGCTCAGCGACTCCCACCGGTCGCCGACCGGATAGCGGAACGCCTCCCGGACCCGGCTCGCCGCGACCCGATCCAGGATCATCCGGGCCATCGACACCGGCCGCTGGGTGACGGTCATCCCCTCGGCTCCCACGATCATCACGTCCGAGTCCGAGCCATCGCGCATGCGACCAAGGTACTGGGTCTCAACGGAGACGTCACAAGCCCGAGGGCCACAACCACCACAGCGGGACCTGTCGGGCGCTTGCTGCTCATGGCCGCCTCCGTAGTGAACTGCCTACACCCCGAGCCTGGCCCTGGGCGGCCACGGGCAGTAGGGTCGTTGGACCCACGTTACAGCGGTCGGTCCTCCCAATGGCGGCCCGGGCGGCCGCGATGGCCGCCGTTACCGGCGGATGTGGTCGCGGGCCCAAGAGGCCGTGGCGGCGGTGCGACGGGAGGAGGGCACCTCCGCGCTGGCCCTTTCGCCGCGTCGCCGCATGGCGAACACGAACCGGTGGGTCCCGCGCCGCTCGGTCCGCTCGGTCCGCCGGACTAGCTCGTTGCCGGTAGCGCGGCACCAGACGCCGAAGTCGCGGACCGAGTCAGGGTCAGTGCTGCGGACCACCAGCAGCTCGCCGGGGCTGAGCTGCAGCATCGTGACCCCGGCCCAGGCGACCGCGATCGTGGACGGCAGCCCCTCCAGATCCAGGAACCTCGCGATCATTTCGCCGTCGGCGCCGGTCACGACTTGCTGCACTGCCCGCATGGCGCTCGCCCTCCCGGGTGTCGGTCAGACTCGGGATCCCCTTCCCGACCCTCGGACTGATCCTGCGCCGCCGCGGGCCGGCGCTCCAGTGCCGTTGGACCCACCGCTGTCGGGACTGGTGAGCGGTACGTGCTGGGCTTGACGTCGAGGCGGTTGTGGCAGCTCTTCGGCGAGCAGCGCCGCAAGCTCGCGGCGGGATGGCTCCCGGCGTGGTGTTGTACCTGCTCGTGCTGGCCTGGCCGGGACGCCGGCTGCGGGTGGCGTCCCGGCGGGCGCTGGCCCTGCTGCTCAGCCCGATCCTGGGACTGCCGATGCTGTACGGGTTCTGGACGCCGGACCTTTCGTGGCGGGACCTGCTGCCGCTGTGGCTCGGGCCGGGTCTTGCGTATGCGATTGGGCTGCAGTGGCGGCTCGCGGGCATCCCCGGCACCGGGTCGCAGGCGCCACGTCCCGCCCGGCCGCCAGCGCCACCTGGAAGGAAATCGCCGTGAGCCTTCGGCTGCGGCAGCGTGACGACCTGCTGGCGGCGGTTTGCCGAGTGGGCCCATGCCGGGGTGTTCGAGCGGCCGCAGGAGGTCTTGCTGGACGAGCTCGGCGAGGACCGAGGTGTAGCCGCCCGCGGCCTGCGGACCTGACCGGACGTTCAACCGGGGATCGCGAGGCACAAGCGCACGTAGTAATAGTAGGCGCGGGTCACCGTCCAGTTCGGGCTCTGGATCAACCCGCGCATACCGGCGGCATACTGGTTGCCCTTTTCGAGGATGCCATTGGCGTATTGCTGCCAAGCGACGGCGTCACGGGCCGCGGCACCACCGAGAATGCCGGCCAGTTCCCGAAAGACATAGTCCACGATGGACTGCCCCGTCGCATGGACCACGTCTGGGACTACGCGTGGGTGGCCGGCCTGCTCGAGGCCGTCCCGTTCGGACGGAAGCAGAAAGCGCGCGGCGGCGTCGCAAGCCACATCCTCCAGCACCCGGCGGCTCATCCTGGAGAGATCGTCGGTAATGTTCAACCGCGAAGTCGCCGCGGCGACCCGTGCGGCGTCGTCGGGCAGCGTGGCGGCAACCCGATTGGCGTCGGCGACGGCTGCCCCGACCAGGCTCATGGCAGTGCGGGTCTGGAGGAGCTCGTTGAAGAGCCGTGTCTGCTCAGCGGTCCGGTTTTGCGGGGCGGTACGGGCGAGGTCGTCAAGGTTGCGTCCGGCGTCATCGACGACACTGCGGCCTCCCCGCGCGACATCATCCAAGGACGTAGCGTTTCCCCGGGCTCTGCTCAGGGCGCGGAGGACATCATCACCCCAGGCACCGGCGGCCTTACCGGCAACTTCGCCGCCAGCGCGACATGCGGTGACGGTCAGAACAAGAGCGGCCAGCACAAGGCCGCGGACAGCGATGTTCCCAGCCAGCCCCGGCCGACGGTCAAGGCCTGCTTCGAGTGGACGCGTCGGTCCGCGCAGGAAACGTCGCAGAGATTCTCGGACGCCCATGATGCACCCCCCCAGGACCATCCTCCCGAACGGACATAATCACCCGATCGGCGGCTATGTCAAGAGAACCGCATCACGCATGGTGAGGTCGAACGGGGTTGAGCCGGACGCCATGCTCGGTGCCTGTCCCGGCATGCCGGGGTGGCCGACCGTTCCGGGAGATCCTCCCAGCCGAAATCACCTCGGGGGCGACCAGCGGGATCGGCGCGCCCTCCGCCTCAGGGTCGCCCTGCACCCCCTCGACCCCCACGGGCGGGGCCTGCACGGTGAACAGCACGTGGACCTCGGAGCCGAGGTCCTCGGTCACCTCGATGATGGGGCGCCGCTCGTCGTGCCAGACCGCCGCATCCTCAAAGTCCGAGGGGCGGATCCCCAGGATGACCGAGCGGCCCTGGTACCTGCCCAACTCGGCCTCGGGCGGGACGGGAAGCCGATCCAGGGTGCCGAACAGCGTCGAGCTGGTCGAACGGCGGAAGCCGCACGCCCGTGCTGATAGCGCACGCGGTAGGCGAGCCTGCCCCCCGGACGGCGACGTGGCTGCGCAACTGCGTGTCGGCTTGGCTGACGAACTCAGCTGCGCCGCCCGCGGGACGAGCCTGCGACGGCCGAGCCGCAGCGAGGGCAGCACGCCCTGCTGGACGAGCTCGTAGCAGTAGGAGCGGCTGATCCCAAGGACCCTGGCCGCCTCCGCGACCGAGTAGGTGAGCCGGTCGCCCGCATCATTCATCCGATATTCCCCGCGCTCGGCAGCGCTGTCGCATTGGTCGCCTCCCCCGCAGCCGGCCTGGAGCCGTCGTGGATCTGTCGGCGCTCTTCCGCCGCTGAACAAGCCCGACCTCGTCGTCGGTCAGGTCGCTGCTGTGGCTGCCAGTGAGCTGGTCGCAAGTACCACTGCGGATCGTCCGCCGTGACGGCGTCTGCATCACTTGTGAGGCGAGGAACCGAGTCCGCATGCCGCAACGACCAGACCGGACCGAGGACGGATCCCAGCCATCGGCGCACGCGAGGATTTGCGTTGCTGACCTGACCGATCCCAGCGGCTGCACACTCGTTCCCAACAGCGTGCTGGACGACGACCGGCTGGGTCCCGAGACCCGCCTCGTCTATGTGATGCTGCGCCGGCTCGCTGCGGCAGGCGACGGTCAGCCGGTCGACCAGCGCGAGCTCGCCGGGATAGGCGTCCCGCGCAGCGGATCCGGCGACATCTCGTGCTGCTGCGGCGAACCGGACTCATCCACCTCGTTGGGCGGCGACCCAGCAGAGCCGCCAGCGGCACCGCCGCGCGGAGCCCCTGGCGGATCGGCTGATGGTTATGGCGTCGACCCGCAGGTCGCCAGGCGGCTGGTCGCCAGCTACCCCAAGGAGCAAGGGATCGGATCCAGATCCTCTCATGTACCGGCACGCCGCGAATCCGGCTTCTTGCGGATTGGACAGTAGGAGCTTCTGAGCGGTTAGAGTACCCTTCTCCGCTCAGCGATCCGGTGCCCGGCTAAGTCCAGCTCGCGAGGCAATCATGAACCTCCAGCCTGCACAGGTGCATGCTCGACGCTTCGTCGAGGAGCGGGATTGGACCCGTTACCACACGCCGAAGAACCTGGCTCAGGCACTGGCCGGCGAGGTCGGCGAGCTGTCAGAGATCTTCCAGTGGCGAACGGAGGAGGAGTCGAGCCAGCTCGACGCTCATGACCGGCGACTGGTTGAGGAAGAACTCGCCGACATCCTCATCTACGTCCTTCGCCTCGCTGACGTGCTGGCCGTCGACCTTGAGCAAGCGGTTGAAGCCAAGCTTGCGCTTAACGAGAGGCGGTATCCGGTCGAGACCTCCAGGGGAGACAGGACCAAGCATGCCGCGAAGGGAAGGGGGGATCTGCACGACCGCAGCCGGACTTCGTGACGAAGCCCAGCCGCCCGTCCCCACTGTGCCCACGCCGCGGATCGCCTGCGATGGCCGGGCCGGCCGGGAGACGCTGCGGCTGCGTTCCTACCAGGCCGTCGATGCCGGGCGCGTTGTCCAACTCGTCGCCGACGCTCTGGAGCGGTTGTATCCGACCGGCGGGGAGTGGCTAGACCGAAAGCTGCGCAGCCTTGACGGTGGAGGGGTGCGCTGCACGCTGGCCGAGGTCGGCTGCACTCTCCTGGGGTTGACCATCGAGACTGTGAAAGGCCTCGGGCGCCGCAAGCTATCGACCATCTGGGTCAACGAGGCGGTACGAGGCAAGGGCATCGGGACGGCGCTGATCGACTCCTGCTTGGCCAACTGGCGGCGAGAGCTGCTCAAAGAGGCTTACGTCACCGCCAGCCTGCAGGTAGTGGAGGCGGTCGCGCTCCTGCTGGTACCAGCAGGCTTCCAGTTTCGGGCGCTCGAGCTCGATCGCTATGGCATCGGCCGGGATGAGGTCGTCTTGGCCTGGAGCTCAGCGAGCAGGGAGGCCTCCGCGGATCGCGGTTGGGTGGACGACCAGCTCGGCGGGCTGCGGGCGCTGCATAAGGACTGACCGCGATCCGCGGGTACCGCGCCGACCGGCGCTGGCTCTCCGAGACCAACGCGTTCTGGTCAATAGTGATAATGATCTCTATCATGTCGAGTATCGGGTATGTAGCTTGCAACGTGGGCTGGCCGCCTGCGTTCTGCGGCGGACAGCCCCAAGGAGGCCGCGATGGGGTTTCTCGGCATCATGCAGGACCCACACGGCGCGCCCTTCTGCGTTCCGGAGCTGAACGTTAACCTCTGGGTCCTTCCCGGGCTGCTCGGCCGCCGCGTGGTCTACCTTGAGGTCGGGATCCACCTGCAAGCCCCATCAGAGGCGGCCCTCACCTCGTTCATCCTCCTGCTGCCTGGAGGCACTGAAGAACAGCCCGTGGACCTTGCGGACCCCCTTGTCGATCCCAAGGTGGCCAAGCTCATCTTCGGTGAGCAAGTCGACATCAAGGAAGGCAGGCTCTGCTTCGCTGAGGGGAAAGACGTTGAGATCCTCCCGATCAGCACGACAGAAACCATTAAGGATGCCACCAAGTCGGACTCCAATTTCTCCCATTGGCGCGTTCAGCTTGCCCGGCCGGTGCGGGAGACGGCATATGTCCGATTGCGCTTTCGCATCCGCACCCGTGGCAGGATGCTCCTGGTCCGCGGGTTCGGAATGTTCGCCAGCCGGATGCTCGTCAATATCAGGGTCTCCGACCTGCGCGAGAGCGTCACCGTCCCCGACGAGGCCATCTACCAGCGAGCCCTGCTTCCAATCGAGAAGCTAACCTGCCACATTGTCCTGCCGGCGCGGTTTCGCGCGCCGGCCGTCGGCGCGGCCAGTTTGCTGCTCCCTCCGCGCATCCTGGAGGGGAGGGTCTGGGAGCGGTACCTAGGCCGCGCGACGTATCTTCTCCGCCAAGGAAAACTCACCGTCTACCCATGGCACCACGACGACCAGATCACCCTCAACCGCCCATTCCGGGCGTTCATCGATGTCAATCGCGATACCCCCTTTCTATTGCCTTACCAGTTCCTGCTCGCGGTCGTCGCCGTCGCATGCGCCGAACTGCTCGTGCTCGATCCACGACTGCTACGGGGCGGGCTCGCCCTGCGCGCCGCGACCAGCAGCAGCCACGCCGCTCGGGGGCTTCTCACCGCGGCAGGGGCCGTCTCCGTGGCAGGTTATGCGGTGAGGCTGCTCGGGCGCCGCGGGAAGCTACGCGCCCTCACCGAACGGGCGGAGCAGGCCATGAGAGCCATCGAGGATCGTCTGTATTGGCTCCGGATGACGAAGCAGAAGTAACCCAGTCGCTGTTGAGGCGCCGACTATACCTCCTACCTGAGAAGGTGGCCGTCTCCCAGCTGCGCTGGCTGAGGTCCGCTCGTCACCTTGGCGATGTACTGCTCAGCCGCGTCGTCGTGGCAACGCTCGGAGAACGACCACCCGACGCAGGCCTAAAGCGCCACCGGCGCCGTTTTTGGAGATTCGATACGTCGCTGAGCCATGGTCAACACCGTCAGACCCCCTCGATGTCGGGGCGAACCCGTACGCGCACCGGTGGGCGGTGGCTGAGGAGGGCGAGGGCGTGGCCGGGGAGTGTTGGACGAGGGTGTGGGTGGGGGCGAGGTCGTGGTGGCGGGTGGTGGTGCCGGCCATGAGGATTTTGGCGTGGAAGTTGGTGAGGATGGTGTTGGCCTGGTTGACGTAGCAGCGGCGGACCTGGGCGAGGTCCTGGAAGACGGCGACGACCTGGCGGTCGAGGAGCCATCGAGCCGGCGGTTGATGGTCGCGTTCGAAGAGCTGGCCCTCGCGATGCGACCATGCGACCGGACTCGGAGTTAGCATGCCGGCCGTCAAGAGATGCTTCAGCCCCTGTGCTGGTTCCCAGAGCTTCACCGATACCTGACCGCCGTACCCTTGCGGCCGCGGTGGGGGATGATTGGACCTGGCAGGCCCTGCCTCGGGAGGTGCGCATGACGCGAACGCGTCCACGAGCGGTGGCCGCGCTCGGGCTGGTCGCAGTGCTCGTCCTGCTCGCCGCCTGCACCCGCGAGCCAACAGCGCCCGAGCAGCCACCGCTGACCCTGCCCTCGTCGCCGACCGCCTCGACCGCGCCGGCGGGCGGGGCCGCCGACTGGACAACCTACCATCGCGACAATGCTCGCACCGGCTACCTGGCCGGCCTTGCCGACCCTGTCCGGCTGGAGCGGGCCTGGAGCGCCCGACTGGACGGCGCGGTGTACGGCGAGCCGCTGGTGATCGGCGACCGGGTGCTGGTGGCCACCGAGCACGACTCGCTGTACGCGCTCGAGCTTCGCGGCGGGCGGGTCCTGTGGCGCACCAACGTGGGCGAGCCGGTCCCGCTGTCGGCGCTGCCGTGCGGCAACATCGATCCGCTGGGCATCACCGGCACGCCCGTCTACGACCCGGCGACCGGCCTGGTGTTCGCGGTGGCCGAGGTGACCGGCCCGGCGCACGTCCTGGTCGGGGTGGACGTCCGCAGTGGCCAGGTGCGGGTGCGCCGCTCGGCCGACCCGCCCGGCATCGACCCTCGGCCCCACCAGCAGCGCGCGGCCCTGGCACTGTCGCAGGGAAGGGTCTACGTCGCCTACGGCGGGCTGCTCGGCGACTGTGGCGACTACCGCGGCAGGGTGGTCGCATCGCGCACCGACGGCCGTGGGCCGCTGCTGGCCTTCCAGGTTCCAACCAGCAGGGAGGCTGGCATCTGGGGTGCCTCTGGACCGGCCGTGGACGCCCGCGGCGACCTGTACGTCAGCGTCGGCAATGGCGCGGCGACCAGCGGCCAGTGGGATCGCAGCGACTCGGTGCTGCGTCTGTCGCCGGACCTGCGCCTGGAGGACGGCTTCACGCCCAGGCAGTGGGCGGCCGACAACGCCGCCGACGCCGACCTCGGCTCGATGGGTCCGGTGCTGCTGCCTGGCGGGCTGGTCTTCGCCGACGGCAAGAGCGGGCTGGGCTATCTGCTGCGCGCCGACCGTCTGGGTGGCGTCGGCGGCGAGCTGGTGGAGCGGCAGGTGTGCGCCGCCTTCGGCGGGGCCGCTGTGGTCGGCTCGACCGTGTTCGTGCCCTGCACCGACGGGCTGCGCCAGGTCCGCGTCGGGCCGGGTGTCCGGCTGGAGCTGGGCTGGCAGGCACCGGCGATGGTGACCGGCTCGCCGGTGGTGGGCGGTCACACCGTCTACAGCCTCGACCCTGCCGGCGGCACCCTGTATGCGCTCGACGCCGACCGTGGCAGAACGCGGGTCAGCGCACCGGTCGGCCAGACCTCCCGCTTTGCCACCCCGACCCTGGCCGGCGGGCTGGTGCTGGTCGGCACCCTGACCGGCGTGGTCGCCGTGGCCGCCCGCTCGTAGCGGTGCAGTTGCGTTCTGCCAATTGGGAGAATGCTGAAGCCGCGACCGGCCCTCAGAAGCAGATCGCCACGGCCAACGCGTCGAACGCGATCGCAACTCGCCGGTTCACCGGCTCCTCAATCCCCAGCTCGTAGTGGCCCCGGCGAAGGTTCTGGACGAAGACATGCCCCGCCATCACAACCCTTGCATTGCCGTCCTGCTTGAGCCCGCGCATCGGCCGCAGCCACGACGAGTGCTGGCGCGATGGCGGCGGGGTCGACGTTGTGGGGTTGGCCCTCCAGGGTGCGGCGCTGGGCGCCGGGGACGACGCTTGCGACCGCGTCAGCGGTGCGGCGCATCCACGGCGTTGCCGCGCCGTCCAGCACCAGTGTCGGCACGTTGACCTTGGCCAGCTGGTCGGTCGGGACGCGGAAGTCGCCGCGCCTGGCGCATCTGGGCGACGAACTCGGCTGGCATCCCGACTACGGCGGTGAAGAACAGCTCGACGGCGTCGCCGGGGCGGCCAGCGGCCACGGCTGTCGCACGCCGGGCATGGTGGTCCGCCGGAGGACGGGTCGCCTCGTCGTCGAGGAAGTACGGCGGCTCCCAAAGTCCCAGCCTCGTGACGCCAAGCCCGCGGGCGGCCGCCACGAGCCGCCAGTCCCCCAGCCCGAAGCCCGCGCCGCCCAGCAGCACGAACGCGACACCGGTTGCCCACGCTGTAGCGCGCCCAGCCGCGGGTGATCCAGCATGCGTGCTGGACGGGGCTGGTCATGGCTGCCCTCGGGCTCGGTGGGCCTTTCTACTGTTCGGGCTGGGACAGGTGGACCTTGGCGTCTTCATAGGTGGCGTCGCCGGCCGACTCGGCAGGCCCGTAGACGAGGTTCAGCACACCCGTGGTGAAGGTCTCCGACGAGATCAGCGTCAGCGGGATCGGGGTCTGGCCCTCGTCGAACAGCCGCATGCCCTTGCGGACAGCGATCGGGTGCACCAACAGGTGCAGCTCGTCCAGCAGCCCCGCGGCCAGCAATTGGCGCACGACCGAGACCGAGCCGCTCAGGCCGATGTTGCTGTCGCCCGGCTCGTTCTTCAAGGCGGCGACGGCCTCGACGAGGTCGCCGTCCAGCTGCTCGGAGTTCCGCCAGGTGAACGCCAGCTGCTGAGTTGATACCACGATCTTCCGTGCGTCGCCGAGCGCCTTGGCCATACCGGCGTCTTCCCCCCCGGCCGCTTCCCGCGCAGGCCACGCCCCGGCGAAGCTGTCGTAGGTCTTGCGACCGAAGAGCACGGTGTCGGCCGCGCCCAGCGTTGCCGAGACAGCAGCACCCATCTCGTCGTTGAAGTACGGGAAGTGCCAATCCTGCGGGTTCTCCACGACGCCGTCGAGCGAGATGAACAGACCTGCGGTGATTTTCCTCATGCTGCTTCTCCCAAGAAGTCGCCGGTGAGCCTGCGCCATCTCCCAGTATGACGACGCGAGCCGGATGCCTCATCTGGTGCGCAGCAGCATCCCAGCCTGCCCTGGCTGATCGGCGCGAACCAGCAGGGACCCGCCACGCCGGCCTCCTCGCCCTCGCAGGCCAGCGTCTCTGCGCACCGGCACCCACGTCGACCCCTGGCCGGTCGCGAGGCTGGCGGCCTGGACGCCGGTTCCAGGCCCGACCTGCCGGTAGTCTGCACTACACGCGGGACACCCGCTGCCGCGGGCGGGTAGTTGGCCCCTACGCGCCCAGCTGGCCAGCACGATACCGTAGACCTGCAGGCTGCCCATGGCCAGCACCAACAGCAGGCCGAGGTGGAGGCGCCTGCGACGCCGCGGTCGCGGAGCTGCTTGGGTCGGCCGGCCACAGCGGTGGCGCATGGTCAGATCTCCGCATCGGGTCCATCAGGGCGGGCGCTGCCGGGGCGAGACGAATTGGAGCGTGGCTTTGGGGTCCTCGGCCCGGATCACGTGCACGACCGCGTTGATGAGGGCCAGGTGGGTGAACGCCTGCGGGAAGTTGCCCAGGTGCCGGCCGGTGCGCGGGTCGAGCTCCTCGGCGTACAGCCCCAGCGGGCTGGCGTGGGACAGCAGCTTCTCGCACAGCTCCCTCGCCCGCACCGGCTCACCGATCTCGACCAAGGCCGACACCAGCCAGAACGAGCAGATCGTGAACGTTGCCTCCTCGCCGGGGAGCCCGTCGTCGGTCTGGTCGGTCCGGTAGCGCAGCACCAGTCCGTTGATGGTGAGCTCGTCGGCCACGGCCAGCACCGTCTGGCGGATGCGTTCGTCGTCGGCTGGCAGGAAGCGGACCAGCGGCATGAGCAGGACCGAGGCGTCCAGCGCGCTGGTGTCGTAGTGCTGCACGAACACCCCGCGCTCGTCCAGGCCGTGCGCCAGGATGTCGGCGCGGATCTCGTCGGCCGCCTTCTGCCAGCGCTCGGCGTAGTCGGGCTCGTCGTGCAGGCGGGCCAGCCGTGCCCCACGGTCGCAGGCGACCCAGCACATCAGCTTGGAGGACAGGAAGTGCCGCGCCGGCCCGCGCATCTCCCAGATGCCCTGGTCGGGCTCGTGCCAGTGCTCGATCGCCTGCTCGACCTGGCGCTTGAGGATCGGCCACAGATGCTCGGGCAGGTGGTCGCGTGACTTGGTGTGCAGCCAGACGGAGTCCAGCACCGCCCCCCAGACGTCGTGCTGGCGTTGGCGGTGGGCGGCGTTGCCGACCCGGACCGGCCGGGCGCCCTGGTAGCCGTTCAGATGCTCCAGGGTCTCCTCGGCCAGGTCCCGCTCGCCACCGACGCCGTACATGATCTGCAGCTCCTCGTCGCCGGCGCCGACATCGGCGATAAAGCAGAAGAAGTCGTTGGCCTCCCGGTCAAGACCCAGGGTGTACAGGCCCCACAGCGCGAAGGTGGCGTCGCGGATCCAAGCGTAGCGGTAGTCCCAGTTGCGCTGGCCGCCCAGGGTCTCGGGCAGGGAGGTGGTGGCGGCCGCCAGCAGCGCGCCGGTTGGCGCATAGGTCAGCCCCTTGAGCGCCAGGGCGCTGTGCTGCAGGTAGGCCTGCCAGGGGTGGTCGGGGAACTCGCCCTGGTTGATCCACTGGCGCCAGTACTCGGCGGTCTGCCACATCCGCTCGCTGGCGTCCTCCCAGGTCCGCGGCGGCCGGTGGTCGGACCACGACAGCGCCGCGAACACGTTGTCGCCCTCGACAAGGCGGCTGCGGGCGTGGGCGCGGCGTTCCTCGAAGCCGAGGCGAAGGTTGGTCGTCAGCCGCAGCTCGAGGTCGCCGACGGCGGTGGCGACCGCCTCGCCGTAGCCGTCGCCGTCGTAGGCCCACTGGGCCGGGACACGGCCGTAGTCGAACACGGGCTGGCAGTCCATGACGAGCTCGACGCTGCCGTTCACGCACCGCACGGTCCGCAGCAGGATGTGCTCGGGCTCGTGGTCGGTGGGGGCGCGGCGCCACGCCGCCGAGCGGCGCTGGTCGTGGTACCAGCGGCACACGCACAACGCGTCGCGGACGATGAGCCAGCCGGTCTTGGTCTTCCAGGTGGTCTCAAGCATCAGCGACCCGGGCAGGTAGCGGCGGGCGGCGGGCACGACCACGTCGGCCGGGCCGATCCGGAAGCCACCCGCGGCCCGGTCCAGGATCGCCGCGAACACGCTCGGGCTGTCGGCCCGCGGCAGGCACAGCCATTCGACGTTCCCGCTCGGGGCGACCAGCGCGGTGACCTCGCAGTCGGACAGAAACGCATACTCGGCGATCGGCGGGAACGTGCTGTGCGTGGCCGACGGCTCGTGGCTGCCTGGCACGACGTCGAGGTTGCTCATCAAGGCCTCCTGGCCGACGACGGGCGCCGCGTGCCCGATCCCCATGGGTACGAATCGCGGCTCCTCGCACCCTTAGGATGCCGTCGGCGGCGGCGTGAGGAAAGGGTGGGGCAGTGAAGTTATTGTCGACCCACGGCGTGCTGAACCCGCGATCTCGGGACGCAGCACTGCAGCTCCTTTCCTTCCAGCCGTCCTCTGGAGCCACCGGTCCCCGGTTGGATCAGCGGCAGTCGTCGAAGCTCGCCGTGCCAAACACCGCCATGAGCAGCGGATCGTCAGCCCCGCTCGGCCGCCACCCCATGGGAGGCTCTGCCTGCAGCAAGGCCTCGACGACCTGGCGGGCCAGGTCACGACAACCCGTTCCCCACGTGCCCATCGTGGTCTCCCAGTCGCCGAGCGCCATGGCGGTCGGGAAGTCCATCTCACCGCCCCCAAACCGCCAGCCGCGGCGCAGCCGCTCTCGCAGGGCCCGGGCGAGGGTGTCACGCGCGAACCAGTCGACCCAGCCGCCGCGGACCGCCGCGGCCTGCAGGAAGCAGATGAACTGCACCGGCGCGAGGGGTTCGTCGAGCTCGCGGAGGAGCTTGCCCCACGGCCAACCAGGCCGCTGCGCCAGGAACCGCTGGGCGAACAGCTCCCGCTCCCGCAGCCACCGATCGAGGAACCCCTGAGCATCCGCATGCCAACCGCCGCTCATGCCTCAGTCTGCCCCCGACCTTACCGAACTGGCATCGTTACCACAGCCAACCAGAAGGCTCGCACGGGAGGTGCGGACCCGGATGCTGGAATCGATCGACGCCCACCTGATGGAGGCCGTCTCGGCGTTGGCGCCAGGGCCGCCCGGAGACCCTCGACTGCCAGTCCGAGCTGGCTCCTCGCTCACCGGGGAGCGCTGCCTGGAGCTGTTCGACGCGCAGGTCGCCAGCCGCCACCTGGACCTCGCGGCGCGCTGGCTGCGCACCAAGGGCAAGGGCTTTTACAACATTGCCTCCGCGGGTCACGAGGGCAACGTGGCGGTTGCCGCCGCCCTGCGACCCACCGACCCCGCGCTGCTGCACTACCGCTCCGGGGCCTTCTATGTCGCACGGGGACGACAGGTGCCCGGGCAGCAACCCCTGCGCGACGTGCTGCTTGGCGTGGTGGCGGCGGCGGAGGAGCCGATCGCAGGTGGCCGCCACAAGGTCTTCGGCCATCCCGCACTCGCCGTGATTCCGCAGACCTCGACGATCGCGTCCCACTTGCCGCGCGCGGTCGGGGTGGCCTTCGCGATCGAGCGTGCCAAGCGGCTCGGCGTCGCCTGCGCCTGGCCCGCCGACGCCGTGGTGGTCTGCAGCTTCGGCGACGCCTCGGTCAACCACTCGACCGCGGCCGGCGCCGTCAACGCCGCCTGTCACGCTGCCTACCAGCGGCTGCCGATGCCCTTGCTGCTCGTCTGCGAGGACAACGGCCTGGGTATCAGCGTGCGCACCCCCGAAGGCTGGGTGCGCAGCGCCTACGGCAACCGCCCCGGGCTGCGCTACCTCGCGGCCGACGGCTGTGACCTGGCGGACGCCTACGATGCCGCGCAACAGGCTGTCGCGTGGGTGCGGGAACGGCGCGCCCCCGCGTTCCTCCACCTGCGGATGGTGCGGTTCCTGGGCCACGCCGGATCCGACGCCGAGGTGGCCTACCGGACACCGGGCGAGATCGCCGCCGACGCTGGCCGCGACCCGCTCATCGGCACCGCGCGACTGCTCGTCCACGGCGGCGTGGCGACACCGGGGGAGCTGGTCGAGCGCTACGAGGCGATCCGCCGCCAAGTGCTGGCCATCGCCGAGGAGGTGGCCAGCCTGCCGCAGCTGCCCACGGCGGAGGCGGTGCTGGCGCCGCTGGCGCCCCGCCGCCCGGACCGGGTCGCCGTGGTGGCCGCGCGCTCGGCCGACCCAGCCACGCGGGCCCGGGTCTTCAACGAGCGACCGCCCGAGCGCCAAGGGCCGCTCACATTGGCGCTCGCAATCAACCTGAGCCTCGCCGACCTTCTCGCCCAGCACCCTGAGCTGCTGGTCTTCGGAGAGGACGTTGGCCGCAAGGGTGGGGTGTACGGCGTGACGCGGGGGTTGCAGCGAAGGTTCGGCGCCGCCCGGGTCTTCGACATGCTGCTCGACGAGCAGTCGATCCTCGGGCTCGCGCTCGGTGCCGGGCTCTGCGGCCTGCTGCCGATCCCCGAGATCCAGTACCTGGCATACCTGCACAACGCCGAGGACCAGATCCGCGGCGAGGCCGCGACCCTGCGGTTCTTCTCCCAAGCCGCCTACCGCAACCCCATGGTCGTGCGCGTGGCCGCTTACGGCTACCAGAAGGGATTTGGCGGCCACTTCCACAACGACAACGCGATCGGAGTGCTGCGCGACGTGCCCGGTGTGGTCATCGCCTCCCCGGCCAGGCCTGACGACGCCGCCTCCATGCTGCGCACCTGCGTCGCGGCGGCCAAGACCGACGGGAGCGTCTGCGTCTTCCTCGAGCCAATCGCGCTCTACCACACCCGCGACCTGCACGCCGAGGGCGACGACGGCTGGCTCGCGCCCTATCCGGAGCCAGGCGACTGGAGCGCGACGCACGCGGCTATCGGCTGCGGGCGGACCCATGGGGATGGGCACGACCTGACGCTGGTGACCTTCGGCAACGGCCTGCACATGAGCCTGCGCGTGGCGAGGCGGCTGTCGGGCTTCGGCATCGGCTGCCGCGTGCTGGACCTGCGGTGGCTCGCCCCGCTGCCGGTCGATGACCTGCTCCGCGAGGCGGAGGCCACCGGGCGGGTGCTGGTGGTCGACGAGACGCGCCGGACGGGTGGGATGGCCGAAGGCGTCCTCGGCGCCTTGGTCGATGCCGGCTTCCACGGGGCGATGGCGCGGGTCGCCAGCGAGGACAGTTTCATCCCGCTCGGCGAGGCCGCGCGTCTTGTTCTTCTCTCGGAGGCGACCACCGAGAAGGCGGCCACGGAGCTGACCAGCCGGCCCGGTGGCGCGGAGCGGAGCTGACTCAGCTTCTTCCAGCACTCATGAAACCGAGGCCTCAATGGAGTATCCGCCCCTCGGCTTCAAACCTGCTTCGGATTGAGCCGGCGCCACCCACGCATGCATCGAGGAAATCAGTGAACTCTCGCAGTGCGAGCACTGCTCGTCGCGTCCGCTCCCGCTGCTCTCCTCTCCCAGTCTCCAGATAGTAATCGAGGAGCCGGTCCATCCACACCCTCATGCTCGGGTCCTTCAGCAGCTCACAAACTCGCGATATGTCTTCAGCCGGCCCTCGTCGCGGTCCCACAGACCCTCGCCGATGCTCGGCTGCGTCAGATAGAAGACGCCGTGCCCCTTGGAGAACCCCAGATGCACCCTGAGCATCAGCTCCGTCAGCCGTGTGTCCTCGGCGCCTCGCAACCGAAGGAAAGGAATGTCCTCTCGTACCTTCTTCAGCTGCGCGAACAGACAGCGGTTCAGTGCCCCGACCGAGCTATGTCGCCCCAACTACAGCGAGCAGGAACGCCGCCTGGTGACGGTCACGATGCCTTCTGGTACCCACGCGTTCGCCGAGGCCACGACGAGCTGGCTAACGGGGGGCCGCTCAGGGCGAGTCGGTGACCTGCAGCGGGGTGACCGGGACGCCATCGCTCCAGCGGCCCATGAAGCGCTGCTCGACGGTCCCACCCAGCGCGAAGCGGCAGTCGCGCCGTGCAATCGCGCAGCCCTGCAGCCCGTCGAGCAGCTTCCAGGGGCCGTAGAAGTCCAGCGCGTTCGGCGGGTTGCCAGCACCGCTGAGCGACAGGAAATGGTCGGCGACCATCACCGGCGTGCCGTGCTCGTCGGTGC
>Ga0137374_10003384_pt1 | contig 18874 bp, 18 predicted proteins | sample SagtaG_20_FD_104811 | JGI IMG/M metagenome (GOLD analysis project Ga0137374, IMG submission 104811) | Vadose zone soil microbial communities from Sagehorn Ranch, Mendocino, California, USA - Sage1_R_100_16 metaG | ecosystem: Environmental > Terrestrial > Soil > Vadose zone | place: USA...
AGACCGACGGTGGCACTGAAGTCGTACGTGACCCAGCCGCCGAGGGCCCACCATTTCGCGTCTTGCGACGGATCGGGCAGCGCCGCGTTCGCCTGCTCCGTGCCGTAATCGCCCTGCACCCACACGGCCGCCTTGCCGAGCTTGCGCCAGAGCAAGCCGTCGAAGCCATACCGGTTGGCGCTGTTGTTCCCGGGTTCTTCCGCGCCCCAGTATCCGACGATGCCGAGCGACGTCAGTGCGTTGGGATACAGCCCGACGCGCCCCATGAGCGACTTGTGGCTGTTGTTGTCCGAGACCTGGTCCCAGCCGTTGATCACACGGAGCTGCAGATCCACGTAATTGTTGAACTTCGTTTCCACGCTCAGCCCCGTGCCGGTGAAGTTCTCCACGTAGATGAACTGGTTCCCCTCCGACCAGTTGGGGTTCGCGTAGGCCTCGATCACCTCGAGACCCATCAGCGTGGGAATGCGCCCCACCTTGAACTGCAGCCCGTTCCCACTCGCGGTTGGCACGTTCAACGTGACGTAGAGGTGCGGGATGTCCCCTTGCGGTCCGAGGTTGAACGTCCCTCCGTCCGACTGGATGACAGTCGCGTCCTGTCCCACCAGTACTTCGGTGTGAAAGCCCGCGCTGAATTTCGCGGGGTCGTATGGCTTATCGAGCACGACCGCCAGTGCGTTGAGCATGAAGCGGTTCTGGAGGCGGTCGTACAGCCGCCCGACGATGGCGGTCCCGCCGGCGCTGTGGCCCGAATAGGAGTACGACCCGGCGGCGAAACCGGTGAGCTTGAAGCCCGCGAGCGCGGTCTCCAGATGGTTCACCGGAGGCGGTGGTGGATCAGGCTGCTTGGCCGCCGTGTCGGCCGGGGCGGACGCGCCGCTCTGGGCGGCCAGCCCTGCGGGAGCGATGAGCGCGCCGAGCAGGGCGGCGAGCGCGAAGCGGCTTCCTTGCACTCTCATACGGTGGCCTCCTTCAGGGCCTGGCGCTGTACGGCGTCGGCGGTCACGGCGGTGACTGCTGCTGTGTCGACTTCGCCCGTGCGGATCCGAATGACGCGCTCGAGCGGCTGGACGAAGATCTTCCCGTCACCCACCTGCCCGGTGCGCGCCGACGTGATGATCGCCTGGATCGTCGGCTCCACGAACGGCTCCGACACCGCCATCTCGAGCCGCACCTTTTCGCGGAATTCGAGCACGACGGTCGAGCCGCGGTACTGCTCCTGCTGGTCGCGCTCGCCTCCGTGACCGCTCACGCGACTGATCGTGACACCCGTGACGCCGGCTCGGAACAGCGCGGCCTTCACGTGCGGCAGCCGCTCAGGGCGGACAACAGCGGTGATGAGTTTCATCAGACCGCCTCGGGCTCGGGCTCGAGCTCCCCGATCCCTCCCCCGGATGCCGTCTCGCTGAGGATCACCGCCGAAGAGATCTCCTGCGTGTCAGGATAGGCCAGCGCGCCCATCTCCGGCAGGTCGAGCCCGAGCTCTTCGACCTCGGGCGCCACGCGGTGGCCGCCGACGACGAACGCCGTGACCTGGTAGGCGACGAACGCCATGACGCCCACCCCGACGAGGTTGGCGACGCCGCCGATCAGCTGGGCCGCGAACTGGCTCGCGTCGCCGTAGAACAGCCCGCGCACCGCGCCGTTCACGCCGTTCCACCCGTCCCCGTACGTGCCGTCGGCCAACAGTCCGAGCGACAGGATGCCCCACAGCCCGTTGACGCCGTGTACCGAGATCGCGCCGACGGGGTCGTCGATGCGCAGCTTGCCGTCGATGAAGAACACGGCGACGCAGACCAACACGCCCGCTATTCCGCCGATCAACACCGCGGACGGCGCGGTCACGAACGCGCACGGCGCCGTAATGGCCACCAACCCCGCGAGCGTGCCGTTTGCCATCATCGAGGGATCGGGCTTGCCGTACTTGAGCCACATGTACAGCATCGATGTGATCCCACCTGCCGCCCCAGCCAGCATCGTATTCGTCGCGATGACCCCGATGCGCAGGTCCGAGCCCGCCAGCGTCGAGCCGGCGTTGAAGCCGAACCATCCGAACGCGAGGATGAACGTTCCGATCAGCGCCATCGGGATGTTGTGGCCCGGAATGGCGTTGACGCTGCCGTCGGCGTTGTATTTCCCGCGGCGCGGACCGAGCAGCGCGGCCGTGACGAACGCCATCACGCCGCCTGTCATGTGTACGACGGAGGATCCCGCGAAATCCACGTGCCCGTGCCCGAGCCCGAGGTTCTTGCCGAGCATCGCGAGCCAGCCGCCGCCCCAGGTCCAGTTGGCGTAGATGGGATAGATGAATGCGCCGACAAAGACGCTGAACACCGCGAACGCCGAGAACTTCCACCGCTCGGCCAACGCCCCGGTGGGGATCGTGGCCGCGGTGTCCATGAAGACCATCTGGAACAGGAAGTACGCGAACACCGGTGCGGTGTAGGCGACCCCCGTGAGAAAGAACCCGGTCCCCCCGAACAGGCCCCATTCCTTACCCGCGATCGTGATCGTGACCTCGTGCGCCAGCTTGTCGTAGCCGCCGAGCGTACCGAGCGCCCCCACGCCGCCCGCCTGAAGCGCGAAGCCGACCACCCAGTAAGCGAGCATCGCGATGCCGTAGACCATGAAGTTCATGGTGATCGTGTGCGCGGCGTTTTTGGCACGTGTGAACCCGGTTTCGACCATTGCGAAACCGGCCTGCATGAACATCACGAGAAACCCGGCGACCAAAGTCCACACGAAGTTGATCGCGACCGTATTTGCCGCGGAGGCCGCGCTCGCGAGCCTGGCGAGCGAGTCCGCCGCCGGCACTCCTTGCCCGGCCAGAACCAGCGGGCACGCCACAGTCATCAGCAGGCCAACACCGAGCGAGCGCCTCATACAACCTCCCAGTAGGGGTTCACACGATGCACGAGTGCTACAGAATTCGTGCAGAAAATGCACAAATTATCTTACATATCGCTACTACCCAATCGGGTAGCGTGCATGACTGTCGCAAGAATCGTGCACATATTGCATATTTTCGTACACACGATGACTACTCGGTGGGCCCCTGTCCACGCCGGCCCCGCCCCACGCCCCTCCGCTTGACACCGCCGACGGCGAGCGGGCAGCTTTCCCGCTCGAGCACGGTCTGCGACATGAACCTGCCTTTCCGAGTTTCTCGCCCCCGCCCGCACGGCGGCCGGCCTCTGGCGGCCGGCCGAAAGCGGGTGTGTACCTCGCCGCGATAGTCGTTCATCGGACAGCTTCCCCACAATCGATTGCGTCAACCGTAGAGCGCGGCGCGGCGTTTGCCCGACGCCGAAGCAGGTTCTCCAGAGGTGAGTCTGTGAGTGAGTTGACGGTCCTCAAGTTCGGCGGCACATCGGTCGCGGATGCCGACGCCTTGCAGCGCGTTGCGGGGCTGGTCGGCCGTGCGCATCGCAGCACCCGGCCCATCCTCGTCGTATCGGCGCTCGCCGGGGTGACCGATGCATTACTCGCGGCCGCCGACGCCGCGGTGCGAGGCGACGCGGAGCGGGTGCGGCCGCAGCTCGACGTCCTGCTCGAGCGGCACGCCGAGATCGCCGAGCGCCTGGCCCGTCCGGACGGCGCTGGAGGTGTCCGCACCGTGCTCGGGCGCGCGCGAGGGGAGATAGCGGGGCTGCTCGAACGGCTCGCCCGTGAGCCCGAACGCCGGCCGGCGCTGCGCGATGAGATCGCCTCGTACGGCGAGCGCCTCTCGGCGGCGCTTCTGACCGCCGTGCTGCTGGCGGCCGACGTGCCGGCGCGTTACGTGGACGCGCGCCACTGTCTCATCACCGACGACACACATGGCCGTGCGACTCCCCTGCTCCCGGATACGGAGCAGCGTACGCGGGCCGTGCTCGCCCCCCTGGTGGACCGCCGCCTGGTCCCGGTGCTGGGTGGCTACATCGGGGCGACCTCCGAGGGAGTGACGACCACGCTGGGCCGGGGCGGCTCCGACTACAGCGCGGCCCTGGTGGGCGCGGCCCTCGCGGCATCGGAAATTCAGATCTGGACCGACGTGAGCGGTGTCCTGACCGCCGACCCGCGTGTGGTGCCGGGCGCGCGGACGATTCCCAGCCTTTCTTACGCCGAGGCCGCCGAGCTCGCCTATTTTGGAGCCAAGGTCCTGCACCCCAAAACGATCCAACCGGCCATGGACCGCGACATTCCCGTGCGGATCTGCAACTCGCACGCGCCCGACGAGCCGGGGACCGTAGTGACCGCCCGAGGGGAAGTGCGCGCCGGGGCCGCGAAGGCCATCGCGCACAAGTCCGGCATCACGGTGCTGCAAATCAACTCGACACGCATGCTCGGGGCCTACGGCTTCCTGCGCGGGCTGTTCGAGGTGTTCGAGCGTCACCGGACGGTAGTGGACGTGGTGACGACGTCGGAGGTGAGCGTGTCGCTCACCGTGGACGACGCGGGGTCGCTGCCCGACATGGTTGCCGAGCTTCGCACCCTGGGCACCGTGTCGGTCGAGTCGGGCCGGGCGATCGTCTGCGTGGTGGGCGAAGGTCTTCGGACCACGCCCGGGATCGCGGCGCGCGTGTTCGCGACCGTCTCGGACATCAACGTCTCGCTCATTTCGCAGGGCGCCTCCCGGGTCAACCTCACCTTCGTCGTGGAGGAAGCCCGGGTGCGCGAAGCGGTGCTCCGGCTGCACGAGGCGCTCTTCGAGCGGGAGCCGGCGGACCTGGGCGTGGCCGCCGTCAGGGGGGCTCCGTGACCGACCTTCTCTCGCTGGCGTGCGACCTCATAGACGTCCCGTCGGTGTCGGGCGAAGAGGCTCAAGTCGCGCGGTTCGTGGCATCCTACCTCACGGACCTGGGCTATCGCGTGGAGCTGTTCGACGCCGCGCCGGGGCGCCCCAACGTGCTTGCGACCACCGATCAACCGCCGCGGATCGTGCTGTCCACTCACCTCGACACGGTCCCGCCGCACATCCCCGCCCGACTGGCGGACGGCGTCCTGTACGGGCGCGGTGCCTGCGACGCGAAGGGGATCGTGGCGGCGCAGATCGCGGCGGCCGAGCGGCTCCGCGCCGAGGGGGTGGACGGGATCGGGCTGCTGTTCGTGGTGGACGAGGAAATGGGAAGCGTGGGCGCGCGGGCGGCGAATGCGCACCCCCTGGCGGGGGAATGCCGCTGGCTCATCGACGGCGAGCCGACCGACAATCGGCTCGCCACAGGCTCCAAAGGATCGCTGCGCCTCACCTTGTGCACCGCGGGCGTCCCCGCCCACTCGGCCTATCCCGAGCACGGGCGCTCGGCGATCGATGCGCTGCTGGACGTGCTGGGAGACGTGCGCCGCGCCACCTGGCCGACCGATCCGATCTTTGGAGAGACGACGGTCAACATCGGCGTCATCGCCGGCGGAACCCGGCCCAATGTCGTCCCCGCGGACGCCCGAGCGGATCTGCAAATCCGGCTCGTCACCGAGGCCCCACAGGTGCAAACGCTGCTCGAGCGGGCGGTCCGAGACCGGGCCCGGATCGACTACCTGACGGCGGTGCCGCCGCAGCGGCTCGCCACGGTCCCCGGGTTCGAGACCTGCGTCGTCCGGTTCACCACAGACATCCCTCACCTCACGAACTGGGGTACGCCCCTTCTCCTCGGGCCCGGGTCGATCCTGGACGCGCACAGCGCACACGAGCGGATCTCCGAGGCCGAGCTCGCCGCGGGCGCCGACGCCTACGTGCGTCTGGTGCACGCGCTCGCGGTGCGGAAGGCCGAGGCGTGAAGATCGCCTTGCTCGGTCACGGGACCATGGGACGGGTGCTCGAGGAGAGCGCCCGCGCCGCGGGACACGAGATCGGCGCCATCTTCACGTCTGCCAACGTCAGCGACGCCGCACGGCTCCTCCCCGGCCACACCGTAGCGATCGACTTTTCCACGACCGGCGCCGTGCCCGCCCACGTGGAAGCCGCCGCCGCCGCAGGTGTCCCCTTAGTAGAGGGTACCACGGGCTGGCAGCGCGACGAGGGGGGAGTCCGGAAGCTCGTGGAGGCGCGCGGCGGCGCGCTGGTTTACGGCGCCAATTTCTCGGTCGGGGTGAACCTGTTCTACCGGATCGTCGCGGACGCCGCGCAGCGGTTCCGCGGCGCCGGGTACGATCCGTTCATCGAGGAAGCCCACCACGCCAAGAAGCGCGACGCCCCCTCGGGCACGGCGCTGGCGCTCGAGGCCATCGTGTCCCGCGGACTCGGGCGGGAGGAGCGGGCGGGGGGGACGAGCGTCCCGATCGCGAGCACCCGGGCGGGTCACATCCCGGGAACGCACCGCGTCGGGTTCGACTCCGCCGCCGACCAGATCTTGCTGGTTCACACCGCCCGGTCCCGCGCGGGCTTCGCCGCCGGCGCGCTGCTCGCCGCGCGCTGGATCGTGGGGCGACGGGGTATGTATGCCTTTGCGGACGTGTTGGACGACATCCTGGCGCTCGAGCCGGAGACGGAAAGGAAGGTCCGATGACCCAACATCTGGAGTGGCTGCGCGGTTGCGGTACGGCCCTCGTCACCCCGTTCAACGCCGCCGGCGAAGTGCACGAGGCGCGGTTCCGCGCGCTGGTCGAGCGGCAGATCTCGGGTGGGGTCCGACTGCTCGTCCCCTGCGGAACCACGGGAGAAGCCGCGACCCTCACGCCCGTCGAGCACGAGCGCGTCATCGCGCTCACGGTCGAGTCGGCCCGAGGGCGGGCGAAGGTGCTCGCGGGCGTGGGCAGCAACGCTACCGCCGCCACAATCGAGCGGGCCCGCGCGGCTCGCGCCACCGGCGCCGACGCGGTCCTCGTCGTGGCCCCGTACTACAACAAGCCCACGCAGGCGGGGCTCCACGCGCACTTCCGGGCCGTCGCCGAAGCGATGGGGGACGTTCCAGTGGTCCTCTACAACGTTCCAGGTCGCACGGCGTCGAACATCGCCGCCGCGACCGCCCTCACCCTGGCGCGTGAGACGACCAATATCGTCGCGGTGAAGGAAGCCTCGGGGGACATGGCCCAGATCATGGCCATCCTGCGCGACCGGCCGCCGGGGTTCCGCGTGCTCTCAGGAGACGATGCCATGACCCTGCCCCTGATCGCACTGGGCGCGGACGGCATCATCTCCGTGGTGTCGAACGAGACGCCCGATCTGATGGTCAGGCTCACCGACAGCGCGCTCTCCGGCGAGTGGGACGCGGCCCGCGAGCTTCACTACCGCCTGCTGCCGCTGATGGAAGCGAACTTCATCGAGTCGAACCCGGGGCCGGTCAAGGCCGCGCTCGCGGTGATGGGACTCCTGGAAGAGCGGTTTCGGCTGCCGCTGGTCCCCGTACAGGAGCAGACCCGGGCCCGCCTGCGCGTGGTGCTGGGAGCGCTCGGCCTGCTGCCGGGCGCCGCGCATGTCGCTGCGTGAGCGGGTCGAGGCGCTCGCCGTCCAGAAGCGGGAGCGCTACGGCCAGCCCGAGCACGCGCTGTTCGCGGAGTTCCGGGCCGCGCTCACGCGCGGCGAGATCCGCGCCGCCGACCGTGCACGGGACGGCGCGTGGTGCGTCAACGCATGGGTCAAGCAGGGGATCCTCCTCGGGTTCCGCATGGGCGTGCTCACCGACATGTCGGCGCACCCGAGCTTGCGGTTCTTCGACAAGGACACCTACCCGGTGCGGCCCACCACGCTCGCGGACGGGGTGCGCATCGTCCCCGGGGGATCGAGCATCCGCGACGGCGCGTACGTGGCGCCGGGTGTGGTCTGCATGCCGCCGATGTACGTGAATGTGGGCGCGTACGTAGACGAGGGCACCATGATCGACAGCCACGCCCTCGTCGGCTCGTGCGCGCAGATCGGCAAGCGGGTGCACCTCTCGGCTGCGGCCCAGATCGGGGGCGTGCTCGAGCCCGTCGGGGCGCTGCCGGTGATCATCGAGGACGAGACGCTCGTGGGCGGCGGATGCGGGGTCTACGAGGGCACGATCGTGCGCGAGGGCGCGGTCCTCGCGCCCGGAACGATCCTCACGGGGTCGACGCCCGTCTACGATCTCGTGCGCGATCAGGTGTACCGCCGCGACGGGGACCGGCCGCTCGACATTCCGGCCGGCGCGCTCGTCGTACCGGGCGCGCGGGGCGCACCGGGGGCGTCGGCCGCGCGGTGGGGCATCTCTCTCTACGCGCCGGTGATCGTGAAGTATCGGGACGAGAAGACCGACGCTGCGACCCTGCTCGAGGAGTACCTGCGATGAAGCACCAGCGCGTGGCGGTACTGGGGCTCGGAAAGATCGGCAACATACTGCTCCAGGGTTTGCTCAAGGCCGGTCTCCCGCCGGGGAACGCAGTCGCCACCGTGCGGCACGCGGAGCGGGCGCAGGCGCTCGGAAAAGAGCGCGCCGTGCCCGTGGGAACGGACAATCGGGCGGCGGCACGCGGGGCAGACGTGATCCTCATCGCCGTCAAGCCGCAGAACGTGCGGGAGCTGCTCGAGGAGATACGCGCGGACGTGACCCCGGCGCAGCTCGTGATCTCGGTCGCCGCCTCCGTCCCGACGGGCTACATCGAGGACCTCCTCGCGACGCCGACCCCGGTGATTCGAGCCATGCCCAACACCCCGAGCCAGGTCGGCGCGGGCATGACCGGCATCTGCCGGGGGAAGCACGCGACGGACGCGCATCTCGACACCGCCCGCCGGCTGTTCGACACGGTGGGCCGGACGGTGGTGGTGGATGAGAAGCACATGGACGCCGTGACGGGCCTCTCGGCCAGCGGTCCGGCGTTCGTCTACATCATCCTCGAGTCGCTGGCGGAAGCGGGCGTGAAGGTCGGACTGCCGCGCGATATCGCCACCCTCCTCTCCGCGCAGACGCTGCTCGGCGCGGCGAAGGTGCAGCTCGATACGGGCGATCACCCGGCACTCCTCAAGGACACCGTCACGACGCCGGCGGGCTGCACCATCGACGGCATCCTCGAGCTCGAGGATGGCAAGCTGCGGGTCACCCTCATCAAGGCGGTGGTGAAGGCCACCCAGCGCGCGAAGGAGCTGATGTTCGAGAAGTAGACGGGGGGCTACTTGTAGTCCTGGAACGGCTCGGTGAGCAACCGAACGCCGAGCGGCTTGTACTCGAGCACGTGCGTGAGGCGAACCTCGGCCCCCCCCTCCACACGCTCCACGCGCGTCTCGAGCAGCTCGAAGTCTTTCGCGTCGCCCAACCCCAGCTGGTTCAAGCGCTCGGCTTCTCCCTTGCACACATCGCCGGGCGTGGGCTTCGGGTTCGGGTAGGCCTCCTCGTGGTGCCGACGCAGGGCATCCCAATGCTCATCGCCGGCGCGCTCCACCGACTCGCGGATGTCGTCTCGGGTGAGCGGCATGCCGCGGAAGCTACCGCTCCTCAACGCACCGGCAACTCCACGTGCAGATGGTCCGACGTGCCGGTGTGCCGCAGCGTACCGAAGCCCATGCTCCAGAAGTACAGCTGCACCAGGCGGTTCTTCAGCATGCCGCGACCGGCGGTGCGCAGGTCGGCCGCGTGCGCGTAGCCGTCGCGTTGGACGTAATGCAGCGACCCGTCGTTCGGGGCGAGCCCCATGGTCGCGTAATCCTCCGGCCCGCGGGCGAGATCGGTGACCACGAGGTCCCGGTCGGCGAGGATCAGCGTCGAGAGCGCGACCCGGAGCAGCGGGTGGAGAGACGCGTAGTAGGCACGCACGCGCTCTGACTTCGCGTTGGCGCTCGACAAGTAGATCACGGCGTACGCGCTGTACGCGAGCGCGAACGGCAGCGCGATGCGTCGGGCGACGAGCGCCAGCCGGACGCGACCCGTGAGGCGGTGCCACACCCACGCCGCGTATGCGGTGACGACTACCGCGGTGCACGCCGTGCCGCCCGCGAGCGCGAGGACCGTCGACCAGCCTTCGCGCCCGTAGAGGAACACGGCCACTTTGACGAGAACCAGAAACGGCAGCAATGCCACCACCAGGCCTAGGGCGGCAAGGCGGACGATCCTTCGCGCTGCGGCGCGCCAAAGCAGATCCTTCGCGCCTGCGGCGCTCAGGATGACAGGCTCGCTCGCTCCGGGAAATGGGGAAGAAGAAACGACACTCCCTTTCCTCCTCATTCTCCCCCCTCGACCGCCGCCACCCGGCGCTGTCATCCTGAGCGAGCGCGCGGAACGCGCGCGACGCGAAGGATCTGCTGCATCTGAGTCCAGGGCCGTGCGTGTCACGGGGGACCATACGGGCGGCCCAGGCGGTGGGTTGCGCCCGTGTGCACGCCGGGGCGCCGTGCACGTCTCTCTAGGGACAAACCTCCTCGGAGAGATCTCCATGCGGTCACGCACCCTCGGCGCGGTGCTCGTCACGGCCGCCTGGCTCAGCGTGAAACGACTTTTACCTCTCGCACCTCGATCGGCTGGCCGCTGACGAGGATCGGCGCCTGGCGCTCCTGCGCCGTCTTGTTGAACACGGCGACGTCGGTCCGGACCAGCTCGTTGAACCTCACGAGGTAGTCGGCCAGCGCGGCCCGCAGCTCCTTCAGCCGCGCTGCGACGACCTCGTTCGGCGGCTGGGCGTAGGCAAAGGCGAGGCCGAAGCCGAGCCCCTGCAGCCGGTCCTGGAAGCGGTTGAGATAGTGGATGCCGTCCTGCCCGGCGTCGCGCTGTACGTCGGAATTGTAGAGGCTGTCCTTCAGCTCCTTGAGCTTCCGGCCCAGCTCGCGCCCCTGGCGGATGACGGGTGCACCGCTCGCCGTGTCCCCCGCGGCGTTGTCGCGCAACGCCTGCTGGGTGTTCTTGAGCTGCGTCTCCAGGCTCACGATCCGGTTGAGCATCTCGTTCAGCGCGGACAAGGCGTTGCGCCATTCGAGCCCGGCGCGCAGCTGCGCCATGAACCGGGCGGGTTCGCCGCCCAGTACCGGGTCGGGCTCCACGGTGACGGTCTTGGTCCCCGTGCGGCCGCCCGCGGTCACCGTGACGGTGTAGGTCCCGGGGACCGCGCGCGGGCCGCCGACGTTCCGGAACGGGTTCTCTTCGTCCTCGGGCGTTGGGGCACGCTCGAAGTTGAGCCGGGTCGGCCCCGTGTGCCGCAGGTTCCAGACATAGCGGTTCACACCCTGCTTCCCCGGTCCGCTCGAATCGACGACGGCGGTATCGCCGCGGCTGTCGGTAACGGTCACGAGCACGCGCCCCCGGCGGGAGCGCCCCCGCTCTCCCTCCCCCTGGGAACCGGCAGAGCCGGTGTCCAGGGCAGCCCTGAGGTAGTAATCGATCACGGCGCCGGCCGGCGCGTTCGGGGTGGTGAAGCGCGTCGGAGCGACGCCGGGCCGGCGCGGGCGCACCCGGATCTGCGCCGGCAGCGTCGAGAAGACGTGGAAGTCGGCGGCGACGACGTCCGGCGTGAGCTCCTCCAGCGCCGTGATGTTGTCGAGGACGAACAGCCCGCGGCCGTGGGTCGCGAGCACCAGATCGTGTTGGCGCTTGATGAACTGCACGTCGTAGACCGGCGCGGTGGGGAGATCCGCCTTGAGCGGCTTCCAGCTCGTGCCGCCGTCCCGGGCATACCACAGCGCGGCGTCGGTCCCGAGGACGAGGAAGTCGCGCAGGTTCGGATTCTCGCGCACCACACGCGCGGGAACGTCCTGCGGGAGCCCTTTGCCGATGTCGGCCCACGTCTTGCCGTAGTCACCGGTCTTGTAGACATACGGTCGCCGGTCGTCGAGCTCGTGTCGGTCGATCGCGATGTACGCCGCGCCCGCGTCGAACGGCGAGACCCCGATCTGGTACACCCGCCCCTCCACGTCCTTCGCCAGGCCGGGGAAGTGGCCGGACACGTTGCTCCAGGTCTTCCCGCCGTCTCGAGTCACCTGCACGAGCCCGTCGTCCGTGCCGACCCAGATCACGTTGGAATCGGTCGGAGCGAGGTTGACCGTGAGGATCGTATTGTAGGTCTCGGCGCCCGAGATGTCGTAGTTGATGGGACCCCCGCTCGTCACCTGCTTCGACTTGTCGTTCCGCGTGAGGTCGGGGCTGATGGCCGTCCAGTGCTCGCCGCCGTCCGTGGTCTTGAACACCACGTTGGCGCCCAGGTACACCGTATTCGCATCGCGCGGCGACACGGCGATGGGTGACGTCCAGTTGAAGCGGTACTTCAAGTTCGCCGGCTTCATTTCGCTCACGCTCGACAGATCGGGCCGAATGGAGCGGGTCAGGCCCGTCTTGAGATCGACGCGCGTGATGTTGCCGTTCTGCGAATCCACGTAGAGGATCGACGAGTCGCTCGGGGCCGGCACCGCGTATTCCCCGTCGCCACCCGCGACCGTGAACCACTCGGAGCCGTTCAGGCCGCCGGCGCCCCCGCCTCCGCCACCCCCACCACCCCCTGCGCCGCTCGACGGCCCACACCACGCGTTGTTGTCCTGGAGGCCGCCGCACAACATGTACGGCTGGTTGTTGTCGGCCGCCACCATGTAGAATTGCCCGATCGGCAGGTTGTTCAGAAACCGCCAGCTCTTCGCGGCGTTCTCCGTGACGTACACCCCGCCGTCGTTCCCCTGAATCATGCGCTCGGGGTTCTGCGGGTCGATCCACAAGGCATGATGGTCCACGTGCACGCCGCGGTCGATCGGGGTCGTCGTCTTGCCGCCGTCGTCCGAGCGGAGCAGCAGGTACGACGAGAAGAACAGCGTCCGGTCATCCACCGGCGAGACGTGCACCAGCGAGAAGTAGAACGGCCGGGCGGACAGGCCATGGAAGTCGGAGACCTTGGTCCAGTGGTCACCCAGGTCCTTCGAGTCCCACAGCATCCCCTCCTTCGTCTCGAGGAGCGCGTACACGTGGCTCGGGTTCGCGGGCCCGACGGCGAGGGCGATGCGACCGAGCGGGCCCGCGGGCAGGCCTTCCTTGAGCCGCTCCCACGTGAGGCCGCCGTCCTTGGAGCGATAAATCCCGCTCCCCGCTCCGCCCGACACGAGCTCCCACGGATAGCGCACGAATTGCCAGACGCCCGCGAACAGGACGCGCGGGTTGCCGGGCACCATCACGAGATCCGCGGCGCCCGTCGTGTCGTTGACGAACAACACCTTCTGCCAGGTCTTGCCGCCGTCCGCGGTGCGGAATACGCCGCGCTCGGCATTGGGCGCCCACACGTGGCCCAGCGCGGCCACGAACACGACGTCCGGATTGGCTGGATCGATCACAATCCGTGTGATCTGCCCGACGTCGCCCAGACCCATGAACTGCCAGCTCTTGCCCGCATCGGGAGACATGAAGACGCCGCGGCCGTCCACGACGTCGTTCCGCGGGTTCCCCTCCCCGGTGCCCACCCAGACGACGTTCGGGTTGGAAGGCGCGAGCGCAACGGCGCCGATCGAGGACGTCGGCTGATCCTTGAAGACCGCTTCCCACGAATCGCCGCCGTCGATCGTCTTCCATACGCCCCCCGCCGCGGCCCCGACGTAGTACACGTTGCGGTCTCCCGGCACACCCACGACGGCGGCCACGCGACCGCCTGCCACCGAGGGCCCGAGGTTGCGGAACTTGACGTTGTTGAGGGAATCGGCGCCCGCGGCCCGGGGTGCGTCGGTCGGCGGTTTCGCCCGGCCGCGTCCCTGGGCCGGGGTCGGCAGAGCGAAGGCGAAAGACAGGAGCGCGCAAGTGAGACTGGCTTGACGGAGAGCCATGCGGCACATCGGACGAACTCCTAGAGGTGGGTCCCAGGACAGATACGAAAACACAGCACCGGGCGTTGGGTCTCGGGGCCTGATTTATCGGCAAGCTTAGCGCGCGTCAAGCGTGTAAGATTTTCCCTATGACAAGATCTCTGCTGCTCCTTGGAGCGTCTGTCGCGACTGTGGCATTGACGCCACACCTCGCCGCCCAAGATCTCGGCAAGGCGCGCCAGACCGCTATCGTAACGGCCGCCAGCCGGCTCGCCCCGGCGGTGGTGAGCGTCAACGTCCTGCGGCGCGAGCGACAGCTGCCCCAGGACCCGTTCGACCTGTTTTTCATGCCCCGCGGCTCGGAACAGGTGGTGGAGGGCTATGGGTCCGGCTTCATCATCTCGGCGGACGGCGTGGTGATCACCAACCAGCACGTCACGCAAGGGGCGGAGCAGATCGTCGTGACGACGCGCGATGGACGGGACTTTCCGGCCAAGATCCAGGGTGAGGACCCGCTCACGGACATCGCGGTGCTGAAGGTGGACGGGACGGCCCTCCCGACCGCTCCGCTCGGGAAGAGCACCGACCTGATGATCGGGGAGTGGGTCGTGGCGGTCGGCAACCCGTTCGCCTACCTGCTCGGCAACACGGAGCCTACCGTCACGGCGGGGGTGGTGAGCGCCGTCGGCCGGAACCTGCTTCCCTCACAAGGCCAGTCGGGGATTTACGTCGGAATGATACAGACCGACGCGCCCATCAATCCCGGCAACTCGGGCGGGCCGCTCGCGAACGCCGTGGGGGAAGTGGTCGGCGTGAACAGCTCGATCTTCACGAGCTCGGGCGGATCGGTGGGGATCGGATTCGCGATCCCGATCGAGCGGGCTCTGCGGGTGGCGGACGAGCTGCGGCGCTTCGGGAAGGTGCGGCGAGCGTGGGTGGGGCTCGACGTGGCGGGTGCCGAAGATTTACGGGGGTGGAAGCAGGCGGGCGGCCTGCGGGTGACTCAGGTGGCGCCGGGCGGGCCCGCGGGCCGGGCCGGCGTCGTGGCGGGCGACGTGCTCGTGAGTGCGCGCGGCCGGCGGTTGCGCACGTTCCTCGACTGGGAGGCGGTCATGCTCGACACCGGGCCCGGCGACACGCTCACGGTGAGCTACCGCCGCGGGGGTGAAAGCCGTAGCGCCCGGCTTGCAGTCACCGATTTCCCGACGACCCTCGCGGAAAAGGTGGCCGTGCTGGGCGGCATGAAGGTGGTGACGGTGACGCCGGCGGTGCGCGCCGAGCGCAACATTCAGAGCGACCACGGTGCGCTGATCTACGATCTGCCCGATGAAATGGAGGAGGCGACCGGCCTGCGCTCGGGAGACGTGATTCTCCAGATCAACCGGGTGCGAGTGTCCGACGCCGCCGATCTGCGCCGGGCGTTCGCGGCGACGGCGGGGGCCGGGGCGGTCACCGTATGGTTCGAGCGCGCGGGGCGCCTCGAGCGGACGGCGTTCTACGTGAGATAGGGTTGCTCTGGCGGTCAGGCGGACGGTGGGCCATTGTCAAGCGACGACACCACATCCGGAGACCGCCATGGCCGACACGATCCGCAGGGTGAGCTACTACTACACGACCATATCCGACAAGCCCGGCGAGGGCGCCCGTCTCCTCGAGACCCTGAGGAGCGCCGGCGTCAACCTGCTGGCCTTCCACGCCTTCCCGAGCGCGCGCAAAGCGCAGGTGGACTTCGTACCATCGGACGGGGCGCTGTTCGCGGCCGCCGCGAAGGGCGCAAAGATCAAGCTGTCGAAGCCGAAGACGGCCTTCCTGATCGACGGGGACGACCGGGTCGGAGCGCTGGCCGGCATCCTGTCGCGCCTGGGCGCGGCGAAGATCAACGTCACGGCCGTGACGGGGGTGTGCGCGGGGATGGGCCGGTATGGAGCACTGCTCTGGGTCAAGCCGGGCGCCGTGAACAAGGCCGCGGCCGCGCTGGGCGCAATGTAGTTAGCGGGCGCCTCCGCGCCCGAGCGCGTCGGGGCCGAACTTCTCGCGCACCTCGTCGATCAGACGGGCAATGACCCGATCTCGCTCGGTCTCGAGGGTGTTACCGGGGGACTCGAGCAGGGACAGCTGACCCTCACCGCCCGCTCGGACGAGCTGCGACAGGGCGACCCCCAGCAGACGCGCGGGCACGCGCCGCGCAGCGCGGAGCCGCGTCAACAGCTCGCGCGCCACGGCGTACACCGCTCGGTCCGACTGGACCGGGTCGCCGAGCGTGCGGCTCGCCTGCCGTGTCGTGAAGTCGGCATCGCGCAGCTTCACCGTGACGGTGCGGGCGACGAGGCCGGCCTCCCGAACGTCGGCGCTGGCCCGGTCGGCCAACATGAGCAACCTGGCAGCGAGCGCAGCGTCGTCGTCCAGATCGGCGGCGAACGTCTCGTCGCGGCTCACCGACTTGGCCTCGCGATTGGTCTCCACCGGCGCCCGGTCGATGCCGCGCGCCCGCTCGTGCAGCCAGCTGCCCTCGCGCTCCCCCAGCCAGCCCGCGAGCGTCTCCCGATCGTGCCGGACCACGTCGCGCACGGTGCGGAGGCCAAAGCGCGCCAGGCGCTCCTGGAACCTGGGCCCGATGAAAGGGATGTCCGCCAGTGCGAACTGGAGCATGAAGTCGGCCTCCCCTCCGGGGGCCACCACGTGCACGCCGTCCGCCGCCGCGCCGGGGCGCGGCTTGGCGAGGCCGGCGGCGAGCTTCGCCACGAGCTTGGACGTGCCACCGCCGATCGACAGGGAGAGGGAGGTCTCGGCGATTACGGCGTCGCGCATCCGCCGTGCCGTCGCGGCGAGCGGCTCTCCGCCGTACAGCAGCTCGGTGCCCGAGAGATCGAGATAGAACTCGTCGCTCGAGGCCTGTTCCACGGCGGGGGTGAAGCGTCGCAGCACCGCGCCGATCTCCCGGCTCTTCCGCGCGCACGCTTCCCACGGCACGGGCGCGACCGTCGCTCCGGGACAGAGACGCACCGCGCGCGCCATCGGCATCGCGGAATGCACGCCGTAGGCCCGGGCCTCGTACGACGCAGACGTCACGACACCGCGCTGCGCAGCAGAGCCGCCGACGATGAGGAGGGGCGCCTTGCCCGCGCCCTCCGGATCCGCCAGGCGCGCCACCGCCACGTAAAACGCGTCGGCGTCGGCGAGGAGAATCCGTCGGACGGGTGAGACGTCCATCGACGCTAGGGGGACGGCGCGGGGGGATGGTCCTTGAAGATCTGCGCGACGATCTGACGACGCTCCGCGAGGTTGTACAGCGTGAGCCGGAAGACTTCATCATCGGCGCCGCCCAGCACGCCGCCGTAGCGGTTGGGCTCGGCGGTCTGGCGCCGCTCGGCCTTCCGCACGAGTCGCAGCTCGTCGACCTGATTGATCGGGAAGCGGAACGTCGAATCGCCCTGTTGCACGACGAGCGTGTCGCCCCGGAACCGGACGAGATGCAGCTCCCACAGGATCCTGCCGTCGTTGAGCGTCATCTGCCAGCGGTCGTCCCGCTGGGCCTTGAGGGGCGCGGCGCCGAGCAGGACCATCCCCGCGAGCCAGAGGGCTCTCACTGCCCTTCGGCCTTCGCCGCCTTCGCCGCCTCGGCGGCCTTCTTTTTCAGCTTCTTCTTCTTGGGGCGAGTGACGCCATATGTACCGCGGCGGATCTTGCCACGCCTGCTGCGAATGTCGCCTTTGCCCATGAAGCCTCCATTATTTAGCGCCGCCGAGTTTGAGGATGCGTTTGAACTGATCCGCCGATGCCGGCATGACCGATAGTCGACCGATCCGCACCAGTGCCAGGTCGGCGAATGCGCGGTCCTTCTTAATCTCGGCGAGCGGCACCGGCCGCGGCAGTCTCTCCACCGCCCGAAGATCCACGACGGCCAGCTTGGGATCCTTCTGCTTTGGGTCGGGATAGGCTTCGGACGTCACCTCAGCCACGCCCACCACGGCTTTCTCGTCTCCCGTGTGATAAACCAGCACGCGGTCCCCGGGCTTCATCTGGCGCAGGTGCTTCAGGGCAAGATTGTTCTTGACCCCGTCCCAGACGGCCGTGTGCTGGCGCGCCAGGTCATCGAAGCTGTAGGTGGACGGCTCGGTTTTGACAATCCAGTAGCTGGGCATCGGCGGAGGTTGAGAAGGTTGGTGAAGGTTAGTGGAGGTTGGTGGAGGTTGGGAGGGTACCTCCACCATCCTTCACCAACCGCCACCAACCTCCACAAACACTAGATAAGCCGCGAAGTCCAATCTACGATCGCCCCCACCAGCTCGCCCATCACGTCCGCATCCGTCTTGCCGGACCGTTTGAGGACATGAAACGAGTGGTCGCCGCCTTCCACCACGTGCAGCGTTGCCCGCTCGCCAAGGTGTTCGATTACGGGCCTCAACAATTTCAAGTCGGCGAACTCATCACGGTCGCCCTGCAGGAACAGCATCGGAATCCGCACTTGGGCCAGGTGCGCCGCCCGTTTGTCGGCCGGGCGGCCGGGGGGATGCAAGGGGAAGCCGAGAAACACGAGCCCCTGTACGCCGGGAAGCGGCTCCTGAGCCTGCGCCGTCGACGTCATGCGCCCGCCGAACGACTTGCCCCCGGCCACGAGCGGCAGCCCCGGCGCGATGCGGGCGGCCTCCAGCACCGCGGCCCGCACCGTCGCGGCGGCCACCGCCGGCGCGTCGGGCCGGCGCGCCCGCCGCTCCATGTAGGAGAACTGATACCGCAGGGTCGCGATGCTCTGCTCCGCCAGCCGCTGGGCCAGGACCTCGAGAAACGGATGCCGCATCCCGGCTCCCGCGCCGTGCGCGAGCACGTAGAGGAGCCGCGCGCCGTGCGGCTGGAGCAGCAGCCCCGACACGTCACCCACCCGCACGTCAGCCGAGGCGATCATTGAGCTGCTCGAGCGCGTGGACGAGATCGGGCTTGAGCTCGAGCACCGGACGCAGCGGATCTTCGTCCAGCTTCTTCATCCGAGTCGGGGCCGTCTTGATCGTGAACTTCTTGATGTCGAGCTTGGGTGTCACCTCGCTCCACTTCAACGGCATCGACACGGGTGCGCCCGGCAACGGCCGCGCGCTGAACGGCGCGACGAGCAAGCGTCCGTGGCCGTTCTGCACGTAGTCGAGGTACACCTTGCCGTCCCGCTTTTGGACCTGGCGTGTGACCGTGGCGATTTCCGGCAGCTCCGCCGCAATGACCCGCGCCAGGAGTCCGCCGAGCGTGCGGGATTGTTCGTAG
>Ga0137374_10003390_pt1 | contig 18864 bp, 19 predicted proteins | sample SagtaG_20_FD_104811 | JGI IMG/M metagenome (GOLD analysis project Ga0137374, IMG submission 104811) | Vadose zone soil microbial communities from Sagehorn Ranch, Mendocino, California, USA - Sage1_R_100_16 metaG | ecosystem: Environmental > Terrestrial > Soil > Vadose zone | place: USA...
GCGACCGCGCTCGTCGACGAAGTACTGGCTGAGCTGGAGATAGCGTGGCTCGCTGGTGGCACGGTAGAGCCGGATCAGTGCCAGCTCGATCTCGGGATGGCCGCAGTAGCCGCGTTTTTGACCTGCGCCGCGACCGAACACCGTGGCAATGTACTCGGCGTAGCGGCAGACCACATCGAGCAAGGTGCGCTTGCCCGTGGCTTGCGCGTGCTCGTGCTTACCAGACGCAGCCACACATGACCTCGGGCTCTTTCGCGACCGCCGCGCCGCGGATACGCCGTGGCACTGGACTGGTCGCGCGCGTGTGGGCCGGACGTTGTGGCTACATCGTCGGCGCCCTGTGCTTGGCACTGTGCTCGTTCGCGCTCACGCCCATCGTTCTGGCCGCCCTCGCCTCCGTGAAAACGCCAGTCGAAGCCGCCGCCGTGCCGCCCCTGTACTTTCCTAGCGGACTGAGCCTGGAGAGCTACCGCCGCTTGTGGACCTTCCAGCTGGGCTTACCCGCGTACGTGCTGAACAGCTTCGGCACAGCGATGCTCACGATCTCTTTCGCGCAGCTACTGACCGTGCCCGCGGCCTATTCGCTCGCGCGCTTTCCGCTACCACGCAAAGAAGCGCTGTTCGTGTTCCTGCTGCTCGCGCTGATCATCCCCTATCAGGCGCTGCTGACTCCGATCTTCTTGATGTTCGCGCAGCTCAAGCTCACCAACACCTTGTATGGGCTCGCGATCATCCACACCGCGATCCAATTACCGTTCAGCCTGTTCGTTCTCCGCAACAGCTTCGAGGCCGTGCCGCGCGAGCTCGACGAGGCGGCGGTCATCGACGGCGCCAGCTCCTGGCAGGTCTTGCGGCACATCTTCGTGCCAGCCGGTGTCCCGGCGATCATCACCGTCGCGCTGTTTGCCTTCATCACCTCGTGGAACGAGTTCCTGGGCGCGTTGGTGATGATGAATCGTGGCTCATCGTTCACGTTGCCGCTGATCCTGGCCACCAACCTTTCGACTACCAGCCTGGGTGGTACGGACTGGGGCATCCTGCAGGCCGGCGTGACGATCTCGATTGTGCCGTGCGTGCTGTTCTATCTCCTGCTGCAGCGGTACTACGTCGCCGGGCTGACGAGCGGCGCGATCAAATAGCCACGCCGTAAGATTTACGTGGCCCCGGCAGGGTAAGGAGCGAGCAGCCATCAGATACCGTTGCCACTCAATGCGATCGTGGCTCAGCGGTATGGATCTGAAAGCTCGTTCTCCACATTGACCCTTGTTCCGGGGCCACCCTGAGTCATGGCTCGGCGCGAGATCATCATCAAGGACACCCACCGTGGCCTGTGGTACGTCGACGGCGTCCTGACTCGCATCCTCGAGGCTGGCCGCTACTCGATTCCGCGCCACATCGACCTCGGCGTCTATCGCACTCCACGCGTGGAAGTCACCCTGGTTGACGTCCGCGAGCGCGACCTGACCATCAAGGGCCAGGAGATCCTGACCGCCGACAAGGTGGCGATTCGGGTCAGCATCATCGCCCAGTTTCGCGTCACCGATCCCAGGGCGGCGCTGCACGAAGTCGCCAACTACGAAGAGCGGCTGTACAGCGACGTCCAGCTCGCGGCAAGAAGGTCGCTGGCGTCGATGAACCTGGAGGACATCCTCACCAACCGCAACCGGCTGAGCGAGGACATCCTGCGCGATGTCAAAGAGTCGGCCACCACGTATGGGTTGGCCATCCTCCGCGCGGATGTGAAAGACCTGATCTTCCCGGGCAACCTCCAAGAGATCATGAATCGCGTGCTGACCGCCGAGCGGCTGAGCCAGGCGCAGCTGGTCGAGGCGCGCACCAAGGCCGATGCGCAGCGCATCGACGCCCAGGCACGTGCCGAGGTGGCGCAGATCGAGTCCGACACGCAGGCACGCTCACAGCGCCAGGTCGCGGAGAGCGAGGCCGAGGCGCAGCGCATCAAGACGACCGCGGAAGTCGAGTCGCTGCGCGAGCGCGAGGGCGCCGCCGGCGTCTACACCCAGCACCCCGCGCTGCTGCGCCTGCACGAGCTCGAGACGCTGCGCTCCCTGGCGCGGGTCGCGAATGCGCGCATCTACATCGGCTTCGACAAACACGTCGATCCCGACGGCGAGAAGGACTAAGCAATTCTCCTACTCGGGATTCGACTGCCAAATCCTTCCCTTCACAGACAAGACCGGTCTCCTTCCCTTCGGGGACGATGACCGGTCTCCTTCCGTTGGCGGCCATGACCGGTCTCTCCCTCCCTTCGGGGGACGATGACCGGTCTCCTTCCCTTCGGGGACTAAAACTGACCACGAGCGGGGCCTTACTCGGGTTTGTGGCACACCGCCTCGACGTTGTTGCCGTCGGGGTCGCGGACGAAGCCGCCGAAGTAGTTGGCGTGGTACTCGGGCCAGACTTTGGGTTCGTACAGCACCGCCGCGCCACCGTCGACGGCGGCTTTGAAGAAGGACCGCACGGCGTCGCGGGTCTCGGCCGTGAACGCGAGGTGGTTCTCGCGATTCTGCTCGCCCGTGGTCAGCGGTCCGATCCAGAAGTCGGGATGGTTGCCGATACCGTAGCCGACGACGTCGCCGAATTCGAGGATGCGCCTGCCGCCGAGCGGGGCCAACACGGCGTCGTAGAACCGTTTGCTGGCCGCGATGTCTTCACACTGGATCGACACGTGGTCTAGCACTCAGGCCTCCAGTCGGTCGATCCAATGCTAAAGGCAGTTTGACCCGCTGCGCTCCGCTCCGCGGTTGGAATCGAGACATGGTCTAGCACGGGCGGATAATAGGTCGGCCCGACGGTCGCTCGCCGCTAAAATTCACACGAGATGGCTGCTAGCGCAGACACGATCACCGTCTACACCACGCCCACTTGACCCTGGTGCGATCGGGCGAAGGAGTTCCTTCGCGGGCAAGGCGTGAGCTACCAGGAACGCGACGTCTCAGAGGACCGAGTCGCGGCGATGGAAATGGTGCGTCGCACACGCCAGATGGGCGTGCCGGTGATCGCCGATGAGCAGGAAGCCATCATCGGATTCGACTTGCCGCGGCTGCAGCGCATGGCTGCGCGGCATACCGCTGGCGGCGGTCTGGGTGCGCGGGTCAAGGATGCCGAGGATGGCACGGCTGGCGCGTACGTGGGCTCGGTCCGCGAGGGCAGCGCGGCCCAACGCGCCGGTGTCGAGGCGGGCGACATCATCGTCGAGTTGTCGGGGATGCCTGTCGGCGGAGCCGATGACCTGGGGCGGATCGCGGCGCGGTGGCAGCCCGGTCAACCCACGAGTCTGGTGGTGAGCCGAGATGGCGAGCGGCGGACGCTGATCCTGCGCGGCTAACGCGGCGCATTTAGGTCATGGCGTACCTACCCGACGGTGGGTAAACTGGCCGGCCACTCGGACGATTTTTAGAAAGCTGGCAGGAGGGCTGCCTTGTGACCGCCGCCACCCAGATCGAGTTCCCGCAGCCAAACGAGATCGAGGGGTATTGGGACTGGGACAAGATCCATGCGCCGCGTCCGCTCACGCCACTAGCGGGGGACGCGATCGTGATGGCCATGGGCGAAGGTTTCACCATCGCTCAGCACGATTTCGGCTCAATGCTGGCCCTGAAGTGCCGCATGATCAACAACTACTTCTACGCGGCCTTCGCCGAGGACGAGTCGTTCACACCGCCGACGACAGACATCGCGGAGTACACGAAGAGCCTCGATCGCATCGCCGCGGGCATCGGGGAGCGCTGGAAGAACGAGTGGGAGCCGTCCGTCATTCCGATCCTGGAGTGGGCGCGCAACACCGACTGGCGCGCGATGTCCGACCAGCAGCTGCTGGAAGCGCTCGAGCAGTGGCGGCAGCACCTGGTGTACTTCTGGACCATCCACGGCTGGATCAACCTGTCGCTCGTACCAGCGACCGCGCTGACCGACTTCTATACCCAGGAAGTCGGTCCCGACGATCCAAACGAGGGCTGGCAGCTCATTCAGGGCTACCGCACCAAATCGGTCGAGGCCGGCGAAGGGCTGTGGCAGTTGAGCCGCCAGGTCAAGGCGAACGCTGAGCTCACGCGGTTGTTCGAGGCTGGTGAGCCGGCGCAGCTCATGCCGCAGCTCGAACAGAGCGCGGAGGGCAAACGCTTCCTGACCGACTTCCGTGCCTACCTGGATGAGTTCGGCTGGCGGAGCGATGGCATCTACGAGGTCGGCGATGCCACGTGGCGCGAGGATCCGGCCATTCCGATCAACACCATTCAGGGCTACCTGCGGCTGAACGAACAGGACAATCCCAAGAACTCGTTGGAACACGCAGCGCAACGTCGCCAGGAGCTGACGCAGAAGGCGCGGGCAAAGCTGGCCAACGAGCCCGAGAAGCTCGCGCGCTTCGAGGAGCTCATGGAGGCGGCCAAGCACAACCTGAGCGTGACTGAGGATCACAGCTACTGGATCGACCAGATGAGTACCGCCGCCTATCGCCGCTTCTGCCTGGATGTAGGGCAGCGGCTCGTGGAGCGCGGCATTCTGGAGCGGCCCGACGATGTGTTCTTCCTCTACAACGATGAGCTGCGGTCAGCCGTTGGTGGGGGCGGCTCGTACAAATCGGCCGTTGCCGAGCGGCGCGCCTCGATCGTGGAAGCGGCGCGAATCGTTCCGCCGGATCACCTCGGTGCGCCCACGCCGTTCAACGCGGACCCGTTCTTTATCGCGGTGGTCGACAAGATGCTTGGCCTGCTGCCCGTAGAGCCGAGCTCTGACCCCGATGTCATCACGGGTGTGGCTGCTTCACCTGGGACCGCGCAAGGCACGGCGAAGGTGGTGCGCTCGCTGGTCGAAGCTAGCAAATTGCAACAGGGCGACATCATGGTGTGCGAGATGACCGTGCCGACGTGGGTACCGCTGTTTGCCACCGTGGGCGGAATCGTCGCCGACTCGGGCGGGATCCTGAGCCACTGCGCCATTGTCGCGCGCGAATTTCACCTCCCAGCCGTGGTCGGCACGCGCGTGGGTACTACCACGATCAAGGATGGGATGACCGTGACCGTCGATGGCACCAAGGGCATGGTGCGGATCGAATCGCGGCGTTAGTGCTTGTAGAAGCCCTGGATCTCGCCCTTGGCCAGGGTGTTGAAGTGGAGCATGAAGCCGATCACCGCGGCGGTCGTCGTGTCGCCGACCGGGAGCTGGTCCATGCTGACCGCGAAGACGGTGAAGATGTAGCGGTGCGGGTGGTCCCCCGCCGGTGGGCACGGTCCGCCGTAGCCTGGCGTGCCGAAGTCCGTGCGCACCTGGCGGGCGCCCGTGGGCAGGTTGGCGGCACGCGGATTACCGGCGTCCATCGCCAGCTCTGTCACCGTCGGCGGGATGTTGACCACCAACCAGTGCCAGAAGCCGCTGCCGGTCGGCGCGTCGGGATCGAACGCCGTGATCGCGAAGCTCTTCGTATCGTCAGGAGCACCTGACCACGACAGCTGCGGCGACATGTTGCCGCCGGAGCAGCCAAAGCCGAAGCTCGCCGACAGGATGTGATCGCTCGGCAGATAGTCGCCGTCGCTGAAGTTGGCGCTACTAACCTGCAGGCTCGGCGCCTGCTGCGCAGCGGCGGTGGCGGTCCCCGAGACGACGACAGCTAGCGCAACGGCGGCGCTAGCAGTGAGCGTGATGATCACACGCGGCCAACCAGGAGGGTGTCGCATGCGGCGCACGATACCGCGCTATCTCAGCCCTGCCGGCGCACGTGGCCGGCGATCACCTCCAGCATGGCGCGATCTTGCTCGAGCCTACCCTGCAGCAGCTTCAGCAACTGCTCTTCAGCGTGCACGAAACCCTGGAACGCCTCCAGCACGGGCGGGGCAGTCATCACCTGCATATCGTGTTTACCCATCGGGAGGTCGCGGTAACCGCCCATGTGCTGCGCGGTGGCGGATAAGCCTTCCGCGAGAGCGCGCTGCTCCGAAAGCAGGCGGGTGTACGCATCGTGCTCCTGCCGCGCGGCGGGATCGCTGAGGTCGAGAGCGCGCTGGTGGGTGTCGAGGTTGCGAGCGAGGGCCGCGATGACGTCGCCAAGCGCGGCCGGTAACGCGGCGTTGGCGGCCACACCCTGGCCGCAGGTTGGTTGCTGGCTCATGAGGTCTACCGGCCGAGTGTAGAGCGCAGCGCGCCGACCAACAGACCGCGTGGATCGTCGACGAGCCCCTCGGCGCGCCAGCACACAAAGCCATCCGGCCGCACCAGCACGGCGCCCGAAGCCGACAGGCCATAGGTCGTCAGGAAGCCCGCGTCTCGATCGATGAGGTCGGCGCCGACGCGGTGGCAGCGCAGCCACGGCCGCGCCAGCGCGGAGCACCAGCCTGCGCCATCAGGTCCAGCGAGCAAGACGAACGCCGTACCGAAGAGGTCGAGGGTCGAAATGCGCTGGCCATCGCGTTCGAGCCACACGTGCGGCGCACGCGAGCCGACGCGAGCGCGAGACTGGTGCGGATCGTCGTGGACCTGCTCCGAGCCGTACAGGTAGCCCAGCTCGATGTTGCCGCGACCGTCCATGGGAATGCCAAGCAGCTCGCGCACCTTGCTGTGCGCGCCGTCGGCGCCGATGAAGTAGCTGGCGCGGATGGTCTGCTGCTGACCGGTGTCGACGTCGCGGCAGGTGAGCGACACGCCGTCCGCGTCCTGGTCCAGCGCCACCACCTCCTGGCCCTCGAGTACCTGTGCCCCCGCCTGGTGCGCGCGGCGCCGCAGGATCGGCTCCAGGCCGGCCTGGGTGATGAACAGCCGACGGCATGGGCTGAGCGCTTCGACGCCACTGTTGAGGCTGCCGATGATGTCGGCCAGCTTGCGCCCGGCGAGGCTGTCCATCGCGATGATGCCGCCCTCCGGCAGGAACTCCCGCTCGGACTGTTCCTTGACCTCATCCTCGACCCCAGCCAGACGAAACAGCTCCAGCGTGCGCAGGTGAAAGTGGGCCGCGCGCGGGACCGGTGAGCCGCCGCGTAGCCGCTCGATCGCCAATGAGGGGACGCCATGCTGGGCCAGGAACATCGCCGCCGACAGCCCCACGAGCCCGCCGCCGGCGATGGCCACGGGGACGTCGTGCTCAGCCAACGATCACCCCCTCGTCGGCGCGCAGCTCGATCGTCTCCGCCGTCGACCCGCGCTCGCGGTCGAGATGGGTGGACAGCAGAAGCTCGCCCCCTGGCAGTCGCGTCATGCGCGGTTGGTCCGACAAATTGAGTGCAACGTGGACGCGCTGGCCGCCCGACTCACGGGTGAAGGCGAACACGTGCTCGTCGGCGTGCAGCGTGCGATAGCTCCCGACGCTCAGCGCGGGCATGGCCCGCCGCAGGGCGATCAACCGGCGGTACAGCGTCAGCATCGACCGCGGGTCCTCACGTTGCGTGGCGACATTGCGCAGCGCGTGGTCGGCCGCGAGCGGTAGCCAGGGCTGCGCCTCGGTGGAGCAGAACCCTCCGTTGTTGGTCGCGTCCCACTGCATCGGAGTGCGCTCGGGGTCGCGGCCGAGGCCGAGGCCCGGTACGTTGCGCTCGACCGGGTCCTGAATCAGCGCGTCGGGAATCGGGACGTTCTCCAGACCGAGCTCATCGCCCTGATAGAGCGTCGGCGTGCCCCGCAGCGTGAGCAGCAGCATCGCGGCTACTCGGGCCTGCGCCACGCCGACGCGGCTGGCAATGCGTGGGCGGTCGTGGTTGCCGAGGACCCAGTTGGGCCAGCCGCCCGCGGGCAGCGCCACCTCGTACTGCTCGACCAGCCTGGCGATCTGTCGCGCCTGCCACTGTGCCAGGATCAGGTGAAAGTTGAATGGCAGGTGCAGTCCGCGGCCGTCGACGCCGTAGTAGGCCACCAGCCGCTCGATGGGCAGCCAGAGCTCGCCGATGAGGACCCGTTCGGGGTAGCCGTCGCTGACTTCGCGGAATTGGGCGACGTGCTCCAGGACCTCGGGCTGATCGGTTGTATACAGGGGTGTCAGTGAGGCGTACGGATCCTGACCAGGCTGCCAGGCTGGGTTGGGCGGGTTATCGCGCAGGTCCCTGTCCTTGACCAGCTGACGCAGCGCGTCGATCCGCACGCCATCGACGCCACGATCGAACCAGAAGCGCAGCACGTCCAACATGGCCTGCTGGACCGCCGGGTTGCGCCAGTTGAGGTCCGGCTGCTCCCTCAGGTAGGCGTGGTAATAGGCCTGGTTCGTGGCGGTGTCCCATTGCCAGGCGCTGCCGCCGAAGACGCTGATCCAGTTGTTCGGTGGGTTGGCGTCGGACCACAGGTACCAGTCGCGGTGCTCGCTCTGTCTTGTTGAGCGGGCGTCGATGAACCACGGGTGCTGGTCCGAGGTGTGGTTCGGGACGTAGTCGACGATGACCTTGATATCTCGGGCGTGCGCTGCGCTTGTGAGCCGGTCGAAGTCCTCGAGAGTGCCGAAGAGTGGGTCGATGTCGCAGTAGTCGGCAACGTCGTAGCCGAAGTCGGCCATCGGCGACGGGAAGATCGGCGAGATCCAGATAGCGTCGACGCCCAGCCAGTGCAGGTAGCCCAGCCGCTGGGTAATGCCTGGCAGATCGCCCACCCCGTCATCGTTGGTGTCCTGAAACGAGCGCGGATAGATCTGGTACACGAGGCCGCACTGCCACCACCCGGGTTGGTCCACCGCCACAGCGTACGGACTCCGCCCTGCGAGCAGCGAACCCCGTGAGGAAGGAGACCGGTCGTGGCTCCGCAGGGAAGGAGACCGGTCTTGCCCCGCAAGGAAAGGTGACCGGTCTTGTCCCCCCGCGGAGCATTGGCTTGACCGCGTGCACGGGGCCTTGTTCTACTAGGGCTCCGAACGGGGAGGGCGATGCAACCTGTTCTCGAAGTCAACGAGCTACAGGTCCACTATCCGACCCCACGCGGGCCACTCAAGGCCGTAGACGGCGTGAGCTTTGAGCTGGCCCATGGCGAGCGACTGGGTCTGATCGGCGAATCTGGTTCTGGCAAATCAACAATCGCGCTGGCGCTCATGCGGCTCATCAGGCCGCCTGGACGCATCGTCGGCGGCTCCGCCATTCTCGACGGCCGCGACCTGCTCAAGATTCCCGAGGAGGAGATGCGGCAGGTGCGCCTGGCACAGGTGGCGTTGGTCACGCAGGGTGCCATGAACTCGCTGAACCCCGTCATTCGCGTGCGACCGCAGATGATCGACGCGATGCAAGCCCACGGCATCCAGCTCAACAAAGCTGGCTGGGACAGCCGCGTCGACGAGCTGCTCACGTCGGTCGATCTCAAACCGGCGGTAGCCGACCTCTACCCGCATCAGCTCAGCGGCGGCATGAAACAGCGAGTGTGCATCGCCATCGCCGTGAGTATGCGCCCCAAGCTGATCGTTGCTGACGAGCCCACCAGCGCCCTGGACGTCGTCGTCCAGCGCAGAGTCATGCAGACCTTGAAGAAAGTCCAGGACAGGATCGGCGCTTCGGTCATCCTGATCGGCCATGACATGGGCCTGATGGCGCAGTTCGCGCAGCGCGTTGCGGTCATGCGCAACGGACAGCTGGTCGAGGTTGGCGACGTGCGCGACGTCTTCGCTCGGCCGAAGCACCCGTATACCCGCCTGTTGATGGACAGTCTGCCGTCCCTGCACAAGCGCGACGCCTTCGCGGCCGTGGCCGCCGCTCCGTGAATCAGATACCGCTGCTGGAGCTCAGGCACGTCAGCCGCACGTTCGGCGGTGGCGGTATGTTCAGCCAGCCGTCGGTGGTCGCCCTCGACAACTTCTCGCTCACCATCGACGACCAGCAGCCGTCAATCGTGGCCATCGTGGGTGAAAGCGGCAGTGGCAAGACCACGATGGCCCGCCTGCTGTTGGGCTTTGAACTGCCCACCAGTGGGCAGATTCTCTACAAGGGCACGGACCTGCAGCGGCTCGATCGGCAGACCTGGGCGGAGTATCGCCGCAACGTCCAGGCGATCTTCCAGGACCCGTTCGGCGTCTACAACTCCTTCTACAAAGTCGACCACGTCCTGACGACGCCGCTGCGCAAGTTCAAACTGGCCAGGTCACGCGACGAAGAGCGGCAGCAGATCGAGCAAGCGCTGCGCGCGGTTGGATTACGTCCTGAAGAGACCCTTGGCCGCTACCCGCACCAACTGAGTGGTGGTCAGCGACAGCGCACGATGGTTGCTCGGACACTGCTGCTGCGGCCGCGGGTTATCGTCGCCGACGAGCCGGTGTCGATGATCGATGCCTCACTGCGGCAGACGGTGCTCGGCAACCTGCTGCAGCTGAAGCGGGAGTTCGGCATCTCGTTGATCTACATCACGCACGACCTGACCACGGCCTATCAGATCAGCGATCGGATCATGGTGCTGTACCGTGGGCAGCTTGTAGAGGAGGGCGAGCCCGAACAGATCGTCAGGGAACCTCGACACGCGTATACGCGACTCCTGATCAGCTCGATCCCGGAACCGGATCCCGATCGACCATGGGCGGACGAGGAACAAGTGGAGTTAGAGGCGGTATAGGGAGGGAACAGAATGACGCGCTATCGGTGGCAAGCTTTTCTGGCGGTCGCGGCGTTACTGCTGACGACGATGCCCGCGGCGGCGCAGACCACGCCGGACCGGGCGACGACGCTGAAGATCGCCATACCCGGAAGGTTCGACGACCCGCAAAACATGAACATCTACGCGCCGGGCGTCAGCCGCTCGAACCTGGGACTCCACCAGGTTATCTACGAGTACTTCTTCTACTACAACCTGCAAACAGGTGAGTTCATCCCCTGGCTGGCTGAGAGCTACCAGTACAACGACGACTTCACCGCGATCAGCGTCAAATTACGTGGTGGCGTCACGTGGAACGATGGCCTGCCATTCACCGCGGATGACGTCGTCTTCACCTACCAGACGCTCAAGGCCAACCCGGCTATGGTGTGGGCCGACGAGGCCAACAAAGCGGTCGCTTCGGTCGACAAGCTAGACGATCTAAACGTCCGCATCAATCTGACCTCGGCCAACCCGCACTATCACCTGATTCGCGAGGCGTTCCCGGCGGTTGGTATCTGGGGCGGCCTGACGATCCTGCCCAAGCACATCTGGGAAGGCAAAGATCCGCTGACGTTCAAGAGCTTCCCGCCCGTTGGCACTGGCCCGTACAAGGTCAAGGACGCCAGCACCACTGGCATTACCTACGAACGCCGCGCCGATTGGTGGGGCACGAAGGTGTTCGGGACGCAGCCCGCGCCGCAAACGGTGCAGTTCGTGTACTCGGGAACCCCGGACAACGTGGCCCTGGCGCTGGCTTCGAACGATCTGGATACGCCCAACATCGGCATTCTGCCGTTGGGCACCTTCCTGAACGTCGCCTCGCGCAACCCCAACGTCAAGGCGTGGACCAACGATGCGCCGTACGCCTGGCTCGATCCCTGTCCGCGAGCGATGATGGTGCAGGGAGCGCATCCGCCACTCGACAACCCGCAGGTTCGCTGGGCGCTGTCCTATGCGCTCGACCGCAACGCCATCGCGGCGCTGGCGTATGAAGGGTCGACGGTGCCCACGTGGGGCATCTGGCCGTACTACGACGCCAACCAGGTCTACTTCGACGCCATCAGCGACCTGCGTCAGCAATACCCGTCGGATGCGTTCGATCCAGGACAGGCGGCGAGCCTGCTCAATCAGGCGGGTGTCAATCCGTCCACGATGACGCTCAAGTACGTGGTCAACGGCGACTCCACCGAAGAGGTGAGCGTGGCGGCGGTGCTGTCCGACCAGCTACGGTCGGTTGGCTTCAACGTCGACGTGCAGAATCTGACGGGCGGCGTGCTCGACGATGCCGTGCGGCGGGGCGACTACGACATCAAGGTCCATTCGTTCTGCCCGGGCTACATCGCCGAGAACCTGGAGCTGTTCCACTCCAAGAACTACGTGCCGATCGGACAGCCGGCGCCGTTCTTCGAGCGCAACTCCTTCCGCTACAGCAACCCGGCGCTGGACGCCGTCGTGGATCAGATGCTTCAGACGTCGCCGACCGATGTCGACACAATGAAGGGGCTGTACCACGATGCCATGGCGATCTGGCTCAAGGACCTGCCGGTCGTGCCGGTGACCCAGGCGCCTGCGCTGGTGCCGTTCAACTCGACCTATTGGCAGGGTTGGCCGAGGGCCGACAATGCCTGGAACATGCCTGTCAGCTGGTGGGCAACATTCAACCTCGTGTTGACCGGCTATCCCAAGGCGGACGGCGGCTGGGTGCCCGGCATCAAGGCCGCGGGGCCGTAGTTTGCTGCCTGACTCCCTCTCCCTCTGGGAGAGGGCCGGGGTGAGGGCTGGTTCCAGTCCTGGAGCTCGCCCTCACCCGCCGCTCCGCGGCACCCTCTCCCAGAGGGCGAGGGTCTAATGGCCACCTTCTGGCGCTACGTTCTGGAGCGCCTGATCATCTGCGTGGCCACCGTGGCCATCTCGGTCACGGTGGTCTTCTTCGCGCCACGCATGGTGCCGGGCGATCCGCTCGGCGCAATCACCATCAAGCTGGCACAGATGGGCGGCAACCGCGGTGCGGATGCCCTCATCGCTGCCTACAAGATCAGATTCGGCCTCGACAAGAGCATGGGCGAACAATACGTCGCCTATCTGCGCCAGCTCGCCCAGGGTGACCTCGGCTACTCGATCTCGAGCTTCCCGAGCACCGTCGGCGATCTGCTCGCTCAGGCGATCCCGTGGACCATCGGCTTGATGCTGGTCACCACGCTCATCAGCTGGACGCTGGGCTCGATCCTCGGCGGTCTCGTGGGCTGGACCGGCGCACGCTCGCCAGCGCTGCAAGCGCTCGTACCCGTGGCGCTGGTCTTGTACACCATCCCGTACTACATCCTGGCCATCGTACTCAGCTTCCTGCTGGCCTACGTCTTTCCGTTGCTCCCGCGTACCGGCGCCTTCACGCTCGGTACGCAGCCCACCCTGACGCTGGGGTTCGCCCTCGATGTCGCCCAGCACGCGGCGCTACCGGCGCTCAGCATCGTCCTCGTATCGCTCGGCTGGTGGTTCCTGAGCATGCGGAGCCTGGTGGTGTCGATCAAAGGCGAGGACTTCATGACCTGGGCGGAGGCCAAAGGTCTGCCTCGACCGCGCATCTTCTGGGGCTACGCGTTCCGCAATGCGCTCCTGCCCCAGGCCACGGGTCTGGCGCTGTCGCTGGGTCACATCATCGGTGGCCAACTGGTGACCGAAACGATCTTTGGCTATCCGGGCCTCGGCTATCTGATCTTCAACAGCATCAAGTCGCTCGACTTCCCGGTCATCCAGGGCAGCATTCTGCTCATCATCCTGTCGGTGGCGATCATCAATTTCGTCATGGACCTCGTCTACCCATTGATTGATCCGCGCATCCGCTACGGCGCGGCGGGCAGGGCCTGAACGTGGCCGGCGCGATCCCATTCGACGAGCTGGCGCCGCGGCCGATCGTCGAGGCGCACACAGTCGGACACATCCTCTCGACCAACCGCAAGTTCGTGGTCGGCTCGGTCATCTTCGTCGGTCTGCTGCTGTCCGCACTGGCAATCGGTCGGGCGCTCGGGCCCGAGGCGCTGCGCACTGGCATCGTCCCCGCCAAACAGGGCGTCGGCACTGCTGGGCTCCTGCTGCTCGGCTCGACCACTCTTGGCCAGAGCATCCTGGCGCAACTGACGCAGGCGATTCCCAACTCCATGATGGTTGGCCTGGTCGCGGCGACCATCGGCACCCTCGTGGGAGGCTTGCTCGGGCTCCTGAGCGGCTACTTCGGCGGCAAGGTCGACGCGGTGTTGCGCGTGCTCATCGACGTCTTTCTCGCGGTGCCTTCGTTGTTGTTCTTGATCCTGATCGCGGCGGTGCTTCGCGGACTGGGCGTGCCCGCCATCGCCGCGATCATCGGCGCATTCGCCTGGGCGTGGCCCGCCCGCGCGGTCCGTGCGCAAGTACTCAGCCTGAAGGAACGGCCGTTCGTGCAGGTCGGAATGCTGTCCGGGCTATCGGGGATCGAGATCGTCTGGGGCGAGCTGATGCCGCTGCTGCTGCCGTGGCTGGGCGCGAACTTCATCAACGCCTTTATCTCCGCCGTCCTGACCGAGTCTGGTTTGTCGATCCTTGGCCTCGGCTCGCAGCGCGACATGACGCTCGGGCAAATGATCTTCTGGGCGCTCAACTACGGGGCGCTGCTCCAGAACATGTGGTGGTGGTGGTTCATCCCGGTACTCACCCTGATCGTGCTGTTCCTGGCGCTATACCTGGTCCACCTCGGCCTCGACGAGGTCGCCAATCCCAGACTCCGCACTCAGGCGTAGACTCGCAGCCACGCTTTTCGGGACCACCATCCGCCAGGCATCGAGCACCAGGTCGCGCATCTCTTTTTCGTCGATCGCACTGAGCCGAACCTGAAGCCACTGGTAGCGCACGTCGACCGGGTCAGGCGGCAGGAACTTGTGGGGCTCAGACTCGAGCACCACGTTGCGCCACTCCTTCGGAAACCCGAAGCCCATGATCGTCTGGTCCTTCGAGAACGCCAGGTACACGATGCGTCCCACGCGGAACTTCAGCCGCCCGCGCACGACCACCTCATAGCTGCGCGGCAGACGCAGCGCAAGCGCGCGCACGTCATTGACAGTCACCATGTGCTGCTAGTGTTCCCGCTGTGAAGGCGCCGCCAACCGACCTCGATCAGCTGCTCGTCGAGCACGCCTTGAAGCGGCACTGGCGAATGCATGTCCATGCGCTGACGTATCTACCTGTGGGGTTCGGCGATCATCACTGGCGCGCCGACACCGCCACACAACCGTACTTCATTACCGTGCGCGACTTGCGACTGGACGGCCGCTCGGACGCGGCGATCGCCATGCTGGAGCACACATTCGCGGCCGTGCGGCGGCTCAACCACGCTGCGGAGCTGGACTTCATCATCGCCGCTCTGCCCGGCGCCAGCGGCGCAGCGGTAGCGCCACTCGGCCGCGATTACGCGCTGACCGTGTACGACTGGCTGGACGTGCGCACCGTGCCCGATCCCGATGCAGACGTAGCGGCGAGCTTGGTGGCCAGGTTGCACGAAGCGTCACGACGTCACCCCGTCGACGCTGTGCACGACGACTTCAGCATCCGCCACCGCTGGGCGTGCGAAGCCGCGCTGCGCGAGCTCGACCAGCCATGGCTCGAAGGTCCGTTCGGCGAGCCCGCACGCGAGCTCCTCGCGCGTCACGCGGACGAGTTGCGCGCGGCGCTCGATGCCTACGACCGATTCGCCCGCGGCGCGGCTGCAACCACGGCTGGCTGGTGTCTCACGCATGGCGAGCCAACGGGCGACAACCTCGTGCAGGACGCCAGCGGCCGGGCGTTCCTGGTCGATTGGGAGAGTGCCCGAGTTGCCCCGCCCGAGCGCGACCTGTGGCAACTCGCTGACCGTGCCAATGGCCGCGCGCCACTGCTGACCATGTACCGACTGTTATGGGACCTGGCTGAAACCTCGGTCTACCTGCTCCAGTTCCGCTCGCAGCACACCGCCGATGACAACATGGTCGAGTCGTGGCGCAATTACCAGACCTTCTTACCCACGCGTGCCCGCTGGCCAGACCTACTGGGCGCGGCCGCGCCAGAGAAACACTCCACCCAGGAGGCCGAGGGCAGCTAGCGCCAGGAGCCACGGTAGGGTCAGCGGCCACGGCGCCCTGCTCGGCCGCGGGGCATCGATCATCGGCAGCACGGCCTGGACGATGCGCTGCGGCTGCTGTTCTGGAATGTGCAGGCCGATACTGTCGGCCACTTCCAGTCTGCCGCCTGGGACGCTGTCGGCTAGCCGCTGGTAGAGCGGCAGCTCGTAGTGCGCCACCACCACCAGTGGCACCATCGGGAGCGGTTCTGTGCCCCGCGCCTGGGCGTATGCCGCTGCCACCGCGATGCCATCCGGGTCCTCGCGCATCCAGCGGCGGTAGCTCTTGCCCTGGTACTCCATCGGCATCGACGTCTGGTAGCGGGCCGCGAGCTCCTCATCATCGGGATCCACCAGCACCAGCCCGGCGACATCTTGCGGATATTTGCGCGCGTAGAGCTGGACGAGCAGACCGCCGAAGCCGTTGCCGACCAGGATGTATGGGCTGCGCTCGCCAGCTGCCGCCAGCATCAACCGCAGGTCTTCGAGTGGCTGCTCGCTTGGCTTACTGGTGACATCGGGGGTGCTGAGACCGTGGCCGACGCGATCGTAGCTGCACACGCGCGTGCGCGCCGCCAGCGGTTGATGGACCGCGGTCCAATCCGCGCTCGAGCCCTGCAGGTCGGCCTCGAAGACCACTGTCGGGCTGCCGTTGCCCGAGCAGTCGAGGTACATGCGGCGATCGCCGAACTCGATATACCGCGGCGCCATTTGCGCCTGGGCGGCGCCGACCGATAGCAGAAATAGCAGCACCAGCGCAGACACCACGCGCATGCGATCAGAGTAAGCGACTGCCGATCGCGCCGATCACCATCGCCAGGCGCTGTTCGTGCGCACCTTCGGCGAGCACGAAGGGACGACCGGAACGTTCCAGCTCCTCGCGGGAAGCGGCGGTGGAACCACGACAGCGCGCGCGGCTGGATCGGGATTGCCAGGTTCACGCGTTGCCTCCGAAGAACGTCACGAGGCGCTCGAGACGGTCGCGGTACTCGATGCGCGCGGCCCACTGCATTGGCCAACCGCCCTGGCCGCGATGCGCCCCAACCAGCGCGCCCGCGATGCAGGCGATCGAGTCCGAATCACCAGACGTGGTCGCGGCGTGCCGAACAACGCTGACCGCATCCTCGGGCGAGAAGAGGAAGCACAGCAGGGCGGTCGCGAGCGCTTCCTCAGCCGTCCAGCCCGCGCCCGTCAGCTCGCACGGATCCATGCCATGCGCGAAGCGGCGCAGGCCGCTCGTGATTCGCTCCAACGCGTCGAGGCACTCGTCCCAGCCGCGACCGATGAAGCCCTCTGGGCTGTCGACGGCGGGTCTCTGCCAGTGATCGCCGAGCCACGCGGCGTGGTAAACGCCGCGCTGCCCGCGGGCGTACTGCTGGAGGCGCTCGAGCAGGCCCGCTGGATCACCGCCCAGGGCCTGGTCGGCAACCGCCCACGCCGTCGGAACAAACTCCGTACGTGCTCCAAGGGCATCGGCAAACGCCAGCCCGTACATCACGCCCGCGGCGGTGTCTCGTTTGTTCATCGCTCCTCCTCCGGTAGCCGATACAGAGCCGCGGGGCGGCCTCGGCCGCGGGCGAAGCGACCGGTTTCCTGCAGGCGCCAGCGGGTCGTCATCTGACGCCAGAAGTTCGTTTCGTGCACGTACGGGTGGCCGCTCAGGACCTCGTGCACCGCGCGCAGGTCGCGCATCGTGAATTCGTCGGGTAGGACTCTGAACGCCAGTGGTGCGTAGTCGACCTTGGCCGCGACGCGCTCCCGCGCCGAGTCGACGATCGCCGCGTGGTCGAACGCCAGCCGCGGCAGGTCGTCGATCGCGCGCCACGCGACCGCGTCGACGCCTCGGCCAGGCGACACGTCGACGGCAGCGTCGAGCGGCAACAACGCCACGTAGGCGACGGAGACGGTGCGCCCGCGCGGGTCGCGGTCCGGGCCATCGAACGTGTACAGCTGTTCCAGAAAGGCCGGCTCCAGCTGGAGCCCGGTGCGCTCCGCGAGGGCCCGTTGCGCCGCGTCGTCGAGCCGCTCAGCGAAGCCGAGCCGCACGCCCGGCAGCGCCCATGAGCCGGCGAACGGCGGATCAGCACGCCGTACGAGCAAGCACCGCAGCCGCTGGTGCGCGATGGCGAAGGCCACGACGTCCACCTCGACGACCGGCTGGCTAGTTTGCATCGTGACGATAGTATCATGGTGATACATTCAGTGCAACGGAAGTGCTGGGCCCTACGAACCCTCACCCGGCTCGCGGAGCTCGCCGGCCTCTCCCAGAGGGAGAGGCTGAGAGGCTCGGAGGCTCGGGGGGTGCTCCCTCTCCCTCTGGGAGAGGGCTGGGGTGAGGGCTGCGCTGAGGGAATTTCTTCGCGAGAGGATGGCTACCGAACGGCGCTAAAGAAAGCGCTCGTCAGACGATCACTTCCAGTGATTGGCCGCGCGGCCCCTGGCCCGGCTCGTACGCCGCCCACGCCGTCGCCAGCCGCCGCAGTCCCTCCTCCAGCGCCGCCGGCTGATGCCCGAACGGCAACCGCAGATAGTCCGCAAACGACCCATCCGGCGACGCCACGGGGCCCGGCACCACCGACACCCCGTGCCGCAACGCGACTTGCGCGAACTCAGCGGCCGTGCCGCTCGGCAGCCGCACCCAGAGACACAGCCCGCCTTGCGGTCGCTCCCACGACCACGTTGGCAGCAGCTTGCCCAGCCAGCCGCTCACCAGCTCGAACCGCTCCTGGAGCAGGGCGCGCCGGTCCGCGCGCAGCTCGTCGAAGGACTCGAGCAGCCGCCGCGCGATCGCCTGCCCGGGCAACGAGCCGCCCAGGTCGGTGACCGCCTTCAGCCGCGCCAATCGAGCCACGATCGGCTCAGCCGCGCGCACCCAGCCCACCCGCAGGCCACCCCAACCGAGCTTGCTGATCGAATCCACCGTCAGCACCTGTGCATCCGCGGAACCAAACGTGGCGATCGGCGGCGGCGGCTCATCCTGCCCGAGGCCAAGCGCAGCCAGGCACTGATCGTCGATGATCGGTAGTTGGCGGTCTTCGCTGAGCTGGGCCAGACGGCGGCGTTGCCGCGGCGGCATCACGCTGCCAACCGGGTTCTGAAACGTCGAGATCACGTACACCAGGCGCGGATTCAGCCGCACCGCGAGCGCATCGATCGCTTCGACGTCCGCGCCCGTCCGACCCGTGTTCACCCAGGCCAATCGGGCGCCC